>Ga0209382_10001236_pt1 | contig 40758 bp, 23 predicted proteins | sample SoiMetdeltSBSDD5_FD_187599 | JGI IMG/M metagenome (GOLD analysis project Ga0209382, IMG submission 187599) | Bulk soil microbial communities from a Populus tree surrounding site in Tennessee, USA - Soil MetaG P. deltoides SBSDD5 (SPAdes) (version 2) | ecosystem: Environmental > Terrestrial >... | reverse complement strand
TTTCTCGCCGCCTCTTGTCTCTCTCACGACCGTAACCGCGTCTTCTATTCCCGGATGTTCTCTCAGGACCTCCTCTATCTCCCCGAGCTCTATCCGATGCCCCCTCAGCTTCACCTGCTGATCCGCTCTCCCGAGACACTCGATCTCTCCGTCCGCCCTGTACCTCCCGAGGTCTCCGGTCCGGTAGATCCTCTCCCCTTCTCCTCCTCCGAATTCATTAGGGATGTATCTCTCCGCGGTCACCTCCGCGCTCTTCAAATACCCTCGCCCTAATCCCTCTCCACCTATGTAGATCTCTCCCGCCTCTCCTATTCCTACCGGCCTCCTCTTCTCGTCCAAAATGTACATCTTCACGTTCCCGATCGGCCTCCCGATCGTCACTCTTTCTCCTCTCACCTCCTTCACGCTCGCATCCACCGTGCACTCGGTCGGCCCATAGACGTTGTAATACCTCCGCCGTTGGTCGCCACACAGCTCCGCCCACAGCCGTTCGTCTATCGCCTCACCACCCACCAACACTTTCCCCACTCCCGGCCCGCCCCCCACACTCATCCCTCCCTCCAGCATCAGCTTCAACTGCGACGGCGTGCAGTCCAGCGCCTCGATCCCCTGCTCCTCGGCATACCTCACCATCTCCTCGCCTTCCGCGCGGACCTCTTCAGGCACAACCACCAACGTCCGCCCGTAGGCCAACTGCGCAATCTGCTTGACCGACGCGTCGAAGCCCAGCGGAGCGTTCAGGCTCACCCTCATGCCCGCCCCGGCCCCCTCATAGACCGATTCATCGAGCGCCGCCGCCAAGTTCATCAGCGACCGGTGGCTGATCATCACTCCCTTCGGCCTCCCACTCGACCCGGAGGTGTAGATCACATAGGCGAGGTTTCCGGGGTCGATCGTCTCACCGCGCCAATCGCCGTCGTGCGCCGCGACAGTCTCCCATTGACTGTCCAGGCAAAAGACCTCCGCCGTTTGCCCGTCCAACCTCGCCCTCAGGCCACTGGTGGTTAGGATGACCACGGGCCGCGCCTCGTCGAGCATGCGGGCTAAACGTTGTTTCGGCTGGCCGGGGTCGAGTGGCAGATAGGCCCCTCCGGCCTTCAGGACGGCGAACACCGCCACGACCATCTCGACACTGCGTTCCAGCATGACTCCGACCAACATCTCCGGACCGACGCCCAGACCTCGCAAGTGGTCAGCCAGTTGATCGGCGCGACCATTCAGCCATCCAAATGTCAATACCTCTTCCCTGAACGTTACCGCCGCGCTGTCGTGGTTGTTTGCGGCCTGTTCTTCAATGAGATGGTGAATGAGCGTATCGGCGGAATATTCCAGCTCAGTCTGGTTCCACTGATACAATATCTGCTCGCGTAGCTCCTCGCCTACAATTTCCAAATCTGCGACTATAGCATCAGGATTGGCGAGCGCTCTCATCAGGATTGCGCTATATTGATTTGCTACACTCCGGATTTCAGCCTGGGAATAAACGGTAGGATCATAATGCAGAGAAAACCCAAGAGAGCGTCCAGACCTGTTAGCCGATAATCTGAGTTTGAATCTATCGGTATATGATGACTGATCAATGATAGACCAGGAAAGGTTCGCGCTGATATAAGTTTCGGCTCTTTCCCGATATTCGAATGCGACGGGCCATCGTTCTGGGTGCGCCGAGTCCCCATTTAGAAGTGGTTGAAAATCTACTGGAAAAAAGTCTTGTCGCTGATAACCGGCGCTGACCCGATCGCCGGCAATTGCCAACATCTCGCTAAAACGGCGATTACCCTCAAATTTATAGAACAATGGTAGGTACTTTTCGAATAATCCGAGCGCGTTTCTTAAGCGCTTGATCTTTCTACCATCAAAGCAGTTGAACACGGTAAGTTCCGATTGGTCCGTCAACCTGGACAAGAGTATTTGCCAACAAACTAAGAGCGCTGCGGTGATAGAAGTTCTTTGCCGGGCGCAAATCTCATCAATTTTGTCAGTCGCCCACGAATCCGCCGCCCAACTCATCACGGCCGGCTCAAATACCGCATACAAGGTTGACCCGCTCTCAAACGGAAGCCTAGGAGTCGCTACGCCGGAGCCGATTTGCGCTTGCCAGAAATCCTTTCCCGCCGAAGCTTCCGCCGTTTCGGACAATTCATTCCTCCACTCCGAAAAGTCGACGTATTGGACCTCTTGATCGGGCAGTTCCTCCCCATTCAAATCCCCGCTCAAATAAAGGCGGTAGCGCTCACTGATCTCGTTAAGCAGATTCACAGAGCTGACCGCATCCCCACACAACGCAGGCGTGGTGACGACCAGAATATGCTTGTCCGCTGATAAATAAACCAAACAGAAACGGGCCAGCGGCCCTCGCTCAAAATCGAACCCCAGATTCTTCTGTTCTCGGAAGATTGTATCCAGGCGGCGGTCCTGGTCGTGTTCAGCCTGCTGTCTCAGATCTGTCTCGTCGCACAAAAACCGAGGCTCGTCATCAATAACCTGGATCGGAACATCGAGCCCCGGCAAGCAGCGAAACGTTGTTCGCAGAATTTCATACCTGGCGACGAGCCCTTTTAGGACGTCTATCAGGGCTTTCCGGTCAAGGCCCCCCTCGATTAAGAAGGCGCACTGCGTATAATAGGCCGCGCCGTTTTGCTGTAACATCCAAAGCCGCTTTTGTTCCGGTGAAAGTCGAAAACCTTCAATCACCCCCTTCTTCATCATTGCAATCTCCTTCATAAGCGCTAAGGCAAAGATTCCAGGTCTTTAAGTAATGATGGATACGGCGCTATTACCTATAAGGGACACGGTTCTGTGAGATATAAGTTCGGGATTGGCTTGCCGGGTTTTCCCGGAGGCTAAGAATCTACGCGCTAAGCGTTCTTCCATTCAAATAGTTCTGCCATGCCAACAACCACTTTTCTTAACCCGGCATAGGGGCGGCGGCCATGAGCCGTCAACATGTTGTCGAGCATCAACACGTCTCCCACCTGCCAGGAGAAAGTAACTTCCTCAGCGGTGTAAGAGTCGCGGAGTTGATTTAAGACTGCAGGCTCGATGTCCGCTCCGTCTCCGTAATAAGTGTTGTTCGGAAGTTCCCCTTCGGTAAATTCAGCCAGCAGGCGCGCGCGGATATTTGGTTCCAATGTTGACACGTGAAAGAAAGTCAGATGATTGAACCACGCTTGCTCCCCGGTTCGCGGGTGTGTTGCGACTGCCCTCCTGACCTGGCGAGTTTTCAATCGGTCATTCCCTTTCCACTCAAAATCGATCTCATTCTTCCGGCAATACTTTTCCGCGGTCGCCTTATCGGTCGTCCGAAAAGCGCTCTGCCAGGAAAGCCCAAACCCATCGCCGAAATTCCTGACGTACATATATTTTCTCTCCCGAAAGGCTCGGACGATCTCAGGGCCCAGACGCTCATACACTTTCCGACAATCTGCAATTGGCGTTTCTCCCCCCCGCTGCGCCGGCGTGAGACAGAAGAAGAAGATTTTCATCGGAAACGTGCTGTTGTATGACTGCTCATTGTGTAAAAAGATACTCTGTTCGGAAGGGTAGTCGGTTGATGTGTAAATATTGCCGCTCACCTGACTGCGTGGCGATGATCGTTCGTTATACTCCAGAGGCCCCTCGGAAATAGACCTGATGACCTCCTCGAATTGACCGACCGACTTAACATCGAAGTTCCGAAAGAGGATCGCGCCATGTTTAGACAGGCAATTTTCTAGCAAGCCTCTATTACTTGCCGCCCAGGAAGTCAGGCTGACATTATCTGCGGCGGGTTTGATCAGAAGGGGAAATTTTCTATCATCATTCAAGTAACCCAACTCCACCAACCGTTCTTCCGACAATCTGACAACTCTCCGCTGACCGGACTTGAACCGGCCAAAATCCGGCTCTTCAAATTCTTTGGCGCCCGCCATAGTATCCTCCAAGTATAGTTTTCAATTTTAACCTGATCGCCTCGCTTTATTACTGGCCTCAGAGTTGGTATATAAAGCCGGTATCAATCTCGAAGTACTGGCACTCGTCCGGCCCACTCGCCCCAAGGGTGAACTCTTCCCGCATCTTCAGGGCCGCGTGCCCCGCCTCAATCATGCATGTGAGAATTGCGGCGAAAAATGCGAACTGCGACCGTTTTTCCGCGCGACCGCCGCAAGATATTGTTGCGTCCGCCGAATAGCCTGTTCACAAAAAGCCGACCGTTCATCTCTCACCAGAAGGCGGTTAACGCCGAATTGAGAATGGAAGACGCGCTCGCTCGCTGAAAAGCCGAGACGCGCGCATAACGAGGAATTCGCGGCGCGTTTCGCGTCGAATAACAGCCAGGTGTGTGTGAACCCGCCCGGGGCCACGAAGTGGAAATGCGCTTTGAGAATCAACCTCAAGGGTAAGTTCATTCCGCGATAAGGCTTAATCACCGCAAGCTGCATGTAGCGGGCGGTCCGGGCGTCGGGACGGAGACACAGGCCGTAGGGTTCGAAGAGGTCAACTTCGTTCGTCGTGTCAACAACCGTGAGCGCCGCAACCGGCTCGCCCGTTAATTCGGCGCGCGCGATCACATGCGCGGCGGCCACGCATTCCGGCGCATTTAGCGCAGGGAGCGTCAGCCCCATTTCATATTCGAAAACTTGTTGGCGAATTCGGCGCATCGCCGACATGTCTTTCTCGCTTGTCGCCATCTCGATGTTCATCTCACGGCTGTCTCCGTTACTCATGCGGTTCGACGTTTTCATACACCGCCAGGTCGCCGATCATATTGAAGCCTTGGAAATCGACGGAATGTTCAGTTGCATTCTCATTCTATTGAGGCGCCATTTATGAGACGGCTCCTAGTCCTTCGGGTTAATCGCCGGGCGCCGCCATCGGCTTTCGCTTGACGGAGACAAGCCTCTTTGCGCTCATGTCATCCCACTCTTCTTCAGCCAAAGATTGGCGCTTTCTTTCGACTTCAGTGAGTATTTCTATGGTATTAAGCCGCGCCCCGGAGTCTTCGGTAATGCCAAGAAGGAGATGCTCAAATTGTTGGCTCATCGTTGCTATCGTATTGTGGTCAAACAAATCAGCCCGATATGTCCAGTCGACCTGTAACCCTTCCGCCGTTTCGGTGACCCACACCGTCAAATCGAATCTCGCCGCTTCGTTCTCAAAGGTGAACGGCGCCACCTCCAATCCCGGCATTTCCGCTTCTACTTGAGGCGTATTCTGCACTCCAAACGCCACCTGAATAAGCGCAGATTGGCCGTCTCTTCTCTCCAGTTCTAGCTCTTCTACGATCTTCTCTATCGGCGTATCCTGATAAGTGTGCGCCCTGATGGTTGTATCTCTAACCTTGCTGAGCGCCTCCCGGTAACTCGGCCCGCCTCTCAAATCGATCCTCACCGGCAGCATGTTGATAAACATCCCGATCATTCCCTCAGTTTCAGATAGGGTTCTTCCCGCTACTGTCATTCCCAAGATCATTTCCGGCTGTCCAGTGCGCCGATAGAGCAAGACGCTAAACGCCGTCAGGAGCGCCATATAAGTTGTCACTCCCTCTTCGCGACTGAGATTCCTCACCCTGTCTCTCAGTTCCTTCGACATTAAGTAGGTTCGATTCGCCCCCTTAAAGCTCGCCTTCGACCTTGGCCGGTCGGCCGACAAGTTAAGGGCCGGAAGTTTTCCGCTCAATTCCCGCCTCCAGTAGCTTAATCCTTCCTCCAACACTTCCCCCCGCAACCACTCTCTCTGCCATGCGGCATAGTCTGCATACTGGATCCTCAGCTCAGGTAGCGTCGCCACTTGCCCGTTAGCGTATGCTCCGTAGAATGTCTTGACCTCATTTACTAACACTCCAATCGACCAGCCGTCGGTAATGCTATGATGGAGTACTAGCGTCAGGACATGATCCGATTCCGCCAGCCTGATCACTCGAACCCTCAAGAGCGGACCTCTCGTCAGATCGAACGGCCGCCGCGACTCTTCGGTCGCGAGTCGTCCGGCCATGTATTCGCGTTGGTCCTGCGAAAGCCCGCTGAGATCAATGACGGACAGGCTGGCGGGTTCAGCCTCGTCTATCACCTGCACGGGGCGCTCGCCCTGCGATTGAAAAGTGGTCCTCAATATTTCGTGCCTTCGCACTACTTCATTAAAGCCCTGCTCCAGCGCGACGAAATTCAGATTTCCCGCCAGCCTGGTCGCCGTCGGCAAGTTATAGGCTGCGCTTTCCGACTCCAGTTGATCAATAAACCAAAGCCTCTGCTGCGCGTAAGACAGAGGCGCAGGTTGATTCCGGCCCGCCGGCGTTATCAGCGCCGGGCCCGCGCTCGACCCTATTCGTTTCTTTTGCCGTACCCCGGCGGCCAGCCCCTTGACGGTCGGAGCCTCGAAGATCATTTGTAAAGGTAGTTCCACATCGAAAACGGAGCGCAGCTTCGAGATCAGCAGCGTCGCTAAAAGGGAATGCCCTCCGAGATCGAAGAAATTATCATCCACGGATATTCTTTCCTGCTTGAGAAGGCTGGCCCAGATATTAATGATGATCTCTTCGACCGGCATGAGGGGCTTGCCCGAACCTGATTGAGTGATCGGGTAAGCGGGCGCAGGCAACGCCTTGCGATCTATCTTGCCGTTACTGGTCAGAGGCATCTGTTGAAGCCAGACGAACGCCGCCGGTCGCATATAATCAGGCAGCCTATCTTGCAGGTAAGAGCGAAGCTCATCGTTCGGCGCCTCAAATTGTCCTGCCGGCGTCAGATAAGCGACCAGCCGCTTATCTCCAGGCTCGTCTTCCCTGACTACCACGACTACGTCTGTTAGCTCCTGGCGCTGTCGCAAGACCGACTCGATCTCTCCCAACTCTATTCGGTACCCTCTAACCTTGACCTGATTGTCCGCTCTTGCTATGTAATCTATCTGCCCGTCGAGCAGGTATCTGGCGAGGTCGCCCGTGCGGTACATCCTCTCGCCCCCTTCCGCGCTGAAAGGGTTCGGTATGAACTTCTCTGCCGTCTGATCAGGCCGGTTCCAGTAGCCTCTGGCGAGCCCGTCCCCGGCGATGTAGAGATCTCCTGCCACTCCCACTGGCGCCGGTTGCAGCCACTGGTCCAGTATGTACACTTTCGTGTTTGTTATCGGCCTTCCTATCGTCGGCGCTCCTTGCTTGCCTCTATCTACCTCTGTGTAAGTGGAATACGTCGTGTCTTCGCTCGGCCCATATAGGTTGTAGACCCGCTCTACGCTTCCCTGCTTGTAGACCTCATCCACTACGGCCCTGGCTAAGGCTTCCCCCGCCAGATTCACTATCTTCACGCTTTCCGGCAGCTTGCCCATTCTCACGATCTCAGCTATAGCAGACGGCACTGTGTTGATCAGTCTCACCTCCCTGCCTGCCTCCAGCTCCGGCAAACGTAACGCATCTTGCGCAAGTATTAACCTACCTCCACAAGCCAGCGTCACCAATATCTCGAATACTGATAGGTCAAAGCATATTGATGTCGAGGCTAACACTCCTTGCATATCTTCTTGAGTGAAGACTTCTCTGCACCAATTTGTGAATGCGACCGCGCTCTTATGCCGTATTGCTACCCCCTTGGGTCTGCCCGTAGAGCCGGATGTGTAGATGATATAGGCCAGGCTCTCCGGCCATACCTCCACATCCAACCGCTGCTCGCTTTGCTCACTTATCCGCTCACCGCCCCCGTCCACACTAACCACCAGCTTGCCTGTCGCTTCAAGCTCTGCCCTGAGCTTCTCCTGTGTGATGACTACCTGCGCTCCGCTATCCTCCAGCATGTAATAGAGTCGCTGGTCCGGATAGCCGGGGTCCAGAGGCACGTACGCCCCTGACGCCTTCATCACCGCAAGCATGCTCACAACCATCTCTACTGACCGTTCCACACATATACCCACTCTGCTCTCGCTTCTCACCCCCTGCTCTCTCAAGCGCCTCGCCAATTGATTCGACCTGCTGTCGAGTTGCCCGTAGCTTACTTCTTGCCCATCGAAGACCAGCGCAATGGCGTCTGGCCTTAGCTCCGCTTGCCGATCAATCATCTCGTGGATGCTGATCCGTCCTGGATACTCCCTGCTCGTCTGATTCCACTCGACCACTATCTGCTGTCGTTCTCGCTCGCTGAGCAACCCCGCCTCTGAGACTCTCTGACCCGGGTCTTTCACCAGCGCCTTGACCAGCCCCTCGAAGTGCATGATCATCCTACGTACCGTATGCCCCTCGAACAGGTCCGTGCTGTATTCGATCGTGCCGACCACCTTGCCGCCCTTCTCTTCCAGGCTCATCGTCAAGTCGAACTTCGTTGTATTACTCTCCCCTACCTCTTGTCTTAGCTCTATCCCCTCAAGCCGCGCTTCGATCTCCGGCGTGTTCTGGTAAACGAACATCACCTGGAAGATCGGCGAATAGCTCAGGCTTCGCTCCGGCTGCAACTCCTCCACTACCCTCTCAAACGGCACGTCCTGATGCGCATACGCCCCCAGCGCCGCCTCCCTCACCCTCCTCATCACTTCCCTGAAACTCGGCCCCCCTCTGAAGTCTCCTTTCAACACTAGCGTGTTGACGAAGAATCCTATCAGCCCCTCCAACTCCGCCCTTGTCCGCCCGGCAATCGGCGTCCCCACTAGGATCTCAGCCTGCCCGCTGTAGCGATGCAGCAAAGTCTGGTACGCGCCCAGCAGCGTCATGAATGTAGTCACCCCCGCCCGCCGGCTCTCTCTCCTGATCCCCTCGCTCAACTCCTCGTCAAACTCGAATTCCAGGCTAGCTCCCCGGAAGCTCTGCGCCGCCGGCCTCACCCTATCAGTCGGCAACTCCAGCAGCGGCGGCGCCCCTGCCAACTGCCCCTTCCAGTAATCAAGCTGTCTCTGCAGCGCATCCCCCTTCAGCCACTCCTTCTGCCACACCGCATAATCCACGTACTGGATCGGCAACTCTCCCAGTCCAGGCTCGTCGCCTCTCGCATACGCCTCGTAGAGACGGCCGAATTCCCTGACCAGTATCCCGCTCGACCACCCGTCGGTCGCTATGTGGTGGACCGTCACCATCATCACCTGCTCCTCTCTCGCCACTCTCACCAGTTTCGCCCTGATCATCGGCCCCAGGCTCAGATTGAACCTCCTATCGGCCTCCTCATCCGCAAGGCGCTTCCACCACTCGGCCCGCTCCGCCTCCCCAAGTCCGCTCAGGTCGATCAACTCCAGTCCCACATCCGCATCCCCGACCACCTGCCTCGCCTCTCCCAGTTCCGCGTCCATAGGGAATCTCGTCCGCAGCGATTCGTGCCGCCTCACGATCTCTCTTATGCTCTGACCGGCCGCCGCTACGTTCAGCCCACCGATCAGCCGGACCGCCACGGGGACGTTGTAGAGCGCCCCGCCAGTCCCTAACTGTCTCAACTGGTCGATGAACCACAATCTCTGCTGCGCATAGGACAACGACAGATTCCCGGTGCGATCCGCCCGCCTCACCGCCGGAGCCTCCAGTTGACGCCCTTCCCGCAACGCGCTCTCCACCTGCTCGGCCAGGCTGCCCACCGTCGGCGATTCAAACAGCGCCCGCAACGGCAACTCCACCTCGAAAGCAGCCTTCATCCGCGAGACCACCTGAGTCGCCAGCAGCGAATGACCTCCCAGTTCGAAGAAGTTTTCGTCCACTCCGACCCTCTCCAGCTTGAGCGCCTGTGACCAGATGACAGCCAACACTTCTTCAACCGGCGTTCTGGGCGCAATATATGGCCTTCCGGCGTCATCTCGCGCTTGCTTGATCGAAGGTAATGCCCGCCGGTCGATCTTCCCGGTTATCGTGCGCGGCAATGACTTCATCATCACAAACATCGACGGGACCATATACTCAGGCAATCTAGCTGCCAGGAAATCTCTCAACGTAGAGGTCTCCGCCTCTACGGCGCAGACGACATAAGCGCAAAGATATTTATTGCCCGTCTCATCGTCTCGATCTATAACCGAGACCTCTTTTACGATCTCGTGATCGAGCAGGAAGTTTTCGATCTCTCTCAACTCGACTCTGACCCCGCGGATTTTCACCTGCTGGTCTTTTCTGCCAAGAAACTCAAAGTTGCCGTCTTTCAGAACGCGGCCCAGGTCGCCTGTCTTATAGATCAAATCGTCAGGATCCTCGGTGAATGGGTTCGGAATGAAGGCTTCATTCGTCAATTCCGGCCGGTTGTAGTACCCCAAAGATCTAAACGGTGTGCGGATGTAAATCTCTCCGACAGTCCCTGGCAGGCAGGTCTTTCCATTCGATCCGATGATCATCGCCTTGGCGCCGGGCATGGGTTTGCCGATCGGGATGGACCGCCGGTCCTGGTCGGAAGGTTTAATTGGATAGAACAGCTTCGTCATCGTGGTCTCTGAAGGGCCGTACAGATTGACCAGTTGGATGTGGTCCCCAAAGATTTCGGTCCATCTCCTGACATCCGAAGGCAGCACCGGCTCTCCGGCCAATAAGACATTCTTCAATGCCGAGAACGATGTCGGCTTCAACTCAAAGCTGAGAATCGAGCGAAACAGCGAAGGAACACAGTGGATAAGGTTGATTCGGCGCCGGTCTACCCAATCGATCAAACTCTCCACATCCGGCGAAGTACGTACTCTTTTCATGCCGCAAACTACTCCGCCGGCGCAGAGAGGGACAAATACATCACGCAAGTAAGCGTCGAAAGAAGGCGTGGTCAACTGGCTGACTCTGGTTCCCTCGCCGATCCCAAACGTTTCAATCTCCCAATTAATGAAATGATCGATTGCCATCAACCGCCCGGCTATTCCCTTGGGCCGGCCGGTAGAGCCTGAGGTAAAGTAGATGTAACACATGTCATTGGGCTGGCATGGCAAATCCGGATTCTCTGTATTGCGGTAGCCGGCGTACCCTTTCAGATATATCAAATCGCCCCTGCTGTTATCGGGCGCGTCTCCTGAATCGACGCAGATCACCCCGGCCCCCGACGACATGGGAATGCTGTTGAAGAACTTCGATTCAATGATGAACCACTTCGGAGACACTTCGGCCACCATCGACGCGAGCCGTGTTTCTGGCAGGTTCGGATCCAGCGGGACGAATACACAGCCCGCCTTTAAGACGGCAATGATGGCGATAATGGCTTCGACGTTGTCCTCGACAATGATGGCCACAATCGAGCCCTTCGCAGCGCCGGAAGCGATGAGAAAGTTGGCCAGGTTGTTCGACATCTCCTCCAGTTCGCGATACCGCAGGCGCCGGTCTCCATAATCGACGGCCACGGCCTCCCCCATTTTTGCCGCCGTCCGACTGAACCATTGGTGAACTCTCTCTTGTTTCATATCTGATCTACATCTTAGCGGTGGTAAGTATGATGTCGCCTTCCGTCTCGATGGAGTTACGGCCCTGCGCCAGCTCTTTCGCTATGGTAATCAAGGGGTCGATGCAACCGAGGTGAGCCTCATTGCCGGACGAAATGAGATATTTCGAGAACAGATGAATCTCAGTGCATCCTGCGATAAAAGAGTCCAGGTCGTATTTCAACAGTAGCGATTCCAGAATCGGCGCGAGGCAGATAATGTCTCGATTCCTTTTGACCTGGTAGATAATCTCGTTGTGAATCAAATTTTGATCTTTTTCGTCTGGTAAGACGATGCGGTCTTTGACCTCATTCCATCGCGCGTGCCGTTCATAGATCCCGAGCTTTCTCGCGCCGACAGTGCTGATCAGGAGGCGCTTCCTTCGGTCTTTCGCCACCTGTTCCAGGATCACGTCGATCAGCGAGATGATCCGGCTTCTCAACTCCGCCGGCAGCTTCGGCAGCAGGTAATGGATCGTGATGCAGCAGATGACCATCTTGGAAGCGCCCAGTTCCCGCAAGCAATTCAACGCTTCAATGAGCTTGCTCAACAGCGGTTCGGATTCTCCCTTAAGCAGTGACTGCGTTCGGTCGGGAAAGGTCGGATCGGAATTCATCAGCACAACGGGCGAATCTTGCTCCTGCCCGCCAAGGCTGTATTCGTAGATGGTTTTGACAAACTCGGCCGATGCCAGCGGACCCATTCCGCCCACAACCCCTAAGATTTTCGATTTCGCCATGGCTTATTCCAATTCAGGTGAGCTTGAACCTGTCGAGTAGAATATTGAAGGTGAGGACGACGATCAGCAGATCGGTCTCAAAAGGAAGATTCAGCTTGAATCCTTCCTGCGAATACTGCTGCTTGAGTCGTTCAATCAGATCCGGATTGAAATATCCCTGCCGTTTGATCTGCCCGTAAGAGAGCAAGTCGTTGACCCATTCAATATTGCGCTGCAATATTGAGGGGCTGCCCGGCGCGTGAAACCCGAACTTCTCACGCTTCACGATCTCGGCCGGCAGCGCGCTCTCGGCGACCTTTCTGAGAATATACTTTTCGGTGAGGCGGTTCAGCTTCAGATTCGGGGGAATGATTTGCGCAAACCTGACCAGATCTATATCGAGGAAGGGATAACGCGCCTCCACGGAGTTGGCCATTGACATCCGGTCACCGTGGTCGGAGATCAAATGGTCGGACATCCTCAGTTTGAAATCGAGATACGATCTTTGATGGATGAAATGGCGATCCCGGATTCGGTCTTTGTTGATCACGTCGAAATTCAGGCAATTGAACTCATCGAACATTTCGGCGAGTCGTTCCGAGTACAATGCTGTCTTCAACTCGGATAATTGAGCGAGATCGTTTTCATAAAAGAGGTTTCGGTCGCCCCAGACCTTCTCTCTCAGTTCCTCTTCGACGAGAGTCTCATAGTCGTATCTACCGCTTTCGCGCCCCCGGAATTGTCCGTCGAATCGATAGCCGACGTAACCGGCAAATAGTTCATCGGCCCCCTCGCCGGTCAAGATCACGGTGATACCGTTTCTCCTGGTCGCCTCGGAAAGGGCTATCGAACACGTGTTGTAAGTCTCTTTGACCGGGCATTCGGAGTGATAGACCATCTCTTTGAGCCGGGTGGAAATCTCGGACCAATCGAAGGTGATATCGTGATGCGCCGAGCCGACCTGGCGGGCCATCATCTGCTGGTACTTCGCTTCATCCATCGACCGATCCGTGAAACTGATCGAGAACGAATGGCGCCGCGAATTGGGCGAAAGACGGTGAATCATCGCCGCAATCAGTGAAGAGTCCAGGCCGCCGCTCAGATAGAACCCTACCGGGACATCGGCCTGAAGGCGGTATTGCACTGACCGCGTAAACAACTCCTCCAGGCGGTCGACATAAAAACTCTCGGGCCGGCCATAATTGATCTCGCCCTCCCTGGCATAATCGAGGTCCCAGTATTCGACTATTTTGACGTCGGAATCTTTGACCGTGACGTAATGCCCGCTCTTGACGCTCTCGATATTCTTGAACATCGTCCGCGGGCTGACGAGCCCGGGGAAAGTAAAGATCTGATCGAGCCCGGTCAGATCGACTTCGGGCCGAACCAGCGGGTGTTCAAGTATCGACTTGATCTCTGAGGCGAAGATAAAAACGCCCTCGACGACGGTAAAGTAGAGCGGGTTGATTCCGAAGTGATCGCGCGCGAGAAAGAGCGTCCTTTCTCGCCTATCGTAGATGGCAAAGGCGAATTGCCCGTTAAGCCGGTTCAAGAAATCGGCGCCGTACTCCTCATATAGATGCAGCAGGACCTCGACATCGCAGTTGGTCCGAAAGACGTGCCCCTGTTGTTTCAGCGTCGCCGTCAGTTCGCGATAGTTATAGATCTCTCCATTGCAGACCAGAACGATCGAGCCGTCCTCGTTGAACATCGGCTGATGGCCGCCTTCGAGATCGATGATCCCCAACCTCCGGAACCCAAGGCCGATGTTCTCTTCAGCAAAGTATCCGGACGCATCCGGGCCGCGATGAACGACGGTGTCGGCCATCCTGACCAGAACTTCCCTTTCCACTCTACGCTCGCCGCGCAGGTCGAGGTATCCGACCAGACCACACATAATCTTCGCTCTTATAGTTAGGCCATGTTGGGAAGGCTTCACAGAGTGTCGAAGCTCTGGATGAAATCGCTGATGAGTTCGTCGTGCCGCCCCTGAAGCGCCAGAGAGTAACTTGAGATCGGACTGCCCGGGGAGCCGGCGACCGCCGCCAGCAAAGTCTGGAAACGATCGCGCATTTCCTCAATGGTTGCCGCATCGAAGAGGTCTAGATTGTATTCAATCGCCCCGGTCAGCCCCCGATCTGTCTCCCCGATAAAGAAGGTCAAATCAAATTTCGAGACTTTGCTGTCAATCTCCATGATCTCGAAGCTGAGGCCGGCGCTCTCCAAAGGCGCGGCGGACAGATCCTGCCAAACCAGCGCCGTCTGAAACAGCGGCGTCTGGCTCAGGTCTCGCTGTGACTGCAACGCCTCGACGAGCTTTTCGAACGGCAAGTCTTGATGAGAATAAGCGTTCAGGGACACCCTGCGCACCCGGCTCAGTAATTCGCGAAACGTGGGATCGCCCGAGAGGTCGGTGCGCAACACGAGATTGTTGACGAAGAATCCGATGATCCCTTCCAACTCAGCTCGATTGCGATTGGCGATGTTGACGCCGACGGCAAGATCTTCCTGGCCCGTATACTGATTCAACAGGACCTTGAGCGCTGCCAGCAGAGTCATAAATATGGTCACCCCTTCCTGGCGGCTTAACACGGCCAGCCTGGACGCGACCTCCGCAGAGATAGAGATCGGAACCACGCTTCCTCGATAACTGGGCGCCGCAGGCCTGGGGTAATCGGTCGGCAGATTCAACGTCTCCAACCCATCCAGTTGTTCCCGCCAATATCGCAATTGCTCTTCGAGCACATCTCCCTGCAACCATTCCCTCTGCCAGACCGCAAAGTCGGCATACTGCAGTTCCAGTTCTTTGAGCGGGGACTCTCGGCCTCTGCTGTACGCTTCATACAATGCCGTGAGCTCTCGCAAGAGCACACCTATCGACCGGCCATCTGACACGATGTGGTGCATGTTGACCACCAGCACGTGATCCTGCGCGCCGACCCTGAGCAACTCCGCGCGCAAGAGCGGGCCACGACTCAGGTCGAACCCTCGCTGAGCCTCCTCGCCGGCGATCGACCTGGCCGAGTTCATGCGCTCCTCTACCGGCAGGTGGCAGAGGTCTTTGACCGGTAGATCCAACTCCCACTTCTCGCTGATGACCTGTCTCGGTTCCCCATCCTCGGACACGAAGCTCGCCCTGAGAACCTCATGCCGTCGCACAATCTCACTCAGGCTTCGCTGCAGGGCCATCACATCCAGCGGGCCGGCCAGTCTTACCGCTCCGGTCATGTTGTAAGCCGCGTTGCCCAGCTCAAGTTGATCGACCAACCAGAGCCGCTGCTGCGCATAAGACAACGGCAATCGCCCAGCTCTCTCTGTTCTCCTGATCTCAGACGTTCGCGGCTTGCGCCGCTCGCCGAGCGCCATCTCTACCTGTTCGGCCACTCCTTCGGCCGTCGGGCTCTCAAATACAGTTTTCAACGGCAGGTCTATCTCAAATACCGCATTCACTCGCGAGATCACCTGCGTCGCCATCAGCGAATGCCCCCCCAGTTCGAAGAAGCTCTCCCCTTTTCCGACCTGCGCAACTTTCAACACATCAGCGAAGATCCCAGCCAGGATTTCCTCAACTGCGCTTCTCGGACTTTCATACTCCCGCCCCCTGCCTGTCTGTTCCGGTTTCGGCAGCGCTCGACGATCAATCTTCCCGTTTGCAGTCAGAGGCATCCGATCCAACCAGACGAATGCCGCCGGCGCCATGTACTCCGGCAATCTCTCTTGCAGATATGCGCGCAGTTCTCCGCCCGTCATTTCCTGTTGATCGACGGCTACCACATATGCCACCAGCCTCTTATCTCCGGGTTCGTCTTCCCTGGCCATTACCACGGCATCTTTTACGGCGCCGTGCCTCATCAGCGCGCTCTCGATCTCTCCCAACTCTATCCGGAAGCCTCGCACCTTCACCTGCTGGTCCTTTCGCCCACAATACTCCAGTTCTCCATTGTTCCGGCGGCGGGCCAGATCTCCGCTTCGATATAATCGTCGCCCCTCCTCTCGGCTAAACGGGTCCGGCACAAACCTCTCGCCTGTCAACTCCGCTCGTCCCAGATACTGCCGAGCTACGCCTGCCCCTCCGACATACATCTCTCCTTTAACGCCGATCGGAACCGGATTCATCCGTTCGTCAAGGACATAGACCTGCAGATCTTCGAGTGGCGCGCCGATGCTGTTGACGCTGGTCTCCAAATCTGCACCCTTCACCGGACGATATGTGACATGCACCGTGGTCTCAGTGATCCCATACATATTCACCAGCTCCGGCCTGCGGTCTCCGTATCGCTCGACCCATGGCCTCAGGCCATTGAAATCCAACGCCTCTCCGCCAAAGATCACGACCCGCAGCGACCGGCAGCCATGGCCGTCCTGGACTCGGTCCTCGTCTATCACGTGTCTGAAAAACGAAGGAGTCTGGTTGAGCACCGTTACGTTCTCGCTGTTGAGCAGTTGGTAGAAGGCTTGAGAAGACCGGCTCTGCCAATGGGGAACGATCACCAGCCGCCCCCCGTAGAGCAGCGCGCCCAGGTACTCCCAGACGGAAAAGTCGAACGCATAAGAATGCAAGAGAGTCCAGACGTCGTCCCGGTTGAAGCCGAAGGATCGCTCGGTCGTCTTGAACAGACGCGCAACGTTGCCGTGGTTGATCATCGCCCCTTTGGGATCGCCGGTCGATCCGGAGGTGTAGATGACATAACAGAGATTATTCTCGGTGGAGCCCCCGGCGCTCTTTGCCAGGAGAGCCTCGCTCTCCCGCGAAATTGACTGCCACTCCGAATCGACGCAAAGAATATGGGCCGAGCCTGGCGGCAGACTTTCGCGAAGCCGTTCCTGCGTCAATAACACGCGGCTCCCCGCGTCGGCCAGCATAAACATCAATCGTGACTTGGGGTACTCCGGATCAAGTGGGAGATATGCGCCGCCAGCCTTCATTATTCCCAACAGAGCCACGATCATCTCAAGCGACCGTTCCATGTAAACGGCGACTATTATTTCGGGGCCGACTCCCAGTCTCCGAAGGTGGCGCCCCAACCGATTTGCCCGGCTATTCAGTTCAGAGTACGTCAGCTGCTCTCCGCCGCACACAACCGCGACGGCCTCGGGCGCCCAGGTGGCCTGATCCTCAAATAATTCATGCACGCATCGGCCCGCCTCGGACTCAACCGGGGCGGCATTCCATCCGTAGGTTACCTGATGTTCCTCGTCATCGGTCAATATTTGCAACTCTGCAAGCCGCCGCTCAGGGCGCCCGACGATACTTCCCAGAAGGGTCTGAAAATGATTCGCCATTCGCCTGATGGTGGGCGAATCAAAGAGGTCACGGCTGTATTCCAAGAGGCAAACCAGTTCATTGGGGCTCTCCTCAACCGACATGGTCAAGTCGAATTTCGCCGTCCGGGTGTCGAACCACATCGGGCTCAATCTCAGTCCTGCAATATCGAACTCTTCCGACGCTTTTTCTAGCATGAACACGACTTGGAAGAGCGGTTGCCAGCCCGCGTCGCGCTGGGGCCGCAACTCTTCTACCAATCTCTCAAAGGGCAGATCCTGATTGGTATAACCTCCAAGGGCGGACTCGCGCACCCGTTCGAGCAGTTCGTTAAAAGTCGGATTACCTGAAAGGTCGGTACGAAGCACTAGAGTATTGATAAAGAATCCGATCAATCCTTCCACCCCGGCCTGGTTCCGATTATTGATGGGGCAGCCGACGGCGAGGTCGGTCTGGTCGGTGTACCGGTACAGCAGACTCTTGAAGGCGGCCAGAAGGGCCATATACAAGGTCACGCCTTTGCGCTTGCTGAACGCTTTGAGCGATTCGCACAACTGGCGAGATAGGGCGAACCGTTCAGCGCCGCCCCGATGGGAAGCGACCGCTGGCCGTGGCCGATCCGTCGGCAGCTCTAACAGCGGAGCGGCCATAGACAGGTGTCGCTTCCAATACGCCAACTGATCGCTCAACGCCTCTTCCGTCAACCAGGCGCGCTGCCAGTGGGCATAATCCGCATACCCGATGGCCATTGGAGCCAGGCGAGAAGTCCCGCCGCCGATAAACGCTTCGTAAAGCGACGCCAGCTCATTGAAGACAATTCCCATGGACCAGCCGTCGGAGATGATGTGATGAACGGTCAGCAAAGCAACATGTTCTTGTTCAGCGAGTTTCAGCAGAACAACCCGCAGCAAAGGGCCGTGGGTCAGATTGAAAGGTTGCGAAGACTTCTCCTCGGCCAGTTCGCGCATCTTCGCCTGGCGGGTTGGCCCGTCACATTCACTCAAGTCAACGATTGCGACCGAGAGCGCCACAGCCGGGATGATTATCTGCCGAGGTTTCCCGTCTACCGATGGAAAGATCGTGCGGAGGGCTTCGTGACGAGCGATAATCTCATTGATGCTCTGTTCCAACGCTGCGATATTGAGCGAGCCCGTCAATCTGAAGCCGACGAAGATATTGTAGACCGGGCTGTCGGGATGCAACTGGTTGTGAAACCATAATCGCTGCTGCGCAAAGGACAGCGGCAGATCCTGATCACGCGGCGCCGGTTCGATGGGCGGAGGCGAACCAAGATCCGGGCGCTTGCGCGCCTCGGCCTCTCGGCGCTTTCCGGGGCCGGTGGGAAGCGCAGAAGAATGACCGATCAGGCCGCCGCGTTGCATGGTCTTGATCGCATCTTTAACCGCCCCGATCAGGCAATCGATATCTTCATCCGTATGCGCGGTCGAGAGAAAGCATGTCGGGCCTTCCCACTGATAGATGTTTCTTTCTATCAGGTGGCTCCGCCATAGATCCATGACCAGCGCCGCGGCCGGGGTTTTGTGAGCGGCTGACGGTTTAAAGATAAAGAGCGAGCCGAAATGCTCCACATAGAGAGGGGCGTCCTCTTCTTTAAAGAACAGATTAAGAGAATCGACCATCCGCGAAGTTCGGCGGTTCAATTGAAGCTGAAGGTCGGGCCCTGTCTCTTTCAGATGCCGGAGCACGGCCCGCGCCGCCGCCATCGCCAGCGGGTGCTTACAAAATGTTCCGGTAAAGAAGGTGGTCTCGGCCTCAGGATATGAGTCATCGCCATAATTCCACATGCCGCCATCGATTGCGTCCATGTACCGGGACTTGCCGGCGATCGCTCCTAATGGCATCCCGCCGCCCAGAATCTTTCCGTATGTAACCAAGTCGGCCTTGACGCCAAAGTACGCCTGGGCTCCTCCAGGATGAATACGGAAACCCGTAATCATCTCGTCAAAAATCAAGACGATTCCATGCTGCTCCGTGAGCGTTCTGAGCTCCCGCAGGAAGACCCCAGGCTGTAGATCGGGCCGGCGGCTCTGCACAGGCTCGACTAGAACGGCTGCCAGTTCGTGCGCATGGGCTCTGATGATCTCGAGCGAGCGCCCGTCGGCATAATCCAGGACTATCATTTCATCGGCTATTGCCTGTGGAACTCCCGGAACGAGAGGGGCCATCCGCGTTCCTCCCTCCGGAGTCCGCGCGCGCCGAACCAGAGACCAATCGGAATGGCCATGGTAGGAGCCTTCGAAGAACGCGATCTTGGTCCTCCTGGCGCCGGTTCGGGCCAGACGCAGAGCCGTCATCACCGCTTCGGTCCCGGAATTACAGAACGCCACTCGCTCCGCGCCGGTCAACTCCGTGATCAATTCCGCCACCTCGCCCGTCAGGCCCGATTCTGCTCCGATCTGAATTCCCCCTTCGAGTTGGCCTTCGAGAGCTTCCTTGATGAACGGCGCGGCATGCCCGAAAAGGTTGACGCCGAATCCCATGGCAACGTCGATGTACTGATTGCCGTCGATGTCCCAGATCTTCGACCCCTGTGAACGCTGAGCAATGAGAGGATAATAGATCTCCTTTAAATCCGGGCGCATGCCGACTCCGCCGGTTCTACTGGCATGGCGCCGTCGATATTGCTGCGCGTGTTGTTTCGATTTTTGAGTTTGTCGCGTATACCGTGTAATGAACTCTTCGAGATAAGACTTCACCCGGGGGCCCAACTGTCCGGAAGCCTCGTTTGTCTCGACCGGTTGAGACTGAATTTTCGAGGGCTGGGATGGCCCTGCGGCCGTAATAGCCCGGACAGGCTCAGTGGCGGTCACATGGACAGACGGCTGCGGCGCCGGCGTCAATTGGTGATGGGCCAAGACCTCCAATTGCCGGGACATAATCAGCGACAGTTGCGAAATCGTTTCCAGCTGCTGGGAAATAATCTGTTCCACGGAGCTTGCAGCGCCCGTCCCGTTTGATCGGAGATGCTCCATTTCAGCCACTGCGGACTTGACCTGGGGAGATGCCGCCGGATCGAGATGCCGGGCTTGCCCGTTCGAGAGACCCGGCCGATGGGATGTGGTTAAGGGGAGAGGCGGCTTATGGTTCGGCGAATCAGAATCCTGTAAATCCTCGGCGAGCCCCTTGAGAATAGCATCCGGCGGAAGTTGTTCATCGATATGACTGGCCAGTTTACCGATGTTCGACAGATCTTCGAAGAACCCTCTAACCGAAATCTTAATCCCAAAGCTGTCCTGAATATCCCTGATAGCGTTGACCAGAACAAGGGAATCCGCGCCCAGTTCAAGGAACGATGTGTTGATATCGACCTGCTCGGGATCGGTTTGGAGTAGCCGGGCCGTCAGGGCTCGAAGCGTCCACAGAATACGTTCTCTCCGAGTGGAATATTTCGCTTTGGTATTCCGGGTCTCAATAAGAGGAGTGATCTTCTGTAGTGCGGGCGCCGACTCATCCTGCTTCGGATCCGACTGCCGGATCTGATGATTCGTTACATTCGAATATTCTCTGACTTGCATCCCGGCCCCATTCTCGTATGACTGAATCCAGTGGCTCGATCTTTCGAAAGGATAGGTTGGAAGCGAGATTCGACGACGGCGATAATCCTGATCGAAACCGGACCAGTCGACCTTGATTCCCTGCGCATAGAGCTCTCCCAGACTGCCCAGCAGGACCCGCCAGTCGTCTTGCCCTCGATTGAGAGAAGGCGCCCAGGCAAGGTCGAGATCAGGCAAGCGCCTCTTCCCCATACCGATCAATGAAGGATGCGGTCCGAGTTCCAGCATTATTTCGGCCCCTTGATCGGCCGCCGCCTTAATTCCGGCTCCAAACCTGACAGTCTCACGAAGATGGCGGCTCCAATAACCCGCATCGGGAACGGCGCCCACTCCCAGCCTCTGGCCCGTCAGGTTCGAGATCAGCGGGATGCGAGGAGTTCTAAAACTTATCTGGCTGGCCAATTGTTCGAACCGTCCCAGGATTGGATTCATCAGGGGCGAGTGAAAGGCATGTGAAACCTTCAGTTCCTGGGTGGCTATACCATCGTTTTCCAGAAGCTGCGCCACCTTGCGAACTGCATCTCGTTCACCGGAGACAACGATGTTTTGAGGGCCGTTGACGGCGGCCATGGAGACCCGATCGGAGAATGGGGCTAAAGCCGCCGCCACACGCTCCTCATTCGTGAAGACCGCTACCATCTCTCCTTGAATCCCCGCCGAAATGGAAGATTGCATCAAACGGCCGCGCTCGGCGATCAATCTCAATCCATCTTCCAAGGTGAACACTCCGGCCACGCAGGCGGCGACGTATTCGCCCACGCTATGACCGATCACGAGGTCCGGCTTAATCCCCCAAGATCGCCATAATTCGGATAACGCGTATTCCAAGGCGAACAACGCCGGCTGCGTATAGGCAGTCTGATCCAGAAGCGAAGAAGCGGCGTCGTTGGCTGGATAGAGCGCCGATAACAGCGGCTGATCGAGGTAGGACCGCAATATTTGATCACACTGCTCTATGACCCGGCGGAAGGTGGGCTGTGTTTGATAGAGCTGCCGGCCCATACCGATATATTGCGAGCCCTGCCCGGTGAACAAAAATGCGATCCTGCGCCGTTGTTCACCCTGCGCCTGCCCTTCAAAGAGATGCGGCGCTTTGCGCCCGGCCGCGAAAGCGGTCAACTGTTCGCGTAATTCCGCGGCGGAATCGGCCACCACTGCCAGGCGATGGGCGAAACGAGTTCTTCCGGTATTGGCGGTGAATCCAATGTCCGCGATTGAAATCCGGTGACTATCGGCCAGGAAATCCACGTACTCGCCGGCCAAAGAACCTAACGCGCTCTCGGTTCTGGCGGAGAGTGTGATCAGGTGAAGTGGGCGCTCAATCTCGCTGACCTCCGGCCTCGGCGTGGGCGCCTCTTCAAGCACCACGTGCGCGTTGGCTCCCCCCATCCCGAACGAGCTGACTCCTGCCCGCCGCGGCCCTTCCGATATCCATTCGCGCAACTCGGTATTGACTTTGAACGGCGACTCCGCGAAGGGAATGATCGGGTTGGGACTTTCAAAGTGGAGGCTCGGAGGAAGTTGACGATGCTGCATGGACAATATGACTTTTATGAGTCCCGAGACGCCTGCGGCCGGTTCCAGGTGTCCAATATTCGTCTTCACAGATCCGACGGCGCAAAATTGGTTACGATCCGTGTACCGCCGGAAAGCCTGAGTCAGCCCTTCGATCTCAATCGGATCCCCCAGAGAGGTGCCAGTGCCGTGAGCCTCAATATAAGAGATCGACTCTGCGGAAACACCGGCTACATCCAACGCATGGGCAATCAAGTCTGCTTGAGCGCGCGGATTAGGAGCAGTCAGCCCGTTCGATTGGCCGCCGTGGTTGATAGCTGATCCCTTGATCACCGCATAGATTTGATCGCGGTCTTCCAAAGCGCGGCTTAAGGGCTTGAGCAAGACGGCTCCCGCCCCCTCACCGGACGCAATGCCGTTGGCGCGATGATCAAAAGCCTTGCAACGACCGTCCGGTGAGTGAGCCTTCATGCGGCTCATCGCGACGAAATATTCCGGAGACAAGAGTAGGTTGACGCCGCCTGCCAAAGCCATCGCGCATTCGCCCAGGCGTAAGCTTTGACAGGCTTGATGAACGGCCACCAGCGACGAGGAACACAAGGTATCGATTAACACCGACGGCCCCCGCAGGTTCAAAAAGAACGAGACCCGGTTGGCGATGATCGCATTCTGGTTACCGATGCCGGCGCCGTGATCGACGCTGGTTAAGGCTGGGGCGATCCGTTGATAGTAGGTATTATTACTGCAACCGACAAAAACGCCGACATTTTTTTGGGCCAGACTCTCGGCGGCGTATCCGGCGCTCTCCAAGGCTTCCCAGGAGACCTCCAGGAAAAGGCGCTGCTGCGGGTCGGTCAACCTGGCCTCACGGGGCGAGATATGAAAGAAGGCCGAATCAAATCCGTCGATGCCTTCAAGAAATCCTCCCCAGCGAGAGTAGGTCTTGTTTCCCGCTTCGGGATTCTCATCATAATAAGAACGCCAATCCCAATGATCCCGGGGAACCTCCTCGATAGCATCACGGCCATTCCGCAACAGCTCCCAAAAGGCCTTCGGGTTCGCAGCCTGCGGGAATCGACAGGCCAGACCAATCACAGCAATATCGCCCGGCCGCACGTAAGAGCCACTAGAACACAGATGTCTTCCGTCAGAGACGGCGGCAAAACCCGCAACCGGCGGTATGGCCGCCTCGGCTGGCAAAGGCGATCGTGGGACAGACCGACCGCGCAAGTGTCGGCGGATGTCGGATCCGCATTGTTGGACCAGGTATCGCGCGAGTTCAACAACTGTCGGAGCCTCAAAGAACACGGTTGGGGAGATTGCGACTTCAAAATCTCGTCCCAGGGCGTCCATCAGTTCCACGGCTTTGATGGAATCGACGCCAAGACTGTTGAAGCTCTTGTCGAGCGGGATCTGATCGCGAGAAATGCGCAGAGAGGCGCTGATTCGATCGAGCAAATGATGGCGGATCAACTCTGACAGCTCTTCGTCTCCCGCCTCGTCATTGGCGAGCCTCATCGCCACATTCGCCTTCAATGGAGCGCTGTGTCGCGGGCGCGATCCCGGCGCAGGCTTGACCGCGCCCGACTCAGGTCTGTTCTCGGCAATAACCTCGAGGTTTCCGCCTAAAAATTTCTCCCGGCACAGACGGCGCTGGATTTTGCCACTGGAGGTCTTCGGGATGCTCCCGCTTTTGATCAAGACCACCGTATGAACCTGCGCCTGGTGATGTTCGGCGAGATTCGCGCGGATAGCAGCAAAGATGTCCTTATGATCCGACGTGTAAAACCGCCGGCCGATTTCGTGAACTACTACCAGGCGTTCCTCGCCTTCGAACTCTACGGTGAAGGCCGCGCCTCCAGCGGGGGTTAGCGCGGCATGGCTCTGTTCCGCCGTCAGTTCCAGGTCCTGCGGATAGTGATTGCGGCCATGAAGGATGATCAGGTCCTTGTGACGGCCGGTGATATAAAGCTCTCCGTCTCGAATAAATCCCAGGTCGCCGGTCCGCATAAAGGGACCTTCATCGGTATCGGCGATCCGGGCTTTGAAAATCGCCTCCGTCTCATCGGGCTGATTCCAATACCCCGGAGCGATGCTTGGGCCGGCCACCCAGATTTCGCCGATCTCGTCCGGCGCACATCGCATCCGAGATTCGGGGTTGACTACTGCGAGTTCAACACTGGCAGCTTGGTGTCCGCAACCGACGATCTCTCGAACCCCGTCACGATCGTCGTCAGTTTCGATCACGCGATTGCTCTTCAACTCGCGAGCCAGGACTCTGCAGACGATAGTGTGCTTCAGCTTATGGGTCTGGGAAACCATCAGCGTGGCCTCGGCCAGCCCGTAAGAAGGGCAAAAAGCTTCACGCTTGAATCGATACGGGGCGAACGTTTCACAAAAACGATCGATGGTGGCATAGCGAATCGGTTCGGCTCCGCTGGTTGCAACCTGACAAGAGCTCAGGTCTAACCCCGGACAGGTCTCCGGATTGAACTTGGCTACACTGAAATCATAAGCGAAATTCGGGGCGGTGATATGAGTAGCCCGGTAACGCGAAATCGCTCGAAGCCACCTCGACGGTTGCTGAATGAATGAGGCGGGAGGCATTAAGTAAGACGGGGCTTCCCAGAACATAGGAACGAAGATGCCGGAAATCAGCCCCATATCGTGATAATGCGGCAGCCACGAGACGAGGATGCTATCCGGATGCCCAACATATCTGGTGATGTCCTCAATATTATGAAGGACATTGTCATGCGTGATTATCACACCTCTCGGATCGGAAGTAGAGCCCGAGGTATATTGCAAATAGGCGATGGTCTGACCGTTTAACGCCTGGGGCCGCCACTCCCGAGCAGAGTGAGCATTTAGCTCCTCAGCCGTCAGGTATTTGATCGATTTCAAATCCGGAGCCGAACCGAACATCTTCTCCAGTTTGATCTTGTAGTCTGCAGTAGTCAGACAGGCCAGCGGTTCGGAGTTGTGGATGACCGACCGAAAGATCGAGAGCCATCGCTCCGAACGCCCTGTTCCGGCAGACGCCAGGGGCACGGCAATCACACCTGCATAGAGGCAACCGAAGAGGGCAGAGATGTACTCGAGGCCCGGCGGGTACAACAGCAACACCCGCTCGCCAGTGACAGTGAGCCTCAGTGATTGCAGTGAAGAAGCAATCGATCGAGCTTGCCGGTCAAGCTCCCGGTAACCGATAGAGGCTTCTTCGAGCTCGCCGTCCGCCAAAAAGATATAGGAAGCGCGGTCGGGTTGGTTCAGAGCTCTGGATTGTAATAACTCGACTAAAGTGGAGGGATTCATAACGGCGCTCGATAGAACTCTCGAGAAAAAGGCGCAATTACATCGCAACGGACTAGCCTACTTGCGCTACGCGTACCAGACACAATGCAGGATTCAGCAGCCCGGCCATCGTACTGACGGAGCTCGATGCGTGCAGCACCACGTCACAGCGCGCTAGCAACAGCGCGTCGATGAGCACGTCCTCAGCATCCGCCAGGGAAAGTTTGCCCCAATCTGAGTAATGCACTTCCGCTTCATCGGCAGTCGTGCGTCGGACTTGGTCTCTAACCACCAGCCGAGGGCCTAACTCTTGGCGCAAGAGCAGCGCCGCGTTGGCGTCGTCGGTCGCCAGAAATACGACCCAATCGGTCGCAGCGCGAGAGCGAACCTCCGCGCGCACGCATTCTACGAGGCGCTCGATCGAAGGCATCGCTCCGTCGCGCTGGAGGTTTAACACATACTGGTTCCCGACCCTGCGGTGGATCCCGATGCAGAATCGCCCGTTGAGCGACCGCTCGTAGATGCTTCTGACCTCTTCCAGTACACGCGGGTTAGCAATCTCGACCCACTTCACTAGTGTCTGGTTGTAGGCGTCACGGTGTCGCTTTAACACACGGCCCTTGAGGTAGTCCTTACCTGTGCCCCAGAGGGCGGAATCCACTGAACTGGCTGCCCGGAAGTAGCGGCGGTGTGGTTGTGCGCCTAGCGTCCGGAACAACCCTGTCCAGACATTTTCGCCCACCTGACCGTACCGGAATCCTTCCTCCGAGCTGTCAAGCACCCAATCAACATGCACGTGCGCATCTGGCCGCACACGATGCAGTACTTCCAGCACATGCAACAAATTGGCCATTAGGCCCTCGCCGCCGAGACGCGGGATGCACACAGTCCGCGCAAACCGCAATTTAAGACTGTGCCAGAATGTATAGCCGGCAACAATGAATTTCATCCTGAGACGCTGGCGTATGCTGTAGAGCTCGAGTGATGTCGGCTCGTACGCGCCGTTTTTCTGCAATTCTAATTCACCGCGGGCAAAGAATATGGGGTAGATGATCCAGGCGCGCGCCGCATCGTGCGCGGCTCGTGCGGGAGACTGCGCTATGTGTTTTAGAATAACTCGCAGCGGCGCCTGTGGCGGCGCCTGCAAAGTAGAATTTGCATCACGATCAAGTCTTACAGTAGTTTTCATACGACTGAGAAGGTGTAGCCGCAATGCGGGACGCTCTTTGGCGGACGGCCATGTTTCTTAGGCTTCAGTTGTTTGACACGTGCTTCCCAAAGGCCGACAACAAAGGGCCAGGCGAAGGCCGGAGCCAGTAAAGCGAGCAATCGGCTCAAGCGTTCCGGGTCTTGAACGTGAGTGTCTTCGAGGAGCCGCATCGATCAATGACCGCGCCGCAGGCGCCAAACGTGAGGCGGCCCAATTAGGCGTGGCATAACCGCCGACGGAGCTGATACAGGCTCCTATTTTATTGGTCATAGATGACATTTCTCACCGGCCGTGATAATGCCTCTGATGAATAACTGAAGGAACTAAATCGAACTATGCGACACCGGGACGCTGACTCAGTCACGCGGCAGGGCGAGACGCTCGGCGATCTCGCCCGGGTCATTTTCAAGAAAAAAGAAGTGGCCGCTGTCAAAGAGATTGTGCGAGAACGATCCCGTCATGTGGTTCTATTGATAGTCATTGAGCTTTTCGACAGGCAGGCCACAGGGATAGAACAGGTTGAAAATCGGTTGATCGATCACCTCGGCAAACCGCAGCAGCAGAGGGGCGTAAATCTCCAAGGGGCTCTCCCCACTCTCTACTAAATTGAGTTGATCCACAGGCCAATTCAATCTGGCGGCCAACTCCTCCTGGCTCAGCTCTCTCCGCATTCTATGCGCTCTGATCAACTGGCCACACTGACCGTCGCGCTGCCTGGCGTGGGACGATTTCCCGCTTTCGCTGATCAACCGCGACGTCGGCGTCGAGAGATTGATGGCAAGTTCGGCCAACCTCGGCCCCCATTCTTCGATCGGAGAGGCGCCGCCTTCAAGCTTTTCATAGTCCTCAATCGGGAGCCTCATTTTCACAGCCGCATCGCCGGCCGTTATTTTTTTACGCTCCCTTTCTTTTCGTAACACATCGCCTAACTTCATTCTCTGTTCCTCCAACCGGCGCGACTGCGCCACGCCCAAATACTGATTATTCAACTTTGCTGTCGAGCCACTATCAGATCAAGATCATCCGGCGCCTTGAACTTGAGCGCGACGGCGCAGAACTCCTTCCATTCCGCGGTTACCTGATTGAAGATTACATTCTCGCCATGCCACATTGATTGGGTAACAGTATAGTCCTGATGCAGGAATGCAATTTCTACATCCATGAGTGGCTGAGCCTTTCTCTCCCCGTTCTCCGAAGGTTGAGGGGGCTCATCCTTCCAGTTGATCTTGCCTTCCACCCAATTGGGAAACTGACGAAAGTCCCTCAGGGAATATGCCTTGCAATACTTGCGCTCGGGGCGCGCCGGCTTTTCTCCACCCGCTTCATCCTCCGCCTGCCGTAAAAACTTGACCACTTCAACATGGCCCGCGGCAAGAGCGATCAAATAGGGGGTCCGCTGGTCACGCCCGACCTTGAAAACATCGGCCCCCCGACTTACGAGAAGTTTCACCACCTCCAAATTTCCTTTTCCCGCCGCCCAATTCAGAGGGGTCCACCCTTGCTCATCTTGCCAGTTGACATCACCTCCCGACTCTATCAGTTCCTTAACGGAGGCGACATTATCAGCTTTGATCTCTTCGATTAACCGCAATCCGTTCATGTTCGCATTCCTTTCATCGCACAAGTAACAAATTTAACCTTCATTTTCAGCTATACCCGCACCAAGTGTCCTTTGCCGGCGAGCGTTTTCAGATCGATATCTGCGACGCATCGTACTTTGACAAAGTCCAGCGTCAGTTCCCCTTCCAGATGAACCGCGCCTGAACGGTTCTCAAAATCAGCATGACTCAAATCCAAGATATCCCGATCGAGCCTGACCCCAAGTTCGGTGCCGCCCTTGGTCTCGGTAAATTTAATATGGACATACCCCATATCGATCCGGTCTTTGAGAGCCTTGGCCGTCTTTTCCGGTCGCAGGCTGGCTTCTACCCGATGGTCGCCTTCACAGAGCTTCTCGACAAGGGTCTTCTCACGAGGTCTGTTCGGATCGGGAGGAGGAGGGGGTGGAGGCGGATTTTTTGCCATCTCCTCCATCTTCTTCCGCAAGCTTAACGGTCTCATGTCGGTCCATACTTCTTTGATGTATGCCAGGCACTCCGGCTTGAGGCCGCTCTTTCCTACATCCTTCCAGCCGAGAGGCATTTCCTTATAGTCCGGCCAGATCGAGTATTGTTCTTCATGATTCACAACCACCTTGTAAATTGTTGTGTCTTCTCCATCAGGGTCGTATAGACTCATTATTTTCTCCTTTGGAATAACAGTCGTCTCAACAACTTGTTGTAGAAGCTAAATTTCGCTCCCGCTTAGCGTTTTTCATATTGCAAATGGACTCCGTGGCTGCGGCAAACGAGACTCTGCGCGCCTGGCGAGTAATTCTGGATGGAACTCGTCTTGAATGAACGATGTGTTTGTCATATGACTTATTGGAGGTTCAGAAAAGCAAGTTTACAAATCGAGTTGATCGGCAACGAGGGCCTATCTCACAGCAGATGCGCAGGGGCTCTCTGCGTAGGCTCTGCGGTCATTGGCCTGTGCGTAAATTGGCGGAGCTTTGGAATGCGGTTGCCTGGAACCGCTTTGGTAGTCGACTTTGATTCTGCTGCAATGATGGGAGATGGAGCCCATTCGGGTCCTTTGTCCCGGAAGTCTGTAGAATCCGGAGATGACTACCAAAGCGGTTCCGGGCAATCGCGCTTCAAAGGCTGCCGACAATTCAAGGAGTTGATCGTATTCAGACTTAATTTGCACACGCTTCAGTTAATTCTGGGCACAAGCGTTTGTAACAGCCTCGAATCATGTTTTTCTCAAGAGCTTAGCCGCAAGTTGTGATTCGCTACCGAACCCATTTTTACATTCTTTCAGGTCCTCAATCACCGATACAACTGTACCTTCATCAATTTGGATAGCTACTGATCGTTGAAGCAGCGTTACCGAAATGACCAGATGTCTTTTATCTCGGTCTATGTTTATAATCCCTTGAGTTCCAGCTAATGGGCCTGTCTCGACGACCACCAGCGTCCCATCGGGGAGATATTTCCATGGCTCCCGTAGGAAGCTACTCTTCGCCAGAAGTTGTAACGCCTCAACTTCTTCTCTTGCCACTTCCGCAGGCGCCCCGCCAAATCCGACGACCCTGGTAACACCTTGAGTCGAAACTGCCCCCCACAGCGCCGAGGAATCGAAGCGGCAGAAGACGTACCCGGGGAACAGGGGGAAATCAATTTCTACTGTACGATCTGACCATCTTCGTTTCGATCTATAGATCGGCGTAAAACAATCGTAGCCTTTTTTCTTAAGTAGGTGTTCTACTTTTCTTTCATTCTTTGGTCTAGTCTGCAAGGCGAACCAAGGATGCGCAGTATACATATATTTCGATGTGGAGTAACCAAAGACGAATGAGTTCCATGACGGGCTATCGCCATTCTAAGTCCCATTTTGAAGCTCAGGTCGGAATATTAGAATTTGAGCGGTGGAGGAATGTGAGGCAGTTAAGCGTGTGCGCCCATGACTGTATCGGAAGGTCCCAATTTTATCGGCTTTCTACGCGGCGCTTACAAAATTATTTGTCCGATACCTCAATAGGCACAATAACCGCCCAGCTACTCTCGCTTCATGTCTCTACAACTTGGCGGCGTTCGTTACTCCGAGCGCTTCTGCTACCTCTTCGCATTTTTCCGGCACTAAAGTCCGGCCAGTGTCGAAACTATTTCACTATTTCTGAAAAAATCGTAAGTGATTGCCTGATGCTTTTAGGGCCATTCTCATTTGCTTATACGGGAAGCTGTAGTCGGCGTTCGTATTAAGCCATCATAGACCGGCAAGCGCCGGAAGAACGCTGAGGAGAATGCCTCAATCGTGCCGACTCCCACCGGTTCGTCCGGAAAGGGATGGCAAGATGATATGTAAAGTGATGGAAGCGATTCACCAAAGTGTCGGAGGTTTGGACGTTCACAAGAAGACGGTGATGGCTTGTCGTCGTCGAATGCTCGGGGGCGGGCAGGTTGAATCGGAGGCGCTGGAGTTCGGGGCGAGCACGTTAGAGTTGTGTGCGTTGTCAAAGTGGCTCTCTGAGTAGGGCTGCGCCCACATCTGGGGGCTGACTTTAAATCGCTCATCCTTGCAACTCAATCCCAAAGTGGTGGGGTTGCGCGCATTACGGTTTGACTCGATTTCAGTCCGCTATGGACGCTACTGCGGCAGGCGCTCCTTTCGGATGAAACCGAGATAGAAGCACGTCAAGAAGTGTATGAAGTGGACAAGGGAGCGCACGCCGTTAACTTCGGGCGGCGCCATGAAGCCGAAGACCGGCACGGAAACGCCCGTCACGTAGAGATAGAAAAGCGTGTCCTTGCGGCGCCGCAGTATGGGTAAGAAATCAGATGCGCCGCCGTAGCGCCGTGTGGACACGTTTATCGGACGCCATCGCGACTGTAGGGCGTTGTTTGTGGAGCGGTTGCCATTTTTCAATGTCGAGTCCAAACAGTAATGTTTTAAAAATCCCACGCTCACTGCTGGAGCGCTTAACTGACGCCGTGTGTTATGCGGCGTGAATGGACAAAGTCGAGCTTAAAGTTGATAACACCCTCTAGCGAGTTAGCAGACGGAAGGTGTATTTGGCTATGGGCGCATAGCCCTTTTGCGCAGTGAGTCTCTCAAGAGTAAGCAGGTAAGCGCCCGGCTTGAATAAGCTGGAATTGAAACCGAGAGCGAGCGTGTCATCAGAGTTCGGCTTCAGGTCACTCTCCCTCCAAATATTCCGGCCATCGGACGTCGAGATGGAGGCCCGGTAAGATAGAAGGTCAGGATTGCGCGTTAATTCGAGCAAGAGAATAAAAAATTTAGACGAGTGTGAAAGCACGATTCGATTGACCGGCCGAGACAAGTCAGAATCGTCGCTTCTCTCGAGGCTCAAAGCGAAGATAGGGACAACGACCCGCGGACGAATCGCACTGTTTACTTCATCGGCCGGGCGCATGCGCTCTTCCTGTTTGCGTTCGAGTTGGGCGGCGAGCTGTTGTCGTTGCTCGGATGATTGGCGTTCGCGCTCCTGCATCTCCTTTATCAGATCGAGAGCTGATCGCTCTCCCTTTTCGTATTTACGCTGCAACTCTGAGAGGGCCTGCGTTGCTTGAGCCAGATCGCGACGCGCGCTCCTCCATTCCATAATAAGCGCCGCCAGCGGTAACCCGATCAACAGAGTTGCGCCCACGAGCAATGCCGCCCGACGCGCCCGGCTAAGCCGCACAAGTGGGGCTAACAACCCGTCCCGCCCAGTCTGAAGGTAGGCGCGCTGCCGCAATGCTTCTTTCGCCACCACGATTCGCAACCCGCCGCGGAAGTCGTCAGTCGTTTCCAGCCGGTCGAGGCATCGCATGCAATCTGCGAGGTGCTCTTCGAAGCGCATCCGCTCTTCAGGCGATAATTTTCCTAACAGATAGCGGTCGGCAACGTAATGTTCATCTATGTACGAATGCTCCATAAACTTTCTGAGGTGGTCACACTTTAGTAGACACGAGCGCCGCTTAGCGATCGTATCCTCGCCCGGACTTTGGCCAAAGTTTTCTCCAGCCTCCGCCCTCTAATTGTAAGTAATAGTAAGTTCGCTCAAAGTCCTCAGTACTCTGATAGCCCAAGGCCGGGCGATTGCATCGATGTGGCGGATTCTCGCCGATATCCGGCGCCTTGGCAACTAGGCGTACCGACTGTTCATGGCGGACCGTCTTCAGCGCCTGTCGTTTGAACTCTTCGTCATACTTGCGTCGGACGAGTTTTATCGGGCGCGCCGAAGGCGGGACCCGCTGCGCCGCATCGCCCGTTCATAAAGTTCCTTGTAACGCGCGCGCGCGCGGTGGAGCACAAGATTGAAATGCAGGCTGGTCAGGCCCAGGTCTGCGCAAATCTGTTCCTTCTCCTCTTCGGCGATATAGAACCGAATGAGCAACTGGACATCACGTTCATTGGGCATTTCTTTAAGTACTTGCCATACTAAATCGGCTTTCTCCTTCTGCAACAATTCTTTGAGCTGGTCGGGCGCAGAGGGAGGGAGATGTACGGCTCCTTCGTTTTCAGTCGAAATTTCCCGCCGCGCCGCACGTCGGAAGTAATGCATGACATGGGTTCTGGCCACACCACAAACGAACCCAGAGAGTTTCTCCGGCTCTCGCACGCTTCCCTGTCGGACCTTTTCAATGACGGTCCAGAATATCTCCTGATAGAGGTCGTCAGCGACCGCTGTGTCACTGACCTCCCGGCGAATGATTACTTTCACGCAGCGACTGTAACGTTCGACCAGTTCGACCTCGGCCTGCCTCTCGCCAGCCTTAATGCGGCCAACAAGGTCGGCCCCGCCTCCAGCCTCATTTATGGCTGGAGTTTCCACTCGCTGACTCTTACTCTGGTACTCCATAGCTGATCTTTGAAATTATTGAGCGGTAATCGGCCACTCTGGTCAAGTGAGGGATGGGAGTCTTACCTGTTTGCGCTTACGCTGGTCTTCACCGTTTGGATTCTAAGCTTTCGAGAAACGGACCTGACTGCTGAGAGCTTAGGATCAAATCGGCTTCCCGAAAGTTCACAGTGCATTGAAAGAGCGGCGCCAAAGCTCACCGCCTCACGGCAAAAGCGTTAGAGAATGGCGAAACTGCTTGGCCCGGTTGAAGATGATAGCGACGCATGATGAAACTTGAAGAAGATACCGCGGCGGCCGGCCGAGTGGCAGCGTATCATCAATGATAAGGTCCGGCACAAAGTTCAACCGGGATAGGGCGCGTAGGTCTTGGCAGTTCAACGGTTTCGGTATGCTGCCGGGCCGGCGTATCAATGCTGATAGAACGACATGAGCGATGATCATGATCTGTTGACACTGCCGCGCCGACAGGCTCGGCGCAAAGGAATTATTCCCGCCCGAACAAATTTCGACCTCGGTCTTGGAGCGCCTCAGCAGAACGATCCGCCAGCGCGTTGCGACGCAAGATCCGTAGTTTCGCCAAGTGTCGAGACGACTGTTCAACGTCGGCCGTCAAGATTGGCCCATTCACCCGCCTGGATGAAGCTGGCCCAGTAATATGGGTGCCGCAGCTTTGCGTCCTTTAGCATCTCCATTTGTATCTGTCGCAATGCTTCACCACGTCCTTCCCCTTTCATCAAGCGTCTGTAATAACCTACCATCAAGCCGCGCGTTTGCTGATCTAACACGGGCCACAAACTCATGACCTGAGTCTCCGACCCGGCCAACACCAGAGCGCGCCTCAAGCCATACACCCCTTCCCCGTTCCTCACTACGCCCAAACCAGTATTGCAGGCGGAGAGCACCACCAGTTTCGTCCCCCAGAGGTCCAGACTGGCCGCCTCCATCGAGGTCAGCACCCCATCGTCATCGCCGCTGCGACGTTCATTTGCGCCAGCCAGCGCCAGCCCCGACCGCAGCAGGGGGTTCTCGACATTGGCCGCCCACTTGCTGAGCGCCGCAGGGATGCGCAGCGGATCACCATCTGGGACGCCGCGCGTCTCCACCGATGGGGCTTCCTGATCGCCGAGGAAGAAACCGTGTGTCGCGATGTGCAGCACACTCGGCGCCCTGGACTGCTTGAGCGCCGTTTCGGTAGCCTGTTCTCGCAACAGCATTGATGCTCCTGGCAGCATGGCTTTGATCGCCTCTGCTTCATGCTCCGTGCCCGGCAGTGATTGGAAAAAGACCTCAGTTGGATCGATTTGTCCCCACACTTGATCGCCCGCCTGCAAGTTTCCAGAGTCCTGCCCCCCAGGCGCGGCGACGGTCTCGTCTCTACTGAAGGTCGGATTGGCCACTACTAGCGGAGCATTCTTGCTCGGCAGCGATACCTGTAACCGCAGCAGGTCACGTCCGCTCGTCAGGTAGCTGATGGCGTAGCGCCTGACCAAATACCCATTCTGCTCATCAACCAAAGCGGCAAAAGGAATGAGGTTGAGCGAACCGTCGGTGGCGATCAGCAGGCGGCGCGTTTCGCCAGGCATTCCACCAAGGACGGAGCGCACAGGCCGCATCACTTTCTCGTCTACGGCGCGCGCCAGTCGCTTGACGTCGGTCCGGTTCGGGTCGCGCAACGCTTTGCGCCAGTCATCGACCGCGCGGTCGATTATCGCAGCTTCTCCCAAGTCCACCCACTTCGGCCGCCCATGCGCGACGAGCAGATAGGCGATGTAGCGCGGCGGCTTGCCCTTGCCAATTTGCGGTCCTCGCGGCGTACAGACAGCAAACTCGATCAGTGCGCTGCTTTCTGGGAGCTTAGCCTGGACGGCGGCGAGCGTGACTGGCTGCGTTTGCGTGCGCAACTCTGCGCTGCGGACGCTCAAGGCTGATTCTAAATCCTCAACTTTGTCTTCGAGCGATTTGAGTCGCGCCCGGTAAGTCTCAGGCTTATCCGGCCCAGACACTTTGAGCGTGAGCGCGGCCAACTGTGAGCGGGTCTCGGCGAGTTGGTCAAAGAGCGCCTGGTCCTCGGGCGCCGCACGGCGTCTCAAGGCGCCAATCGTATCGGCCATTGCATCGAGTCCGCGCCCTTTCCGGCGAAGCAGAGTCGTGAAAGCCAGGTCGAGCGCCTGAGGATCGTGCGGGAGGGTTTGGCTATGAAGCGAGAGGGTGAAGTCGGTATCTTTCGAGAAGAGGGCGAGGTAAGCGAGTTTCCGGCGTTCAGAGCCGGCGCCGAGATAGCGCGCAAGGTTGCGTTCGCCGACGGAGTTAGCGCGAGCCTGAACTGTAACGGCTTGAGCGAAATCGCCTTTTGCGGCGTAGAGGATGGCCATATCGCTAATAAACTGAGCTATATAACGATGATCGGGCCCCAGCGCCTTCTCCATAATAGCCAACGCCCGTTGGAATAATGGCTCGGCCTTCTCATATTCCCTCTTGTCTCGATAGAAAACTGCAAGACTGTTTATAGTACGAGCGACAAGAGGGTGCTCAGGCCCCAGCGCTTTCTCCAGTACGGCCAGCGCCCTTTGATAAAACGACTCCGCCTTCACATAATCTCCCCGGTAGAAATAAAGGTTTGCGAGGCTGTTGAGGGAATTCGCGACCTCCGGATGGTCCAGCCCCAAGGCTTTCTCCCAGATGGCCAGTGCGCGCAGATAAAGCGGCTCCGCCTTCGCATAGTCGCCCAGGTCCTCGTAAAGGTTCGCGAGATTGTTGTTAGAAGCCGCGACGTCGTGGTGTTCCGGGCCGAGCGATTTCTCCTGGATGGCCAGGGCGCGTTGGAATAATGGCTTCGCCTTCGCGTAGTCGCCCAAGTCAGAGTAAATGATCGCGAGATTGTTGAGGGACAGAGCGACCTCTGGGTGGTCGGGGCCGAGCGATTTCTCCTGGATGGCCAGGGCGCGCAGATAGAGCGGCTCCGCCTTCGCATAGTCGTCCAGGTCCTCGTAAAGGTTCGCGAGGTTGTTGAGGGATATAGTGACGTCGGGGTGTTCCGGGCCGAGCGACTTCTCCCGGATGGCCAGAGCGCGCCGATGGAGCGACTCCGACTTCGCATAGTCGCCTATCTTCCTGTAAATGATCGCGAGATGGTTGAGAGAAGCCGCGACGTCGAGGTGTTCCGGGCCGAGCGATTTCTCCTGGATGGCCAGAGCGCGCCGATGGAGCGACTCCGACTTCGCATAGTCGCCCAGGTTCATGTATAGGAGCGCGAGATTATAGAGAGAAGACGCGACGCCGCGGTTTTCCGGGCCGAGCGATTTCTCCCGGATGGCCAGAGCGCGTTGGAATAATGGCTCCGCCTTCGCGTAGTCGCCCAAGTTCATGTAATGGAGCGCGAGATTGTTGAGAGAAGCCGCGACGTCGAGGTGTTCTGGGCCGAGCGATTTCTCCCGGATGGCAAGAGCGCGCTGATAGAGCGGCTCCGCCTTCGCATAGTCGCCCATCCTATTGTAAATGACCGCGAGACCGTTGAGAGAAGCCGCGACGTCGGGGTGTTCCGGGCCGAGCGATTTCTCCTTTATGGCCAGAGCCCGTTGGAATAATGGCTCCGCTTTCGAATACTCGCCTTTATTATAGTAAAGTGCGGCCAGATCTTTGATCGTCTGACCGACATCGGAGTGATCTGGCCCTAGCCTCTTTTCCTGAATCACCAGCGCGCCTTCAAATGACGGCAGCGCTTCATGATATTTGCCTGCGTTGCGCAGGTCGATGGCTTTCTTATACAACTTGCGCGCCTCTTGCAGAGCGCGGTCATTCTCCGTCGCGGCGCGCAACTCCTCGATCCGAATCTCATAGACGCCTGCCGGCGCCGCCTTCTGCCTGGGTTGCACAACCAGCCGGTAGTCGCCCTCCGCTTCGGCCACGTGCTCCACCGTTTCCGGTCCGCGCAGCCTGCTTTCAGAGTCAAACTCAATGATTTGCTTGCCGTCAGGCCCTATCAGACGCGCCACAACGTCAATGCCCTGCTGCTCGACGATCACCTTCAGGAATTGACCGGCGCTCAACCTGATCTGAAATGTATGGCTACCCGCGCCCGACAATTCGCGTTTAATGGCTTTGCCAGGCTCGAGCAGACGCGCATCCTTCTCGTCATCGGCTTTGCTACCGGCGTCACGCTGCTGTTGATTTTGCCGCCGGATTAGATCAAGGTGGCGCCCAAAAGCCTTGTCCGATGCCACACCTGTTAACAGGCAGAAAACCAGGAAAAGCGGTAAGGAAGCAACCGAGTTTTGATAAACGACCCGGCTGTCACATGCTTTTGAAACTGAGTAAGGGTCGCTTTTAAAGGTCAGGGTCTCACCTCCGAATGTTAAAGGGCCGCGCTCTCAAAGACGATGGCCGACGTTAAACTGATTTTGTCACATAGAGATCGCTTCTACACCGGGTCTTGCCGATGACGAGAACAGTCAGGAAGCCACAAGTGGTAAATCTATACGACCCGGATAAGTCAGAATTGCGAGGGGGGCGCTCGGGTTATACACCGAGCATGACTCACCGTCTCGTTTTGGTCAGTGTAGCCTACAACGGTGAGGACATTGAGGTGTTAATATAAACCAGCCGCCTAAAGTTTTGTTAAAGCAGGTAGAAAAAAGTTCTTTGCAAACCGGCTGGTGGCCGGCGAATTGAGCGGCGTCGAAGTCGGCGGTTTGCGCGCGGAGACGACTACCCGGTAGAGGCAAAGATAAGTTGTCCTTCGCCAAAACCTCGTCCTCCTTTAGTTTCAATAACTTGGGAAAACCAGATATAACATGTTAACTGGAGGGTCGTGTATCAAAAATGATGATGGCCAGTGGTTGAGTGATGCGCGTAGAGTTTGATTACAGCATCGTGCATCGCTGCCGATTTCGAGTAACAAATCGTATGCCGCTGGAGCCGCTTCAGGCGAGTCCGAAAATTCAAGTTGTGACGCTCAATCCTGCTCGTTCCTTCATTGCCGGTCCGGTGTCGCCGAGCCGGTAGAAACTTGGCATAAGACTGCCAATTATCCGTGTGGTAACGCGTGATCCGGCAGCCTGCCAACTTCTGCAGGAGCTGGCGGCAAGCGGCGTCCGTGCGCCGTTCATTGACGAAAGCGACGACTTTGCGTCGCTGCCGGTCATAGCCGTACCAGGTCCAGCGCTGTCTCCGCTTGGCGCCGACAAATGACCAGAACTCATCCATTTCCAGGTCGTGCACGCGCCGTGGATACGCGGGCTCGTCTGCTAGGGTGGCCGCCTCCAGCAGGGTCTTGAGGATCGTGTTGGTACTTAGGAACAAGACGCGCTCGATGTCTCGGATCCCTGCGCCGTTGATCGTCAGCGGGACGACCAAGTCTCGTACTGCCCCGACGCATCCCAAATTGGTGTAGTCTCGGATGAACTGGCGGCGGCAGTCTTTGCACAAGTAACGTTGTTTTCGCTGTGAGGTTTTGCCATTTTTTACGATGCTCACTGATGAGCATCTCGGACAAATGATTGCTTCGTAACACATAACGGCGGTAGCATAACTCATCTAAGCCTCTTCAGCAGACCATCATCATTTTTGATACACGACCCATCAGATCATAATCAGTCCCCGTCGAATGCCGATCGTAACCGCTTCCGTCCGGCCTGACGCCCCTAGTTTGGCAATCACAGAACTGACGTGGAATTTAACTGTATGCTCCGAGATGCCGAGCCTGTGGGCGATGGTCTTATTCCCAAGGCCTTCGGCGAGCATTCCTAATACTTCAATCTCTCGTTCTGTCAAAGCATCTACCTTTGAAGTTGAAACATCAGTCTCTGTTGATTCTCTCGGCGGAGTGAAATTCGGTAGTGAATCAATCGAATCCGGGCGCCATACGAACAATCCAGCCGCCACGGCCTCAACCGCCGCGATGATTTGGTCGCCTGTTGACGCGCGCGGCAGCGCCGCCCTCACCCCGGCGCGGACAGCCTCGTTTGTCAGTAAGCCATGGTATTCGTCAGTCAGGAGCACAATGGGCGTCGCAGGCAATTCCTCTCGCTCGGAGGTGAGCGCGAACAGACGCTCCATCTCGTCTTGAACGCGTCCTTCAAATTCGGCGATCACGACGTCAGGTCGAAGTTCATTTATCTGTGCGGCAAGAGTCCTGGAATCGCCTTCGCCTGCAAGAGAGAGCCTGGATGAATCTCCAACTACGGTCAGCGCCGGGCTGGTCGCAAGAAGCGACTTCAACCCGGCGCGAACGAGAGCCGATGAAGCGGTAGCGATGAAGACTCGCTTCACTCCGCCTCTGTTTCGGGCCTGTTGATTTGAAATGTAACCGGCCAATGAATCTTTTTCCCTCCACGGATGAGAGAAAGTTCCAGTTTCTCTAGATTACTGGCAGCCGCATCCTCAAGAGTGGTCGCAAGGTCATTCGAGTTGGCGAAGAGACGATCGCGCGTCCCAACAATTGTGTCTCCAATCATTAAACCGGACTTTTCCGCCACGCTCCCACTTTGTATGTCGAAGACCAGCAACCCGAGCATATCCGAACCGTCCCGAGTCATAGGCAAAGCGCGTATTTTGATTCCAAGCTGCGGTCTTGCGTCCCGCGCAAGAAAACGCTTCACGGCGTTGCTCGGAACAGCAAGCGCGAGACCGTTGGCGATCATGCTGTTGATTCCGACAACATGACCTTCCGCGTCGGCGAGCATTCCACCTGAATTGCCTGGCGCGAGTCGTACGTCCGCCCCGATCCACTGTTTTCCACTCACATGGACAATCCCGACGGCAAGGGCGCCTACGAGGCCGAGAGGATTGCCCACGGCAAACACCAATTCGCCAACCCGTAAAGTGTCGGAATCACCGATCGTCGCCACGGGTAGACCGCCCGTCTCAATCGTGAGGGCGGCGAGATCACTCCGGGCGTCCAAGCTGGTGATGCGACCTTCTGAAGTCTGCCCGTCGCGGAGTGTCACATACGCACGCCGATCTTTGACGACGTGCGCGTTAGTGATGATAACGCTCTTGTTCGCGCTAGTCTCCCAGATAACGCCTGAACCGCCTCTGCCGCCGCGCCCGCCGCCAATCAGCACGCTCGATCGGCGCAGGTGTTCGGCGATTTCGACGATTCCGGATGCGGGAGCGCCTTGCATTTGCGCGCCCGCGACTTCCGTCATATTGAGCGCCATATTACTCTCCTCGCCTTCTTTGGGCTGACCTTTCGCCGATTGTGACCGCCAGGTTTGCGCGCTCGCCGCCGCGGACGACTGACGCATCGATTGTCTGCCCGACGCTTTCGGGGGCGAGCGTCGCTTGCACATCGTCTATGTCCGTGATCGCAGTAGACCCCAGCTCCACCAACACGTCGCCGACCAGAAACCCGGCCTTGTCCGCCGGGCTGCCGGGCTCAACGCTCAGTACGATTACACCGCCATTATTGACCAGGTTAAGCTTACTTTTTATGGCGTCAGGCAAACGCACGGGCTGCAT
>Ga0209382_10001234_pt1 | contig 40772 bp, 38 predicted proteins | sample SoiMetdeltSBSDD5_FD_187599 | JGI IMG/M metagenome (GOLD analysis project Ga0209382, IMG submission 187599) | Bulk soil microbial communities from a Populus tree surrounding site in Tennessee, USA - Soil MetaG P. deltoides SBSDD5 (SPAdes) (version 2) | ecosystem: Environmental > Terrestrial >... | reverse complement strand
TGCGCCGCCTGGTCGACCTGTCGGCCCAGGTGGCGAAGGTGTACGGCGGTCCCCAGGACAACGAGTGGGCGATCGGCACCGACGGGAAGCTCTACCTGCTGCAGTCCCGCCCGGTCACCACCGAGGTCCGAGGCGTGCCCCGGGGCCCGATCTTCGGTCCGGGCCCGGTGGCCGAGACGTTCCCGGCGCCGCTGACCGAGCTGGAGAGCGACCTGTGGGTCCCGCCGCTGCGGGAGGCGGTCGGCGAGGCCGTCGTGCTCGCTGGCGCGGCCCGGCAGGAGGACGTGGACGCCAGCGAGGTGGTCATCTGCGTCGGCGGCTACGTGGCCATCGACCTGAAGCTGGCGGGCGAGATCAAGCCCAAGCACGGCATCGCCCACAAGATGAACCCCATCCCCGCGTTCCGCTCCCTGCGGGGCGCGTGGAAGGTCGGCCGGCTGCGCTCGGCGCTGCCGCGCCTGGCCGAGAACCTGCTCGACCGCACCGACGCCGACCTCGAGGCGGTGCCGACGCTCACCGACCTCACCAGCCGCCAGCTCATCGCCCTGCTGCACCGCAGCCAGGACATCCTGCGGGCGCTGCACGCCCACGAGATCCTCATGGGCATGCTCACCGACACCGGCGAGAACCGCCTCACCGGGGCGTCGGTGGCGCTGCGCGTGCTGGCCGAGGCCCGTCAGGACGGGCTCAGCGACCGCGAGATCATCAACCGCAGCCCGGCGGTCCTGGCGCTGACCGCGCCGCAGGTCTCGCCGGTCACCGAGCTGCCCGCCGAGGCCTCGGCGGTGTACGTGCAGGAGAACTTCAAGAGCTGCTGCGACAACGGCATCCTCCGCGAGGCGCTGCGGATGCGGGTGCGGTGGGTGCAGGAGCTGTCGGGCCGGGCGGCCTGGGAGCTGGGCGAGCGGCTGGCCGCCGCCGGCGACCTCACCAAGCCCGAGCTCATCCGGCACATGACCCTCGAGCACGTCGAGGCCGTGGCCACCAAGCGGGCCGTGGTGGTGCCCGAGCTGGTTGCCAACCACCAGCACGAGTTCGGTCCTCCGCTGCCGGCGTGGTTCCAGCTGTCGAACCTCGGCAAGCCCATCCGGACGCAGTGCGCCGGCGAGGTGGGCGGCGGCACGGGTGCAGGCGGCGGCTCGGCCGTCGGCCCGGTCACCTACGACGCCGAGGACCCGCCGAGCGGCTCGGTGCTGGTCACCACCACGCTGTCACCCGGGCTGGGCCCGCTGCTGCCACGGCTGCGGGGCATCGTGGCCGAGACGGGCTCGGTCCTGTCGCACCTCGCCATCCTCGCCCGCGAGGCCGGGGTCGCCACGGTCGTCGGCTACACCGGCGCCACCGAGGAGCTGCCCGAGGGCGCCGTGGTCCTCGTCGACGGCGAGGCCGGACAGGTCACCATCCAGGACATGGCCCAGGACAAGGAGACGTCGTCGTGAAGATCATCGCTTGGTTGGCGGGCATCGGCACCCTGCTGTCCGGGGCGGTGTACATGGTCGTCTCGCTGAACCGGTGGGAGTGGAACCGGGCGCTGTTCTTCGGGCTCATCGTGTTGATCGCCGAGGTCGGCCTGGCCACCGGGCTCGTGCTGCGGCGCCTCGCCCGGCTGGAGTACACGGCCAACCGTCCCGACCCGACCATCCTCAAGCTGCTAAGGGAGAACCGGCCGCCGACCCCGGACCGCTTCGCCTGGCTGCGTGACTCGGCGGCCCGCGACCTCAACGTGTTCATCACGTTCCTGGTCGGCGGCGGTGTGTTGCTCTCCGGCATGGCGTGGGTGGTCGACCGGGTGGCGTCCCGGTCGTCGAACCCGATGGGCGAGGAGCGGCTGGCCGGCCAGCTGGAGGCGATCAGCTACCCGCGGGGCGGCCTGCTGCTCGACGACATCACCGTCCTGGCCCAGGAGGTGCCGGGCGCCAACGACGACCAGATCCGGCAGCTCCTGCGGCGCGGCGGCCGCCGGTAGGGCCCCGGCATGATCAAGATCTCACCTGGGCGCGTCGCGCTCGGGGTCGTCGGGCTCGGCATCGGCGTCGTCGGCATCAGCGCCCTGCGGGAAGCCACGCTGTCGACCCACGAGCCGACCACGGAGCCGTTCACCGAGCTGGTCGTATCGGCTCGCCAGCACGCCACCGAGAAGGGCCAGACCCTGGACGAGATGGTCGAGGCCCAGCTGCTGACGTGCCGGTTGGAGGTGTCCTCGGACTTCGAGGGCCCGATCGAGCCGCTCGGCGACGGCGAGTTCCGGGCCCGGCTCGTGCCAGCGCTGGACGAGACCAACCGGCGCCAGTTCCGGGGCTGCGTCGAGGACTTCATGATCGACGGGCTCCAGGTCGACATCCTCGAGATGCACGGCGGCCCCGACTGAGCTGCGGTTGACCAGCTCGGCGACCCCGATGTTCCCCCTGGGGACCGTGCTGGTCCCCGGGATGCTGCTGCCGCTGCAGGTGTTCGAGCCCCGCTACCGCCGGATGCTCGACGACTGCCTCGCCGGTGACCAGACGTTCGGGGTGGTGCTGATCGAGCGGGGGTCCGAGGTGGGCGGGGGCGACGTCCGCACGTCGGTCGGGACGCTGGCCCGCATCGTCCAGGCCGAGCAGCTGCCGGACGGGCGCTGGGGCCTGGTGGCCGTGGGCGTCTCCCGGCTGCGGGTGACGTCCTGGCTGTCCGACGATCCCTACCCGCGGGCTGTGGTCGAGGCGTGGCCCGACTTGCCGGGTGACCTGGACGCCGAGGCCACGGCCAACGCCCATGCCGAGGTGCTGACGCTGCTGCGGCGGGCGGCCGGGCTGTCCCGCGAGCTGGGCCTGCCCGGGGCGCCGCTCGACCTGGAGCTGGACGACGACCCGCTGGTGGCCGGCTACCAGGCGATGCTCGCGGCGCCGCTCGGGCCGGCCGACCGCCAGCGGCTGCTGGCCGCGCCGACGCTGGCCGACCGCTTCGAGCTGCTGGTGGTGCTGCTGACCGAGCAGATCGAGGTCCTCCAGGCCGAGCTGGCGTTCGGCGGCGGCGAGCAATGAGCCCGCTGGCGTTCGTCGACATCGACGGCGTCGTCGCCGACGTCCGCCACCGCCTGGTGCACGTCGAGCAGCGGCCGAAGGACTGGGAGGCGTTCTTCCGGGCGGCCCACCGTGACCCGGTGCACGAGGAGGGCGTCGCCCTGGTCGCGCGCCTGGCCGAGGACCACGAGGTGGTGTTCCTGACCGGCCGCCCCTCTCGGCTGCGGCGCCCGACCGAGCGGTGGCTCGAGCGCCAGGGCCTCGGGGGTCACCGCCTGCTGATGCGCCCGGCCGACGACCGCCGCCCGGCCCGGGTGATCAAGCTGGAGCTCCTGCGCCGGGAGGCCCGCGGCCGGGTCGTCGGCGCCGTTGTCGACGACGACGAGCACGTGGTCGCGACCATGCGCCAGGCCGGCTACCCGACCGTCCAGGCCACCTGGGAAGCCCGGGCGGCGGAGGACGACCGGGCCCTCCTCGAGGCCCAGGAGTCCGAGGGCCGGACCTAGACCGTCTCGAAGAGCTGGCCGAGGTAGCCGACCAGCCACTCGTGCTCGGGAGCAACCGGCTGGTCGAGGGGAGCGCGGCAGCTGAGGGCCTCGACCAGGTCGACGGCGTCGCCCCGGAGGGTGACCGTCGGGTCGGCCGGGGGCTGATCGTGGACCTCGACGTGGTCGGAGACCTCGACGACGACGCAGGCGTCGGGGTCGGTGGCCTCGATGACCAGCGACGCCGGCGGTCGGGCGACCCCGGCGGTGAGGGCGAACCCGGCGCCGAGGCCGGCGACGAACCGCAGGCCGGCCAGGACTTCGTCGGGGTCCTCGGTCAGGGGGAGGCCGAGCGGCAGCGCCACGTCCCGCTCGTGGACCCAGCAGTCCCAGAGCCCGTGGTTGATCAACAGGCTCACGGGGATGTGACCCGAGGGCCCCTCGGCGGGCAGCGCGCGCTGGTGGTCGTCGAGCGAGGCGACCAGGTCGCACACGGCGTCGCTGCTGGCCCGCAGCTCGGCGAGCGTCTCGGCCGGGGTCGCCGACCGGGCGCCCGCGACGAGCAGCTCGGGCGTCGCCTTGGGATCGAAGTCGACCAGCATCCGGGTCGGCTGGCCGGCGAGCCCGGCGGCGATCGAGGCCTGCCAGAAGCCGTTGACGGTGACGAGGTGGGCCGCGACGTCCTGCACCGTCCAGCCGTCGCAGCGGGTCGGTGCCCGCCACTGCTCCTCGCTGAGCGACTCCAGGGTCGCCAGGAACCGGCGGCGCTGGCGCACGAACGGCGCGGTGGGGTCCCCCTCGATGGCGAGGACGGACGGCCCGTCGTAGCGCGGCTCGGTCTTCACTTGTTGTCCTTGAGCTCCAGGTAGTTCTTGAGGGCCCGGCGGTGGCCGTTGGCGCCGGAGCCGACGACGCCGCCGTCCCGGACCTCCTTGACGGTGGCCTCGAGGTCCTTCAGCAGATCGTGGAGGTCGTCCTCCGGGCCGGCGGCCTCGACCTTGTCGAGCGCCTTGTGGATCTTGTCGAGCTTGCGCCGCACCTGGCCGTACTCGTCGTCGAGCTTCTTGCGGGCCTCATCGAGCGCCGTCATGGTTGCCCCTCCCTTGTCCACCGGGTTCACCGGGTCCACCGAACGAGAACCGATCATGCCACGCCGGGGGCGAGCTCCTTCAGCAGGGCGCGGGTGCGCGCCCGGGAGCCGGAGCGGTCCTCGCCGACGGTGAAGGGGGCGGCCCAGACATCGGTGGCACCGGCGGTGACCAGCGCTTCGAGCTGGGCGGCGACCTCGGCTTCGTCGCCGACGATTGCGGCGTCGGCCGGGTCGCTCACGCCGCCGGCGGCCAGGACCCGCTGGTAGTTGGGGAGCGTGCCGTAGGCGGCGAAGAGGCGACCGGCGGTCTGGCGGGCGAGCGTGGTGTCGGCCGCGTCGACGACGGCGACCGGTAGGCCGACGACGATGCGCGGGGCGGGCCGTCCCGTGGCGGTGGCCGCGGCCGTGATGCACGGCGCGATCAGGTCCTCGACGGCCTTGGCGTTGGCCATCCAGGTCACCGTGCCGTCGGCGTAGGTGCCGGCGACCCGCAGCAGCCGGGGAGCGAGGGCCGAGACCAGCAGGGGGATCTCGCCGGGCGGCGTCGGGGTGCGGTCGCCGGTCATGCGGATGCGGAAGTCGTCGCCGTCGAAGCGCACGTCCTCGCCCCGGAGGAGCGGCGCCAGGACCTGCACGTACTCGTCGGTGTGGCGGCCGGGGTGCTGGTAGGACAGGCCATAGGCGTCCTCGACGACCGGCTGGTGGGAGGGGCCGACGCCGAGCGTCAGGCCCGGGCGGCCCATCGCCGTCGCCGCGGCGGCCGCTCGCCAGGCGAGGTTGACCGGGTGGGTGGGGTAGGTCTGCAGGACGGCGGTGCCGAGCTCGATGTGCTCGGTCGCCCGGCCGGCGAGCGCCATGGCCACCAGAGGGTCGCCCCCGGAGGACCCGGGGAACCAGAGGCTGGTGAACCCGTCGGCCTCGGAGCGGCGGGCGTAGTCGATCAGCTTGTCGACGTTCGAGGCGTCGCCGGGCAGTCCAATACGCATGGCTCGGGACCCTAATGATTCGAGCATCTAACCGCTAGGGGTCCTACCGGTGTTCGGGGTTCGGGAAGTCGAAGCGGCAGCCGGCGTCCCACTCGGAGCGCTGGTTGCCGTGGGCGGGGATGCCGCCGGCGTCCTTCAGCATGCGGGCCAGGTGCATCAGGTTCCAGGTCATGAACGTGGTGTTGCGGTTGGTGAAGTCGTTCTCGGGACCGCCGGAGCCGGGGTCGAGGTACGACGGGCCGGGGCCGACCTCGCCGATCCAGCCGGCGTCGGCCTGGGGCGGTATGACGTAGCCGAGGTGCTGCAGCGAGTAGAGGATGTTCATCGAGCAGTGCTTGACGCCGTCTTCGTTGCCGGTGACCAGGCAGCCGCCGACCCGGCCGTAGTAGGCGTACTGGCCGGCCTCGTTGAGCAGGTGGGAGTTGCCGTAGAGCCGTTCGATGATCTGGGTGCAGACGGACGACTTCTCGCCGAGCCAGATCGGTGTGCAGAGGATCAGGATGTCGGCGGCCATGACCCGCTCGAAGAGGGCGGGCCACTCGTCGGTGGGCCAGCCGTGCTCGGTCATGTCGGGCCACACGCCCGTGGCGATGTCGTGGTCGACGGCCCGGAACCCGTCGACGGTCACGCCGTTGGCTTCGAGGATCGCCTGGGAGATGCGCGCCAGGCCGTCGGTGTGCGACACCTCGGGCGAGCGCTTCAGCGTGCAGTTGATCAACAGCGCCCGCAGGTCGTCGTAGTCCATGGCCCTACCGTCTCCCGCGGCGCCCCTGCGTTACACGTGTCGCGTGGTCACTTGCCGCCGACGAAGGCGCGGATGAGGGCATCCTCTTCGGGGGTGATGGGGCGAGGCTGGGGGAAGCCCTGGGACCCGGTGGCCCTGCCGAAGGCTTCGAGCTCCCTTTGGCCCCACTGATCCGGGCTGCGTTGCGGGAGCAGCGACGGGCCCATCGGGAAGTTGCGGAACGGGCCCATCATCTCGTCCCGGCACTCCTGGACCCGGCGGATGCGGTGGCAGTTGGGGCACTCGCCCTCGCCGACCGGCGCCATGGTGCGGTAGGCCGGGATGCACGGCGACTGCTGCTCCAGCTCGCCGAACAGGTCGTACAGCGCCTGGGCGAGGGCCCGGCCGCCGAGGGCGCCGGCCACACCGAACAGCAGCGAGCAGACCAGCGCGCCCGGGCCGCAGACGAGGCCTGCGGCCGCGCCGGCGAGGAAGCCGCCGCCCAACCCGCCGGCGATGCCGACTGCGACTCGGGGCTTCTCCTTGGCGCTGGCGGAGAAGAACTCGTAGGCGTCGACCGCGATCCCGACCACCAGCATGACCCGGCCGCCGGTCTTCAGGATCCGGTACTTCATCGGCATCGCGCTGACGACCGGGCCGCCCGTGGCGTTGGGCATGGGGCTCATGAGGCCCGGGCTCTTCTCGGCGTCGCCGAGCATGCCCATGATCCGCCCCTGGCTGGCGGTGCCGGGGGCGGTCGCTCCGCCCTCGCCGACCGCAGTGATGGAGCCCTGGCCGGCCCGGCCGACCGGGCCACCGAGGCGGCCCTCGACCTGGTCGATCGCCCACAGACCGCAGTTCGACGTGGTGCAGGGGCCGGAGTAGCTGGCGGGGCGGGCGGTGTAGTCGGTGGGGTAGCCCATCGGCCCGGCGGGGCCCGTGGGGTGGAGCTCGGACATCGCCTTCTGGGCCATGTCGGCGTCGACGGCCCATTCGACGCTCATCGCCTTGGGGTGCTTGAACAGGTTCTGGTCCGCGCTGATGACCGCGGGCATCGACGCTGCCCCGGACTCGATGGCGCTGCTCTGGCGCAGCAGCTGGATCATCTCGCCGGGGAACCCGTAGGCGGGGTTGAAGCCTCGGACGAGCACGATCTTGCCGTTCTGGCGGACGACGACGGCGGTGTGGCCCCAGTAGTCGAGCGGGGCGGCCACGTCGGGGAGCTGGAAGTGGCCTTTGAAGGGGTTCATCTGCACCCGGGGGATGGCGACGAGCCCGATGCTGTTCTGCCCGCCCGCGGCGAAGCCGAAGGTCTCCAGCGCCGCGTTGCCGCTGCGCAGCGCAGAGCTGGCGCCCATGGCGAGCGGCTCGGTGATGTTGGCGGGGGAGTCGAGGAAGGTCCGGCCCCCGGGGTCGGCGACCGGCCCGAAGCCTCCGCCGACGACCGGCCCGCCGCCGAACGCCCCGACGGGAACCTCGACCTCGACGGTGACCATCTGCCCTTCGGGTATTGCCGCTTCCAATCCCGGCGGCAGCCCGACGATGGGCTCGAGCTTGAAGCCCCCGTTCAGCGGTAGCCCCACGGGCCGGGGCACGTACTGCTGCTGTTGCGATTGCTGGCCCGACTGCGGATCCCGCTGCACGGCCGTGCGCTGAACGGGACTGTCGTTCTCCTTGCCGGCGCCACTGCAGCCGCAGCCACACGAGGCGTTGCCGCGGCAGCTGCGCTGCACGACGGTGTCGCTCTGCCGCTGGACCGCGCTGTCCTCGTCCTTGCCTTTGTCACTGCACCCGCAGCTGCACGACGCCTTGTCGCCGCTGCACGCCCGCTGGACCACTGCCCCCGATCCGCCTTCGCTGCGACGTCGGGCCGAGGCCCCCGCATCGCCGGCGTCCTGGCGCTCGACGTCGGTCCCGGCGTGGCGCTGGACCGGCTTGTGGCCAGGTTTGCCGAGAAGTTGCCTGGTGGCGGCGTTTCCGGCGGAGCGTTGCAGGCCGCGGAGGGCGGCGGCTTGGGCGGTGCCCCGCAGCCGTTCGGTCGTGGCCCGATCGGTCGAGAGCCGCTGGAGGGGAGCGGCCGGCCGACCCTTCGGCGGCTTCGGCGCCCGCACCGCGGCGTCCGGCCGACGATCCATCGCCAAGACGCCCGCCATGCCCAGATGATCCCCGGCCGCCCGCCCACCGGTTTCACCCTCACGGGCAGACCTTCGGGCAACTCCGTTGCCCGTCAGGGCCGAGGGTCGCGGGGGAGTCCGAGGGCGCGTTCGGCCACGATGTTGCGCTGGATCTCGTCGGTGCCGCCGTAGATCGAGGACGCCGGAGCGAAGACGAAGGCGTCGGCGAAGCGCCCGTCGTCGATCCCGTCGGGCGTCGCGAGGGTGCCTCCGGCGCCCAGGAGGTCGAGACCGATCGCCGCCGCCAGCTTGTGGATCCGGGTCTGGGCCAGCTTGCCGATGTTGGCGAGCCCTGCCGCGCCGCCGGCTGTCCCGCCCGCTCGGGCCCGCAGGGCGTTCCACCGCCCCGTCTCGGTGTAGGTGTGCAGCCGGGCGAGCTGCTGGCGCACCAGGACATCGTCCGACCGACCGAGCCGGCGGGCCAGCGCCACCACGTCGGGGAACCCCAGCACCTGGACTCTGCTCTCGGGCGGCTCCTCGAGCGCAGCGTCGCCGGCCCTCCGCCCGAGCATCCCGCCCTTCGGCCCCGGCTCCGGGAACCCCGCGTGCCCGCCACCGGCGCCGATGCCGGTTCGCTCGAAGTAGAGGGTCGTCTGGGTGACGGTCCACCCCTTGCCCTCGCCCCCGATGAGGTCGGCGTGGTCGACGACCGCCTCGTCGAGGAAGATCTCGTTGAAGACGGCCTCGCCGGTCATCTCCCGCAGCGGCCGGATCGTGACGCCGGGCTGGTCGAGCGGGAAGGCGAACCAGGAGATGCCGTGGTGCTTGGGCACGTCGGGGTCGGTGCGGGCGAGCAGCATGCCGTAGTCGGCCTCCCGGGCCTGGCTGCTCCAGACCTTCTGCCCGGTGACGACCCAGCGGTCGCCGTCCCGCACCGCCCGGGTCCGTAGCCCGGCCAGGTCGGACCCGGCCTCCGGCTCGCTGAACAGCTGGCACCAGCCGAGCCGGCCCTCGACGGTCGGCCGGGCGAGGCGGTCGATCTGCTCGGGCGTGCCGTGGGTCAGGATCGTGGGCGCCGCCATCAGCAGCCCGAGGCCGCCGGGCGGACGCAGGGCCCCGAACTTGGCGAACGCCGCCCGGACGACGCCCGAGGCGCGGCGGGGGAGGCCCCGCCCGCCCTGCTCGACCGGCAAGTACGGCAGTGTCCAGCCGGCGGCGGCGACGAGGCGCCACCAGTCGTCGGCCGACAGCTCGGGGTCCCAGTGCGCCGCCAGCCAGGCGTTCGCCTCGTCCCAGAGCGCACTGTCCCGGCGGTCCCGCTCGCCGCCGTCGCCCTCCCTGTCGCCGTTGCTCACGCCGCGGCTCCGAGCAGCTCCCGGCAGTTGTCACGCATGATGCGGCGCACGGCCGCCTCGTCGAAGCCGCCGAGCTCCTTGGCGAAGTCGAGGGGCTCGGCGACGCCCTCGCCGTGCGGCCAGTCGGAACCGAACAGGATGCGGTCGACGCCGATCAGGTCGGCCAGCGCCCCGAGGTCCTCTTCGAGGTACGGCGTCACCCAGACGTGGCGGCGCAGGGTGTCGAGCGGGTCCTCGGGGAACACCCAGGGGGTCTGGTTGGCCTGCTTGCGCAGCCGCTTGACCAGCAGGTGAAGCCAGTCCGAGCCGTTCTCGATGCTGGCGACCCGCAGCGTCGGGTGGCGCTGGAACACCCCGTGGACGACCAGCGACGCCAGGGTGTCGTGGATCGCCCGGTCCGACACCAGGACGCTGCCCAGCACGTCATGGTTACCGAACCCGAAAGTGGCGTTACCGCCCCACGCCGAGGCAAAGAACCGGTTGTAGCCGCTGTCGCCGAGGTGGAACGCAACCGGGATCGACGCCTCGGCCAGCCGCGCCCACACGGGGTCGTGGGCCTTGTCGCCGAGCGAGCGGGAAGTCCCGTTCTCCCCGGGCACCGGCGCGGGCCGGACGTGGACGATGCGGGCGCCCCGCTCGACGAGCCGGTCGACCTCGGCGGCCGCCGAGGTCGGGTCGGCGAGCGACAGCATCGGAGCCGCGATGAGCCGGTCCTGGTAGGAGTAGCCCCAGTCGTCCTCCAGCCAGCGGTTGAACGCCGAGAGGCTGGCCATGGTGGCATCGACGTCGCCCCGCAGCGCCTCCTCCACGCCGCAGCCCAACGTGGGGAACAGCAGCACGGCGTCGAGCCCCTGCGCCTCGGCGACGGCCACCCGGGCGTCTCGGTCGCGATATTCGGCCCGCAGCGGCTCGACCTGCATCAGCGAGCGGGGGTCGACACCCTCGGGGATCTGTCCCCGGAAGAGCGGGTCGAGGCAGCCCGGCACGATGATCGGGTCGAACGTGGGGTTGGGGACGAAGCGGTTCACCGTGCCGCCGATCAGCACCTGGACGCGCTTGCCGTCCTGGACCGGCCGGACGCCCCGCCAGCCGAACCGCTTGTCGAGGTGCCGGGTGAAGGCGTCCAGCGTCTCGTAGTAGTGGTTGTCGGCGTCGACCGGCCGGAGGTCGGGCGGAAGGTCCGTCGGGAGTTCCCTGTCCATGGCAGCTCCTTGAGAAGGGCGCTTTCCGATTTCGGACTCTAGCGTTTTCCGAAGAAGAAGGCCTTGGCGTTGCCGTGGAGCCAGGCGTCGAGGACGTCGGCGGGGAGGTCGAGCGCTGCAGCCTCGCCGAGGCAGCGCTCGAACGACAGGACCGGGTAGTCCGAGGCGAAGATGATCCGCTCCTTGCCCCGGGTGCGCAGGTAGTGCAGCAGTGACTCCGGCAGCCGCTTGGGCGACCACGCCGAGGTCATCAGCCGCAGGTTGCGGTACTTGAGCATGAGCCGGATTGCCGTGTCCCACCACGGGTCGGCACCGTGGATCATGCACAGCTTCAGCTCGGGGAACCGGACGCAGACCCGGTCGAGGTGGATGGGGTTCTGGGCGTCGGCGGGGATGGGAGGCCCCGGGATCCCGGTGTTCACGCAGAGGGGCAGGTCCAGCTCGCAGCACTTCGTGTAGAGCGGGTAGTAGACGGCGTCGCTGGGCGGGTACATGCCGTCGCCCCAGAAGCTGGGCCCGACCACCGCGAAGGCGACGGGGTGGTCGGCGGCGAACGCCTCGAGGCTGCGGACCGTCGGCATCGGCTTGAGGAGGTTGAAGCCGCCGACGCCGAGGGCGAAGCGGTCGGGCCGCTCGGCGGCGAACCGCTGGGCCCGGTCGGGCTCACTCTGGCCGCCCTTCGGGACCCGGGTCAGGAGGATCGCCTTCTCGACGCCGTGGGCGTCCATGTCGTCGAGCAGCTCGTCCAGCTCGGGGCTCTTGAGGAACGACTCGCCGGCCTTGAAGTAGTCGTCCTTCACCCGGATCATCCACTCGGGCTGTCGCATGTCACCCATGTCGACGTTCACGAGGCAGTCGATCGCCTTGGTCATGGCGGAAAGTCTCACATACCAAATGCGAAAGCGTGACTTTCACCTAGACGCGGCGGGTGAGCCCTCCGTCGACACGGATGATGGCGCCGGTGGTGAAGCTCGATGCTGCGCTGGCGAGGTGGACGGCGAGTGGCGCCACCTCCTCGGGTAGGCCGAGGCGCTGCATCGGGACGAAGGTGCCGGCCTTGGCGTCCTCCGACCAAGCCTTGGTGACGTCGGTCAGGAACGGGCCGGGGAGGATGGCGTTGACCCGGACGGTGGGGGCGTACGCGTCGGCCAGGCCGACCGTCAGGGCGTTGAGGCCGGCCTTGGCGCAGGCGTAGGGCAGCTCGTTGACGCTGGCCAGCAGCGAGCCGACGGTGCCGACGTTGATGATCGAGCCGCCGTCGTGGGCGGCCATGTGGGTGCCTGCCCGGACGCCGAGGCGGAACGGGCCCTTCAGGTTGACCGCGAGGGTCTTGTCGTAGAGCTCCTCGGTGACCGTGTCGAGCCGTTCGTAGAGGGGCGACATGCCGGCGTTGTTCACGAAGACGTCGAGCCGGCCGAGCCGGTCGAGCGACTCGTCGATCAGGCGGTCGCAGTCGTCCCATCGGCCGACGTGGCAGGCGACGGCGACGGCCCGGCGCCCGGTCGAGGCCTCGACCTCCTCGGCCGCCCGTTCGCAGGCGTCGAGCTTCCGGGAGGCGATCACGACATCGGCGCCGGCCTCGGCCAGGGCCTGCACGATGGCGCGCCCGATGCCCCGGGACCCGCCGGTCACCACGGCGACCTTGCCCGTCAGGTCGTGCAGCTCGCTGATGCTCGGCATGTGGCCCCCCGCTGAGAACGTCAGTCTGGGTCGGGAGAATAGCGTTCTGCCTGGAGCCTGCGACGCAGTTCGTGGGTGTCGACCTTGGCGGTGGGGGTGAGCGGGACGGCCTCAGGGTCGGGGCTGGCGAGCCAGACGGTCGGGACCTTGAAGGCGCTGAGCCGAGCCTTGGCCTCGGCGGCCAGCTCGGTCGGGTCGAGGGCCGACACCACGAGGGCGCCGACCTCGTCCCGGCCGTCGTCGGCGGGGACGTTGGTCACGAACGCCTGGGCCACGCCGGGGATCTCCCGCAGGGCCGCCTCCACCTCGGACGGGTACACGGTGGCGCCCTTCACCTTGAACATGTCGTCGAGCCGGCCGTCGAACCAGAGGTAGCCGTCTTCGTCGAGGCGGCCGAGGTCACGGGTGCGGTACCAGCCATCGGGCGTGAAGACGTCGGAGCGGTGGTGACCGCAGATCCCCCGCATCAGGTGCGGGCCCCGGAGCCAGATCTCGCCATCGGGCCCATCCCGGCCGTGACCCGCGATGCGGACCTCGACGCCGGGGAACGGGCGACCGCAGCTGCCGAGCTTGCCGGGTGGCATGTCCCGGTCGAGCGGGTCGGCGGCGTAGGGGCCGAACGACTCGGTCATCCCGAAGAGGTTGGCCCGGGCGCCGGGGGCCGGGCGCTGGTCGGCGGGCAGGACGGCGGGGAGGCTGCCGGGTCGCAGCGACGAGAGGTCGGCGGTGGGGAAGGCGGGGTCGGCGGCGATCTTCGCGGCCTGGTCGGGCCAGCCCCGGAAGAGGGTGGCCCGCTCTCGCTCGAGGAGGGCGAGCGTCCTGCTGGGCGTGGGCGTCGCCTCGGTGATCAGCGTCGCCCCGGCCACCAGGGCTGTGAGCAACCCGCCCCCGAAGCCCCCCATCCAGAAGAGTGGCATGGGGATGTAGAGCCGTTCCCCCCGCCGCACGCACCTCGCCTCGAGCCCAGCGCTGGTGGCTCGCAAGGCGTTCCCGTGCGTGTGCACGACCCCCTTCGGTGCCCCCCGACTCCCTGAAGTGAACAGCACCACCAGGTCATCCCCGGGACGAACGATCCCTTCGAGCGCCTCGATCACCTCGTCCTCCACCATGCCCCCGGGCAGCGCCTCGCCAGCGGCTCCGCTCGCCGCGTCGACGACCTCGGGATCGGCGGGGAGGAGCCAGACCTTGCGGAGAGACGGGACCAGCGGGTGGCGGCGGGAGGACTGGGTCAGGGGCAGGACGCCGGGGGCCGCGTCTTCGAAGTCGGCGAGGTAGTGGCGGCCACGGAAGGATGAGACAGCGAGGACGTGGGTCACCGACGCTGTGCGTAGGTGGGACAGGAGCTCGGGCGGCCTCAACAAGGTGCTGAGCGGGACCAGGACAGCGCCGATGCGCATCACCGCGAACGCGGTCGTCGCCCAAGCGATGCCGTTGGGCATCAGGAGGGCCACCCGGTCGGCCTTGTTCACGCCGCCGGCGACCAGGCGGGCGGCCAGCGCCCGGCTCGCCTCGTCCAGCTCCCGGTAGGTGATCGACGAGCGCTCAGTCACCACGGCTTGGAGGTCGGGTTCCGACCGGGTGCGCTCGGCCAGGAGCTCAGGGAGCGTGGGCACCGAGCAGCTCCTTCAGGGCACGGACGTCGAGCTTGCCGCTCGACATCATCGGCACCTCGTCCTCCGCCAGCGGGACGATCACCCTCGGGACCTTGTACGCCGACAACCGGGCCTTCAGCGCAGAGCGCAACTCGTCGACGTCCACCGAACCCCGCACCGCGGCGGCCACCACCTGGCCCCGGGCCGCGTCGTCCAGCCCCACCACGTGGGCTACCAGGCCCGACGTCTCGAGGATCGCAGTCTCGACCTCTCGGGGCGACACGTTGGCGCCGGCCGTCTTGATCATGTCGCCGCGGCGGCCGTGGAAGTAGAAGAACCCGTCGGCGTCGACGGTGACGAGGTCGCCGGTGCGGTACCAGCCGTCGGGATCGAAGGCCTCTTGGCGCTCCCGCCCGTAGTAGCCCTCCATCAGGAACGGGCCCCGCAGGTGCAGCTCGCCGTCGACCACCCGGGCCTCGAACCCGGGCGCCGGCCGCCCGAACGACCCCCGCCGGTGCTCCGGCTGCTCCGACTCGTCGGCGCTGACGAGGCACACGCTCCCGGTCTCCGTCATGCCGAGCATGTTGTGGCGCAACCCCGGGTCCGCCGGCCGGACGTCGGGCGGCATGATCGGGTAGAGGTTGCCCCGCCGGATCGACGACAGGTCACGGCCCGGGAAAGACGGGTCGTCCGGCAGGTGCGCCACCGCCTGGGCGAACCCGTTGACCATGGTCGGCCGCTCCCGCTCGATCACGTCGAGCACGTCGGCGGCGGCCACAGCGTTGGAGCACACGAGCTTCGCCCCGGCGACCAGCGTCCCCAGCAGGGCGTAGGCGAACCCCCCGATCCAGAAGAACGGCGATACCGCGAACAGCACCTCATCGGGGGTGAAGCGCCGCAGCTCGTTGAGGTTGTCGAGGTGTCTGATCAGCGCGCCGTGGGTGTGCACGACCCCCTTGGGCTCGCTGGTCGACCCCGAGGTGTGCACGATCACCATCCGGTCGGCTGGGCTGACCGCGTCCTCGACCGCCCGCAGCACCTCGTCGTCGATCGACGCCCCCTGCGAGAGCAGCCACGGCAGCCGATCCGGGAACACGAGCTCGCGCAGCACGGGCACCCCGCTGACCGCCGCGAGCGCAGCGACATAGTCATGGGACCGGTAGGAAGCCGCGCTCAGCAGGATCGCGACATCGGCTCCCCGCAGCAGCACGGCCAGCTCACCTGCGGTGGAGAACGTGCTGAGCGGGACGGTGACTGCGCCGATGCGGGCTGCCGCGAGCCACCCGACCACGAAGTCGGGCCCGTTGGGGTGCAGCAGCCCGACGTGCGTGCTCTTGCCGGCGCCCAGCGTCAGTAGCGCCCGAGCCAAAGCCGCAGACCGCCGGTCGGCCTCGCCGTAGGTGAGAACGTCGCTGTCGCAGACCAACAGCGCGGCGTCAGGCCGCAGGGTGACCTGCGACCGCAGCAGCGCCGGGATGGTGAGCGGCAGCCCGTCGCCCGCGTCGATCACGTCGGCAGTCACAACACCGACCTCCGGGGCGACACCTCGGGCAGCGACGCCCGGTCGCCGGCGACCGCTCGCACTTCGGCCTCGCACAGCACCTGGCCGTCCAGCAGCAGCCGGGCCGCCGACGTGATCCGGTCGCCCTCGACAGCCCGCGAGACGTCGAACCGCAGCTCGGTCAGCAGCGGTGTCGGCCGCCGGTAGTGCAGCGTCAGCGCCGTCGTCTTGCCGGCGACACCGACGTCGCAGTTGTGCTGCTGGACGACGCAGTCGAAGAACAGCCCGAGCACCCCGCCGTGGACCAGCCCCGGCGGCCCCTCGTAGACGATCGGGAAGGTGACGGTGCCCGACGCCAGGTTCCCGTTGACAGCCATCGCGTACTGGGGGACGCAGGGGTTGAAGGCCCCGACGTCACGAGCGTGGTCGAGGTACACCCGCCCACCCGACGAGGCCGCCGCATCACCGACCCGAGGGTGGAGATCCACCGGCGCGCTGGCCGACAGCCGCGCTTCTGCGACCTGCAAGCGGACGATCAGCTCGCCCACCGCCTCGTTCTCGCCCTCCATCGCCAGCACCAGCTCGGTGACCCGCCGCAGCAGCCCCGCGGCCGCGACCGTCTGCGGCAGCGGCTCCACCCCGAACGTCCAGCGCATCAGAACAGCGCCCCCACGGCAGCCAGGTCGACCTTCCCCACCGGCGTCCGGGGCAGCGCGTCGACGATGCGGATCTCGGTCGGCAGCTCGTAGCGGGCGAGGAGGCCCGCAGCGTGGGCGAGCAGGTCGTCGACCGAGACGGGAATGGCCCCAGCCAGCTCGACCGCCGCTACCGGTACCGCTCCCAGGCGGGCATCGGGCCGGCCGACGACCGCGGCGCCCCGCACCCGCGGGTGACGCTCGAGCGCCGCCCGAACGGTGTCGGGCTGCACCTTGAAGCCGCCCCGGATGATGGTCTGGTCGGCCCGGCCGAGGATCCACACGAACCCGTCCTCATCGATGCGGGCCAGGTCGGTGGTGCGGATCCAGTCGCTCCCGTCGCCCAGCTGGGCGGCCTTCACCTCCAGCCGCCCGTCGTCGCCGACCCGCAGCTCGCAGCCGGGGTGAGCCCGGCCGACGCTGCCCCGCTTGGTCGCCCAGAACTGCCGGTAGTCCGGGAGGTTCCAGCCGGCCACCCCGCCCCCGAACTCGGTCGCCGCGTACGACGTGAGCACCGGCACGCCGTAGCGCGCGGTGAAGGCGTCGGCGTCGTCGGGGGAGAGCGGCGCGGTCCCGGAGACCACCGACCGCAGGCTCGCCAGGTCGGCGGGGTCGGGGGCGGCGTCGAGCACCATCCGCAGGGCGGTGGGCACCAGGCTGGCGGTGGCCGGCCGGTGCCGCCGTACTGCGTCCACCCAGCCCTCGACCGTGAACCGCTCCAGCAGGGCGAACGACCGTCCGTCGCTGACGCACTGCAGCACCCGGAAGAGGCCGCCCAGGTGCACCAGCGGCGAGTTGACCACGGCGACGCCCGACCGCAACCGCAGCGCCGGCGCCCGGTCCGACTCGTAGTGCTTGGCCCCGACCAACACCCGTTCCAGCGTCTGGTAGGAGAGGTCGATCCGCTTCGGCGGCCCGGTCGTCCCGCTGGTCAACATGCGCACCGCGACGCCGGGCCGGCAGGGAGGCCCGCCCGGCGTGGCCCGGTCCGCCGGGGTCACGGTGACCGGGTGGCCGAGGTCCGCCGTCGCCGCCCGGGTGGCGGCGCCATCGAAGCGGGCGAGATCGGCAGGCTCGCCGACGACGAGCCGGAGCGTGCGGGCCTCGTCGTCGAGGGGGCGGTCCGGGTTGATGGCGATCGCGCAGGCGCCTGCCCCCAGAACGCCGAGCAGTAGGCCGACGGGGGCAGGGCGGTTGCGCAGCAGGACGCCGACCGGCGCTCCCGGTTCCGGTACCTGAGCGGCGACCTGCTCGACGGTCGAGCCGAGGTCGCCCCAGGTCCGCCAGCCGCCCTCGAACTCCAAGAACGGCGCCTCCGGGTCGAGCGCGGCAACGGCACGGATGCGCTCGCTGAGCATCAGCGCACCCTCGGCTCGGTCGGCGCGGGCGGCGACTCGGCGACCTCGGCCATGCCGAGCGGGTTGCCGAGCCGGGTGTAGATGAGCCCCTGCTCCATCGCCGCCCGGTAGGGCCGGTCGAGCGACTCCCAGATGGCGCGCACCGTCCCCTGGGTCGCGGCCGACGGCTTGGCGGCGATGCCTGCGGCCATCTCGTGCGCCCGCTCCCACAGCGAACCCCGCGGCAGCACTTCGGTGACCAGCCCGATCCGGAGCGCGGTCGCCGCCGACACCCGCTCGTCGTTGCCCGCCAGCGCCATCCGCAACGTCTCCCCGAGGCCGATCCGCCGCATCAGACCCACCGGCTCCAGCGCCGACACCATTCCCGCCGACACGTGGGAGTCGAAGAACGTGGCGTCCTCCGAGCAGATCACGATGTCGGCCTCGTTGAGGAAGTAGAACGCCCCCGCCGTGCAGATGCCCTGCACCGCGCACACGACCGGCTTCCACACCTTCTGCCACTTCGGGCTCAGCAACTCGCCCGGGTCCTCGTGGTTCCACACGTCGTCGGGCTGGCCGTACGGCTTCTTCACGTCGAGCCCGGCGCAGAAGGCCCGATCGCCGGCCGCCCGCAGCACCACGGCGTTGACCTCGGGGTCGGCCTTGATCCGGTGCCAGGCGTCGCGCACCTCCTCGCACATCCGCCGGTCGAAGGCGTTCAGCGCCTCGGGCCGGTTCAACGTGATCGTCGCGACACGGTCAGCCGCCCTCTCGTAGTGGATCGTGGAGTAGCTCACGTTCCGGTCCACTTCGGCTCGCGCTTCTCGACAAACGCCAATGGCCCCTCCTTGGCATCGTCGGTGCGAAGGACGCGCTCCCGGAACGTCTCGGCGAGGATCTCGGCCTCCTGCAGCGGAAGATCGAGGCCCTTGCGGATCGCGAGCCGGGTGCCCCGCACGGCGAGCGGCGCGTTGCGGTTGACCAGGTCGGCCACCTCCCGCGCCCGCACCAGCAGTTGCTCGTGGGGTACGACCTCGGATACCAGGCCCAGGTCGTAGGCCCGCTGCGCGCTCAGCCGCTCGTGCCGCCCGGTCAGTGCCACCCGCATGGCGACGTTCAGCGGCAGCACCCGCGCCAGCCGCACCACCTCCCGCCCGGACACCAGCCCGATGCTCACGTGGGGGTCGAAGAACGTGGCCCGGTCGGAGGCGATGGTGATGTCGCCGGTGGTTACCAGGTCGAGCCCGGCGCCGCAGCACAGCCCGTTGACGGCGGTGAGGATCGGCTTGGTCATCGTCCGGAACGGCGGTGTTCCCTCCTGCGGCGCCTCCCACTGCGGGTAGGTCGACAGGTAGGGCTCCTCGTAGATGACCCGGCCGTCCTCGGGGATCTCGGTGACGTCGGCGCCGGCGCAGAACGCCCGGCCCGACCCCGTGACGAGGACCGTCCACACCGCCTCGTCGGCCTCGGCCGCGGCGTAGGCGGCCCGCAGCTCGCGGGCCATCAGCGGGCTGATCGCGTTGAGCTGATCGGGCCGGTTGAACGTGATCGTGGCGACCCGGTCGTCGACCTCGTACAGGATCGTCTCGAGCTCCATCAGCGCCCCTCGAAGGTGGGTGGTCGACGTTCGGTGAAGGCCCGCAGGCCCTCCTTGAAGTCCTGGGTGCGGGCGGCCAGCTCGAGCGCGACGGCCTCGTGCTCCAACGCCTCGGCCAGCCCGACGTCCAGCGAGCGGTGGATCGCCCGCTTGGCCAGCCCCAGGGCCACGGTTGCGCCGGCCGCCAGCTCACTGACCAGGTCCTCGGCGGCGGTGTCGAGCTCGTCGTCGGGGACGGCTCGGTGGATCATCCCCCAGGCGGCGGCCTCGGCCCCGGTGACCTCCCGGCCGAGCAGGATCAGCTCCTTGGCCCGCGCGACCCCGATCAGCCGGGGCAGCAGCCAGGTCGCGCCGCTGTCGGGGGTGAAGCCCCGCTGGGTGAACGGCAGCCAGAAGCGGCTGGACTTGGCGGCGATCGTGAAGTCGGCGGCCAGCGCGATCTGGCAGCCAAGGCCGGCGGCCCACCCCCGCACCGCGCAGACGACCGGCAGCTGCACCTCCAGCAGCAGCGTGATCAGCCGGTGCGCCTCCAACGGCACGCGCCGCTGGACGCTCCCGGCACGAGGCCGCTCGCCGCCGGTGCCGCTGCCGCGGTTCGACGCCACCCAGTCGGCGCCGGCGCAGAAGTCGGGGCCGGCGCCGGTGACGAGGATCGCCCGGAGGCTGTCGTCGGTGGCCGCGTCCTCGAGGGCCCGGACCAGGTCCCGGACGGTGCTGGCGTCGAGCGCGTTCTTGTGGTCGGGCCGGTCGAGCACCAGCCGCAGGACGCTCATGGCTGCTCCTCGGTCCGCTGGAAACATCTAGATATTAAGCAGTACCGTGCGCAGTCGTGAGCGACGGGCGCGTACTGATCGAACGGGATCCCGAGGCGGGCATCGCCCGCATCACCATCGACAACCCGGAGCGGCGCAACGCCTACGACCCGCCGATGCGGGAGCAACTCGGCGCCTATCTCGACGACATCGCCCTCGACGACGCCATGAAGGTCGTCCTGCTGCGGGGCGCGGGCGGGGTGTTCAGCACCGGCGCCGACATGGCCAACGCCTACGCCTGGTACGGCGACGGCGCCGACGGGACCGGCCGCTCGAAGCGCCGCCCGAGCCAGCGGCGCCGACTGTCGGTCGACCGCAAGACGTTCGACTTCTACCACGACTTCCTCGGCTACCCGAAGGTCACGGTCGCCGAGGTCAGCGGCTTCGCCCTGGGCGGCGGCTTCGAGCTGGCGCTGATGGCCGACATCTCGGTCGTCGCCCAGGACACGGTGGTGGGGATGCCGGCGACCCGGTTCCTCGGGCCGGCGCTCGGCTCGCTCCACATGTTCTTCTACCGGCTGGGCCCCACGCTGGCCCGGCGCCTGCTTCTCACCGGCGACACCATCCCGGCCGGGGACCTCGCCCACCTGTCGGTCTTCACCGACGTCACCGAGCCCGATGCCGTCGCCGCCCGGGCCGAGTGGTGGGCGCAGAAGGTCGCCCGCATGCCGGCCGACGGCATCGTCATCGCCAAGGAGGCGTTCCGCCTGGTCGAACAGCTGCAGGGCTACCAGGGGGAGGAGGTCGCCAGCTACCTCTTCCACGCCTTCGGCACCAACCTCCAGTTCGACGAGGGCGAGTTCAACTTCGTGAAGGCCCGGGCCGAGCACGGCACCAGGCGGGCGTTCGAGCTGCGCGACGAGCACTTCGAGGTCCCCGAGCCGGAGCCGGAGCCCTGACCTAGAAGTCCGTGCCGCCGTCGACATTCACCAACGCTCCGGTGAGGTAGCTCGCCCGTTCGGACAGCAGGAAGGCGATGACGTCGCCCAGCTCCCGGGGCCGCCCGGCCCGGCCGAGGGCGACCCGCATGCCCCAGTCCTCGACCATGACCCGCTCCAGCGCCTGGTCGACGGGCCACCCCCGCTCGGCGGCGACGCTGGTCCGCATGCTCGCGAGGACGCCGGTCTCGACGGCTCCTGGGCAGACGCAGTTGGCCCGGACCCCAGCGGCGCCGTAGGCCTTGGCCAGGTTCTTCGTGAGGACGGCGACCCCCGCCTTCAGCGCCGAGTAGGGGACCTGGTGGGCCTTCGGCGCCCGGATCGAGTACGCCGCGGTGGTCACGATGGCGCCCCCGCCGCCCGCTACCAGCCGGGGGACGGTGGCGCGGCACGCTCGGACGGTGGCGAGGAGGACGTCGTCGAAGGTGGCGGTCCAGTCCTCGTCGCCACCGGTGAGGAGGTCGTGCTGGCCGCGCAGGCCGAGTCCGGTGGTGACCGCCATGCCTCGGAGCCCACCGAGTTGGTCGACGGCGGTGGCGACGAGCCGCTCCGCTTCGCCGGCCAGGGTGAGGTCTCCTGCGAGCCCGACGACCTGCGTCCCGATCTCGGCCGCGGCGGCCTTGGCGGCGTTCTCGTCGCGACCGACGAGGACGACCGCGGCCCCGTCGTCGGCGAGCGCCTGCGCCGCCGCGAACCCCATCCCCTTGGTCCCGCCGAAGACGAGGTAGCCGCGCCCTCGGACGCCGAGGTCCATGGCTTCACCCCGCCTCGGGGAACCCCGAGCTCGGCGCGCCGAGATCGTCCTGAGCCAGAGGGGCGGTGGCGTCCAGCGCCTCGGCGGCCACCGACTTGGCCCAGGCGTAGTCGGCCTTGCCGTTGGGGTGCCGGGCGACCTGCTCGCAGATCGCGACGGCCCGCGGCGCCTTGAAGCGGGCCAGCTCGCCCGCGACGAACGCCCGCAACTCGGCGGGGTCGAGCGTGGCGCCGGCCCGGGGCTGGACGATGGCGGCGACCTCCTCGCCGAAGCGCTCCGACGGCCGCCCGACCACCAGAGCGTCAGCGACGCCGGGATGGCGCCGGAGGACCTCCTCCACCTCCTCGACGAACACCTTCTCGCCGCCGGTGTTCACCACCATCGAGTCGCGGCCCAGCATGGTGATCGTGCCGTCGGCGGCGAGCTGGGCCCGGTCGCCGGGCACGCTCACCCGCTCACCGTCGATGATCGGGAAGGTGGCCTCGGTCTTGGCCCGGTCGCCGAGGTAACCGAGCGGGACCCGGCCGCGCCGCGCCGTCCAGCCGACCTCGTCGTCGCCCGGCGTGAGGAACCGGGTGCGGTCGGCCGACAGGACCAGGGCGCCGGCCGCGGGGGTGAAGCCCTGCGGGGGCGCCGCCGCGGTCCGAGGGGCGAACGCCATGCCGCCGGTCTCCGAGGCGCCGTAGCCGTCGACGATGGTGACGTGGGGGAGCAGCTCGAACAGCGCCTGCTTGTGCTGCTCGTTGGTGGCCGCGCCGCCGGTGGCGAGGACATGGAGCGACGACAGGTCGTAGGGCGTGCGCCGCAGCTCGTCGACCAGGGGCCGGGCGTACGCGTCGCCGACGATCGACATCAGCGTGACCCGCTCCTTCGCCGCCACCTCGAGGATGGTGCGGGCGTCGAAGCTGCGGGAGTCGTCGTGCAGGACCATGGTGCTGCCGGCGAGCAGGCCGCCGAAGGCGGTCCACTGGGCGGCGCCGTGCATGAGCGGCGGCACGGCGAACCACGCCCCGCCGCCCTTGGTGGCCGTCGCCGCCAGCGATTCCGCCGTCGCTTCGGGGTTACCGCCCATGCCGGCGACGAAGACGTCGGCCTGCTGCCACAGCACCGCTTTCGGGGTGCCGGTGGTGCCGCCGGTGCAGACCACGTAGAGGTCCTCGGGCGACGGGACCGGTAGCGCGGCCGGGTCGACGGGGGTGGCGGCGGCGGTCTCGAACCCGGTGCTGCCGGGCAGCGGCTGGGTGCCCGAGCCGTCGTCGATGTCGACGAGCACCACCTCGTGAAGGCGATCGCCCAGCGCCTCGGCGACCAGCGGCCCCAGCGACCGCTGGTAGACCACCGCCCGTGGCCCGATCATGGCGAGGACGCCCCGCATCTCGGCCGGTCGGTAGTGCTGGTTGACGTTGAACGGTGCGGTGCGGGCCCGGTAGCAGCCGACCATCGCCTCCAGGTACTCCGGGCGGTTGTAGAGCACGAGCGCGACCGGGGCCTGCCCGCACTCCCAGCGCTCGAGTTCGGCCCGCTCGCGGTAGGCGCCGAGTCCTCGCGCCGCCAGGAACGTTGCGAGGCCTTGGCTGCGGACCTTCACCTCGGCGAAAGTCCGGCGGGTCGAGCCCCACACGAGCATGTCGCGATCAGGGACTGCGTCACTGATCACGTCGAGTACCGCGGGGAGCGACCACTCCGCCACGGCGCTACCGCCCCTCGAACACGGGCGTGCGCTTCTGGCGGAACGCGGTGAGCGCCTCCGTGAGGTCCGATGTCCCGAGGTTGACGTTCTGGGCGAGCGCCTCGGTCTCCAATGCGTGGGCCAGCGACGACTCGGCGGCGTGGTCGAGCATGCGCTTGGTCATCGACAGCGCCATCGGCGGCCCGGCCGCGATCCGCTCGGCGACCTTCGCCACGGCGGCGTCGAGCTCGTCGGCGGGCACGACGGCGTTGACGAAGCCGAGCTGCTCGGCCCGGACTGCGTCCATCATCTCGGCGGTGAAGGCCAGCTCCTTGGCCTTGTGCACGCCGATGCGCTGGGCGAGGAACCAGGACGACCCGTAGTCGAGGCTGAGGCCGAGCTTGGCGAACACCGCCGAGAACCGGGCCCGGTCCGAGCACCAGAGCAGGTCGGCGGCCAGCGCCAGGCCGAAGCCCGCGCCGACCGAGTAGCCGTCGACCTTGGCGATGACCGGAACGGGACACTCGTGCACGGCCACCACCGACTGGGCGAGCAGCCGCATGGCCGTGAGCTTGTTGCCCTCCCAGCCGGTGTCGTCGGACTTCACGATGTCGGCGCCCGAGCAGAAGTCGCCGTTTGCCCCGGTGAGCACGATGACCCGGGCGTCGGACTCCGCCAGTTCCCGGAAGGTGTCCCGGATCGCGAGCCACATCGCCATCGAGCAGGCGTTGCGGGTGCCGGGCCGGTCGAGCGTGACGGTAGCGATCGCGCCGTCCCGCTCGAGCCGCACTTTCTCCTGGTCCATTGCTCACCGCCCGAATCGGAAAGTCAGACTTGCAGGAAGTGAACATAGCCCTTTCCTCCCGAGGCGCGCGAGCCTTGCGCCGTGGCCGGACGAGAGAAGCCCCAACAGATCGCGGACGAGCTGCGCGCCCTGATCGTCAGCGGCGAGCTCACCGAGGGCGACTCGCTCGGCCATGAGCCCGACCTCGTCGAGCGGTTCGGCGTGTCCCGCCCGTCCCTGCGGGAGGCGCTCCGGATCCTCGAGGCCGAGGGCCTGATCTCGGTGGTGCGGGGCCTGCGGGGCGGTGTGGTGGTGCACGAGCCCGACCAGCGGATGACCGCCCGCACGGCGGCGCTGGTGCTGCAGGCCCGCAACGTCTCCCTGGCCGACGTGTACGACGCCCGGAGCATCATCGAGCCCGCCGCCGTCCGGGCCGTCGCCTCGCTGCCGGCCCGGGGGCGCAAGACGGCGGTCGCCGAGCTGCGCCGGCTCGTGGGGGAGCAGGTCGAGGTCATCGAGGACCCCGAGGCGTTCGGTCAGGCCAACGCCCGATTCCACGCTCGCCTGGTCGAGCTGGCGGGGAACCAGACGCTGGGCATCGTCGCCGAGATGCTCAACGAGATCGTGGCACGGGCCGTGACCGCGGTCAGCCAGGAGTCGCCGGAGCGGGACTCGGTGGCGACCCGGCGGAGGGGCATCCGCTCGCAGGAGCGGCTGGTCGGGCTCGTCGAGGCGGGCGACGTCGCCGGGGCCGAGGAGCACTGGCGGGCGCACATGGCCGTCGTCGGGCGGGTCATGCTCGGCCAGCAAGCCACCACGGTCATCGACCTGATGGATCACTACTGATCGAATAGCGAAAACGATCTAGTCCCGTTTGGGACAGCGCGGTCGGTCGGCGAGGTAGCGTGGGACCGTGCCCGAGACGACCGACGACGTGAACGCAGATGCCGAGATCTCTGCTGATTGGCAACAGCGCGTCGTGCAGCGGTCGTTGCGGGCGGCCACCAAGCGGTCGATCGACCGGGGCTCCAGCCTGATCCGGGCGGCCGCCAAGCTACTCGAGCGGTCAAACGGGGACGGCTTCACGGTTCAGGACGTCGCCGACGAGGCCGGGCAGTCGCTCCGCACCCTCTACCAGTACTTCGAGAGCAAGGATGACCTGCTCCTCGCGGTGTTCGAGGAGACCCAGCGCACCTATGCGGGGATGATCCGCACCGCCATCGAGGACCTCGACGACCCGGTGAGCCGGCTCGCCGGTGCCCTGCTGGCCGCCGTCCGGATGCCGGAGTTCGTCGGTACGGGCGTCGACCGGGGGCTGGCCCGCCTCAGCATCAAGCTCACCGAGGTCGAGCCGGAGCTCGTGGCCCGCTCCCGGCAGCCGGTCACGGCGCTGATCCACGAGCTGGTGGCGATCGCTGCTCACAACGGCAAGATCCTGGCCGACGATCCGGGGGCGACCACGTACATGCTGATGGCGCTCAAGTCGTCGTTCATCACCAGCCGGACGCTGGGCAGCGACTTCGGCGTGCCGCTGCCCGAGCCGGTCGAGCTCGTCGGCTTCTGCCTCGCTGGTCTGTCGGCGCCGCTCGACGAGCAGTACCTGCGGGGCCTCGAGCGCGAGCTGAAGATGCCGAAGCGGGCCCGGGCGGCCCAACGCAAGGGTTGAAAACATCTAGATATTTTGGCTAGCCTCCCCATATGTCGGGGGGCAGCGTCATGGGGGCACGGCTGGCGGCGGACCTGGTCGATGTCGACCTGACCTCGGGCCGTTCGTTCGTCGATGGCGTGCCGCACGCGGCGTTCGACGCGCTGCGCGCCGCCGGCGGGATCGCCTGGCACACCGAGCCACGGCCGGACCCGGCCTTCAACCAGGGGGACTTCCTGCGGTTCGTGCCCAGCCCGGGCTTCTGGGCGGTCACCAGCCACGAGCTGGTCAGCGCCGTGCTGCGCAACCAGGCGCTGTTCTCGTCCCAGCTCGGCGGGACGACGCTGCCGTCGCTCGCCCCCGAGAGCCTGGCGATGTTCCGCCAGATGATGCTGAACATGGACCCGCCCGAGCACGTGCGGCTGCGGCGGATCCTGCAGCCGGTGTTCACGCCCCGGGCGGTCGAGCGGCTGCACGAGTCGGTGGCGCTGAACGCCCGGGAGATCGTGGCCGACCTCGAGGGCGTGGGGGAGTGCGACCTGGTGACCGCGGCATCGGCCGAGATGCCGCTGCGGGTGCTGGCCGACCTCCTCGGCATGCCGCGGTCGGACCGTCACCTGATCTTCGAGTGGAGCAACGCGCTGCTGGGGTTCGACAACCCGGACGTCTCGTCGCACGTGGACGAGGCGTTGGGGGCGTTCGCCGAGCTGATGGCGTACGGGCAGCAGATGGCGGACGCTCGGCGGGCGTCGCCCCAGGACGACGTGGTCAGCCGGATCGTGCACGCCGAGGTCGACGGCGAGCGGCTGGACGACACCGAGTTCTCGATGTTCTGGCTGCTGCTGGTCGTCGCCGGCAACGAGACGACCCGCAACGCCCTGTCGGGCGCGGTGATCGCACTGCAGGAGCACGACCGGTGGGGGTGGCTGGCTTCGCATCCCGAGGCGCTGCCGACCGCGGTCGAGGAGCTGCTGCGCTACGTGTCGCCGGTCATGCACTTCCGCCGGACGGCGACCGAGGACACCGTCCTGGGCGACCAGCAGGTCCGGGCCGGCGACAAGGTCGTGGTCTGGTACGGCGCCGCCAACCGTGACCCCGAGGTGTTCGCCGACCCCCACGGCCTCCGCTTCGACCGCGACCCCAACCCCCACGTGGCGTTCGGCGTCGGTCCCCACTTCTGCCTCGGTGCCCACCTCGCCCGCCTGGAGCTGACGGAGATGCTCGCCCACCTCCTGTCCCGGGCCCCGGCCCTCACCCTGGCCGCACCCCCGACTCGCGTCGCCTCCAACTTCATCAATGGCGTGAGCCACCTCCCGGTGCACCTGTGAGCCAGCACGTCTCGTTCTTGCTGCTGGGGCTCGCCAACGGGGCGGTGTTCGCGGCGCTGGGCTTGGCGTTGGTGGTGACGCACCGGAGCTCGAAGGTCATGAACTTCGGGGCGAGCGCCGTGGCGTTGCTGGCGGCGACCCTCTACGCGGGGTTGCGGCGGGGGGAGCTCTTCCTGCTCGTCCCGGGATTGCCTCGGTCGGTGGAGATCGGCGAGGAACTGGGCTTCTTTCCGGCGGCCCTGCTCACGCTCGCCATCAGCGCACTGTTCGGTCTCTTGGTCTACGGCCTGGTGTTCCGGCCGTTGCGGTCGGCACCGCCGGTCGCGCCCGCGGTGGCGTCGCTCGGGATAGCCGTGGTGGTCGCTGGTGTCATCACCCAGCGGCTCGGCACTCGGCCCCAGCCGGTCGAGCGGATCTTCCCGGCGGGCCAGCTCCACTGGGGCGACGTCACAGTCCAGAAGGACAAGCTCGCCTTCGCCGCCGCCGTGGTGGCGATGGCCGTCGCAGTGTGGGCGCTGGGTCGCTTCACCCGCTTCGGCCTGGCCAGCCGAGCCGTGGCGCAGAGCGAGAAGGGCGCTCACCTCAGCGGCATACCCGCCGATCGCATCGCCGCCGCCAACTGGATGCTGAGCGCCCTCGTGGCCGGAGCAGCCGGCATCCTCATCGCGCCGATCGTCCCGCCGGTGCCGATCCAGTACACGCTGTTCATCGTCCCGGCCCTGGCCACCGCCACCATCGGCGGCTTCGACCGGATCGGCGCAGCGGTCGCCGGCGGCCTCGCCATCGGGATGCTGCAGTCGGAGGTGGCCTACCTCCGCACCCAGCACGACTGGATCCCCAGCAACGGCGCCGCCGAGCTGGTGCCGCTGCTCCTCATCCTTCTGGTGCTGGTGGCCCGGGCAAAGCCGTTGCCCGGCCGCGGCGTCCAGTTGCAGCGGACCCTTGGCCGGGCGCCCCGACCCCGCACGCCGCTGCTCCCGGCGCTGGCGGCCACGGCGGTCGCCGCGGTCGCGCTGGTGCTGTTCGAGCGGGAGTGGCGGGCGGCGCTGGCCACCAGCCTCATCCTCGGGACCGTCGCCCTGTCGTCGGTGGTGGTCACCGGCTACTCGGGCCAGGTGTCGCTGGCCCAGCTCACCCTGGCGGGCGTCGCCGGGTTCCTGCTCGGGCCCCTGACCACCGACTGGGAGCTGCCGCTGGTGCACACCCAGCTGCCGTTCCCGTTGGCGCCGATCGCCGCGGCGCTGGGCGCCGCGGCGATCGGGGTGGTCTTCGGGCTGCCGGCGGTGCGGATCCGGGGCTTGCCGGTGGCGGTAGTGACGTTGGCTCTGGCGGTGGCGCTGGAGGCGGCTTGGTTCCGCAACACCGACCTGGTCAGCAGCAGCGGCAAGGACGTCACGGGACCTACGCTGTTCGGCCTCGACCTCCGGGTCGGCTCGGGCGCCGAGTACCCGCGGCTCGGCTTCTGCTTCCTCGCCCTGGGGGTGCTGCTGGTGGTTGGCCTCGGGGTCGCCCGCCTGCGCACCAGCTCGCTGGGCGCGGCCATGCTGGCGGTCCGCGCCAACGAGCGGGCCGCCGCCGCAGCAGGGGTCGACGTCGTGCGGACCAAGGTGGTGGCGTTCGCCCTCGGCGCGTTCATCGCCGGGCTGGGGGGTGCGCTGCTCGCCTACAAGCAGGGCAACGTCACCGTCGACTCCTTCAGCGCCTTCCTCGGCCTGAGCCTGTTCGCCACCGTCTACCTGGCCGGCATCACGTCGGTGTCGGGCGGCGTGGTGGCCGGGCTGATCTGCGCCGAGGGGATCGCCTTCACGATCATCGACGACCACCTGTCGCTGGGCCGCTGGTACTCGACGATCGCCGGCGTCGGGCTGGTGCTGACCGTGGTGAAGAACCCCGAGGGCATCGTCGGCCCGGTCCACGAGCTGCTGCTGCGGAGGCGTCGGCGCACGGTGAGCGCCGGGGCAGAGCTCGGCGCCCCGGCGGGGGAGCGCCCGCGTCGGCGGGTGCCTGGCGCCACGGTGCTGTCGCTTCAGGACCTCCGAGTGCGCTACGGCGGCGTTGTCGCCGTCGACGGGGTGGGCTTCGAGGTCGCCGAGGCGTCGATCACCGGCCTCATCGGCCCCAACGGCGCCGGCAAGACGACGCTGCTCGACGCCATCAGCGGGTTCGCGCCGGCGCGCGGCCACGTCGTCGTCTCCGGCCGGCCGCTCGGCGGGATGAAGCCGCACGCCCGGGTGCGGGCCGGGCTGGGCCGGACGTTCCAGGCCATCGAGCTCTACGACGACCTGAGCGTCGCCGAGAACGTCGTCGTCGGGCTGGCTGCCGGCCGGGGCGAAGTCGACGACACCCTCGATCTCCTCGGCCTGGCCGGGCTGAGGGAGCTGCCCGCGGGGGAGCTGTCCCAGGGGACCCGGCAGCTGGTGTCGATCGCCCGGGCGCTGGTCGGCCGACCGACCGTGCTCCTGCTTGACGAGCCGGCAGCGGGCCTCGACTCGACCGAGAGCCGCTGGCTCGGCGAGCGGTTGTGCGACATCCGGGACAGCGGAACGACGATCTTGCTGGTCGACCACGACGTGCAGCTGGTCCTCGACCTGTGCGACGAGATCCAGGTTCTCGACTTCGGTTCGGTCATCGCGTCGGGCCCGCCGGCGGACGTCCGGAACGACGCTCGGGTCAGGGCCGCATACCTCGGCGGGGTGGCGGAGGTCGTCGCGTGATGCTGACCTGCACGTCGCTGCGCGCCGGGTACGGGGCGACGACGGTCGTGCGCGACGTCGACCTGGAGGTCGGCGCCGGCGAGGTCGTCGCGCTGCTCGGGCCCAACGGCGCCGGGAAGACCACCCTGCTGCTCACGCTGGCGGGGCTGCTGCCTCGGCAGGGCGGTGAGGTCGACGTCGACGGCACGCCGCTGCGCAGCGGGCGGCCCCGCGACGCCGCTCGCGCCGGGCTGGTGCTGGTCCCCGACGACCGCTCGCTGTTTCCCGCCCTGACCACCCGGGAGAACCTGGAGGCCGCCCGCCGCCGCGGCGGTCCTCCGGCCCGGTCGATGCTCGATGTCTTCCCCGCCCTCGCTGACCGCAGGGACGTCCCCGCCGGCAGCCTGTCGGGCGGCGAGCAGCAGATGCTGGCGGTGGCCCGGGCCCTGGTGCAGGAGCCCCGGGTGCTGCTCGTCGACGAGATGAGCCTCGGGCTGGCGCCCACCATCGTCGAGTCGCTGCTCCCGGTCGTCCGGCGGGTCGCCGAGGAGCACAAGGCCGGGGTGGTCCTGGTCGAGCAGCACGTGCGCCTCGCCCTCGAGGTCGCCGACCGCGGCGTCGTGCTGGTGCACGGCGAGGTCCGGCTGCAGGGCGACGCCGCCGACCTGACCCGCGACATCGCCCAGCTCGAAGCCGCATACCTGGGACAAGGAGAAGGTGATGAAGGTTCGTGAGGTCGTGGCCCTGCTCGGGGCCGGTGCGCTGCTGCTGGCGGCGTGCGGCGGGGACGACGATTCAGGTGGGGCGGACGGCAAGGGCGACGACGGCAACAGCGTCGACGCGGCGAAGGTGCTCGGCGCGAAGCATGCCGGGACGGGCGACCCGGTCAAGATCGGCTACGTCTACGACGGCACCACCGACGTCATCGACAACGCCAACGAGCTGGCGGCGGCCAAGGCGGCGGCCCAGTACGTGAACGACTACCTCGGCGGCATCGCGGGTCGGCCGATCGAGCTCGACGTGTGCTCGACCGATCAGACGCCTTCGGGGGCGGCCGACTGCGTCAGCCAGATGGCCGCCGACAAGGTGCCGATCGTCCTGAACGGCGTCACGGGCCAGGGCCCGTCCCTGTTCCCCAAGCTGGCCGAGGCCGGCGTCCCCGCCTTCACCCCCGGCACCGGCGACCAGGAGAGCCTGTTCACGCCCGGCATCTACATCATGGGCAACGGCATCGTGTCGCTGGTGGCCGGGCCGGCCAAGGTCGCGGCCGACGCCGGCTCGGACCGGGCGGCGATCGTCGTCATCGACGTCCCGGCCGCCAGCGGCGCGCTCGAGGAGGCGGCGCCGATGTTCTACGACAACGTCGACGTGAAGGTCGACATCGTCACGGTCCCGCCGGACACCCCCGACATGACCCCGAACATCGCGGCCGAGCTGTCCAAGGAGCCCGGCCAGTTCCAGGTCATCGGGGACTCGCCGTTCTGCGCGAAGGCGCTCGCGGGGCTCGCGAACGCCGGTTTCGACGGGCAGATCGTGATCATCCCGCAGTGCATCGACGAAGCGCTGCTGTCGTCGGCCACCAACCTCGAGGGCGCCGTGGTCACCTCGTTCACCACCAGCGATCCGGCCAGCGAGGAGTTCCAGCTCTACGAGGCGGTCATGGACACCTACGCCGACGATGGCGTCGACCAGGGGGGCACCGCCCCCAGCGGCTACCAGGCAGTCGTCGGCTTCGCCCGGGCGATGGCAGGCCTGCAGGGCGAGGTGACCACCGACTCGATCAAGGCGGCGTTCGCCGCCATGCCGCCGACGGAGATGCCACTGGCCGACGGCATCACGTACCAGTGCGACGGCAAGCAGGTGACGTTGGCCCCCAACATCTGCTCCACCGACGTCCTGCGCACCGAGCTCGATGCCGAAGGCCAACCCGGCGAGTACACGGTGCTGAAGGGAGCGTCATTGCTCGACATCGGCTAGCCGATCGACCAGTCAGGGCGTGATAATGTAGTTTCCGGGACGGGAAAGGGTTCCTGCATTGGGGGGAGAACGCATGACCCGGTTTCGCCGTACCTTGGGGGTGTGCACCGTGGCCTTGCTCGTCATCGGGGGATGCTCGTCCGGGGACGATGACGATTCCGGGGACCGGGGCGCGGGAGACCAGGAACCCGCTGCCCCGGTGCCCGGCGCCGACGTCTCCCGGCCGACCGTGACCGGCCCGGTCACCGGAGGTGCCCAGGACAAGCCGTGGCTCGCCATGCCGGCGGACGTGCGCGACGACGCCGACTACGTCGAGGAGGAGTACTTCCTCGCGGGCGACGCCACCGCCTACAAGACTGCAGACGGCTCCCTCGGCGAGGACGGCCGCTGGGACGTCAGCCCGGCCGGCACGGCGGCGTACAAGACCCGGGTCCTGGTGCGCCGGCCCAAGGATGCCGACGAGTTCGACGGCACGGTGTTCGTCGAGTGGCTCAACGTCACCGCCGGCACCGACGGCGACCCCGACTTCGGCCTGACCAACGCCGAGCTGCTGTCCCACGGGTCGGCGTACGTCGGGGTGTCGGCCCAGAAGGCGGGGATCGAGAGCGGGGGCGCAGCGCTGCCCATCGAGGGGGTCACGATCCAGGCGCTGCGCCAGTGGGACCCCGAGCGCTACGGGTCGCTGACCCACCCCGGCGACCAGTACTCGTACGACATCTTCTCCCAGGCCGCGCAGGCCGTTCGCCGGCCGGGCAAGGTCGACATCCTCGGAGGCCTGAAGCCGCGCCACGTCATCGCCATGGGGGAGTCGCAATCGGGCGCCCGCATGGTGTCGTACGTCAACGCCGCCCACCCGGTCGCCGAGATCTACGACGGGTTCCTGATCCACAGCCGGGGTGGGGGCGGCTCGCCGCTCGACGCCAGCGGTTCGATCCTGGGCGAAGGGATCGCTCGCATCCGCGACGACCTGAAGGTGCCGGTGTTGCAGTTCGAGACCGAGACCGACCTGTTCGGGCCACTCGGGTTCGCCCGGGCGCGGCAGGACGACACCGACCTGCTCCGCACCTGGGAGGTTGCGGGGACGGCCCACGCCGACCGCGGCATCCTCGACTACAACCGCGACCTCGCGGAGGACAGCGGCTTTGACATGGCCGAGCAGTGCGGCTCGATCAACAGCGGGCCGCAGCCCCAGGTGGTGCGGGCCGCGGTCGCGGCGCTGCGGGCGTGGGTGGTCGACGGCAAGACGCCGCCGGCGGCACCGCGGTTGGAGTTGTCGGGGGAGGCGATCGCCCGGGACGAGCGGGGGATCGCTCTGGGCGGGATCCGGACTCCGGTGGTCGATGCGCCGATCTCGATCGAGACCGGGGTCGCGCCGCCGGGGCGCAGCGTCATCTGCATGCTGTTCGGCGACTCGAAGCCGTTCGACGCCGCGACCTTGGCGAAGCTGTACCCGACCCACGACGACTACGTCTCGGCGGTGACGTCCTCCGCCGACGCTGCCGTGTCCGCGGGCTTCCTGCTCCAGGCTGACGCCGACGCCTACGTCGACGCCGCCAAGGAGGCCAAGGTGCCGAGCTGACCCGGTCACGGCGGGTCGCCTTTGTTGCGGTCGTTGTTGTGGCGTCTGCAGGCCGACCGACCGTTGCTGACGTTGGTCTCGCCGTCTCAGGAGGTCCTGATCTCGATGACCACCTTGCCGATGGCTCGGCCGTCCGCTACGTGGCGGAGGGCGGCCGCAGTATCGGCGAGGGGGAAGGTCCTGCCGATGTGGGGTGCGACCTTGCCTGCCGCGAAGAGGGCGAGGAGCTCTTCCTCGTTACGGCGCAGCTCGTCGGGGGCGTGGGTGGCGAAGCTGAGGAACTGGAAGCCGAGGACCTGCACGCCTTTCAGCAGGACCAGGTTCAGGGGGATGCGGGGGATCGTTCCGGAGGCGTAGCCGACCGTCACGAAGCGGCCGCCCCAGCGCAGTGCCCGGAGCGCCGGTTCGGCGACGTCGCCGCCGACGGGGTCGACCACGGCGTCGGCGCCGCCGGGGAGGACGGCGCGCAACGCCGCGCGGAGGTCGCCGTCGCGGTGGTTGACGAGGTACTGGGCGCCGTGGGATTCGGCGGCGGCGAGCTTCTCGGGCGACGATGCCACTGCGGTGACCGTCGCCCCGAGGTGGGCGCCGAGCTGGACGGCGGCCAGGCCGACGCCGCCCCCGGCACCCAGGACGATGAGGTCGTCGCCGGGCTGGATCCGGGCGACCGACCGCAGGACGTGCCAGGCGGTGCGGTGGGCGACCCCGAAGGCCGCGGCGGAGGCCAGGTCGACGCCGTCCGGCACCGGGGTGAGGGCCTCTGCCGAGGCCGAGACCAGCTCCGCGAAGGCTCCGACGAGCCCGGTGCCGGCGACCCGGTCCCCGGCCGCGACCGCCGTGATGCCGTCGCCGACCTCGACGACGACGCCGGCGAACTCGCTCCCCGGCACGAACGGCGTCGGCACGCTCATCTGATACTGGTCGGCGACCAGCAGCACGTCCGGAAAGTTGACCGCCGCGGCCGCCACCCGGACCAGCACCTTCCCGGTCTCCGCCATCGGCGCTAGCAACTCGCCGACAACGATGCTCTCCGGCGGCCCATAGCTGTGACACACCGCGGCTTGCATCGTCATGTCACCTCACGTGCCCCGGGGCTCTCGTCGTTCTCGCTGTGGCACCGGGAACGGGTGTCGGTCATCGGCCTGTCCAGGTCGGTGGGCGTCTCTCGAGGAAGGCGGTGGCGCCTTCTTTGGCGTCTTCGCTGTTGAAGACGAGGGGTTGCCACTCGGACAAGCGGGTCGTTGCCCGGGCAGGGTCGGTCATGGCGAGGCGCACCAGTTCCTTCGATGCTGCGAGCCCGAGGGGGGCGTTGGCGGCGATTCGGGTGGCGAGAGCCAAGGCCGCCGGCAGGACCTCTTCGGGCGGGGCGACGGCGTTGACCAGGCCGACCTCGTAGGCCCGGGCGGCGTCGATCGAATCGCCGGTCAGGATCAGCTCGAGGGCGATCGCCAGCGGGATCCGGGTCCCGATCGCCGTTCCGCCACCGCCGGCGAACAGGCCCCGTTTCACCTCGGGCAGGCCGAACTTCGCCACCGACGAAGCGACGATCACGTCACAGGCGAGCAGGAGCTCCAGCCCACCTGCGATGGCCGTCGCGTTGGCGGCGCCGATCAGTGGCACCGAGACGCGCCCCTCGAGCAGCCGGTAGAAGTCCGGGTTGATCTCGGTCACCTCGCCGGCAGCGAAGGCCCGCAGATCCATTCCGGCGCAGAAGGCCCGGTCGCCGGTCCCGGTCAGGACCACCGCCCGAACCTCGGAGTCGGACTCGGCCGACACCATCGTCTCGCCCAGCGCGGCCATCAACGTCGGGGACAAGGCGTTGCGGGCCTCCGGTCGGTTCAGGCGCGCGACCAGCACGGCACCGTGCCGCTCGGTGACGAGCTCGTCGGTGTCGCTCATCCCCGGTACTCCGTCGACTCGGCGAGCTCGGCCGCCCCCTGCATGAGGTCGAGGACGATCGGGCCGAAGGCGTTGAGCTTCTCGTCGTCGCCGGCCCGCTGGAAGCCTTGCTCCAGGACGACAGCCAGCTTCCACTTGGCGAGAACGACGTAGTAGTCGATGTCGTCGACCTGCCGCCCCGACACCGCCTGGTAGTGAGCCAGCACCTCGTCCCGAGTCGGCATGCCGTACATGTCGACGTAGCCGGAGCTCGACGCCTCCGGCGCCGTGGTGTCCGACGGCCAGCTCTGCACCACCCAGGCGAGGTCGAGCTTGGGGTCGCCCACGGTGCCCATCTCCCAGTCGACGATCGCGGCCAGCTGCGCCGGGCCGCCGTGGCGGAACATCACGTTCGCGAACTGGTAGTCGCCGTGCATCAGGCCGGGCACGTAGTCGAGCGGCCGGTGGGCCCGGAGCCACGCCGCGGCCTCGTCGAAGCCGGGCAGCTCGCGGCCCTTGACGCGGTCGAGGAAGGCCGTCCAGCGGTCCACCTGGCGTTCGTGGAACCCGTCCGGCCGGCCCAGGTCCTGCAGTCCCCGAGCCTGCCAGTCGACGTTGCCGAGCAGCGCGATGCCCTCCACCAGCTGGTACGCGAGCCCCTTGCGGGCGTCGAGGTCGGTGTCGAACGGAGCGGGCCAGCGGCGGTCGGCGTCGAGGCCCATCGGCGACCAGCCGTCGACGAAGCCCATCAGGTAGAAGGTCCGGCCGAGGACCGACGGGTCGGTGCAGGCGGCGATCGCCGCCGTGTGGGGCACGTCGGTGCCGGCGAGGGCCTCGATGATGCGCCACTCCCGCAGGATCCCGGCATCCCGGCTCTCCGGAGCGGTCGGTGGCGGGATCCGCAGGGCGCAATGCAGCGGGTCCCGCCGGATCTCGTAGATCTCGTTCTGCGAGCCGCCGGAGATGAACCCGTGCTCGACCGGCTCGCCCGCCGCGCCGAGCCCGACCGAGTCCATCCACTTCGTCAGCCGGTCGACGTCGATCACAGGTTCCCCACCTCGTGCTCCAAGTGCTCGGCGAACTTGGCCCGGGCCGCGGCCAGCCGCTTGGGCAGGTGCTGGGTGGGCCAGAGGTCGTCGCTGGGCCGGTAGTCCCGCAGGACCTGGCGGGCGACGGTGACCTTGTGGACCTCGGTCGGGCCGTCGGCCAGGCCGAGGATGCTGGAGCCCAGCATCATCCGGGAGAACGGCATCTCGTTGCTGACTCCCAGCGCCCCGTGGACCTGCATGGCCCGCCACGCGATGTCGTGCAGCACGGTCGGCATCGCCACTTTCACGGCGGCGATGTCCTTGCGCACCTTGCGGTAGTCGTTGTGCTTGTCGATCGACCACGCCGTGTGCAGGACGAAAAGTCGGAATTGCTTGAGCTGCAAGTACGAGTCCGCGATGTAGCCCTGCACGAACTGCTTGTCGGCGAGCAGGCTGCCCTGGGTCTCCCGGCTCAGCACCCGCTCGCACATCATGTCGACCGCCCGCTGGGCCATCCCGATCGTGCGCATGGCGTGGTGGATGCGGCCGCCGCCGAGGCGGGTCTGGGCGATGGCGAACGCCTGGCCCTCGCCGCCGAGGAGCGCATCGGTCGGGACCCGCACGTTGTCGTAGTGGATGAGGGCGTGCGAGCCCTCGCCCAGCGGCTCGCCGCCCAGGCCGATGTTGCGGACGATGTCGATGCCCGGCGTGTCGGTCGGGACCAGGAACATCGACATGCCCTTGTACGGGCTGACGTCGGGGTTGGTGACCGCCATGACGATGAGGAACGAGGCGGTCTTGGCGTTGGACGAGAAGAACTTCCAGCCGTCGATGACCCACTCGTCGCCGTCCCGGGTTGCCCTGGTGGTGAACATGGTGGGGTCGGCGCCGGCGTGGGGCTCGGTCATCGAGTAGCAGGAGAAGATCTCGCCCTCGAGCAGCGGGCGGAGATATCGCTCCTTCTGCTCGGGCGTGCCGTAGTGGGCGATGATCTCGGCGTTGCCGGTGTCGGGCGCCTGGCAGCCGAAGATGATCGGCGCCCACTCCGACCGGCCGAGGATCTCGTTCAGCAACGACAGCTTGAGCTGGCCGTAGCCCTGGCCGCCGAGCTCGGGCCCGAGGTGCGTGGCCCACAGCTCCTGCTTGCGGACCTCCGCCTTCAGCGGGTCGATGACCCGGCGGAGCTTGTCGTCGGGCGGTGTGAACTGCAGCCCGTGCCACACGAGGTCGAGGGGCTCGACCTCCTCGCGGACGAACTCGTCGGCCCAGTCCAGCTTCGACTGGAACTCGGGCTCGGTCTCGAAATCCCAGGCCATTGCGTGATCCCCCTTCTCGTGAGCCAGAATAGTGTTCTGGAGACACAGAAGGAAGTTCCAGTCCCGGTCCGAGGGAGGATGGGTTGCAGTGACCGACATCGCCAGCCGCATCGCCGCCCGGGCCCTGGCCGACCGGGGCGCCGCGTACGAGAGCGAGGTGCGCCGACTCATCGACGCCGGCATCGAGGTCATGCGGCGCTGCGGCACCGAGTCCCGGCCCCGGGTCGCCGACATCGTCGCTGCGGCCGGACTGTCGAACGAGGCCTTCTACCGGCACTTCCCGTCCAAGGACGCCCTGGTGGCCGCCATCCTGGAGGACGGTGCCGAACGGCTGGGTAGCTACCTCGCCCACCAGATGGGCAAGGAGTCGACGCCGGAAGGACGGATCCGGCGGTGGGTCGAGGGTGTCCTGTCCCAGGCCACCGACGACGACATCGCCGCCACGACGCTGGCGGTGATGTGGAACGGCGGGAGCCTGTCGCAGGGCATCACGTCCGGACCGCCGACGGCCAGCGGACCGCTGGCACCGTTGCTGAGAGCGCCGTTTGCCGCGCTCGGCAGCGTCGATCCCGACCTCGATGCCTCACTCGCGGCGCACGCGACCATCGGCAAGCTGAACGACTACCTCTGGCACCGCACCCGGCCGTCCGACGCCGAGATCGCGCACATCGTCGAGTTCTGCCTGGCCATCGTCAGGAGGTGACTACGTTGCGAACCGGGCGGGGCCGGGAGGCGTACCGGGGTGCGTGGACACCACTCTCACTGGCACAGAGGTGCGGTTCCGGATCTGGCAGTACGACCTGGGGCTGGGGCTCTTCACGTTCTTCTTCGCCGGCATGGTCGTGCTGGCCGTCCTCACGGCGGACACCACCGGCGGGCAGCTCGCCGGCGGGCTGTTCATGGGCACCGGCCTCGTGCTGTGCACCACCGCCTGGCTGAACATCCGGCTGCACCCGGCGCAGCTGTTCGTGGACGTCGACCTGATCACGCTCGGCGCCCGGGGCCGGCCCAAGACGACGTCGCTGTACAGGACGACCTCCGGCGACCTCGGGATCATCCTCGTGCGCTACGGCCGCGGAGCGCACTGGAACCTGACCCAGGCCGGGTCGGACACCCGGCTCGACGTCCAGGGCTTCAAGAAGCGCGACGTCATCGAGGCGTGCATCGCCCACGGGTGGCGCTTCCCCGACTAGACCTCGCGGGGTGCTCGTGCCTGACCCGTTCCTCGATGCCGCCGTCGCCGAAGCGCAATTGGGGTTGTCCGAGGGCGGGATCCCCATCGGGTCGGTGCTGGTCATCGACGGCGAGATCGTGGGGCGGGGCCACAACCGGCGGGTGCAGCGGGGGAGCGTCGTGCTGCACGCCGAGATGGACTGCCTGGAGAACGCCGGTCGCCGGCCGGGCGCCGACTACCGAAGAGCGACGCTCTACTCGACGCTGTCGCCGTGCGACATGTGCAGCGGGGCGGTGCTGCTGTACGGCATCCCCCGGGTGGTGGTCGGCGAGAACCGCACTTTCCAGGGGCCAGAGGACCACTTGCGTCAGCGGGGCGTGAGCCTCGACGTCGTCGACGACCCCCGTTGCGTCGCGCTGATGGAGGACTTCATCGCAGCGAACCCGTCCCTCTGGAACGAGGACATCGGCGAGTAGCCAGGCCGTCAGGTCGACGCGACGGTGATCATGAAGACCGATCGAGTGCCCTGACCTAGCGATCGGCGAGGCCGAGGGCGGCGGCCAGGTCGGCGCGGTCGTTGATGCCGAGCTTGGTGTAGGCGTGGTCGAGATGGCTGTCGACCGTGCGCACCGAGATGTCGAGGGCCTGGGCGATCTCCCGGCTGGTGTGGCCCCGGGCGGCCAAGCCGCTGACCTCGCGCTCCCGGTCGGTCAGCGCTTCGACGCCGGCCCACTGGTCGAGCACGGCCAGGAGCGGGGTCGCCGCGCCTTCGCAACCGGCGGCCAGCTGCCGGGCCCGGGCCAGGGACGCCAGCTGGCGGCGGCGCTGCGCGTGGCCGGCGTGGGACCGGGCGGCGGCAGCCGCGGCTTCGGCCGCGAGGAGGCGGGCGCCCAGGTCGGCGAACCGCCGGGCGACGTCGTCGAGGGCCGAGCCGTCCTCGGCGGCCAACGCCCGGGCGAAGGCGGCCGCCGTCGGAGCGAACGGGCCGTCGACGACGTTGGCCAGCTCGTCGAGGCGGGCGGTCGCGGCTCCGGGCGCGTCGAGGCGGGCCAGGTCGAGCAGGGCGAGCAGCTCGACCATGGCTGCGCCGGCCTGCCGGGCCCGGTCGGCCACGTCGTAGCAGTGCTCTCGGGCGGCGGAGAGCTCGCCCTTGGCGGCAGCGAGCCAGGCGCGGCCGAGGCCGCCGAACAGGGCGTCCGGCTTGGTGGGCACCCGGCGGTGGGCGTCGATCCACGCCACGGCTCTGGCCGCGGTCTCGGCGTCGCCCTCCTGCCCGGCGACGACGGCCAGCGTTGCGGCCACCCAGGCGCCGGTCTCGGCGTTGTTGGCGTCGCCGAGGACGTCCAGCGCGTCCTGGCAGAGGCGCTTGGCGGTGCCCACCCGGCCCTGGGCGTGCGCCGCCCGGCCGAGCCACAGCGACGGCAGCCCCCGGGCCGGACCACCCACCCGCACGATCTCGTGGTCGAGCAGCAGCTGGCAGACGGCGGCGGCCTCGTCGATGCGACCGGCCAGCATCGAAGCATGCGAGTAGACGTGGGCCAGGAAGCCGCCCGGCGCGGGGTTGGTCTCGACCACGGCGTAGGCGTGCGGCCAGGCGAGGTCGACGACCGCGAGGGCCGCGCTGGTGCGGCCCTGCAGGACCGCGGCGAAGCCGGCGCAGGCGACAGCGTTCAGGCGCTCAGCCGGGGTGCCGGCGGCGCCGGCCGCTTCGGTGGCGAGGCGCAGCGCCTCGTCGAGGTCGAGGTCGACGGTGGCGAGCCAGGCGCTGACGTTGAGCAGCGGGTAACGGGCCGCTGAGGGGGTGGTGGCGACGGCGTCGGCGAGGGCTTTGCGGGCGACC
>Ga0209382_10001232_pt1 | contig 40795 bp, 35 predicted proteins | sample SoiMetdeltSBSDD5_FD_187599 | JGI IMG/M metagenome (GOLD analysis project Ga0209382, IMG submission 187599) | Bulk soil microbial communities from a Populus tree surrounding site in Tennessee, USA - Soil MetaG P. deltoides SBSDD5 (SPAdes) (version 2) | ecosystem: Environmental > Terrestrial >... | reverse complement strand
ACGCGCGCCAGGGCAGCCCGGCGGGGTGTGCCGATTGGAGGCTACCTCAGGTAGCCGACAGTCGTAGCGCGGGGGCTCGTCCCCCCCGCCTGTGGCAGCGAAGACCGGGCGGGGGGGACGAGCCCCCGCGCTACGCCGGACGTCCTCTTGAGATCAACTCCTAGCTGCCCCGCTTGATGAAATCGGCGATCCGCTCGCCGATCATCATCGTCGTGACGTTGGTGTTCGCGCGGGGGCAGTCCGGCATGATCGAGGCGTCCGCCACCCGCAAGCCGTGCACGCCGTGGACCTTCCCATACTGATCCACCACGGCCAACGGATCGGAGGCCGGTCCCATCTTGCAGGTGCCGACGATGTGCTGGCCGGTCGTCACCTCGCGCGCAATGAACTCGTCCAGGGCGTCGTCGCTGCTCAACTCGGCGTCGGTCGGCTCGATCCGGTCGAGGATGATCGGCTTGAAGTCCGGGTGCTCGCCCAGCCGGACGGCGGTTCGGACCAGTTCGCGCATTCGCCGCCGGTCGAGCTCGTCGCGAAGATAACGGTACTCCAGGAACGGCTGCACGCGAGGATCGGCCGACTGCAGGGTCAGCTCGCCGGCGCTCATCGCCAGGTAGAGGCTGCCGCTCATGCGGATGCCGAGCGGCGTCATCCGGTCCCCGCCACGATTCACCCGCTCGGTGGCGAATGAGTGCATGATGATCACCAGATCGTTCCAGAGATGCGAGCCCGCGGCGGTCCAGCGCAGCATCAGTTGGGTGCGTGGCGCCAGGCCGTTCATCGCGTGCTCGGGACGGGTGCGCCAGGTGGTGTAGATGAACGGGTGGTCTCTAAGGTTCTTGCCGACACCGGGCAGCCCGTGGACGAGCGGGATGTCGAAGCGTGCGAGCTGCTCGGCGGGGCCGACGCCGGAGAGCAAGAGTGTGTGGGCCGAGCCGATGGTGCCAGAGCTGAGGACGATCTCGTCGGCCTCGACGGTGAACCGCTCGCCGCCGCTCTCGACCTCAACGCCGATCGCTCGCTTGCCCTCGAACAGCAGGCGGCAGACGTGCGTGTTCGGACGGATCGTCAGGTTCAGCCGATGGCGGGCCGGTGCGAGGTAGCCGAGCGCCGTGCTCCAGCGGATGCCGTTCGGGTTGTTTGAGGGGATCGGTCCGACGCCGGTGGCGTGGGGATGGTTGTGATCCGGCACGTCCGAGAAGCCGGCGTCGCGGCAGGCGTTGTAAAAGGCGCGCTGGTCCGGCAGCCACTCCTCGCGCTTCGGGCGCTGGGCGAAGATCGGGCCGGCCGAGGAGTGCAGCGGATCGTCGCCGAAGTCGAGGTCGTTCTCGATCTTGCGGAAGTAGTCGAGACAGGTCTCGAACTGCCACTCGTCGTTGCCGGCGGCGGCCCAGCGGTCGTAGTCCTCCGGCACGCCGCGAATGAACATCTGGCCGTTGATGGCGCTGGTCCCACCGGTCACCTTGCCGCGTGGGACCAGCATCTCCTGGGCGGCCTCGGTGCCCCGGCCCACGAAGTTCCAGTTGTGCTGGCTGACCATGATGTCTGTCGCGGTGGCGTACCCAAACTTGAGCTCGTCCGGCAGCCGCTCCAGCTCGGGATAGTCCGGCCCGGCGTCGATCAGCAACACCGATCGACTTCGGTCCTCGCTCAGGCGCGCCGCGACGATCGCACCAGCCGATCCCGCACCGAGAACGATGTGGTCGTACCTCATCCCCAGGCCCTCCCAGGTGGACGTGTACCAGACCGCACACCTATCGTCAACCAGCGAGCGAGATCGCAACGCCACCCGGAACACACTCATAGCGATGCAAGATCTCGATCCCATCTCGATAGAATCGGACGGCTACGACACGAAAGCCTGTGCTACGCTGATAGGGCGATGGTTTTTAGATCTCCGCCCGAGCGGCCGGTCGTGCTGGTCGTCGACGACGATCCGGACATTCGCGGCATCCTCGGCATGCTGCTCTCGCGCGAAGGGTACGAGGTCGTCACGGCAATCGACGGCGCCGCCGCCCTTGAGCACGTCGGCGACAAGCGGGTCGCCCTGGTGGTGCTGGACCTCCAGATGCCGCGCCTCGACGGAGACCAGTTCCGCCGGGTGTATCAGGAGCGCGGCGGCCACGCCCCAATCTTACTGGTCACCGCCGCCGAGGTCGGCCCGAACGACTTGGCCCGGCTGGGTGTCAGCGCGTATATCGCCAAGCCGTTCGACGTCGAGACCATGCTCGAAACGGTGCACCGCCTGGTTTCCAATCGCTGACGCGGCGTCAGACCATCTCCAGGCCAACGTAATTCTCCGCCAGCGAGGTCATCGCGGCCCTGGAGCTGACGACGTAGCGCAACTGCGAGAGCTGGAGCCGCTGCTGGAAGACGTCGTCCTCCGGAAAGCGATGCAGCATCGAGGTCATCCACCAGGAGAAGTGCTCCGCCCGCCAGACGCGTCGCAGGACTGTGTTGGAGTAGCTGTCCAGAAGGTCAGAGCGCCCGGACTGGTACCAGGCGGCCAGCGCCTCGGCGAGCACGCGGACGTCGGCGATGGCGAGGTTCATCCCTTTGGCGCCGGTCGGCGGCACGATGTGGGCGGCGTCGCCGGCCAGGAACAGCCGGCCGTGCTGCATCGGCTCGACCACGTAGCTGCGCATCGCCGTGACGCCTCTTTCCAGGATCGGGCCTGGCGTCAACGGGTGGCCGCCGCTGGCGAGTCGCACGCCGAGCTCGTCCCAGATCCGGGCATCCGGCCAGTTGCTCAGGTCTTCGTCGGGCTCGCACTGGAGGTAGAGCCGGCTGATCTCCGTCGAGCGCATGCTGTGCAGGGCGAAGCCGCGCTCGTTGTAGGCGTACATCACCTCCGGGCCGGCCGGGGGAGTCTGGGCGAGAATGCCGAGCCAGGCGAACGGGTACTGCTTGTCGTAGACGGTGAGAACGCCTTCGGGGATCGACGGGCGGCAGACGCCCCAGAAGCCATCGCAGCCCGCGACGAAGTCGGCTTCGAGGGTTGCCTCCTCGGCACCGTGGCGGTAGCGGACGCGCGGGCGCTCCGAATCCATCTCTTCGACGCCGATCGCCTCGGCCTCGAACACGATCTGACCGCCGGCCGCCAGCCGGGCGGCGATCAGGTCTTTGACGACCTCCTGCTGGCCGTAGACCATGATCGTGCGACCGCCAGCCAGTTCGCTGAGCGGGATGCGGTGGGCCTGGCCGTCGAAGAGGAGGTTGATGCCATGATGGACCAGCCCCTCGCGCTGGAGCCGCTCGCCGACGCCGGTCGAGATCAGCAGGTCCACGGTGCCATGCTCCAGCACACCGGCCCGCACGCGCTTCTCGACGTACTCCCGCGAGCGACTCTCGAGGACGATGGACTCGACGCCCTGGCGGGCGAGGAGGTGGGCTAGTACCAGCCCGGCCGGGCCGGCGCCGACGATCGCGACCTGGGTACGCATCGGGAGGCACCTCGAGGGAAGACCTCACCCCCCGCCCCTCTCCTGCGAGGAGAGGGGAGTACGGAAGGCGGGCCGGAGCTTGATGCTATGATCGCATCGTCCGCGCCACGAGCGTCGAGATCGGCGCGCGGGAAGGTCGACGATGACAGCCACCGTCAAGACCGTCGTGGGCACCGGCGCGCCCGGCTGCTCCGACACCCAGGTCAACGATCCGTTCGGACTCGCGATCGGGGCGGACGGCGCCCTCTACTTCTGCGAGGTCGGCAACCAGATGATCCGCCGTCTGGATCTCCAGGCCGGCACCATCACGACGATCGCCGGCAACGGCGAGCGCGGCTACGCAGGCGATGGCGGCGCCGCTCCCGACGCCGCGATGAACATGCCGCACGAGCTCTGTTTCGACCGGGACGGCAACATCTACGTCGTCGAACGCGATAGCCACGCCGTTCGCAAGATCGACCGCGCTTCCGGGACGATTTCGACGGTAGCCGGAACCGGCGAGCCCGGCTTCAGCGGCGACGGCGGCCCCGCCACCAGGGCGCAGCTCAGAATTCCGCACAGCATCGCGTTCGACGGCAATGGCGACCTGCTGATCTGCGACATCGGCAACCACCGGATCCGCCGCCTCGTGCTGGCGACGGGGATCATCGACACCTACGCCGGGACCGGCGAGACGGCACCGACGCCGAACGGGGCGCCGCTAGCCGGCACGCCGCTGAACGGCCCGCGCACGATCGTCGTGGGGCCGGACGGATCGCTCTACCTAGCGTTGCGCGAGGGGAACGCGATCTACCGTCTGGACACGGCGGCAGGACGGATCGAGCACCTGGCGGGGACCGGCGAGAAGGGGTTCACCGGCGACGGCGGCCCGGCCCGGCAGGCGACGCTGGCCGGCCCGAAGGGACTGGCGTACGGGCCCGGCGGGACGCTGTACGTGGCGGACACGGAGAACCACGCGATCCGCGCCATCGACTTGAGCAGCCGGATCATCTCGACTGTGCTCGGAAATGGAGAGCGCGGCGACGGACCCGAGACGTCGCCGCTCGCATGCAAGATGGCGCGGCCACACGGCCTCTGGGCCGACCGAGACGGCTCCCTGTACGTCGCCGACAGCGAGGCGCACCGCATTCGACTGCTCACATCGAGCCAGGAGGGGTAGGTCTATGGCACGGCTTCCAGCCCGAACGCGCGACGAGCTGAGCGCTGAGGACCAGGGCGCCTGGGATCGGGTCGTGGGCTCGCGCGGCAGCGTCCGTGGCCCGTTCGCGCTGATGATCCACAACCCGCCGATCTGCGACCGGGTCGCGGAGCTTGGCGCGCAGCTTCGGTTCCGCAGCTCGTTGTCTGGTGCCGAGAAGGAGCTCGCGATCCTGACGGCCGGGCGCGAGGTGGAGGCCGGCTACGAGTGGGTGGCGCACGAGCCGCTCGGGCTCAAAGAGGGGACCCGGCCAGAGGCGATCGAAGTGCTGCGCCACCAGCGGTCGACCGAGGGCCTGGAGCCGCGCGAGGCGCTGATTATCGACAGCGTCCGCACGATCTACCGCGAGCACCGGGTGCCCGACGACCTGTACCGGCGCGCCGAGGCCGAGTTCGGGCGCTCGGGGATGGTGGAGCTGGTCGTGCTGGCCGGCTACTACGGGATGATCGGGTACGTGCTGAACACGTTCGAGGTCGACATGCCGGAGGGCGCGAAGCAGCCGTTCTAGCAGCCCTCACCCCCGGCCCCTCTCCCTTGCGAGGGAGAGGGGAGGACAAGGGGTCATCGTTCGAGGATCTGGCATCAGATGACGCCGTCGGCGCGGAGGGCGTCGCGCTCGGCCTGGTCGAGGCCCAGCAGGTTGCCGTAGACGTCGTCGTTGTGCTCGCCGAGGGCGGGACCAGTGTGGCGGATGGCACCGGGCGTCTCTGAGAAGCGGGGCACCACGTTCGGCATCGGGACCGGGCCGACGCGCGGGTCTTCGACGACTGCGATGTCTTCGCGAGCGGCGACGTGCGGGTCGGCGAAGATGTCGGCCATGCTGTAGATCGGGCTGACCGGCACGCCGGCATCGTCGAGGAGCACCTGGATCTCCTGCGCGTCGTGCTGCTCGAACCAGGCGCCGACCAGCTGCTCGAGGTCGTCGATGTTGGCGACGCGCTCGGCGTTCGACCGGAATCGCGGGTCGTCGAACAGGTCTCGGCGATCGATCACGGTGCAGAAGCGGTCCCAGGTTCGCTCGTTCGAGACGCTCAACACCATCCACTGGCCATCGCCAGACCTGAACGTGCCAACCGGCGACGAGATGCCGGTGCGGTGGCCGGTCCGCTCGCGGACGGTCCCGAGCTTGCCGTACTCGGCGACGATGACCTCCAGCAGGCGGAACACTGACTCGTAGAGCGAGACGTCCACCCACTGGCCGCCCTGCTTGCGGACGTCGCGGTCACGGAGCGCGGCCAGCACGGAGAGCGCTGCCACAAAACCCGCAAGGTAATCGGCAATGGCGATCGGCCAGTTGACCGGCGGGCGGTCGGGGTAGCCGGTGATGTACGTGAGGCCCGCCAGCGCCGTGGCCGGCGTGCCGAAACCGGCCTTGTCGCGGTACGGCCCGCTCTGGCCGTAGCCCGAGACGCGCACGAGGACGACGTCGGGATTGGCCGCCGTGAGCTGGTCGTACCCAAGGCCCCAGCGCTCCAACGTGCCAGGGCGAAAGTTCTCCGTGACGACGTCCGACCGTGCGACGAGCCGGAGCAGCAGCTCGCGGCCGCGCGGCGTGCGCATGTCCAGGGTGATCGACTTCTTGTTCCGCGCCAGCGACGCCCAGTAGAGCGACTGCCCCTCCCAGAAGGGATTGAGGGCACGGAGCGTGTCGCCGACGCCCGGCAGCTCAACCTTGATCACCTCGGCGCCGAGGTCGGCCAGGAGCACGGCGCCGAACGGAGCGGCGATCATCGTCGAGAGGTCGAGCACGCGCAGCCCGACGAGCGGTCCGGTTGGGACGTCGCTCATCACGAGTTGGGGCCTCCCCGTAGTCCTGGTCCGGCGAGTGGCACCGCCGAGTGTCCGCGATTGTAGCCCGCCGGTCCGGTGACGACCCCTTGCCGAGTCGCTCGGCATCCTGACGGCTGTCATACTTGCTGACACGGCGGTCAAGCGCGGGAGGATGAGGCCATGAGCTTCGTCACGACGTTGATGCTGCACGTTGACTTCATCGAGGAGAGCGTGACGCTCGAGATGCTTAACGGCTGGTTCGCCGACCTGAATTCCGGATCGCTCCTCGACAACACGGACGTCTTCGAGGCCTGGGGCGGAGGGAAAGCGCCGCAAGCGAAGGTCTACGCCGGGGCGTTCAACTACTTCCACATCGAAGAGTTCATGGAGCACCTGGCCACGCTGCCATGGTCACACCCTGAGAGCGTGCAGCTGTTCGTCAACGACGAGCACGACACGCGCTTCGCCATCTACCTGCTGACGGCGGACCGCACCTGGCGACAGCTCTGCGACGGCGGCGGACCGGCCTGAGCAGATTCGCGGACGGCCGAGGGCAGGTGCCTCGGCCGTCTCGCCGGCATCCTTCTCGCGTCGGCGGTCAGTCGCGGAAAGCCGGCATGACCTCGTCGGCGAACAGGCGCATCGACTTCAGCACTTTCTCTTGCTTCAAATCGCCGAAGTAGAAGCTGCAGTTGAAGTGGTTGATCCCCATCACGTCCTGGAGCCGCCGAATCTGCCGGATGCACTGGTCCGGCGTGCCGATGACGGTGAAGTCCTGCATGATCGACTCGGTCGTCGGCTCGTTCGGAAGCGGCACGTCGACGGCGTGGCCGTTGTCGACCTTGCAGTAGTCGTTGCGCAGGCTGAGCGTCACCCGCATGTTCCAGCGAGCCTGCTCGGCGGCCTCTCGGGCGTCGGCTTCGTTGTCCGTGACGTAGGTGAAGCGCTGGGTGCCGACGTTGATCGGATGGTCCGGCTTGTACGTCTCGAGGTGCTCGTCCAGCGCCTGGCGGAACTCGCGGAGCCGCTCGATCGGGACGCCGGACCCGCCGGTGATGATGTTGAAGCCGCGCCGGATGGTCGCCTCGACCGATGGAAGGCTCTGGGCAGTCACCCAGATCGGCGGGTGCGGCTGCTGGACGGGATGAGGGAAAACCGTTGTCTCGGGGATCTGGTAGTACGTCCCCTCGTAGCTGAACGGCTTCCCTTTGAGCGCCAGCAGGATAACGTCGACCTCCTCCTCCCATCGCGCTCGGCTCTCGTTCAGCTTCACGCCGAGCCGATCGAACTCGTAGTTCTGGTACCCCCGGCCGAGCCCGATATCCAGCCGGCCGCCGCTCAGCAGGTCGACTGTGGCTATCTCCTCGGCGACCACGAGCGGATGGTGGAGCGGGAGCACGATCACAGCCGTACCCACCCTGATCCGCTTCGTCTTGTTCGCCAGGTGGAGCGCATAGGTCAGCGGGCGCGAGAGGTAGCCGTAGGTCGAGAAGTGGTGCTCGGCGAGCCACATGTTGCGGAAGCCAAGCTCGTCGGCGGCCTGGGTGATCTCGGTGCCGCGCGCGAAGACCGTGTCCGACGGCTGGGCCGAGGGGCTCTGGAGAAGAAGAAACGTCCCGAATTCCATTCCGCGCAGCCTCCTTGCTGTCGCGCGCTGGGCGCTCACGCTCACGTCGAGCGGTCGTCGCTCGTCACTCGGCGTCGCTTGCCGCCGATGCGCAGGACGCCGCCCGCGCTTCCGATACTCAAGACGCTACCGGCGCTCCCGATCGAGAGCACACTCGCGGAGCTCCCGATCGAGAGCACGCTTGCCGAGCTGCCGATGCTCAACACCGACGCGAAGCTGGCGATGCTCAACACGGACGCCGCGCTCAACACGCTCCCGAAGCTGAACGCACTCAGGAGCGAGAGACCACTACGATAGCTGTATACGGTGCGCACGCTCTGATAGTAGCGCATCGGCGGCGCGGAGGTGGGCACAGTGCGGCGTCCGGGGTAGCATATGCCGTCATGGCGGAGTACAGCGTTGGCATCGACGTCGGCGGCACGTTCACGGACGTCACGATCGTGGAGATGGGCAGCGGCCAGGCCTGGCTGACCAAGGTCGAGTCGACGCCCGCCGATCCGTCGATCGGGTTCATCAACGGGCTGCGCCAGGGCGCGGCGCTGGCCGGCGCTTCCGCCGACGCGGTCGGCCGGATCATCCACGGCACGACTGTGGCGACCAACGCCGTCCTCGAGCGACGGCCGACCCGGCTGGCACTCCTGAGCACGGCCGGCTTCGAGAGCGTCCTGGAGATCGGCCGGCACGACGTCCCGCCGGGCGAGAACTACTACGGCTGGATCAAGCCGACCCGGCCCGTAACGCCCGACCTGATCTTCGGCGTGCGAGAGCGCGTGGACCACACGGGGAAGGTGCTGCTGCCGCTTGACGAGGTGCAGTGCCGCGAGGTCGCGCGGCGGCTGCGAGCGCTCGAGCTGGAGTCGGTGGCGATCTGCTTTCTGTACGCCTTCCTCCACCCGGAACACGAGCGGCGGGCCGCCGAGATCGTTCAGGAGGAGTGTCCCGGGCTCTGGGTCTCGACCTCGTCGGTGGTGCTGCCACAGTTCCGCGAGTTCGAGCGTTCGATGGCGACGGTGCTGAACGCGTACGTGACGCCGCACGTCAGCCGGTACCTGGCGAGGGTCGGTCGGCGGCTTGACGAAAGTAGCCCTCACCCCCAGCCCCTCCCCCGTGCGCGGGGGAGGGGGGAGGAGGACGGCCATCTCCCCCTCTCCGCGCCGGAGAGGGGGTCGGGGGGTGAGGTCCGCCTCTACATCATGAAGTCGAACGGCGGCGTGATCGGCGCGGCGGACGCGGCGCGGCAGGCGATACACACTGCCTTGTCCGGACCGGCCGGCGGCGTGGCGGGCGCCGCGCGAATCGCGGCCGAAGCCGGGTTCGCGGACGTCATCACGATCGACGTCGGAGGGACGAGCGCCGACGTCAGCTTGATTCGCGACGGCGAGCCGGCATTCACGTCCGAAGGGAAGATCGGCGCGTTCCCGCTTCAGTTGCCGATCGTCGACATCCACACGATCGGTGCTGGCGGCGGGAGCATCGCGGCGATCACCTCGACCGGCCGGCTGGCGGTCGGGCCGCAGAGCGCCGGGGCCGTGCCCGGGCCGGCCTGCTACGACAAGGGCGGGACCGAGCCGACCGTGACGGACGCGCATCTGGTGTTGGGGCGGATCCCGTCGACGCTGGTTGGCGGCGCGGTGACGCTGGATCGCGAGGCCGCCGAGCGAGCGATCCGCGAGAAGGTCGCCGCACCGCTCGGCCTGACCCTGGAGGAGGCCGCTGACGGCATCCTGGCCGTGGTCAACGCCTCGATGGTCGGCGCGATCCGCCTGGTCTCGATCGAGCGTGGCCACGATCCGCGCCATTTCACGCTGGTCCCGTTCGGCGGCGCCGGGCCGCTGCACGGCGTCGATCTCGCAGCTCTGCTGGGCATCCCAAGGATCCTGGTGCCGCGCAACCCGGGCGTGCTCTCGACGGTCGGGCTGCTCAACGCCGACGTCAGGAACGACTATGTCAGAACCCGGGTCTGGGAGGGGCCGGAGCCGCCAGTCGAGGAGATCCGTGAGGCGTACGCCGAGCTGACGGCCGAGGCCGAAGCGGCGCTCGGGCAGGGCACGGCGCGATCGGGCGCCACCGTCGAGCGGAGCGCAGATCTCAGGTACCACGGCCAGGGCTTCGAGCTGACGGTGGAGGTGCCGGAGGCCGATCTGGACGCGGCGGCGCTGGCGGCGCTGCGCGAGCGGTTCCACCTGGCCCACGAGCGGCTGTACGGCTACGCCCTTCGGAACGCGCCCATCGAGCTGGTCAACCTGCGGGTCACGGCCACGGTGCCGCTGCCGAAGGCCCGGTCGGCGACCGTCGAGGCGCACGACGGATCGGTCGACGTAGCGCGGATCGGCGAGCGCCGGGTCTATTTCGGGTGGGGATCGAGCGGCGGCCAGGGAACGGAGGCTCGGGGCTGGACTGTGACGCCGCGTTACGACCGGGCCCTGCTCGGGGCGGGAGCCGTCGTGAGCGGGCCGGCGATCCTCGAACAGGTAGACTCCACGACGGTGCTCGGGCCCGGCCAGCAGGCAACCGTGGACCGCTTCGGCAATCTGATCGTGACCCGGGGATAAGGGGGAAGTCTTGGTACTCGAACAGGCAGCAGCGCCGAGCTCAGCCCCGGCCGGGCTCGATCCGGTCACCCTGGAAATCATCCACGGCGCCCTCGAAGCGGCGATCCGCGAGATGGAGGCGCTGGTCGACCGGACGTCGATGTCGGCGATGATCAAGGAGAAAAAGGACCGCTTCGTCGGGATGTACGACGGGGCCGGCCGGATGATCGCCGCGCACGTCTCGTTCGCCGGCCCGGGGATGGTTGACGCGCTGCTGCGCCAGTACCCGCCGGAGTCGATGGAGCCGGGCGACCTGTACTGGTTCAACGATCCGTACTTCACGGACGGCGCGATCCAGCACCTGGGCGACATGTGCTTCGTCGCGCCGGTCTTCGCGAACGGCCGAGTGGCGGCGTTCGCGGCGACCTACGGCCACTTCCGCGACATCGGGGGTGCCAGGCCGGGCAGCATCTCGCCTGCCGCGACCGAGATCTTCCACGAGGGGATCAGGATCCCGCCGATCAGGATCGTGCGCGCCGGGGTGTTCAACGACGAGGCGTACCGCGTGATCCTCGCCAACTCGCGCTTCCCACTCGACCTGGAGGGCGACACGAAGGCGATGATCGCCTCCTCGCGGCTCGGCGAGGCGCGGCTGGGCGAGCTGTTCGAGCGGTTCGGCCTGGATACCGTGCTCTCGGCGTTCGACCGGATCATCGAGAGCACGGCGACGACCGGCCTTGCGCTGCTGCTGCACCTCATCCCCGAAGGCACCTTCGAATACTACGATTACGTCGACTCAGACGGGCACGGGAGCGGCCCGATCCGGATCGGGATGCGGATCATCCGTGAGGGCGACCGGATCACCGTCGACATCTCGGACAGCGGTCCTCAGACGAAGGGGCCGGTCAACTTCATCACGACCTACAGCTTCATCAACCTGCTCTTTGCACGGTACTTGATGTCGCAGGACGAGTCGCTCCGGCTCAATGAAGGGCTGTTCCACCTGATCGACGAGCTCAAGACGAAGCCCGGGACGATCGTCGATCCGAGGTTTCCCGCCGCGACCGGCCTGCGCAGCCACACCCGCCTGCGCCTCAGCTCGGTCATGCTGGGGGCGCTGCTCCAGGCCCGGCGCGGGCAGTCGGCGGCGAACTCGCCGGTCTACTGCCTCTACTCGGTGGTGACGCACGATCCGGCGACCGGCAAGATGGATTACTGCAACGAAGGTGTCGGATCGGGCCTTGGCGCGCGGCCGACCGCCGACGGCGTCGACGTGATCTACTTCGTGGCGCAGCAGAACTTCCCGATCGAGTTCCTGGAGCGCGAGCACGCACTGCGCGTCGAGAAGTACGTGATCGAGCCGGACTCCGGTGGCCCCGGGTACTATCGCGGCGGCACCGGCGTGCGGCGCGAGGTCAGGGTGCTCCAGCCCGGCGTGTTGAACACGCGGCTCGACAGCGTCGTGTTCCCCTGCTGGGGCGCGAACGGCGGACTGGCCGGCCGGGGCGGCTCGATCGTGGTCAATCCTGGGACCGAAGCCGCGCGGGAGATCCCGCCGATTGGCGATGGGTTGACGATCGAGGCCGGCGACGTCGTCCAGGTGATCACGCCGGGCGGCGGCGGCTGGGGCGATCCGTTCACGCGGCCGGTCGAGCGAGTCCGGGAGGACGTTCTGCGGCACTTTGTGAGCCTGGAGGGTGCGCGCGAGGACTACGGGGTCGTGCTCGATCCAGTCACCTTCGAGGTGGACGAGGCCGCGACGAACGCACTGCGCTCGGTGCCACGCCCTCCCCGCCCGATGACGGACCGGGGCATCGCCGAGAGCTGGCTACGGGAGCACGGCGAGCCGCTCGACCTCGGCGGCCTCGCCGCACGAGCCGATTGACGAGATTGGCTCGGCGGGGCCGACCGCCACCGCTAGATTGACGAGCCCGCTATGCGCGCCCTGATGCGGCAGGGAGGTATTCACTGTGTGCGCTGGAGTGACTTTTCTGAGCTTTCCGCAACATCGCGATCCGCTCAGGAGTGCGCAGAGGGATAAGATAGATCGGCAATCCTTCGTCGATCTGCATTTCGATCATTCGATCCATAACCAGGTCAGCAACCTCATCTGGGTCATCGACGTCGACCCGGGCCACAAGATGCACGATGGCGGCATCCTCGGCCGACGAAGTGACCTGAAATGTCGTGTCGGGATAGGCGCGAAGCACGAGGTCAGCCAGTTCGTTGAGCGCACGACTTATGCGCGGGTCAGTCGCCTGAAGGTCACTACGCGTCACCGTGGCCCACCTCCGTTCTCTCCGACTACCAGTAAAAACTCGCGGGCGCGCCTCAGAGCTCGAAGCGCCTGGGTCTGGCTCACCAGATCGTCGGTGTAGTCGGCCGTCTGGCGAAGTTGGTATGTATGCTGAAGTGTATCGCGCACGGCCGGTGGATAGAGCTTGCGGCGGTTGACAAGTTGGCCAACGAACTGGCCGTGAACATACAGATGGCTCCAATGTCCCTGGGGGTTCGGCGACCGTATGCCGGCCCGGATCAAGGCAGCGACCGCAGCCTGGAAGCAAGCGTAGTACGCCCGGTTGGCGCAGTTGTCGTAGCGAGCGTTCGCCACTTCACTCTCGGCCCCGGCTAGACTTGCTCGCGCCTTTTCGAGAAGGATGTCGGCAGGATCTATCATCAAGGTCACTCATCTCGATGTGTCTTGACCGACGCCAGCGCGATCACTCCGAACGGAGGGCGGCGAGGGCCAGGAGCTCCCAGCAAAGGTTGGCGGCCAGCAGCGACGTTGTCTGGCCGGGACCATCGTACTGGGGCAGGACTTCCACAAGGTCGAAGCCGACGTAGTTCAGGCCGCCGAGGCCGCGCAGCAGCTCCTGCATCTGGATCGTGGTATAACCGCCGACCTCCGGCGTCCCCGTCCCGGGCGCGAACGCCGGGTCGAGCACGTCGATGTCGAGCGAGAGGTAGACGGGCGCATCGCCGACGCGCTCGCGGATGCGGGCGATCGTCGCCGGCATGCCAAGGTCGAGCGATTCGCGGAGCGTCAGCGTCGCGAAGCCAAGCGTGCGCGATTGGCCCCAGTCATCCTCGTCGTAGAGGGTGCCATGCAGTCCGACCTGGATCGAGTGGGCCGTGTCGATTAGCCCCTCCTCGACGGCGCGACGATACATCGTGCCGTGGGTGTACTTCTCACCCCAGTACTCGTCCCAGGTGTCCGGGTGGGAGTCGAAGTGGACCACGGCGATCGGTTGCTTCCGGTACGCCACCTGCGCCCGCAGCTCCGGGAGCACCACGGTATGGTCGCCGCCGAGGACGATCGGCACCCCGCCGTTTGACTGCTCCAGCATGGCGACGAGCTGGTTCGTGACGCGCGTCAGGCTCGACTCGGCGTAGCCCGGCACCACGGCCAGGTCGCCGGCGTCTGCCACGTTGATGCGGTCGAAGATGTCGAACCCGTGGAACGGGTGGTACGCCCGGATCATCGCCGAGATCGAGCGGATCGCCTCCGGCGCGAACCGCGCGCCGACGCGAAACGTCGCCCCCGTGTCGAACGGGATGCCTACGACGAACGCGTCACACTGACGGACGTCCGTGACGTACGGCAGCCGCATGAACGTTCTGACGCCGACGAATCGAGGCGAGTCCAGGCCGCTGGTAGGGCGGTACATCGACGCCGGCCTCCAGGCGAGATGTCGATCGCCTCAGCTTGTCGGCGCACCTGACCGGATGAGGCAACCTCTTGAGCGCCGGGGCATTCTGGCAGCCAGCGGCCGGCCTGTCAACCGCCAATCGAGCCTGTAGCGCGGGGGCTTGTCCCCCGCTGGTCACACCGCTTGTCCCCCGCTGGTCACACCGCTTGTCCCCCGCGGGCTGTCGAACAGACTCGCCGGGGGACAACCCCCCCGCGCTACGCGAGCCGCCCGATGTGTGCGCCGTTTCCAACACCATTCTTGTCAGATTTGTGCGTACCCGCTAATGTGTACGGGTCGGACTCACCGTAGGATAGCCGTCAAGTAGGACAGGCTCAGACTGTCCTGACCCGGTTGACCGCGTGGAGGAGGCGCGCGTCGGGCGGGCGACGGACGAGAGCCACCCTGGCCCCACCTTCGAACAGATCCGTGGCGACGTCGACGCAGCGAGAATCACTTCGGTGCGCTTCAGATGCTCGACGACGCGAGCCGCCTCACCCGGTACTTTGCCGGCGCGCACGGAATGGACCTCCGACAAGATGAGACCGAAAGTCTTCGTCGTTCAGCCGATCCCCGCTGAGCCGCTCGCCGTGCTTGAAGGAGTCGCGGACGTCGAAGTGTTCGACAACCTGCGGCGCCAGATCTCCCTCGAAGAGACGATCGAGGGCGCGAAGCGATCGGACTACCTGGTTGCCCTGCACGGCAACTACATGCCGGCCGAGGTCATTACCGCCAACCCGAACCTGAAGGGGATCTCGATCCTCGGCGGCACGACCGTGAAGGTCGACTTCGACGCCGCGCTGGCCGCCAAAGTGCCGATCGTCACCAGCATCCGAGCGATGCAGCAGCAGGCGATCGGCGGCGGCGTCAGCGTCGCCACGGCCGACCTGACGATCGCGATGCTGCTGGCCTTCGCCTACCGGCTGGTCGATGCCGACCGGTACACCCGCGAGGACGAGACCTTCCAGGAGCAGACGATGGCGCTGATGGGCCAGGGCTGCTCCACCAAGACGGTCGGTCTGATCGGGCTGGGCAAGGTCGGCATGCACATGGTGCCGCGCCTGCGCGCGTTCAACATGAACCTGCTCTACCTGAAGCGGACCCGGCTGACGCCGTACGAGGAGCAGTACCTCGGGTTGGAGCACGCCTCGCTGGACGATCTGCTCCGGCGGAGCGACTACGTCTGCGTGCTGGTCGACTACAACGACACGACGCACGAGATGATCGGCGCGCGCGAGTTCTCGCTGATGAAGCCGACGGCGTACTTCATCAACACGGCTCGCGGCCGGATCGTGGACGAGAAGGCGTTGATCAAGACACTCCAGGAGGGCCGAATCGCTGGCGCCGGTCTGGAGGTGTTCTACAACGAGCCGCCCCAGGTCTGGCACCCGATCGTGCCGGCCGAGCTGCGGGCGATGAAGAACGTGATCCTGGCGCCGCACAACGGCGGGGCGACGTACCTCTCGCGCAGCCAGCAGATCATGCCGCTGGCCGTCGCCGTGAAGATGCTGATCGACGGCGAGCGGCCCCCCGGCCTGCTCAACCCCGAGATCTACGGCGATCCAGTCCTCCATCCGCACCTGTACGGCCGAGGACCAATGGTGCCGGCCGTGGACGGCGGGATCGCCAACTTCGACATCTACTGAGCCGCGACCATCGTTGCCGGGCGGGGTGCGCGACCGGCGCATCCCGCTTGCCAGCCTCGCACCGGTTCCCGTCGACGCCTCGACGCCCGCCCCCTGGGTGTTCAGAAGGAGACGCACGCATGAGGTTGAGCCGCCGCTCACTACTCAGCATCGCCGGCACCTCGGCCGTGGCCCTGGCCGTGGCCGCCTGCTCCAGCCCGCCGCCCACCGCGCCGGCCAAACCGGCCGAACCGGCGAAGCCAGCCGAAGCCTCGAAGCCAGCCGAGGCTGCCAAGCCCGCCGCCCCGGCCGCGGCTCCAGCGGCCACTGCGGCGCCACCGGCCGCCGCTGCTGCCGCCCCAACCACCGCTCCGGCGTCCAAACCGGCTGAGTCGAATCCGGCCGGCGGCGACATGCGCGCGACGTGGGAGGCCGAACTCCCCAAGGGGCCGGTCGAGGTCGTCTTCTGGCACGGCACGGACGCCACGACCAACAAGCTGTACACCGAGACGTTCATCGCCGACTACAAGAAGCTGCGGCCGAACTACACGATCAAGGAAGAGGTCGTGCCGAGCCTCGATCAGAAGGTGCTGGTCGCGCTCGCCACGGACACCGCGCCGGACATGTTCACGTTGAACGCCGGCACGATCCAGACGTTCATGGCGAAGAAGGCGCTCTCGCCGGTACCGGCCGCCGCCTGGGGCGCCGCCAATATCGACGAGATGCTCAGCAAGCACTATCTGCCGAACGTCATGAAGATCCTGATGACGGACGGCAACTTGTACGGCATCCCGAACCAGATGAACGCGAACAGCTTGATGATCAACGTCAGGATGTTCAAAGAGGCCGGCCTCGACCCCGAAAAGGACTTCCCGAAGACCTGGGAGGACGTCGCGAAGCTCAACAAGGTGTTGACGAAGCGGGAAGGCAGCCGGCTGACCCAGAAGGGCTTCGAGTTCCTCTGGGCACGCCCGGACCAGGTGAGCAGCGGGCTCCAGCTCCTGATCCGGCAGTCCGGCGGCGAGATCCTGAAGGATGGTGTCACGCCCCTCTTCAACAGCGAGGCCGGCGTGAAGGGCATGGCGATCTTCCGTGACGTCGCCGTCGACCCGAAGGTCACCCAGACCTCGCCAACCTCACCGGTGCAGGACTTCGCAATGGAGCAGAACGCGATGCACCAGATGGGGCCGAACGCCGGAACCTTCACGGAGTTCGTGAACCCGAAGATGAAGGGGAACTACATCTGGAAGCCTCTCCCGCAGATGGACCCGGCGAAGCCCCTGACGATCATCACGGCGTTCAACCTGGTGGTGAACGGCAAGATCTCCGAGGAGAAGCAGAAGGTCGCCCACGACTTCATCACCTTCATGGGGATGCAGCCGGAGGTCTGGCTGAAGGGGACCGGACAGTTGACGCCGCTCCAGTCACTCAAGACGAGCCCGACGGCGAAGGAGATCATGCCATTCATCGACGTGGCGATCAACGACCTGCTGATCGCGCAGCCGTCGACGCGGACGGAGTTCGCCGGGCAGCTCGACACCGTCCTCCAGGCAGCATCGGAGCGGGTCGTCTACGAGAAGATGGACCCGAAGCAGAGCCTCGACCAGGCGGTCGAGGAGTTCAACCAGGCGATCAAGAAGTAGGTCACCGATGAGTAGCGTGATCGTGCGACCGGACGCCGCGCCAGAGCTGCCCCCGCGCGCACGGCCCCTGCCCCGCGTGCTGTTCCGTCCGGTCGCGCGGCACCACCTCTGGGGCTACGTCTTTCTGGCCCCGATGCTCCTGCTGCTGCTGACCTTCAAGCTGGTACCGATGGTCCAGGCGTTCAGGCTAAGCCTGACCAGCTACGACCTGCTGACGCCGCCCCGTTTCGTGGGGTTTGACAACTACATCGGGCTGATGTCCGATACGCGGTTCATCAAGTCGGTCGGCGTCACGCTCTACTACACGTTCGGCACCTGCGTCCCGATCTGGTTCATCTCGCTCGGGCTGGCGCTGATCTTCAACATGGCGCTGCCCGGCAGGAACTACCTGCGCCTCGCCTACTTCCTGCCGACGATCGTTCCGATCGTCGTGTTCGGGATGATCTGGAAGTTCCTCTTCCACCCGTACGGGCTGCTGAACGTCGGCATCGAGAGCGTGGGGCTGCCGCCGGTCGACTGGCTGACCAGTTCGGCGGCGGTGATTCCAGGGTTCATTCTGTCGAGCGAGTGGCGGTTCGCGCCGTACTTCATGGTCGTCTACCTGGCAGGTCTCCAGAACATCCCGCAGGAGCTGAAGGAGGCCGCCTCGATCGACGGGGCGAACGCCCGGCAACGGTTCTGGTACATCGTGCTGCCGCTCCTCCGTCCTACGATCCTGCTGGTCGTGGTGGTCTCGGTGATCATGGCCTCTAAGGCGTTCACGAACGTCCTGGTGATCTCCGGCGGCGGCCCGAATGGGGCATCGACGGTGATCGGGCTGTACATCTATCAGCAGGCGTTCCAGTTCTTCAAGATGGGCGTCGCCAGCGCCGCTTCGATGCTGCTGCTGCTGGGGATCATGCTGCTGACGCTGTTCCAGATGTGGATCTTCCGCGACGCCCAACCCGAGTGACGCACGGCCCCGCCGGGGCGGATGGAGGCCAGGTGGCCCTGCACCGTGGATACCTGAATCGAGCGGCGCTGGCGAGCCCGGGCGCGGCAGTGCGCTTCGCCCTCTCGTCGGCGGGGTACCTGCTGCTGGTGCTTGGCGCCGGGGTGATGCTGATCCCGATCTTCTGGATGGTTTCGACGTCGTTGAAGCCGCTCAACGAGATCTTCTCGCTGCCGGTCCAGTGGTGGCCGGCCGAGCCGCGCTGGGAGAACTACGCCAACGCCTGGAACCGGTTCCCGTTCGGCCGCTACTTCACGAACAGCATCATCGTCTCGCTGGCGGTCACGATCATCAACGTGCTCCTCTCCGGGTTCGCCGGGTTCGCGCTGGCGAAGTACCGGTTCTTCGGAAAGAACGTGCTGTTCATCGCCATCCTCGCGACGCTGATGCTGCCGATCGAAGTGCTGATGGTGCCGACGTTCCTGATCGTGAAGGAGCTGAACTGGCTGAACACGTACCAGGGGCTGATCATCCCGGCCGCTGCCGACGCATTCGGGGTGTTCCTAATGCGGCAGACGATCATCCATGTACCGGACTCACTGCTTGAGGCGGCCCGCATCGACGGCGCCAGCGAGGTCAGGATCTACTTTCAGATCGTGCTGCCGCTGCTCTGGCCGGCCGTGCTGACGCTGGCGCTGTTCGTCTGGCGCGAAACCTGGGACGCGTTCGTCTGGCCGCTGCTGATCACATCGCAGGACGCGCTGCGGACGGTGCCGATTGGCCTCCAGCGGTTCTCCGAGGAGAACGTGACGAACCACAACGAGGTCATGGCGATGTCGTTCGTGGCAATGCTGCCGCTGGCGATCCTGTTCTTCATCTTCCAGCGGGCGTTCATCCAGGGGATCGCCGGCACCGGCATCAAGGAGTAAGAAGTCCGCACCGCGAGTCCCTCCTTCGTCGGGATAAACTCCGCGAGCCGGACCCCGGCGCCACAAGGTCCGGCTCGCGGAGCTTAATCCCGACGAAGGAGGGACTCGCGGTGCGGAAGGGCAGACCGCCAGATGCGGTCACCGTGGCGCGCTAATCGGATGGCCCACGGATCAACTCGCCGTCCTTGAGGACGGTGTCGATGCTGCGCAGCGCCTTGATGTCGTCCAGCGGACTGTTCGGCATAGCTATCAGGTCGGCGAGCTTGCCTGGCGTGACGGAGCCGAGCCGATCGGCGACATCGCAGAGCTCGGCGGCGGTCAGTGTAGACGCGATCAACGCCTGCTCCGGCCGCATGCCGCCTTCGACCATCCACTCGATCTCGCGGTAGACAGCAAGCGTACCGAGGTAGGCGTCGGTCGGAAGCATGTCCGTGCCCATCGCGATCTTGACACCTGCTGCCAGGGCGTCCGCGTACGCCCGCATGTGGTCCTCGCCAGCTCGTAGCGACTTCTCGATCATCCACTCGGGACAGTCGCGCTCGCGCATGTACTCGGGGCAGCGGCTGACCGAGAGAGTCGGCACCAGATAGGTGTCGCGCGTCACCATCAACTCGATGGTCGGATCGTCCAGGAAATAGCCGTGCTCGATGCAGTCCAGGCCGGCCTCGATGCCCTGGGTGATGGCTGTCGGCGACCCGGCGTGGGCGGTGACCTTCTTGCCGGCGTTGTGGGCGGCGTCGCAGGCCGCCTCCATCTCGGCGTAGGTCGCCTGAGAATCGCGGATCTGCTCGTGCTCGCCGGCGATACCGCCGGTGATGCAGAGCTTGATGTGGTCCGCGCCCTCCTTGAGCTGGGCACGGGTCGCGGCGCGAAATCCGTCAGCGCCGTCGGCTTCGACGCAGCCCTCGGAGCTCGAGCCGTGGCCGCCGGTGACGATGACGGCCTGACCGGAGCTGACGACGCGTGGTCCGCGAAGCTGACCGGAGTTGACCGCGCGCTTGATCGCGAAGTCGACTCCTCGCGGCCCGCCGACGCTCCTGATGAACGTGACGCCAGCGTCGAGCGCATCCAGCGCGTTCCTGTACGCCCGAACGAACAGCTCCATGTCAGTTTCGAGCTGCGCGAGCAGTCGGGTGGGGCCGGGGAGCGCGAGGGCCAGGTGGACGTGCATGTCCATCAGTCCCGGCATCAACCAGCGCCCGCCGAGGTCGAGCGTCCGAATCTCGCCGAGGTCGCGGAGCAGTGGATCGAGGGCGTCGCGCCGGTCGACGGCCCGAATCGTGTTCCCCTCGACGAGGACGGCGGCGCTCTGGATCGGCGGCCGGCCGTCACACGGGATGACGTTGCAGTGGGTGAGGAGCAGAGGAATCATCAGGCATCAGTCCACTGAGTTGCCGTGATGTGAATCCGCGCAAACGAACGTGGACTGAAGTCCACGTCTACCATTGTGCCGTCGCTACGCGACTCACGAGCAGACTTCCGGGGCATCTTCGGGACCGCCAGTGCGTCCCGTAGGGACGCTGCGATGGTAGGCAGGGAGTTCACTCCCTGACCCCAGACGTGGGATCTAACCCCTGACGATAGACGGCGGTTTCTATCGACGGCAAGCGCACGACGAGCGCAGTTACGCCAGCGCACGATCGGCCCGCTCGTCGGCAGCCTGGTCTGACCAATAGAGGCCGGCAACATTGGTGGAGTGCCCGATTGACGACCGATCGTCGGCGGGAGTCCTGACGGCGCTCAGGTACGGAACGGGGGAGCCATTGAGCCGTGCGTTCGGGGCCGGCCGCATCGGTCGTGTCAGGAGCGTGGGATCGGCACCGGCCGCGTGACCCGGCCAGGTCGGCGCCTGGACGCGGCGCGACGCGTCAGGAGCGTCGCCTCGAGCTGCTCCGAGCACGGGCTGCTGTCGACGGGCCATCGGGAACACCAGCGCCAGCCCGGCCAGGGCGGCCCCGGCGACGGCCAGCGGCACCGACCACTTTGCCAGATCGTCCTGGGAATCGGCGACCGGCGTGACGTCGGCCGAGGTGTCGTCAGGTTTGTCGGCAGCGGCCGGTAGGTTCGGGGTGTCGGCGACGACCTGCGGGACAGCCACTGCCGGGGCGGCCGGCGGGGCCATAGCGGCTGCCGGCGCCTCGGGTTCAACGCTCGGCGGCGTCGCAGCGAGAGCGGGGGCCGGCACTGGTGGTGTGGCGGCGTCCGGACCCTTGCCCTGACTGAGTGTGCCGGACTCGGTGCGCTGTGCCGCCGTATTCGGGCCACCGGCGGCGCCATCCGGTCTCGGGACGACCGTCTGCACGCTCGGATCGACCTGATCGATTGGCGTGGGATCGAGCGCGGCCGACGGCGCGCTGATAGCGGCAGGCGCAGGCGGCGCCGACACGGCGGACGCGGCCGGATTCGGTTGACTCGGAGCGGCTGGCGGTGCAGCGGCAGCCTGCGTGCTCTGGGCAGCGGCCTGCGGAGGCGATTGCTGCTCGCTCTCAGCGGACGCGGTCTCTTCCGTTGGCTCCGGCTCGGCGATTGCTTCCTTGACCTCGCCGGCACCCTCCTTCACCTCGCCAAGCGCCTCCCTGACGCTGCCCGCTTCCTTCACGTCGCCGGCCGCTTCCTTCACTTCGCCGGCGGCCTCCCTCACCCGACCAGTCGTCTCCCGGGCGTCTTCGCGCGCTTCCTGAACGGCCTCTCGGACGTCCTGGCGGGTTTCCTGCAGCTCCTCGCGCGCTTCCTGGACAGCGGTCCTGGCCTTCGTCGCCGCCTCTCGGAGGCGCGATCCCGGCGGTGGCCTGTCTGGATCGTTGCACCGAACGATGCAGCGGCGCTCGGTACCGGCCTGCGTGAGGCCGCTCGTCGTCACCTGGTCCACCAGGTACGTCGTGCTGGCGGCCCCTGGTCCGTCAACCGGCGGCGCCGCGAAGGCGTCGCCGCCGGGCAGGAGCATGATCGTCGCGGTGATGAGGGGCAAGGCTCGGCGCCATCCGGCCGTTACGGTCGCGAGCGTGCCTCGTCGTGAGCAAGCCTTGCCGCGCATGTCCCACCTCGATCAGGGTGATGCCCCGCCAGTCCCAGCTCGACCCTCGGTCACGACTGACGTACCGCCAGTCCTGCATCGAGAGTAGCCGGGTGGAGGGCATTCTGCCTGTCAAGAGGGATGCGTCCGGAGCGTTAGTAGCAGAACAGCAAACGAGCAGGAGAGCAGGCCAGCAGGAGAGCAGACGAGACTTCTCCGCTGGCCTGCTCGTCTGCTCGTCAGGAGGCGACCTCGGTCGCGGCGAGCCGCACCGAGCCCTCGGAGGTCGGCTTGAACCCCTTGACCTTGTCGCGGACGCCGTAGATGTCTTGCTGGTGATAGAGGAAGATCCAGGGAGACTCGTCCCAGACCGTCTTCGACATTTCCTCGTAGACGCCGCGTCGAGCCTCGGCATCCATCGTCTTGGCCGCGCGGTCGATCAGCTCGTCCACCTTGGCGTTCTCGTACCCCTGCCAGGCGATCCCCTTGATCTTGCTGCTCCAGTTCGTCTGCGCCGCGGGACCGATCTGGACGCCGCCCTGACTGAGTAGGAACAATTCGTACTTCCGCCCGACGATGCCCTGGACATAGGTGCCCCACTCGATCGTCTCGAGCTCGGCCTTGATCCCGACCTTCTCGAGCTGACCGACGATCGCCTCGGCGACCTGCTTGTCCTGGAGGTAGCGGCCGTTCGGCGCCTTGAAGTTGACCGTGAACCCGTTCGGGAAGCCGGCTTCGCGGAGCAGCGACTTCGCCTTCTCTGGATCGTACGGGTACGGCTTGAGCGAGTCCACGAAGCCGCCGGACACGCCCTTCGGCGACGGGCTGCTCATCGGGACGGCCTCGCCGCGCAGGACGACCTTGATCAGCTCGTCCTTGTCGATGGCGTAGTTCATCGCCTGCCGGACTTCCTTCTTCTTGAAGACGTCCGTGGTCAGGAAGCTGGGGATCAGGATGATCGAGCCGAGCGCGGTGGCCCGGGTGATCTCGATGCCGGGCTGGTTTTGGACCGCGTTCAGCAAGAGCGGCGAGACGTTTGTGATGATGTCCGTGCCGCCGGCGCGAAGCTCGTTGATGCGGGCGGTCCCCTCGGGGATAGGACGGAAGATGACTTCCTTCATCCTCGGCTCGCCGCTCCAGTGCGGGCCGGCCGCCTCGACCACGAACTTGTCGTTCGGGCTCCAGGAGACGAACTTGTACGGCCCGGTGCCGATCGGCTTCTTGACGAACTCGGCGGCGTCGGCGGCGGCCTTCGGCGGGAGCATCTCCACGTAGCTGGCGAGCACCTCGATCAGCTCGGCGAACGGCTCAGCGGTTTTGATGCGCACGGTCGAGGGGTCGACGACTTCGACCTCCGTGACCGGCTTGAGCAGGGTGGCGTAGCCGTTCTTGATGCTCGGGTCGACGTAGCGAGCGAAGCTGAACTTGACGGCGTTCGCGTCGAACGGCTCGCCGTTGTGGAACTGGACCCCCTGGCGAAGCTTGAGCTCCCAGGTGGTGTCGTTGATCACCTGCCAGCTCAGCGCGAGGCCCGGCTGGATCTTCAGGTCGAGGTCGCGGTAGACCAGCCGATCGAAGATGGTCCAGACCATTCCCTTCGAGGCGCTGCTGGTGGTGACGTACGGGTCCATGCTCTCGGCGTCGACGCCCTGCGCGATGGTAAGCGTCCCCACGGGGTCTTTCGCCGGCGTCGCGGGCTTCGCAGCGGCGGCCGGCGCGGCGGGCGCCGCCTGAGCGGCAGGACTCGCCGCCGGGCTGGCAGCCGGGCTCGCGCCCGGACTGGCGGCCGGACTCGCGGCAGGCGCCGGGCTCGCCGCGGCGGCGGGACTCGCGGCAGCGGCCGGGCTGGCGGCGGCCGGAGCGGCCGGCTTCGGCGCCTCAGTCGGCTTGGCGGGTGCGGTGGTGGGAGCCGGTGCCGGCGCCTGCGAGCAGGCGACCGCCAGGCCGCCGAGCAGCCCGGCGCCGGCCAGTGTGGTCAGTCGGACGAATGCACGACGGGTGATGCGGCCTCGGGCCCGGTCCATGCGATCCCCTCCTGGTGAGTACTCGGAGGGATAGGATACAGGACAGGGCCAGTGCGTCACGCGAGCTGCCGCTGCACGGCCATCATGGACATTCGTCGCCGCGCCTACTTCACGCCGACGACGATCGCCTCGGAACCAGCGAGCGGCTCGACGAGCGCCCTGCACAGCTCCTGACCGACCTGGCTCTCATGCTGAGGTCGGCTGGACAGCAGGGCAGCGGTCATGGGTGCCTCCCTTACGCAGACGGCCAGACCGCCAGACGAGCTGAGCTGCTCCGCGCCGACCGGACAGTCCGGCGCGATGATGGCTGACGACGGGCCAGGGGGAGCGCCGCTGGCCGGCTCGATCGCCGCCAGCGCCGCGCCGGGACTCACAAATGAGATAAGCACCGGCAGGAGCATCGCCGTGATGGTCGCTCTCCTCAACGGCGACTGCTTTCTGAGCATCGATCTCTCCTTTCTGGTTGGCGTGGGACGACGGGTCACGCCCGAGGCGAGCCTCCGGCCGCGCTTCGATGCGCGGAGCCTCAAGGAGACCAGGGCAGATCCCCGACCGCCCCACCCCTACATCGTGGCGGGGACGCCCGGAACGGATGTCGAACGTGCCTGCCGATGGCCTGAAATCGGCCTGACGACGCGTCGGCCTCGCCGAGCACGGGGTACGCTCGGAGCGGCAATCGCGCGAGGCGCTACCCGACCCGATCCGAAAGGCGCAGCCGACGGCCCGCGCGGGCGCTCGCGCGGGCCTCGACCTGGTGGACACATCTACGCGGGTCAGGCGGATCGTGCGGCCCCGCGCGAGGTCGGCAGCGTGAAGCCAGCCCCGATGAGCCACAGCAGGGCCGGGAACCGAGCCAACGGCAGGAGCGGCGAAACCGCCGGGAAGATCAGGCTCAGCGACGAAAGCTCGGCGACGACCGCCACGACGATGCCGGACCAGACGAGCCAGCGCGGCATCAGGCGTGCGAACCCCGCCGGCACCGCGATCCCTGCCAGGAGCAACCCGAGCGGTACGACGTGGCCGGCGCCGCCGGTGGCGAACGTCAGCAACTGAAGCGCCCGAAGTGCCCCGGGGTCGTCGACGATGCCCGGCTGCGTCATCGTCCAGCTGACCAGACCCGAGAGGGCGAGCATCGTCGACGCGGTGAACCCGCCAAACTGGGCGATCGTCACGCCGGCGACGTTCAGGCCGAGGAACCGTAGGCGGCTCACCGCGGTCGCAGTGAAGATCCCGAGCGGGATCGCCGCGCCGAACTGCAAGAAGAATGCAACCCTGAGCACGTCGGCGTTCGGGCCGAAAAACGCCCGGACGGCCTCGGGCGGATCGTTGGGCGTCGGGAACGCCGCACCGCCGGTCATCGTACCTATGATCACGAGGCTCGCCAGGAAAAGCCCGGTGAAGACGATCGCGAGCTGGCCGAGCGGCGGGCCACGATGGACGGCGCCTGGCCCGGTGCGGACCGGTCCATCTGGTGCTGGTGCTACTGCTGTTGCCATCTTGTCCTCCCTGTGACGTGTCAGCCGATCGAAGCATCGAGTCTCGGGCCGCTCCCCGCGCGAGCCGGTGCTGGTCTGGCCGGATCCGGCCCCAAGGCTTGGACACGGAGATGACCGTCGCGGCGCCGAACACGACGCCCCCCGTACTGTCTCGAAGTCGGACGTCCAACTCGAGACCTACGTGAATGCTGCCGACCGGGCGCCCGCGCGGACATCGCGCAAAGGTGGATGAGGAGGTGGAATTCCCGGCCAGACGCCGAACGTGCACCTCAACAGCCTGGCAGCTGACGGTGACCGGCCGATGCCAGACCTGTCACGGTTTTGTGGACGGGCTGGAGCCGATTCGCTTCCGACCTACGCCAGGATCTCCATACGGAGGCCCCTGGCATCGCGCTCCGGGCCGTTCGCCGGCAGCGATAGGGCCCGACCGGTCAGGATCCGCAGTGCCGACACCAGGCAGGCTACGGCGTCGACGACGTCATCCCGGCCGACGACGGGTCCGCGCTGGCCGTCCTCGCGCATAAACTCGCGGAGCAGTTGCTGGCGCGCGTCGCGAGGCTCGAAGTCACGGACGTAGCGCCGCAGGAGCGCGAGCCGGTCGTCTTCGCCGGGACAGGGCGGCGAGACGCACGCCGTGCAGCGGCGTTTCGCGTGGATCAGGCCGTGTCCGGGCGCCCCCTCGCCGGCCAGTGCGGCGAACACGACCTCCGGGTGGACCTCGCGGACCCAGACGCCAGGTCCGGCCCCTGGCGGCCCCTGGTGCCCCGGGAAGATCGCGAGATCGACGTCGCGGATCTTGGGAATGATGCGATACGTCTGCTGGGAAAGCCCCAGGCCGCCGCCGCGCGCTCCGACCTCCAGCTCGCATGCCTCGCGGTAGGTCGCGGCGTCAAGTGTGGGGCGGTTCGGCGCCGAAAAGACGCTCGACGCCCGCCGACGCCCGAGAAATGCCCGCGCCGCTGCATCGGCCCGCCGCCGACCGTCGTCATTCGGCACGCCGCTCGGCAGCCCGATCGGGACGTCTACGGCCACGAGGGCGCGCTGGCCTGGCAGGCTGTCGAGCAGCGCCCGGAACGTCGGAACGATCGAGAACGTCAGATCGGCCAGCACAATCGCGCCAGTCTCGGCCACCTCGCTCGACGCCACCACCCAGCCGGTCCGGCAGCCGTCCACGCCGACGAGTTTCATCGGTCCCCTCCAGACGTTGACCCGACGTCAGGAACAGCCTGCGCGGTGTCGTCAGCGGACTCGGAGTGCACCATCCGGACCATACTTCGCGACGAATGCGTCAGACTGGCCGGCGCTGCGCAACGCTCCGGCACCGCCGCCCGGATCGAAGTTGACGTCTGATCCGAAGAATCGGCCGGCCACCAGCACGTCACCCCATTGGTCGACGATCACCGTGCTCGCCAGGCTGCTCTGGCCCGGCCCGGCGGCCACGCCGCCGAAGCTGTGCGCCCAGGCGAGCTGCCCGTCTGGCGAGTACTTGGCGAGCAGCGCATCGGTGCCGCCGGGTTGACGGCGTCCCATCAGCACCTGGCCATCTGCTGCCTGTTGAAGCGGCAGATCGCCGGACGACCAGCCGGCGACGTAGACGTAACCGGCAGCGTCGGCGGCGACCCGCATCCCGCCGTCCAGGTCCGGCCCACCGATGCCGCTCGCCCAGCGGACGGCGCCGTCCGGGCCAAACGACGCCACGAAGAGATCACCCTGCCCTTTGGTTTCGAGGGTAATTGCGCCATCACCGCTGACGTCCAGCACGCCGTCAAACGTCCCGGTCAGGAGGATGTTGCCGGCACGATCCAGGGCCAGGCCGCCGGTTCCAGGCGCCGCGTGTTCAGTCCCGCCGATGCTCCGCGCCCAGGCCAGGTCGCCTGCCGACGTGATCTTGAGCAGCAAGACGTCCGCGCCGCCCGACCCGTACTTCGCCAGAAAGATATCGGTGCTATCTGCGCTGGTGAGACTGACCGTGCTCTGTCCCGGATCGGCGTCGATCGTGGCTGAGAACATGCCGGCCAGGTAGACGTTCCCGGCACTGTCGACTGCAGGTGTCTAGCTTCGTCCGGCCCGGCCCCACCGACAGCCCACACGAATGGGTCGCCTTCGGCGGCGAACGCCGGTCGAGTCTGGGCGCTCCAGAAGCCGTCGACACCTCGAGTGCCGTCCTGTACTCCAGCCGCGAGGATCGGGAGCAGGGTGACGAGGGACGCGGCGAGTGCCTCCAGCAGGCGACGGCGACCCGATCCGATCAGGTCCATACTGTGCGCTCCATCAGACCGGGCGAAAGGGGCTGCGCCCGGGAGTCGTAGGCATACGTGGCAAATCAGCCGCCCAGGCGTGCGATCCCCGGGCCAGCCTATCGGGCACTGGCGGGAAGTGTGAGCGTATTCTCCTGTCGTTCTGCCATCGCGCAGCCAACAATCACGAGATCCGTGCCGGACCTGTGAGACACGAAGCTCAGGCGGCGACTGACCAACCGTGTCCGTAGAAACAGCTCCTGCTGACAGACACGCTTTCGAGTGGTACTATGATCACCATGATGCCTGCTGATCCCCAAAGCCGCGTTGCTCATTCGACTGCCCAGGTGGAAGCGGTGCCGCCCGAGAGCATCGACCTCGACTATCGGTCGATGCCTCCCAAGGCCTCTATCCGTATGTCAGTCGAACTCGAGGTGAGAGGCCGTGGGAAGCCGCTCCCGTTTCCACTGGACGACGACGTCGCGGAGTAAGCGTGGAGTCGTGGTGGGAGATGGTTCGAGGAGCGAGTCTGGCACAGGGCGACGCGCTGTAACATCCCTTTTTCAGCGCGTTGTCCGTTCCTTCACCGGATCCACGGTGGGAAGCATGGTTCGACCGTTGCGTGCCAGACGCCACCGTGGCCGCTCCTGCGGGATGCCACGTGCCTCGGTCACTGTCCACCAAATTGATCCTCGAAGTCGGCGAGGCGATCCTGGCAGCGGATGGCCTGGAAGCGACCATCGCGATCATCCTTGATGGCGCGCACGTCCTGACCGGCGCCGAGACGGCCGGCCTGTTCCAGCTCGATCCGGCTGGCCGGCTGATTCGGTGTACCCACGCCATGGGCCGGGACGATCTCGGCATGCGCTCGCTGCACCCGCTCCGAGTTGGTGATGGTGTCGCCGGACGAGCGGTGGCCGAGCGTCGAACGATCTGGACGCCCGATATTCTCCGCGACCAGGCGATCCGCCTCCCCCCGAGAACCTCTCAGAGGTCCAGCGCCTGAGCCACCGGTCAGTCATGGCGGCTGCGCTTCTGGTCAACGGCCTGGCGCGCGGCGCACTGGTCACCCACCATCGGACGCCGGACAGCTTCTCCGAGACTGAGGCCGAGGTGTTGGCTGCCCTGGCCTCGCTGGCCGGCGTCGCGCTCGAGAACGTCCGGCTTCAGCATGAGACGAAGGCCCAGGCGCACCGCGCCCAGGTGTTGGCAGACATGGCGCGCAGCATCAGCTCCTCGCTCGACACCGAGACGCTCCTCGGCGCCGTCATTCGCGAGGTCCAGCGCGTCGTACCCTGCGATCGAGGGAGCTTCGCATTCTACGACGCGGCCTCACACACCGTCACGTTTCACGAAGAGGTGCTGGTCGAAGGCGAGACGACGTTCCCGCAGCGCACGGTCCCGGCCGATCAGACCGTCTCCTGGCAGTTGATGCAGACCGGCCGGATCGACGTGCGTGACGACATGCGCGTCAGCGCCGTACCGATGCCCGCGCAGCGGGCGACCGAGGGCGAGAGGTCCGTGGTCGGGATGCCGATCATGCGGGACGACGAGTGCCTGGGCGTGTTGAACCTGGCGAGCCTCCGACCCGCGGCCTTCACCGAGGAGCACGTAGCGTTCCTCGAAGGGCTGACGCCGCACCTCGCGGTGCCGCTGATCGCCGGGAACCGGGCAATCGGCGCGCTCTCGATCATCTGCCGCGAGACCCGTGAGTTTACACCGGACGACGTCGAGCTGCTGGAGTCGCTGGCCGCCCAGGCCGCGAGCGCCATTCAGAACGCTCGCCTCTATGACCAGGCGATCGAGTCCGCCCGCCTGAAGTCTGAGGTCGTGGCGAACATGAGCCACGAGATCCGCACGCCGATGAACGGCGTCATCGACATGACCGGGCTGCTGCTCGACATGCCGCTGGAGGATGACCAGCGGGAGTGCGTCGACACGATCAGGTTCAGCGCCGACGCCCTGCTGACGATCGTCAACGACATTCTCGACTTCTCGAAGATCGAGGCTGGCAAGCTCCAGCTCGAGGTCGTCGACTTCAGCATCCACCAGCTGGTGGACGACGTGGCCGACTTGATGGCGGACGCAGCTCGCCGCAAGCAGCTTCACCTGACCGCCACCGTCGATCCGGCGATTCCGGCACTGGTGCGTGGCGACCCGGGCCGGCTGCGGCAGATCCTCACGAACCTGGTCGCCAACGCCATCAAGTTCACTGAGCGAGGCGTCGTCGCGATCAGCGTGAGCCTCGATCGGTCAGGCGCCTCCCTCTCGCCGAACGGCAAGGCCGACCCGAATCTTCGGGTCTACTTCGAAGTGATGGACACCGGCATCGGCATCGCATCAGAAACACGAGGCCGGCTGTTCCAGGTGTTCTCGCAGGCGGACGGCTCGACGACACGACGGTATGGCGGGACCGGACTCGGCCTCGCCATCTGCCGGCAGCTGGTTGACCTGATGGGCGGGCAAATCGGCGTGACGAGTGAGCTCGGCGACGGCAGTACGTTCTGGTTCACTGCCGTGCTTCCGAAATCGGAGACCGGTCAGTGCCAGCTCCGCGAGCGGGGATCGACGAAGCAGGCGATGCGCCCGCTGGCGTTGACCCGGCGAGCTGGCCCAGGCCCGCGAGTGCTGATCGCCGAGGACAATCCGGTCAATCAGCGAGTCGCGGTGCGGCTCCTGGAGCACCTCGGGATCCGAGCGGACGTCGCCTCTGACGGCAACGAGGCGATCGAGAGCCTGACGCGTCAGTCGTACGCGCTGGTGCTGATGGACTGCCAGATGCCAGAGCTGGACGGTTTCGAGGCAACGGCCCGGATTCGTTCCGGCGAGACACTCGACGGCCAGATCCCGATCATCGCGATGACGGCCTCCGCGATGCAGGGCGATCGCGAGCGCTGCCTGGCGGCCGGCATGAACGACTACGTCAGCAAGCCCGTCCGGATCGACGACCTGCGCCCGGTGATCGAGCGCTGGCTCCCCTGACCCCCGGGGAAACAGCCCAATCCACGTGCTACACTGAGCTCACCATGGTAGACCTGACGGCACGCTTCAGCATGATGATGCGCCAGTCTCGTCTGCCGACCCGGTGGGTCGGCGGGTAGCGTAGCGACGCCCGCCAACAGCATCGCCGACACCAGGCAGACGAGACGCCCCGGACCCCCGGGGCGTTTTTGTTTGCCCACGAGACCGCGCCGCCCTCCAACGTCACACCCGCCACCATCCGAGGAGGTCACCGTGTCGAACCGCTGCTACATCTCCACCCCGATCTACTACATCAACGACCGCCCCCACATCGGGCACGTCTACACGACGCTGGTCGCCGACGTCATCGCGCGGCATCGACGCCAGCACGGCGACGCAGTGTTCTTCCTGACCGGCACCGACGAGCATGCGCCCAAGGTGGCCGAGTCGGCTCGCGCCAACGGCGTGGCGGCGCTCGCCTGGGCCGATCGGCACGACGCGGCCTTTCAGGCGACGTTCGCCGCGTTCGGGATCAGCAACGACGACTTCATCCGCACCAGCCAGCCGCGCCACGTCTTGCGGGTACGCGAGTATCTGACGGCGCTGCTCGTGAGCGGCGACGTGTACCAGGGGCGCTACGACGAGTGGTACGACCCAGGGCAGGAGGAGTACGTCCCGGAGGCGCGCGCCGCCAGGCTGGAGTACCGCTCTCCGATCAGCGGCAAGCCGCTCGTCCGCCGCCAGGAGGAGAACTACTTCTTCCGGCTGAGCGCCTACGCCGACGATCTGCTACGCCTGTTCGAGGAACGACCGGACTTCGTGCAGCCCGCCGCGCGCCGCAACGAAGTGATCGGGCGGATCCGAGAGGGCCTGCACGACTTCCCGATCAGCCGGGCCGGCCTGGACTGGGGGATTAGCGTACCGGGCGACGAGCAGCAGACGGTGTACGTCTGGATCGACGCCCTCTTCAACTACCTCTCGACGGTAGACACGCCCGAGCGGCGACACCTCTGGCCAGCTGACGTCCACCTGATCGCCAAGGACATCCTCTGGTTCCACGCCGTCATCTGGCCGGCGTTCCTGATCGCGCTGCGGAGGCGGCCGGGCTATGAGTGGGTCGAGCTGCCGCGCCGGGTCTACACCCACAGCTTCTGGGTGAGCGATGGGCGCAAAATGGGGAAGTCGCTGGGCAACTTCGTGGACCTGGAACGGCTCGAACGGTGTCGGCAGCTCGTCGGGCTGGACGGGCTGCGCTACTTCCTGGCAAAGGACGGCCCGATCGACATCTCCGACCGCGACTTCAGCGAAGCGCGAATCGAAGGGGTCTACAACGCCGAGCTTGCCAACCTGTTCGGCAACCTGGTGCAGCGCGCTGCATCGCTGGTGGCCCGGTACGCCGATGGCGTGGTGCCGCCCCCGGGCCCCCTCGACGCCGACGACGAGCACCTGCGCGCCGAGGCCGATCGCCTGCCAGAGCGGGTCGCCTCCGCCTTCGATCGGCTGGCGCTCGACCGGGCAGCGGACGCGATTCTGGATTTCGTGACGACCGCGAACCGGTACGCCGACACGACGGCTCCCTGGCAGCGCGCGAAGGAGGGGGACCACGAGCGCGTCAGGACGGTCCTGTACCACCTGGTCGAGTCGGCCCGGCTGGCGGCCTGGCACCTCTGGCCGTTCATCCCTGAGACGGCGAGCGAGGCCCACCGTCGCCTCCTCGGCTGCGCCCCGACCCTTGCCCTCGGCACGTTCGGAGCATTGCCCCCTGGCACGCGAGTCACGGTCGGGACGCCGCTCTTTCCACGGCTCCGACCGGTCACGGCAGGCGGCTGAGGATCTCGCCGGCCGCTCGCACCCCGCTCGCCAGCGCACCGTTCATGGTGGCCTGCCATTGATCGGTGTGCTCGCCGGCCAGGTGCAGGCGGCCGATCGGCTCGGCCAGTCGTGGCCCGAAGCGGGTGACGTCGCCCGGGCGGAAATGGGAGTACGCCCCGCTGACCGGCGGCGCCAGCCTCCAGGCGACGGTGACCGTCCGCTCGATCTCGGCAGCGCAGCCGGGGTAGAGCCGCTCCAGCTCGCTCACCACGACCGCGTGCCGCTCCCGGTCGGACATCGCCGCGAGCGTGTCGGCGGTCTGATCGGCGGTGTAGACGGTCAAGACCGCCCGATCGCCTGATTGGCCAGCCGTCGTCTCGTACATCGCCTGGAGCAGGCCGTCGGTGAAAGCCCGGCCGGTCAGGCCCTGATCCTCCCAGAACCGGCGCCGGGTCTGGACCAGGAGCTTGGTGATCCGGCCCATCTCCAGGCCGGCCACCGTGTCCTGGCGAAACCGCTCGAATGGCGGATCGAACTCGACGCGGCGCAACGTCGGCGGCGGGATCGCCAGTACGGCGTATCGAGCCCGGAGCGTGAAAACGGTGCCGTCGCGCTCGTATGTGACGAAAACCGCGCGATCGTCCTGGTGGATCGCCGTCACCGGCGCGCCGAGCACCACGTGTACGCCAGGCTCGGCTGCCATTGCCGTCGGGAGGCGGTCCATGCCTCCCTTGACCCGGCCCGACATCAGGTCCGGAGCACGCTGCCAGAGGCGCTCGTCGCGCGCATACTGCAAGAGCGAAAGTCGCTCGGGGGCGGCGCCGTAATCGACGGTGCGCCAGATCTGCTGATACGTCCGCGCGATCCGCCCAAGGTTGAGATCGTCGAGCCAGGTGCCGACTGAGTGCCGATCCAGGTCGGCGGCCGACATCCAGGGCCGCTCGGTATCGCCGATGCGCGACGCCAGTCGGGCAGTTTCCCTCGCGATCGTCTGGTCGTCTTGGGCCGCCTCGGCGCCGAGGTCGGAGAGCGATTCGCCGCGCAAAAGCGTGCCGTCGAAGCGGAAGAGGCGCTGGCCGGAAGGGATCGGCACCAGCTTCAGATCGTACGCCTGGAGGAAGTCGTGGAGGATCTGGTGGCCGCCGTCCACGAACTCGCCGCCAGCCTCGGCGTGCAGGCCGTCGTCGAACGGCGCTCGCACCGTCAGCACGCGCCCGCCGACACGGCGCTCGGCCTCCAGCACGCGGACCTCAGTGCCGGCCCGCGCGAGGGTCACCGCCGCCGCGAGGCCGGCCAGGCCAGCGCCTACGACCACGACGCCGACGTCATCCGGAGCCCGCGTCATGCGCGCTGTCCAGGGGGCGGTACCGCCGGGTCGTCTGAACGTCCCGCGACTGGCCACGCTGCCGCCATCTGTCCTCCCACCGCTCGTCTGATCGCGCTGCAGACGGAGGATAGTACGCCGCGCGCCCCACGGTCTTTCACCGCTCGACCTCAACCGTGGCACACGCTCGGCATCGTCGCCGAACGCTCGGTCAGGGTGAGCTGTGAACAGTCCCTCCCTCGTGTCAGAGCTCGTTACCCCTGTGAAGCTCGCCCACGCCTCGTCGGGACCTGCCAGCTGGCGATTCGAGCAGCACGGCGGAGCGGTCCACGACTCGGCGGGCCGGTTGACCCGGCCGCGCAGCCTGCACTCGTGGACAGCAGGCCGTGGGATTCAACCTACGGCCTCGGGCACGGTGCTGTCGGCAAGGCTAACGCCGAAGCATGGAGAGTGGGAACGTCTCGTCGGCGGCAAACGCCTGAGCCGTGCCGTCCCGGATCACGCTGACCGACCCGTTGCCGTGCACCCGGGCCTGCTCGCGCCCGAGGTCCACGACGCACGCGGTGTGCTCGTCGATCGCCAGGATCACCGTCTCTGACGGCAGCTTCGACTTGAGCTCGTTGAACCGGTCGTCGCCCATGTAGCAGTGGCTGGTGTCGAGCTTGGCACCGCCCTCGTTGTTGTTCCAGTGCGGCACGATCGTCAGGTCCATCCCCAGGCTGCCGAACAGGTTGAGACCGGGCGTCCAGGAAAGGTCCGCGCCAACCTTGTAGATCTCGTAGACCGGCAGGGTGTGCGTGCTCACGGCGAGCGCCATCGCGCTGGCCAGGGCCAGCGTGGCCCCCTGCTCCAGTCGAGCAGTGACGGCCCGCCAGAGTCGAGAATCCGCGAGATGGCGCACGGCGTATGTCGGGCTGCCAGCGCCGGCGAAGACGTACGAGGCACCGTCGATCCCGTCTAGCAGGGACACCTCGTCCGTGCCATGCGGACCATCGCCACGACGCCTCGCCGGCACGATCGTCACCTGGGGCTTGAAGTTCTGTAGGCTGTGCTCGAAGAATGCCTTGACGTCCTGGGCCAGCACGTTGGTGTTCGGCTGGAACCCGGCCGGCGTCTCGATGACGGCGACCGGCACCGGCTTCTCATACGCCATCAACAGCAGCTCGTGGACCCGTCGCCCAACGCGCGCAGTCTCCCCTGAACCGAAGAGGGCGATCCGACCACCTGAGCCTGGCGGGTAGAGAAGGGCGCTCACGTCGACTCCCGTCCTGGACAGCCGTGGGACACTCGTCGCCCCACCTCGGCGCGCCCTACCCGAAACGGGACCGGCGGCGTGCCGAGCCTGGCATCAGCGGGCCGGACGGCTCCAGCCCCCCTCATGATGGTCGAACGCACGTGCTGATTCAAGTCCGGGGAGCCGACCCCCTACAATGCACCGAGCGGCAGATAGGGGGATGCGCGTGGAGGCTCGAGAACGGCGGATCGCGGTCAACGGACTGACGTTGCGGGTGCGCGAGTGGCAATCGGATGGATCGGCGATCGTCCTGGCGCACGGCCTGGCCTCCAACTCACGCATCTGGGACGATGTCGCTAGTCGACTCGCCGATCGGCACCACGTCGTGGCACTCGACCAGCGCGGCCACGGCCTGAGCGACCGCCCAACCGACGGCTTCACTTTCGACCGGATGGTCGGCGACCTTGCGGCGCTGATCGAGACGCTCGGGCTTGACCGCCCCACGCTGGTCGGCCACTCCTGGGGCGGCAACGTCGTGCTGGCGTTCGCCGCCGCGTACCCTGAACGTGTACGCGGGCTGGTGCTCGTCGACGGCGGCTTCATCGAGCTGTCTGCCCTGCCCGGGCGGACCTGGGACCAGGTCCGGGTGGATATGGCGCCGCCCGACCTGACGCACCTGACGTTTGACGAGTTCCTGGAGCGCGCGCGAGGCGGCGATGCCAGCCAGTACTGGAGCCCGACCGTCGAAGCGACCTACCGGACCAGCTTCAAGGACGGCCCAGACGGACGGATCCGGCCCTCGCTCCAGCGCGAGGACCACCTGGAGATCCTGCACGCCCTCTGGGAGCAGCGACCCTCGGAGCTGTTTCCGAAGGTCACCGTCCAGACGCTGCTCGTGCCGGCCCGGCGGCCGGACGCGACTGGGCGGGCAGCCGAGATGGCGCCCGTCCGCGAGCGCCTGGTCGCCAACGCCGCCGCCGCGCTGCCGAACGGCCGGCTCCTGTGGATGGAGCACACCGTCCACGACATCCCGCTCCAGCGCCCTGCCGAGCTTGCCGAGGCGATCGAGTCGATCGCCAGCGGCCAATGAGCCCGCCGCGCCCCGCAAGGCCGGTTCGCCACGACGCGCCCGAGGATGCGGACGCCGGGCTCGCCGTACCGCGTGTCTCGCCCGAGGGCCCGGTCCTGGTCACACTGGTCGGCGACGAGCCGCTGGCGCCGCTCGTGCTCGCCCGCCAGCTCGACGCGCGGCGGGTGGTCTGTCTCGCCCTGCCGGTCGTCGAGTGGCGCGTTGAGCCGTTGCTGGCGCTGCTGCGGCAGGATGGCCGCATGGCCGACTCGTTCTTGCCGAAAATTCAGGACGTACCAGCCGGCACTGACGAGCTGGCGCGCCTGCTCGCACTGGGCACCGACGATGGCATCGTTTTCGACCTCACCAACGCCCGCGGCGTCCTCGGGTTCAGCCTGTACGAGCTCGCCCATCGCTACGAGCAGGCCGCGCCGGACCGGGTGCAGGTCGTGCGCGTGGACTGGAGCGAGCGCGTCATACGCTCGGTCAGCCCGGACGGTTTCCGCGTTGAGCCGCTGAAGGCGACAGTCCGGCTGGCCGACTATCTCGGCGTGCACGGCAAGGTGCTGCTCGGCCTCGAGCGCGGCCCGGGCAGCCAGTCGCCGTTCGGCAAGGCCGCGTATCGGCTGGCGAGCGCGATTCCCCAGGCCCGGCCGCTCCTTGAAGCGACACATCGTGGGCACCCCGAACGGCCACTCCGAGTACCCGGCCGGCGCGCCCTGCCGATCGTGGAGGAGCTGGTGGAGGATGGCGTACTCGAATGGCGCGGGAGTGCGCTGTTCGCCACCAGCATGCGCGCCTTCCAGTTCCTGCACGGGCGCTGGCTGGAGGAGTACCTCTTCGAGATCGCGGACGCCTCTGGCCAGTTCGACGATTGCGCCTCCGGCGTGCGATTTCGCTGGTCGTTTCCCGGCGAAGCGAGCGATCCCGGCCGTGGCGACGTGGCGAACGAGATCGACTTCGCCGGGACGGCGCACGGCCGTGCGACGCTCGCCTCGTGCAAGACCGGCGGCCACGACGTAAACGGGCCATTGTACGAGCTGCTGACGCTGGCTGAGCGGGCGGCAGGGCGGTCTGTGATCTCGGTCTTTGCCACGACGGACACGCTCGACCGCTCCGCCCGCCGACGGGCCGCCGCGCTCGGCGTGCGCACGCTCGACGCGACCCATCTGCCCGATCCTGACCTGGTACTCGAGTCGCTGGTCTACGGCGCGCCGACAGCGGCCCGCCCGATAGCCCCGGGAATGAACGCGGCCGGGACCGCACCGCGAGACGGCCAGCAGAGCTCCACACACTCGCGTCGCCGCCGTTGACAGATCCCACAGCGGCGGCGACGCTCGCCACGGCACGCGAGATGATAGGAGGCACCCGGACCCCTGTCATGGCTGAGGGGGTCAGCGCAGGATCGGAGGCCAGACGTGCACAGCCCGTTCGAGCCAGATGAGCTCACGTTCGACGACGACCAGTCACCGGAGCAGCCGAACCCATCCCTGAACCTGGCCGCGCGCACGGGTCGGCAAACCGAAGACGAGCAGCTCCTGATCAGCCCGGCCCAGAGGGCGCCGGCGCAGCGGGCCAGTGACTTCACCCACACCGATCCGTGGCGCGTGCTGCGGATTCAGGGTGAGTTCGTGGCCGGCTTCGACGCGCTCGCCGACATCGGCCCGGCGGTGACGATCTTCGGCTCGGCGCGGACGCCCAGGAGCGACCCGATGTACGGCGTGGCCGTCGCCACAGCCCGTCGTCTGGCGCGGGCCGGCTTCGCGATCATCACGGGAGGCGGTCCAGGGATCATGGAGGCGGCGAACCGGGGTGCCCGCGAGGGGAAGGGACGCTCCATCGGCTGCGGCATCGAGCTACCACATGAGCAGGGTCTCAACCCGTTCGTGGACGAGGCGATCAACTTCCGCTACTTCTTCGTGCGCAAGACGATGTTCGTGAAATACGCCGAGGCGTTCGTGATCTTCCCCGGCGGCTTCGGCACGCTCGACGAGCTGTTCGAGGCGCTGACCCTGATCCAGACCAGAAAGGTACGGAACTTTCCAGTCGTGATGGTCGGCACAGAGTACTGGGCGGGTCTGTTCGACTGGGCGAAAAAGACCCTCCTGGCGCACGGGACGATCAGCCCTGGCGACCTCGACCTGCTCCAATGCACGGACGACCCGTCCGAAGTCGAACGGATCGTCGTAAGCTGTTACCAGGCAGGGTGCGCCGCCCTGGAGCAATGAACAGGTGGACTATTCGGAGCGCTCGCCGGGCGGCGGGGAGATCAGGAACGCCGCGACGAGCGCGACGGCGGCCGGCACCGCGTCGAAGACGATCGACTGCCAGGCCGGCGCCACGTCCTGCGCGGCGACCTGCATCGCTGCCAGGAACCCGACCACGAGGTGCAGCAACGCGGCGCTCACCAGAACCATCCGGGCGCGCTTCCAGTGTCGATCGGCGAGGAAGAAACCGGCGAGGTACATCACCCCGGCGATCGTCGCGCAGATGAACCAGGCGACGCCGACGGTGCCGCGACCCTGCGGCGTCGCGATCGGCCAGGTGCGGACAGCCAGCGTGAAGAGACCGGCGAACAGCGCCATCAGCGGGCCGATCTGCGCGTGACGCGAGCTCCAGAACCGGGTGGACGGCTCGCGCATCCGCTCCGCGCGGGAGGTCGCCTCAACCAGATCGGCCTTGCGCTCCATCTCCCGCTGCTCGGCGGCCATCTCGCCGCTCTGGTCGACGACGCGCTGGCCGTCCGGGGCGACTCGCGGGCCGGCGCTACCGTTCGCTGGCCGGTTCGCATCGAGCACGTCTCGCTCCAGGCTCTCGACTGTTCCCTGGTTTCTCGATGGTGCGGTCATGAGGTGTCACCTTGTCGAATCGTCGGCGCCAGCCAGCCTCCTCCGGGCGCCGACGATAGATCTGTTCTTCTGTCGAAGGTGGCACGCACGATCCGGGCCGCTCCGCGACCTCTCGGAGGGGCGGGCACGCCGTTTGCGCCTGCTGACCCTGAATGCACCAGAAACGAGTCGAGACGACAGAGCCAGGGAGGCTGACATGCACGAGCAGCCTGCGACACATGAGGGACGTGAACTGGATCCGCGCGCCGTGAACGCGGAGCGGCCAGTCCTGCGGGCGGAGGATTGTGGCGCCTCGCCGGCGGCGATGACCTGGCAGCCACTCGTTCGACCCGGCATGTACGTCCTCGGCATGGCCGGCGACGAGATCGGCCAGGTCAAAGAGGTCCGAGCGGGCGACTTCCTGGTGGATCGATCGGGCTCGCTCGGGATGGCCTCGGACACGCCGATCTACCTGCCGTTCGAGCGCATCCACGCGATCATGGCTGACCGGATCACACTCGACTTTGCAAGCAGCGACATCGACGAGCACGGGACGGTGCCAGCGCAGATCCAGCTCTAGCCGCAATACCAGTAAGTTAGCGTGGCCTGAGGTAGGCTTTCCGGTCAAGTTGATCGGGAGGGCTGCGGATGTCGTTGCGCGGGTGGTCGTGGGATGCGGCGATCGGACCGGCCGGGCTGGGGGATCGTCCGTTGCTGGAGGCGTTGGAAGCGGCGATCCCCGACGAGGCGGTCGAGGCGACGATCGACGCGACCGGGACTCGTGAGCGTCGCCGGCGTCTGCTGCCCACGCACCTGGTGGTGACGCTGGTCGTGGCGATGGGGCTGTGGGCGTCGGAGTCGATGCGGCACGTCCTGGCCGAAGTCGTCGCCGGCTGGCGGGAGGGGGCTGAGCAGGAGCCGGCCGGCTGGCACCTGCCGAGCACCGCCGCGATCGTGCAGGCCCGGCCGCGGGTCGGCGCACGGCTACTCCGGGAGCTGTTCGGCGCGGTGGCTGGGCCGATCGCCACGGCGCAGACCGCTGGCGCGTTCCTGGGTGGGCTGCGGTTGATGGCGATTGACGGCACCACGCTCGACGTGGCCGACACGCCCGAGAATGACCGAGCGTTCGGGCGCCCGACGACCGGCCGTGGGGCCGGCGCGTTCCCGCAGATCCGAGTGCTGGCGCTGATCGAGACCGGCACCCACGTGATCTGCGACGCGGTCATTCGGCCGTTCGGCACCGGCGAGGTGCCAACCGCCCTGCGGCTGCTGCGCGCGGTCGGACCGGGCATGCTGCTGTTGTGGGATCGGGGCTTCCACTCGTATGAGATGGTCCGGGTCACGCGCGCACAGCAGGCGCAGTTCCTGGGGCGAACCAAGAAGAACATCGTGCTCCGACCGACCGAGATCCTCG
>Ga0209382_10001231_pt1 | contig 40830 bp, 32 predicted proteins | sample SoiMetdeltSBSDD5_FD_187599 | JGI IMG/M metagenome (GOLD analysis project Ga0209382, IMG submission 187599) | Bulk soil microbial communities from a Populus tree surrounding site in Tennessee, USA - Soil MetaG P. deltoides SBSDD5 (SPAdes) (version 2) | ecosystem: Environmental > Terrestrial >... | reverse complement strand
TGCTGGCCGTGGCACCGTCCATGGCGCTGGTGACGGGCCCACTCGGCTTGGCACCCGTACAAGCGGCGGCCGCTCACGAGGGGTCCGCCGCAGATCACTCGACCGCAGCCCACTCGACCGCAGCCCACTCGACCGCAGCCCACTCGACCGCAGCCCCGTCGACCGCGGATCACTCGACCGCGGATCACTCGACCGCAGCCCACTCGAGCGCAGATCACTCGACCGCAGTGGAGTCGACGGCAGCTGAGTCGTCGCAGCTCTTCACGCTCGAGAACGTGCTCGTGTTCTCGAAGACCGCAGGCTTCCGGCACAGCTCGATCGGCCCCGGAATCGCCGCGATCGAGCAACTCGGCGCCAACAACGGATTCAACGTCGACGCCACCGAGGACGCGACGCAGTTCACCGACGCGAACCTCGCGCAGTACGACGCCGTGGTGTTCCTCTCCACGACCGGCGACGTGCTCGACGCGACCCAGCAAGCCGCGTTCGAGCGGTACTTCCAGGCCGGCGGAGGCTTCGTCGGCATCCACGCCGCTGCCGACACCGAGTACACGTGGGGCTGGTACGGCGAGATGATGGGCGGTTACTTCCGCAACCACCCCCCGGGCACGCCGACCGCCTCGGTCGACATCGAGGACACCGACGAGCCGTCGACCACCGGCCTCCCGACCCGCTGGACGCGCACGGACGAGTGGTACAACTACCAGTCGCCTGTCAACCCCGTCGTGGGTGGCGGCGGTGTCGACTACAGCCCGCGCGACAGCGGCGTCCACGTGCTCGCGACGGTCGACGAGTCGACCTATGACGAGCAGGACGGCAACGCCACCGACGACGACCACCCGATCTCCTGGTGCTCGGACTTCGACGGTGGCCGCATGTGGTACACGGGCATGGGCCACACGGACGCGTCGTTCAGCGAACCGGAGTACCTGCAACACATCCTCGGTGGTCTCCGCACGGCGACGCGAGCCGTGCCGGCCGACTGCGGCGAGCCGCGCCAGGCCACGCCTGGTCCCGAGGACTTCGAGAAGGTCACGATCGACGACGACACGCAGAACCCGTTCGAGCTCGATGTCGCCCAGGACGGGCGCGTGTTCTTCACCGAGCGCGACGGCGCCGTGCGAGTTTGGTCGCCGGACACCCAGCAGACTCTCACGGCCGGCACGATCCCGGTCTACCTAGGCCAGGAGAACGGCCTGATCGGCATGCAACTGGCGCCGGACTTCGAGCAGAGCGGCTGGATCTATCTGGCCTACTCGGCGCTTCCGCAGTCCTCGCTGGAGCAGCGCGTGTCGCGCTTCAAGGTCGTCGGCAACACGATTGACATGGACTCCGAGCAGGTCATCCTCACCTGGACGCACCAGCGCGACGAGTGCTGCCACTCGTCCGGGTCGCTCTACTTCGGGCCCGACGGCAGCCTCTACGTCTCGACCGGCGACAACACCAACCCGTTCGCCTCCGACGGCTTCGCGCCGATCGACGAGCGTCCGGGCCGGCAGGCGTGGGACGCTCAGCGCACGTCCGCGAACAGCAACAACCTGAACGGCAAGTTCCTGCGGATCGTCCCCATGGACAGCATCGCCCCCGGCGCGGAACCCGGCGTCGGCACGACGTACACGATCCCGAACGGCAACCTGTTCCCGGCTGGCACGGCGCAGACCCGGCCCGAGATCTTCGCAATGGGCTTCCGGAACCCGTTCCGGTTCACCGTCGACCCACAGACGGGCTGGGTGCTGGTGGGCGACTACGGACCGGACGCCGGGGCCACGGTGGCCGGCAAGGGCCCGCAGGGCAGCGTCGAGTTCAACGCGGTCACGAGCGCCGGCAACTACGGCTGGCCGTACTGTGTCCGCCAGAACACGCCCTACCACGACGCGGACTTCTCGACGACGCCGATCACCTACGGCGCACCGTTCAACTGCGCGAACCCGGTCAACGAGTCGCCCAACAACACCGGGCAGACGAACCTCCCGACCGCCCGGCCGGCGACGATGTGGCTGGGCTACACCGAGGCCGACACCCGCTTCCCCGGCCTCGGCACCGGCGGCGCGCCGACGGGCGGCCCGCGGTACCACTACGACCCGAGCGGTCCGCCGAGCCAGTTCCCTGAGTACTACGACGGCGAGTGGTTCATCGGCGAGTGGAACAACGGCTGGCTCAAGCACGCCACGCTGGACAGCGAGGGCAACGCGACCGACGTGCGCCAGTTCCCGTACCTCGGCGCTTCCGGCTGCCAGCAGAACGCCGGCGCGAACGGGTGTTACAAGCGGCCGATGGACATCGACTTCGGTCCGGACGGCTCCCTGTACCTGATCGAGTGGGGTTCGGGCTTCGGCGGCAACAACGCCGACTCGGGCGTCTACCGGATCGACTACGTCGGCGCCGGCCGGCGCCCGGTCGCCCACGTCGCGGCCACGCCCACCAGCGGCCAGCCGCCGCTCGAGGTCACTTTCTCCAGCGAGGGCTCGATCGACCCCGACGGCACCTCGCTGACCTACGAGTGGAACTTCGGTGACGGCTCGGCGACCTCGAACGAGGTCAACCCGGTCCACACCTACACGGCTGCCGGCACCTACACCGCATCCCTGCGGGTGACCGACCAGTCCGGGCAGACCGGCACCGACAACATCCAGATCGTCGTCGGCAACACCGCGCCCGAGGTGACGATCAACTTCCCGGAGCACGGCCAGTTCGCCGAGTTCGGTGACGAGGTGCCGTACGAGATCACGGTCACCGACGCCGAGGACGGCAGCACCGGCGGCGGGACGATCAACTGCGCCGACGTGACGCTCAACATCTCGCTCGGCCACGACCAGCACGCGCACGAGGTCGCAGAGCAGACCGGCTGCTCGGGGACGTTCGAGACGCTCAACGCGGGCGGCCATGGCGAGGGAGCCAACACGTTCACCGTGATCGAAGCCGTCTACACCGACCAGGCGCAGGCCGGCGGCGCGGGCTCGATCACCGGTCGCGACGAGGCGCTGCTGCGGCGCAAGCGGCAGCAGGCCGAGTTCTTCACGTCGACCGGCCGCGCGCCCGGCGCCGTCGGCGGCGGCGACCCCGGTGTGCAGACCGAGACCACCGCGGACACCGGCGGCGGGCTGAACATCGGCTTCATCGAGAACGGCGACTACGTGTCGTACGACCCGATGAACCTCAAGGACATCACGAGTCTGCGGTTCCGCATCGCGTCCGCGGGCGCCGGCGGGACGATCGAGATCCGCGCCGACGCACCCGACGGGCCGCTCGTGGCGCAGACACCGACCATCGCGCCCACCGGCGGCTGGCAGACGTGGACCGACGTCGACCTGCCGCTGACCAGTCCGACCGCCGGCACGCACGAGCTGTTCTTCGTGTTCCGGCATCCGACGGACCAGGGCGGGTTGATGAACCTCAACTGGATCCAGTTCGTCGGCAAGGGGGCTGCCAACACGGCCGCGCCCGAGGTCGCCGCGAGCGCCGATCCGACTATCGGCCAGGCGCCGCTGGCGGTCCAGTTCACCGCCGACGCGACCGATCCCGAGGGCGGCGCGCTGACGTACGCCTGGGACTTCGGCGTCGCAGGTACCGGTGACGACACGTCGACCGAGCAGAATCCGGCGTACACCTACCAGCAGCCGGGCACGTACACGGCCAGCGTGACCGCGACCGACCCGGACGGCGGCGAGGCCACCGCCACGGTGGAAGTACGCGTCACCGGTGCCGGCGGCCAGTGCCCGACGGGCGTGCGCTCCGACGAGTTCGACGGGGACGCGCTCGACGCCAACCGGTGGACGGTGATCAGGCCCGACGCCACCCGGCCACCCACGGTCTCGGGCGGGAACCTGAACTTCCCGATCGACAACGGCTCGATCTACGGTCCGGGTACGAGCGCGCGCAACATCGTCGTGCAACCGCTGCCCAGCGGCGAGGTCGAGGTTACCGCGAAGATCACGACTGACCCGCTGACCGAGAACTACCACCAGGCGGGGCTGCGGGTGTACTCCGACGACGACAACTGGGCGTCGGTGCACATGATCCACGCCGGCGGCGTACGTGACTTCGAGTTCATCTACGAGTCCAACGGCAACCCACGCAACGAGGCAGCGGACAAGCTGGGCGGAATCCCCGACCAGTCACCGCTCACCTACTGGGTCCGGATCGTCTCCGACGGGCAACAGCTCACCGCCTTCTACTCGTTCGACGGCACGGAGTTCCTCCCGGTCGGCCGGCCGGCGTCACTGGCGACGTTCACCAACCCGCGTATCGGGCCGGCGGCGCTGTCCGACCAGGCGCCGTCCTTCCCCGTGGCGCACTTCGACTGGATCCGGTTCAACCCGGATTCGGCCTCCGGCGGTGGCGGCAGTGGCTTCAGCGACGCCTTCGACGGTTCGAGCCTGGACAAGACGCGCTGGGACGCGATCGTCCGCGACGTTCCGAGCGAGTACACGGTCGCCGGCGGGCAGCTGACGATCACGACGTCGCCCGGCGACATCTACACCGGCGACACCAACCCGCCGCCGAACAACTTCATCCTCCAAGACGCCAGCCACGCCGGCGCCGACTGGACGATCGAGACGAAGTTGTCCGGCACGATCAACGGCGGCTACGGGCAGGGAGGCCTGATCGCCTACCAGGACGGCGACAACTACGTGAAGCTCGATCCCATCTCGGATGCGGGCAACACGCGGATCAATCGCATCGAGCTGCGGTCCGAGGTCGGAGGGGCGATCGCGAACCCGCAGGACAACATCGACGTCCCAGTAGGCACGACCGACTACTGGCTGCGCCTGTCCAAGACCGGCACCAGCTATACCGGCGAGTACTCGTTCGACGGCGTCACCTGGACGGCGTTCCCGGCACCGGTCGTGAACCCGATGGAGTCGCCCGACTTCGGGCTGTTCGCGTTCGGGCCGCAGGCCGAAGGCCAGGGCGACACGGTGTCGTTCGACCAGTTCCTGCTCAACGGCGAGCCGCCGGGCGGCGAGTGCGGATGCTCCGGTGACGAGTTCGACGGCACGAGCCTCGACACGACGCGCTGGAACAGCATCGTCCGCGAGGACAGCACGCTGTACAACGTGTCGGACGGTGCGCTCAACGTCACCACTGTCAACGGCGACATCTACACCAACGGCGATCCGGCATCGACGCGCAACTTCTTCCTCCAGACGCCCGACCACGCGGGCGAGGACTGGGTGATCGAGACCCGCGTCGACGCAGGTGAGCTGAGCGGTGGCTACGAGCAGGCCGGTCTGCTGGCGTACATCGACGACGACACCTACGTCAAGTACGACATCATCTCCGACGACCAGCAGACGACCCTGAACCGGATCGAGCTGCGCTCTGAGGTGAATGGTGCGATCCAGGAGCCGCAGCCGCAGCTGACTCCGCTGCCCGCGGGCACGGAGGTCGTGTCGCTGCGCCTCACGAAGGCGGGCAACATGTACAGCGGCGAGTACTCGTTCGACGGGACCACCTGGACCTCACTCGGCCCAGCCGTCCCGAACGACATGGCTGCACCGCGGTTCGGCCTGTTCACGCTCGGCGTGAACAGCGGCGGCGGCACGGCCCACTTCGAGTACTTCTCGGTCGACGGCAGCACCGGCTGCCCGGGTCAGGAGCCGGAGAACCGTGCGCCGGTGATCGACGCCGCGAGCGCGGACCCGTCGATCGGGTTCGGGCCGCTCGACGTCGGCTTCAACGTCGAGGCGACGGACCCGGACGGTGACGCTGTGTCGTACAGCTGGGACTTCGACGGCGACGGTGTCGAGGACTCGACGGAGCAGAACCCCACGCGCATCTTCACCGATCCTGGTGAGTACGCGCCGCGGGTGGAGGTGTCCGACGGCGAGCTCACGGTGGCGCGGACGCTCCGCGTCCACGTGCTCGAGCCCGACGACGCGGAGGCCAGCTTCCGCACACTGGTGTTCTCCAAGACGGCCGGGTTCCGCCACTCGTCGATCGACGAGGGCCATACGGCGCTCGAGCAGATGGGCGACGAGAACGGCTTCCAGGTCGACCACACCGAGGACGCGACGGCCTTCCGTTCCGACGTGCTCTCGCACTACGACACGGTCGTGTTCTTGTCGACGACGGGCGACGTGCTCAATGCGGAGCAGCAGGCCGCGGTCGAGGCATACGTCCGCGGTGGCGGTGGCTACACCGGCATCCATTCGGCGTCCGACACGGAGTACGACTGGACCTGGTACGGGAACCTGGTGGGCGCCTACTTCCGCAACCACCCGGCGAACCAGACCGCAACGGTGCACGTGGAGGACGACGCGCACCCGTCGGCCGCCGGTCTGCCGAGAAGCTATGAGCGGCTCGAGGAGTGGTACAACTTCAAGTCGCCCGACTTCGCCGAGGTCGGCGATGCCGACTTCAGTCCGCGGGGCACCGGCAACATCCACGTGCTCGCCACCGTCGACGAGTCGACGTACAACGAGGAGGACGGCAACACCAGGGATGACGACCATCCGGTCACGTGGTGCCAGCGCTACGACGGCGGACGGTCGTGGTACACCGCGATGGGCCACGTCGAGGAGTCCTACGTCGAAGCCGAGTTCCTGGCCCAGGTGCTGGGCGGCCTCGAAACCACCGCCGGCGTGGCGGTGTCGGCGACGTGCGGCGCACGGATCAGCGGTCCCAGCGCCCCGTCCGTCCAGGCATCGGCCGACCCGACGGCGGGCTCCGCGCCGCTGAACGTGAACTTCCAGTCCACGGCGGTCGACCCGGACGGCGGGCGACTGACGTACGACTGGCGGTTCGGCGACGGAACGCAGTCGACTGCGCGCAACCCGAGCCACCTCTACGCCGAACCGGGCAACTACACGGCGACCCTGTTCGTCACTGACGACGAGGGCGATGTCGGCACCGCAGCCGTGACCATCACGGTGGACGCCGGCGCGCCCCCGACGGTGGTCGCCACCGCAGCCCCGACCTCGGGCAGCACGCCGCTGCGGGTGCGGTTCGTGGCCACAGGCGACGACCCGAACGGACCGGAGAACCGGTTGCAGTACGCCTGGGACTTCGGCGACGGCGGAACCGGGTCGGGCTCCCGGCCCTCCCACCGCTACCTGGCACCCGGCGTCTACACCGCGACGGTGACGGTGACCGACGAGGAGGGCTTGACGGGATCCGCGCAGGTCAGGATCACCGTGAATCCATAGCCCCGTCCGGCGTCCCCGGCGGCCGTTCCTAGCGGCCGCCGGGAGCCGCCGGGCGAACGCTGCCGGCGCGATCGGGCTGCCATGGCAGCGAAGCTTGGTCACTCGCTCCATGGACCGAAGCAATCTGGGCTTGATATCGGAGAGCTGTCGCTGAGCTGCGGTGACGGTGAGAGCCGCCTGTCGGAATCGAGCCGACGACCCACGCATTTCGTACCAAAAAACGGCACCATGGCTGGGAGCACTGATACCCCTCGGCCCGGCCACTCCCGACTACGGCTCAAGCGAGCTCGGATCGGAAGGGATGTCAACCGCGTGCTCCTGGAGGGCAGCCAACGGCACAATCCTCAGCACCGCCTCGTTGGTAGAGGCCAGCACGACCGGCGCCGCCACACCGTCGTCATGGGCACGCGCCCAGTTCACCGCCGTCACACACCAGCGGTCGCCCGGCGCGAGCCCGGGAAACCGGAACTCAGGTCTCGGCGTCGACAGGTCGTTGCCGATGCCACGTTGATGGTCGAGAAACTCAGCCGTGACGACCGCACAGATGGTGTGGCTGCCCAGATCCTCCGGCCCGGTTCTGCAGCAGCCGTCCCGGAAGAAGCCCGTGATCGGATCCGCGCCACACGATTCCAGCTCGCCACCCAAGACATTGCGCTGCCTCATGCGACCAGCATCTCGCACGGCGGTGAGATCCGGGCCAGATGGGACCTTCGCCACTGTGCTGCCGGCGAGCTGTCGAACGGCCGAGTTGGCGAGGCCATTGCGGTGTCGCCTCCTCGCGTCGTTCGTCAGTCGTGCCGGTCGTCGACCGTTGGGGGTCTACTCCGCGACCCGGACCGCGAGTGCTGGCTTGATCCGGGCTGCTCGCCGCGCCGGCAGCGCGGTGGCGATGATGGACGCGAGCAGCGCGGCGCCGACTGTCAGGCCGATCTCTCCCCAGGCGATCGGGAAGGCGACGTCGATGGAGCCGAACATCGGGCTGTTGCGGTAGAGCAGGTACGTCGTGATCAGGCCGAGGATCGTGCCCACGGCGATGCCCTCGAGGGCGATGAAGGTGCTCTCGGTGAGGAAGGCCCGGCGCACTGTCCGGGCGCGGAAGCCCAGTGCCCGCAGGACACCGATGGTTCGGCGGCGCTCTCGGACCGAGCGGACCATGACGACGCCGAGTCCGGTGATGCCGACGAACAGGCCGAGGGCGAGGTAGCCCTGCATGAGCTGGAAGAACTGGGTGTTGGCCGAGTATGAATCGCGCACCGTCTGCTTGATGTCGGTCGCCACCACGCCGTTGGAGAGGAACTGACCCTCGAGTGTCCGGACGAGGGCGGGGACGTCGGTACCGGGCCGCGTTCGCATCAGCACACTCGATTCGCGGGCATCCGGGCCGAAGATTGACTGGACGGCGGCGTGCCCCATCAGCACGGGATAGCGGAACTCGCCGCCGCCGATGCCATAGAACGCCGTTCCATCGGTCACAAGGCCGGCGATGGTGAAGTCAGTCGTCTCGCCGGTTCGCGGGTTGGTCAGCGCCAACGTGTCGCCCGGTTCGATCGGCTTCCCTGGGGGGCCTCCGGGCGACGCGTAGAAGGCGTCGATCATCACGTATTTCGGATCGCTCAGCACGACGTCCCACGCGGTGGCATCGTTGACCAATCCGTCGAGTCGACTGTCGAGCGCCGGGCCATCGACGCTCGCGGGCATTCCGACCGCGAGCGCCGGCACGGGATCGTCGGTGCGGTGCAGCGGGTCATTGCCCCAAGCTGCGGAGGTCACCAGCGGGGCCACCCAGTCGACCTGATCGTCGAACGGACCTTCGGTCAACGTTCGCTCGGGTTCGTCAATCGGCGTGTTGGCGTTGTAGTCGATCCGAACGGTCCAGCCTGCGGACGCATCGATGACGGACTGATCGACACCATGCTGGATGATCGCGGAGATCTGAGTGAGCAGCACGATGACGAAGACGATCAGGCTGTACATCGCGAGCGTCGCGCCGGTACGGAATCGTCGCGCTGTCGGGTAGGCCACGGCCAGCCTTAGTGAGAGACCCGACTCCGACGGACGCTCTATCCAGCGCCGCAAGGGTCGCAGCAGAACCGCCTGATGCTGGCTGAGCAGCACGACCGCGGCGAACGACAGCATCGTTCCCAGCACGACGTACGTCGACGTCGAGGACTCGTCATAGATGTGCGGGCTCACCAGGTGCGCGACGAGGCCCCAGACGAGGACGGCGAGCGCGACAGCGCTCGTAACAACGGGCGGCGGCAGGACGAGCCGGAGCAAGGGAACGGCGCAGACTGCCGTGAGGGCAGGGAACAAGTAGGTGCCCGTGCCTTGGCTCGACGCGACGAAGACAGCCGGCACAGCCGCGGCCGCGAACAGGGCGGTGAAAAGTGCCGACAGCACCGTAAGCCAGCGGCGGTTTCGGCGATGTTTCGCGGGCTCCAGGTCGCGGATCGCGGCAATGATGTTGGTTCGAGCGATCTTGACGCTGGTGAGCGCCACCGCGACGAACGCGATCAGGAATCCGGCGCAGATGCCGTTGACGAGGCTGGCCGGACGAACGTCGTAGACGAGGGTGAGCTGGTTGTTCTCGGTGTTCCAGCCGTTGAGGATGCTGACGGCCAGGATCACAACGACTCGGCCGACCAGGAGCCCCACGGCGGCCCCGAGAAGTGCGGCCAGTGCGCCATAGATGGCGCCTTCGATGGTGAACTCCGCCGTGACCCGCCGCCGTCGCATGCCGACTGCGCGCAGGATGCCGAGCTGACCTTTCCGTTCCTCGGTGAGCATCACGAAGATGTTCACGAGGAGGAGTACGCCCGCGATGATGCTGAAGCTTGCGATGAACAAGAACATCGAGCCGAGGACGTCACCGGTCTCTTCGGCTGCTTCGAGCACCTCTTGCTTCGGCGTGGCCACCACCGCGCCGGAGTTGGCAAGGCCGCCGAGATCGTCGAGGATCGCCGTCTCCACCTCCTCGGTCAGTGCCTCGCCCGACTCGACTCCGCCCCGGTTGGAGATCAGAGTCGTCGTCATGGGCTCGCGTCCGACTGCGACGGCGGCATTGACCAGCGTTCCCTGCTGGAAGAAGGCGTTGCGGTTGACGGCGGCGCCGACACCCATGCCGGCGACGCCTTCTGCGGGGACAACCCCGGCGACCGTGAAGGTCTGGGGCTGTCCGTAGAGCTCGAATGTGATCTCGTCACCGGCGGTGGCGTCGAGCGACTGAGCCAGGTTGTCGTTGATGACCACCTCGTCGGGACCTGGCTCGGCGACGTCGAGTCCCGACTCCCCCGTGCCGCCGAACTCCCCGGCGGCGTCGAAGTCGAGCTCCCACACCAGGGCCTGCGGCTCGGCCTGCGGTTGGCCGGCTTCTTCATGGATCGCCGCCGACTGGTCACCGCGTACGGTCAGCACGCCGTCGACTCGCGGATCGTCGGACAGGGCGTCCAGTCGGTCCGCGGCAGTGTCACCGACGGTGAGCGATGCCGATCGTACGGTCTCGTCGATCGGCCCGAGGACGTCGTACGCCGACTGCCGAACCGAGCGGTCCAGCGAGTCGCCGACGGCCATGCTGGCCACGATGAGTGCCGTGCCCAGCAGCGAGCCGACGACGACCAGGACCGCCTCCGTTGGACGTCGCATGATCTGGCGTAGAGCTAGCCGCCGCAGGATGGGTCGCCGGACCAGCAGGTAGACCGTGAAGCCGAGGGCGATGCCGGTCGCGATCGCCAGCGGAATCATGGCGTCCGGATACATGGCTCATCCTCACTGCCGAGCGCCGGACGCAATGCCGGCCTGCGCGCGGCGTTCATCGCTGGAGAGTCGACCGTCCCGCATCAGGACCAGGCGCCCGGCCGCATCGCCGACCGTCGGGTCATGCGTGACGAGCACGATGGTCTGACCATGCAGCCGGTTGAGCTCGAGGAGCAGGTCCATAACCTCGGCCGCCATCGAGCTGTCCAAGTTGCCAGTCGGCTCGTCGGCCCAGACGATCGCTGGTCTGGCCACGAGAGCCCGGGCGATCGTGACGCGCTGCTGCTCGCCGCCGGACATCTGGTTCGGCAGGTGGTCGGCGCGATGGGAAAGTCCTACCCGGCGGAGAATCTCGAGCGCGGCCTTGCGGGCGGGCTTCGTCGGCGTACCGACGAGGAGCAAAGGCAGCTCGACGTTTTCGACCGCGGTGAAGACCGGAATCAGGTTGAACGACTGGAAAACGAAACCCATCGACCGCGCGCGATGCTCGGTCCGATCTGCGTCGCTCATCGCGAAGAGATCCCGACCCTCGACGAGTACCCGGCCGCCGTCGATGTCGTCGAGTCCGGACAGGCAGTTCAGAAGGGTCGTCTTGCCGGATCCGGACGGGCCCATGACGGCGACCAGCTCGCCGGCGTGCACTGACAGGTCAAGATCGACCAGTGCAGGCACTTCGATGTCGCCGTTGCGGTAGACCTTGGACACTCGCTCGGCAACCAACAACGGTGCTGACGGATGATTGGTCACGTCGCCCGTCTCAGCCGCGGAGTAGGAGCGCATGGTCATCTTGACATCTCCCGCTGCTCGAGGCTGAAGCCCAGCTGGCGTCCCCAGAAGTGAGCACGGCCGGCCTCGCCGTCAACTAGCGGTCCGGTCACATCACTGACGTAGAAGCTCTCGGGGTGACGGATCATCCGATACCCGCGCCGGCGCAGCCGTTTGGCCGCGCCACGGGCGGCGGACCCGGTTAGCGGCTGCAGCTTGACTTCGGACCGTGTGTCGAAGCAAGCGGCATAGCGTCGACGCGCCGTCCGGGGAAGCCTGCCAAGCCACTCCCGTAGTCCAAGGTGGCGTGACACAACCGGAGTCGTGATGCGGCTTGCGGCGTCCGCCCGGGTCCGCGGCCAGCTCATCCCAAACGCATGGGTCGGGCAGCCGACGATGAGAAGGTCAACCTCGTCGAGCAGCTCGTCGGAGGCGTCCCCGACCTCGACAACGTCGGTCTGAACGTACGGCCGGATGCCTTCCGCTATGGCGTCCGCGACGGAGCGAGTGTTGCCGAACATCGACTCGTACACGATGAGTGCTCGCATGATGATCCTCCTGAGCAATCGGCCTTACCTCTTCAGTTCAATCCCTGCGGCTGCCCAACGGCAGAGAAGAAGGCCCTCAAGAAGCAATCCGTGGTCCATGACGGAAGCCTCTGCGGACAGGACCTTCAGCACGTCCGAACGGCACGTCCGAAGGCTGACCGGAACCGCGGCGATGAGGCGAAGGTCGGGCCCGTCGGACCGGATGTATACGGTCCCCGACTTACCATCGTCGGGTGGAAGAGGATCGGCCGCTGGAACGGCACGAGCTGGACGACGCGCTCGGATTCACATCGCTGGCCCGGGTTCGCCTCGACACGCTGTTAGAGGAGCTGCATGGGCGGGTGGGCGATGTCCTGGCGAGCCAGGATCGGCTGCGGTCGCTTCTGGATGCGGTGGTCGACCTCGGCACCGACCTCGACCTGCCACGGGTGCTTCAGCGAATCACCGACGCGGCATGCACCCTGGCCAACGCCCGCTACGGCGCGCTCGGTGTGCTGGGCCCAGACGGCGAGGTGCTTGCCGAGTTCATCACCCACGGCGTGACCGATGAGGAGCGCGCCCGGATCGGACCGCCGCCCAGTGGTCACGGCGTTCTCGGCGTTTTGATCAAGGAGCCACAACCGATTCGGCTGCCGCATATCGGCGACCATCCACAGTCGTACGGCTTTCCATCCAACCACCCGCCGATGGAGTCGTTCCTCGGTGTTCCGGTACGGGTCCACGACCATGTCTACGGCAACCTCTATCTGACCGAGAAAATCGGCGCCGACGAGTTCACCGACCTCGACGAACGGATCATGGTCGCACTCGCCGCCGCAGCCGGGGTCGCCATCGACAACGCACGACTGTACGAGCTGACCGACCGCCGCCGTCAGTGGCTTCAGGCAACGGCCGAGATCATGAACGTCTTACTGGGTGAGGTCGACCGAGCCCAGGCACTGCGCTTGATCGCCGGCAAGGCCCGCGAAGTGTCCGGCTGCGACGTCGCCGCCGTGCTCTTGGCAGATCAGAGCGACGACGGCCGCCATCTGGTCCTGGAGGTCGTCGAGGGCATTGACGCCGGATCGATCGAGGGCGAACGAATCTCGATCGACGCGGGTGGTGTCCTGGCCGAGGCAATGGAACAGGAGTCACCAGTCATCGTCGACGACCTGGCGAAGGAAGCGCAGAGCGGTCGAGCGCAACTGCCAGCGGAGTTCGCCGACATGGCGTATGCCGTGCTGGTTCCGCTGCGTACGCCGGCGGGCGGTGGCGTTCTCCTCGCCGCCCAGCGGCGGGACGCGTCGCAGCTGGTCGCCGGTTTCGACATCGAGCTGATCGGCACTTTCGCCAATCAGACGGCGCTGGCACTCGAGCGGGTGCGCGCCCAGGAAGATCGCGCGCAGGTCGCGGTGCTCGAGGACCGCGACCGCATCGCCCGCGATCTCCACGACCTGGTGATCCAGCGCCTCTTCGCGTCCGGGCTCCAGGTGCAGGGTGCGCTGGAACTCATCAGGCGGCCCGACGTCCGTCAGCGGCTCACGAAGGTGACCGACGACCTCGATTCGACGATCCGGGATATCCGCGCCACGATCTTCGAGCTGCAGCATCGGTCTGACCGCAGCGATGTGCGCGCGGACATTCGCGGGCTGGCCAAGGAGTACACCGCGTCGTTCGGTTTCGCGCCCACTGTCGATCTCCTAGGGCCGGTCGACAGTGCCGTGCCCACCGAGCTCCGGCCCGAGGCGCTTGCCGTCGTACGGGAGGGCCTGTCGAACGCCGCCCGGCATGCGCAGGCTTCCGAAGTACACGTCGAAGTCGACGTTCGCGGCGGGAACCTGGGCATCACGATCGCGGACGACGGCGTCGGGATCGGCGAGACGACCCGGCGCAGCGGGCTACGGAACCTGCGGGAGCGAGCCGAAGCCCACGACGGGACGCTGGACGTGCAGCCGAACGAGCCACACGGAACCATCCTGCGATGGTCCGCACCGCTAGGCGGCGACGACTAGCCCCGAGTCACTTGGCCAGCAGTTTGGTGGCCAGCACCGCGGCCTGGGTGCGGCGCTCCAGCCCCAGCTTGCCCAGCAGGCTGGACACGTAGTTCTTGACCGTCTTCTCCGTCAGGTTCAGCTCCTCGCCGATCTGACGATTGGTCATGCCCTTGGCGATCAGCTTGAGCACGTTGAGCTCTTGCTCAGACAGCCGGCGCAGCTCGGCAGGCTGGTCGTCGCCCTTGCGCAGCCGCTCGAGAACCCGACCGGTCACCGCCGGATCCAGCAGCGACTGACCGTCGGCAACCCGGCGGATCGCGTCGACCAGTGCGCCTCCCCCGACTTCCTTGAGGATGTAGCCCGCTGCGCCCGCCATGATCGCGGTAAACAGAGCCTCGTCGTCGTTGTACGACGTCAGGATCAGCGCCTTGATCGACGGATCGAGCGACCGAACCTCGCGGCAGACGTCGATCCCACTGCCGTCGGGCAGCCGGGCGTCGAGCACCGCCACGTCCGGCCGAAGGGCGGGAATGCGCCGACGCGCCTGCTCAGCCGAGTCGGACTCCCCCACGACCTCGAAGCCCGGCTTCGATTCCAGCAGCGCGCGGATCCCCTCGCGTACCACCTCGTGATCGTCCAGGAGGTAGACCCGGACCTTGGTCATCTCGCTGTCCACGACTCAATCATCCCCCGTCCATGGCCACCGGACGCAGAGGCCTCGGCCCCTGCCATTGGGCCCTTCGGCTCTATCACCCGACCACCAGCTCATACCCGGTGACAATCTCGACGTCGATACGGATGACCTCGGTCAGCTCCTTGGCCAGCCATGGGTGAAGCAGACGCTCGTAGCGGTCGAGCTGGACCGAGTCGTCGATCAGTGTCGCGAACCCGGTCACGACGACGCTCCAGCCAGCGTTGAACGCCAGACGGCCGACCGGAACGCTGGCCAACCGGCGAAACGCCTCGTCCTGAGCTAGCGGACGAAGCCGTCGGGGCTCGATCGTCATGCCTCCATCACAGGCCCGTCCGGCCCACCCGCCTAGTGGCCAAGGTCACCCAGCAGAGCCTGTTCGGCCCTACGGAGTTAGGACGCCACGGCGGACTGTTGTTCTGTGGGTTTGATGAGAGGAAGCCAGCCGATCGTCGTCGGCGTAGACGCCACCCGGGAATGCGACGCCGCGCTGCGATGGGCAGTCAATGAGGCTGCCCTCCGGAACCGGCCGCTTCAAGTGGTGGCATCATCCGCACCGGCCGGGCGGCCCAGACTCGTCCGGGCACCAGCGGTGTCGGATCAGTCTCCCGACGCGGACGAGGCACTCGAGCTGTCCGGGCAGTACGCCGCCGCCCGACTCACCTCCGCCCGGGTCACGACCGAGATCTCCACGGACCCGCCGGTCCGTGCCTTGGCCCGGGCCGCGGGCGCCGCAGAGCTTGTCGTGGTCAGTGCACATCAGCACCACAATGGGCACTCGGTCGCCCACGCAGTCGCCTCGCATGTCGCCTGCCCGGTCATCGTCGTACGCCCACCCGAGGCACCGGTGCGACAGCGCGTCGTCGTCGGACTGGACGGTTCGGTGGAGTCTGACTACGCACTGGCCTTCGCGTTCGACGAGGCATCCCGACGCGAGGCATCGGTCGAGGCGGTGCACAGCTGGCGGCCGATGGGATCCGAGGCCAGCTACCGACGGTGGATCGCGCGGACCGAGCAAACCTTCCAGCAGCAGTTGCGGGACAGCGTCGCGCCGTACCGGACGAAGTACCCCAACGTCCCGGTGGTCGAACGCGTGCTGCAAGGCGGTCCAGCCGACCAGCTCGCCGAGCGGTCGGCCAGGGCCGACCTGGTCGTCGTAGGCTCTCGCGGCTACGGCCGGGTCATCGGTCGCCTGCTCGGATCGGTGAGCCAGGACCTGCTCGACCGCGCTCAGTGCCCCGTCGCGGTCCTGAAGAACGCCTGGTAACCGATCGCCGTCAGCGAGATCGTTCGCGAGGCCGGCGACGGACAACTGCGACCGGGCAGCTTGCCCGCTGGAGCACGCGACGGCTCACCGAGCCGAGCAGCAGGGTGGCAGCCGGCCCGCGACCGCGGGCGCCTACGACGAGCAGATCCGCCCCATCGCTCAGCTCTCCGAGCACCCGGTCGGGACGGCCGTTCTCGTATCGCGTCACAACCTTGACGTCGGGGTATAACTCACGCCAGCCAGCGACCGCCTCCGCGACGTCGAGCAGCTCGCTGTCGTCGACGACAACTCGTTCCGGGTCGCTGAGGATGGCCACCACTGCCTGTGATTCGGTGTACGGATCCCAGACAGCGTGGACGACCGTCAGTGGACGCCCACGCAACGACGCCGCCTCGAAGGCGAAGCCGGCCGCCGATATCGAGGCCTCCGATCCATCGACGCCGAGGATCACGCCACTCGTGCTCTCAGGATGCCTGGGCAACGTGTTCGGGTCTCGTACGACTACGACGGGGCAGGTCGCATGCCGGGCCACGGCCGAACTGACCGAACCCACCAGGACAGAAGCAATCCGGCCGAGGCCGCGGGATCCGACGACAAGGATGTCGCGATCGGTCGCGGTCCGGGCGAGTGCGGTGGCCGTGTCGTCAGCGACCGACTCGCCCATGACATCCACCCCTGGCCATGCCGCCCGGACATCCGCAAGGGCCGTGTCGACGATCTTCTGCGCTACCCCTTGATCGTCGGTCTGGACCGCGTGAACAATCTGCATTGGCCAGCGTCGCCGCTGCGCTTCGGCCGCCGCCCAGTGGAGCGCGCGCCGAGCCTCATCAGAGGGGTCGACGCCGACGATGACCGAATGGTGGCGGCGAGACTGCGCGTTCATCTTGGTCGGAGCGGCCTCCTTCCAGGTACAGCTTTAGTCTTCGCAGAGAAATGGCCGTGACCCAGTGACAGTCGACCCCTAGATCTGGTCGTTGGTCCCCGTCGAGTCTCATCGCGGTGTCGCCGACCGGCGCCGTCACGGTCGACAGCCCGGTCTTTGCGACATGGTCTCCATTCCGGTCAGGCGACGAGTGCGGTGGCGATGACGAAGTACAGCAGGATCGAGACCAGATCCTGCGTGATCGTCGCCACCGGACCGGACCCGAATGCAGGGTCACGACCCAGACGATTGAGCAGCCACGGCAAGACCATCGCTAACACGGTGGCCACCGAGCTGGCCGCCAACATCGCCAGGGAGACTGTTCCAGCGACTGACGCGTCGCCGTAGAGGAGCGAGTACGGAAAGATCGCAACTGCGAGGGCGATGCCGATGAAGAGACCCGTGAGTGCCTCTCGTCGTACCAGTCGCCGTACCGGAACATCGACAGCGAGCGCCCGGATCACCAGCGCTTCGGTTTGGGTGCCGACCGCGTCGGCGATATAGACAACGGCGGGGATGAAGAATGCAAGAGCAACGTTGCGTTCGAGTCGGGCCTCGAACGAGCTGACGATGCCGACGCTGAGCATGGCGCCGATCAAGCCGACCAGCAGCCACGGCATTCGGTGGACGAAGCGCCGGACAACCGGCTCAACGGCCGCATTGCGGGCTAGCGATGACCGCTTGAGATATCCGCCCATCCGCGCCATGTCTTCGTCGTGCTCCTGCAGCAGTACGCCCAGCAATGACGACGGCGGGATCAGACCGACGAACTGGCCGCCGTCGTCAACGACAGCGATGGTGCCTTCGCGATGCTGCACCGCCCGCCAGGCAGCCACTTCCTGGTCCACTCCGGCCCCAACGACAGGTGGGTCGGTGTCGGCGATGTCGACGAGACGAGTGTCGTCGCGCGCGGCCAGCAGCCGCTCGACGGGAACCAATCCGCCGAGATGCCCTTCGTCGCACAGTGCGACGACGGCGGCACATTCGTACCTGCGCCCCCGCATCGACCTCACGGCTTCGCCAACCGTGACCGAGGATCCGAAGACCGGAACCGCCGTCGCTACGTGGCTCACCGCGGCATCCAGCGCCCGGGCGCCGGTCATCTGGGTGCGCATGGGGCGAGCATGCTCGCGATCGCGGATCAGTACATAGAGACCGAAGACCCCGATTGTGGAGCGTCGCGGCCGGAACTAGCGCGGTTCGGCGAGCTCGTACGGCTGGGCCCGATGCAGGGCGACTTTGACTGCGTCGTTGCCGGCCGCGTCGGCGAAAACGTCGTACGCCTTCGGGAAGTCGTCGAGCTCGAAGCGATGGGTGACGAATCCCCTGGTATCGAGCCGGCCGTCGGCGAGCAGCTGCAGCAGGGTCGGCGTGGAGTACGTGTCAACGAGACCGGTCGTGATGGTGAGGTTCTTGATCCAGACCGTCTCGAGATGCAGCGTCGCCGGTTTGCCGTGGACGCCGATGTTGGCGACATGTCCACCGGGCCGTACCAGGTCGACGCACTGTTCGAAGGTCTCCGGAATACCGACCGCCTCGATCGCGACGTCCGCGCCAAGTCCATCGGTGAGGTCCTCGATCACGCGACGGGGTTCGTCGACGGTAGGGGCGATGGTGACGTCGGCACCGAAGTCCTCACTGGCCCGCTTGAGCCGGGACTCGGCCGGGTCGATCACGACGATGCTTCGAGGACTGTACAGACGGGCCGTGGCGACGGCCGCCAGGCCGATCGGGCCGGCGCCGACGATCGCGACGACGTCGCCGGGGCCGACCTGGCCGTTGCGGATGCCGACCTCGTACGACGTCGGCAGGATGTCGGCCAGCATCAGGGCCTGTTCGTCGGTCACCGTCGGTGGCAGCTTGTGGAGTCCGTGGTCGGCGAACGGGATGCGGGCGAATTCGGCCTGGACACCGTCGATCACATGCCCGAGGACCCAGCCGCCACCGCGCAGGCACTGGCCGTACATCGCCCGCCGGCAGTACGCGCAGCGTCCGCAGCCAGAGATGCACGAGACGAGCACGCGATCGTCGACGGATACCTCGGAGACCGAGGAGCCGATCTCGACGACCGTCCCGACCGACTCGTGGCCAAGCACTCGGCCGGGGCTCACCTCGGGCACATCACCCTTGAGAATGTGCAGGTCCGTCCCGCAGATCGTGACCGCGTCGATGCGGACGATCGCATCCCCGGGAGCCTGGATTTTGGGTTCGGGCACAGTAGTCCAGCTCTTGCGGCCGGGCCCGTCGAACGTCATGGCTCTCATCGGTCGCGACCTCCTACGTTCGCGTATCGATACCTGTCCTTCAACATTCAGCGAACCTCGGCGCCGGTGGGTCTGGTACCGACGTTCGACTCCGTTCGTCGGGTCGGTGGTCAGGGACCTTGGTCACGTGTGGTGTGCCAATGTGCTGACGCCAAGAGGCCGTCGGACATAGTCGATCGCTGAGGTTGTGATGGCGCGCGCCTCTGCCGTGTGGATCGGATCCGATTGATCGTTGAAGCATGAGAGAACTTGTGAACCCGATCGTTGTCGGATACGACGGCTCGGCCGATAGCGACCGCGCGGTCGACTGGGCGGCCTCGGCGGCACACCTGCGGCACTGCCCGATCCGACTCGTCGCGGTCATCGAGGACGACGCCGATCCGGATTGGCTTCCTGACCGTGTCGAAGAGGCACGTGAGCGGGCGCTGGAGGAGCTCCGTGTCCGTGGCGACGCCGAACTGCCGGTGACCGTGATGAAGCCACGCTCGGAGCCCGCATCGCACGCGCTGTTGCGCCTCGCCTCGGACGCTCACCTCATCGTGCTCGGGGCGCACGGACACAGCGTCCTGGATGGCGCTCTGAGCGGATCGGTGAGCCAACACCTGGCGCGGCACGCCGAATGCCCGGTGGTGGTCGTCCGCGAGACCCATGACCCGAACGCCCGGCGAATCGTGGTCGGCTTCGACGACTCGCCAGGAAGTCAGCAGGCGGTGGCATTCGCGTTTGAGATGGCACACGACACCAAGGCACCGCTGACAATCATCCACGGTTGGCGGTACAACGCCAACGGAACCGTCGGCCTGTACATGCCGTTGGGCTCGGACATTCCCGAGCACGTCGCATCCGAACGCGCAGCGCTGCAGGACGCGATGCGGGAGTGGCAGGACAAGTACCCCGACGTCGACGTCCAGCTGTCGGCGGTTCCCGTGCACCCGGTGCGGGTCCTCACCGACGCATCCGACCACGCCGCGATGGTTGTCGTCGGTTCGCGTGGTCGCGGCGCATTCACCGGCCTGCTGCTCGGCTCGGTGAGCCAGGGTGTCCTCCACCGCGCGCGCAGCACGGTCGTGGTCACCCGTTAGTCAGATCAGCCAACAACAGCATTCGGTCTTCAAACCCAGTTAGAGGAGGTTCGTCATGCAGACCACCCAGCATCACCAAGATCACATCCCCGTGCAGATCGAGCCCGACGCCGGACGCGAGGATGCACCGAGAGTACGTGAGAGCCGCGCTGCCCGGTACGCACTCGCAGTGCTGCGGATCGCCTACGGGCTCACCTTCCTGTGGGCGTTCTTCGACAAGCTGTTCGGCCTGGGGTACGCGACGCCGAACGGCCAAGCCTGGATCGACGGCACCGACCCGACCGAGGGCTACCTGCTCGGCGCTCCCGACGGCTGGCTCGAAGGCTTCTACCACGGCCTTGCCGGCGACTGGTGGGTCGCACCGTTGTTCATGGCGGGGCTGCTCGGCGTCGGACTGGCCCTGACATTCGGTATCGGCATGCGGATCGCCGCCGTTGCCGGCGGGCTGCTCTACCTGATGATGTGGAGCGTCGTACTGCCGCCGGTCAACAACCCGGTTCTGGACGAACACCTGCTCGGCGCCATCACGCTCGTCGTCCTGGCGTTCACCAACGCCGGCTACACCTGGGGCTTCGGGCGGGAGTGGGCTCGGCTCCCGATCGTCCGTCGCTGGTGGACCGTCCTGAGCTGACGTCGGCCGCGTAGCTCGTCCGGAGACGTATCGACAGAACACTCATCAGCGAGCGGTGGCGGTGGCGGAACACTGCCACCGCTCGCCTGATCCGTTCCAGAGGAGGAAATCCCCATGACGAGCGGTCGTCCCAAGCTGAGCGAACTCGCTCCCCGGGAGTGCTGGGATCTCATTACAGCCGGGGGAATCGGCCGGATCGCGACGACCACCGACGATGGGCCGGTCGTCCTTCCGGTCAACTTCATCGTCGACAACGAATCCGTCGTTATCCGCACGACGGCTTACGGTGTGATCGGACGGATCGGTTCCGCATCTGAGCTGGCTTTCGAGGTCGACCAGCTCGACGAGGCGATGCGCGCGGGCTGGAGCGTCCTACTCGTCGGCGGGATGGAGCGAATCGAGGATCCGGACGAAGTGGCCGCACTCGTGGGGCCGGGCGGACTCGAGCCCTGGGCGGGCGGCGTACGGAACCTCGTCCTGCGGATTCGTCCAAGACGCATCACTGGTCGGCGGATCGAAGCCTCCTAGCGATTGTCGACTCCCGCCCACTGCCTAAGCAGATATGCAGACGCATGTTCGAAAGGTGACTCCTGCTATCGATTTCGCACCACGCGGGTACGACGACGTGAATTGAGACGGGCGTCTCCGCAGGTCAGCGAGCCGCCTGTCGGAATCGAACCGACGACCTACGCATTACGAGTGCGTCGCTCTGGCCAACTGAGCTAAGGCGGCGTGACCCAGGGATTCCGGGCCGACCGCTGAGTGTAGTCGGCGGCGCCGGAGGACTCCTACTCCGTATCCCGGAGGCGCTCACCCACTGCCGAGTTGTAAGGGTTGAGCTGTACAAGGTCATTACAGCACCATCGATGACATGGACCCCACCGGCACGTACATCACTGGACGGCGACCTCTCGGCACGTGACGAGCGAAGGGCCCATCACGTACGAGCGATGCCAATGCGGTCAGTGGCGAGTACGGCATGAGACGTCGGCCCAGATCGATCAGACGCTGGTGCTGACCCGATCGGCCTGACCGGCCGACGCCGAGAGACGGATACGCCGCCGTCAACGGTCCATGTCAACCGTTCGGAGCTGTCAGCCTGTCTCACTAGACAGGAGGTCAGTCGTGCGAGATGCCGCCGAGTTCACCGAGTTCGTCGCGACTCGGTCGAGCGCGCTGTTGCGTACGGCCTATCTCCTGACGGGCGATCGGCACTTGGCCGAAGACCTGCTGCAGACGGCGCTGATCAAGGCGTACCCGCTGTGGGGTGGCCTCCGGGAGCCGCGAGCCGCCGAGTCGTATGTTCGGACGGCGATGGTCAGGACGCTGATCAACTGGCGCAAGCGCCGGGCCTGGTCCCGCGAGACCTTGGCCGCCACGCCGCCGGACCTTCCGACCACCGCCGCGGACGATGTCGAGACGCGGTCGCGGTTGTGGCCGATCGTTCTGACGCTGCCGCCGCGACAGCGGGCCGTCGTCGTGCTGCGCTACTACGAAGACCTGACCGAGTCGCAGACGGCGGCCATCCTCGGCTGCTCGACGGGCACCGTCAAGAGCCACAACTCCCGCGCGTTGCAGACGCTGCGAGCCCGGCTGGCCGACCCCGAAGACGTACGGAGGCTGTCATGACGACTCCGCTCGAGGATCGACTGCGTACCGAACTGCGCGACGAAGTGACCGGCGTCGAGCTCCGATCGGACTTCGTGTCGGCTGCCGTCGAGGATGTACGAGTGCGGCGCCGCCGGCGTCAGGTCGGCATCGCCAGCTCGTTCGTCGTCGTGACGCTCGCGGGAATCGGCGGCATCGCGATTGATGCGCAGACCGAGAGGGACGGGAATCCGCCGCCGGCCGACGAGACGACCCCACCCCCGTCGGTGCCCACCGAGCCGGCGCCGTCTCTCGACTTCGCCGACATCCAGACGATTCAGCCGCGCGAGATGGCGTGGGAGAACCTCCCATGGCGAGACACTGCCCTGCCACAGGTGCTGCCGACCGACGTCGCCGCGGCGCCGACGCTGTCGAACGACCCGATCGACCACGCCGTCGCACTCGTGGGCGGTCCCGGCTCGACGGTCGGTGTGGTCGGCGACGACGGCCAGCTGCGCCGGCTGGACGGCGTGTCACTGGAGCGGATCCGCGATCCGGCCGGCTATCGCTCCAGCCCGGTGAAGCAGGGATCGCTCACGCCGGACGGCAGCGTCGCGGCGTTCCCGCAACCCGATGCGTTGGTCGTGGTGGACCTGGCCGACGGCTCCAGCCAACGGCTCGACCTGCCCGGATTCAACACCCGGGTGGTGTGGTCGCCCGATCGTCAACACATCCTGGTCGGGCGAGAGGGCGGCCCGAGCAGCCTGGTCGACATCACCGACGGCTCGGTCGGGGACGTGCCGTACAACGCCTACCAGACCACGTTCACCGACGACGGCGCCGCGCTGGAATTCCGGGAGACGCCACAGGAGGTGTGGACGTCTGAGCTGATCCGCTGGGACGGCACCGACAAGGACAGCCGGCTTCCCCTCTCGATCTGGTGGGGTGGCGAGACTCCACCAGATGCGTCGGACGGCCGTCTCGTGCTCGCCGGGTCCGTCGACGACATTCACCCGAGTGAGGAGACCACCCGCGGCCGCAACGGATGGATCGTGCTCGACATCGACACCGGAACACCGATTGCGATGCTTCGCGCGCCCGGCGCGTGGTACGGCACCTGGCTGTTCGGCCAGTGCGCGTGGCTCGACGACGAGACCGTGATCGTCCAAGGCGAGCCCGGCCTGCTCGCGTGGACGCCGAGCACGGGGGCACTCGAGCGCGTGAGCACAGGCGGGTCGCAGGAGACGTCGCTCGCCACGGCGGTCCTCGACTGACGGCCTAGCGGACGTCCGGCGCAGCCTCCAGTTCGCCGAAGTCGCGATCCCAGTGCTGATTAGCGAACTGCAATGCCTTGAGGTGCAACGGTGCGAGCCGCATGCCGGGGCGCATCAGGTCGTCCATCGGCGTGAAGCGCACGAAGGTGCCGGTCGTCACCGCCGGTCCGGCCACCATCGACCCGACTCGCGCCAGCGGATCCGAAGCCACGACGAAGCGGCCCTCCTGCCACGACACGTCGACCTCGTCGGTGGCACCCTCCCAGACCCGGTCGCACAGGCCCATGGCGTTCGCGAACCGGGATCGGTCGGCGGCCTCGAGGACGAGCCACTCGAGCGTCGCCGCGTCGATGCCGGGATCCCGGCCGGCTACGACGTTCAACTGCAGAAGCTCCAAAGGAACGCCCGGCATGCCCTTGGCCAGTGTTGCCAGGCCGCCGGTGAATCGCGGATTGAGCTCCGTCGGACGGAACCCGTCGCGGGTCATGACGCCGTCGATGCCGAAGCCGCCGCGGTAGCCGACCCGGTCGACGAGGATGGCGCCGACCCGCCGGACCAGATCGCGCATCTCCTCGCGATCGGTGTCACGCGGATCCCACCAGGTCGACATGCCGCCGAGGAAGAACCGGTTCTTCGACGTCTCGCGAAGCATCACCAGTTCGACTGGCCGCAGTGCTGCGATGCCGTCGGCGAGCGCGAAGCCGTGGATGCTGCAGGGGACGCCGTCGAGGAACGGCATCACCCGGACGCGGTCGCAGTGCGCCGCGAAGTAGGCCGTCATCGACTCGGCATCCGCGTCGGAGCGCACCCACCGTACGAAGTCACCGCCGCCGTTGACCCCCTCGCGAGCATCGCCCGACCAGACGGCGCCGTCGTCGCCGCCGACCGCCTTGGTCGCCTCGACGAGTTCGTCGTAGGACGACGCTGGGACGATGCGCGCCGGCGACCGGCGTATGTCGGCGGCGTCCCAGATCTCGTCGCAGAGCAGCTTGTCCTCGAACCGAACCCACTCCTCGGGCCGACCGCCCACGACGTCCCGGCCGAGCAGCGAACCATGTCCGGCGAACGGTGGCAGCCACCACACGGCCGGCGATCCGGGTCGTAGTCGTCGACCCGGCGTACGAGCTCGGGCGGCGGCGACGCGATGAGCTGAGCGATCTCCCGTACCTCCTGGCTCAGCGAAGCCACGGCCGCCAAGGGGAGATGGTAGATGTCGGCGTCGTCCGGCGACGGCAGCGGGCCGGTGCCGGTGCCACGCGCGACCAGCAACGGCCGCTCGGCGCCCCACTCCTCGAGTTGCGTGACGTGGCTCGTCATGCCGGCGAGCACGTGGAACGCCACGATGACCGGGCGGCCGTGGAACGGCTCGGCCAGGTGCGAGATCCAAGCCTCGACGTCAGGACGATCGCCGTGGGTCATGGCCGGAAGCTATCCGACGCGAGGCCGAGCCGCATGCGGTTTTGCACCATCCTGCAGCCTCAGCAGGACAGGCCGTCCTGCGGCACGGTGCCGTCGACGAGGTAGGCGTCGATCGCTTCGTCGACGCAGTCGTTGCCCATGTGGTAGCCGGTGTGCCCGTCGCCGTCACGGCTGACCAGGACGCCCGACTGGAGCTGACCGGCCAGAGCGTCGGCCCAGTGGTAGGGCGTCGCCGGGTCTCGGGTCGTGCCGATGACGACGATCGGAGCGGCGCCCGCGCCGTCGATGTCCGGCGCCGGCTGCTCCGGCTGGATCGGCCACTCCGAGCAGCTGATCATCGACCAGGCGAAGATCCGACCGAAGACCGGCGACACCTGCTCGTAGCGCGACTCCGAGTCGCTGATCTGCCGGTCGCTCAGTTGCACCGGATGGTCGAGACAGTTGACGGCGTAGATGACCTGAGCCGAGTTGTCGCTGTAGCCGGCCGGCGTACGACTAAGGTAGGTGTCGGCGAAGCCGAGCAGCAGCGAGCCGTCGCCGTCGAGCGCAGCCGTCAGCCCCTGGGTCAGCAACGGCCAGAAGTCCTCGCTGTAGAGCGGCAGCGCGATGCCGTAGAAGCCGAGCGACTGGGTCAGTGGACGATCCGGATCGCCGCTGTCCAACGGCTCCTGGTCGAGCCCGTCGAGAAACCCCATGAGCTGATCCATCGCGCTCTGCGGATCGGATCCGAGCGGACATTCGCCGCTGCTCACGCAGTAGTCGATGTAGGCCTCCAGCGCGGTCTGGAACCCGGCCGCCTGCTGGATGTTGAGCTCCGTCGCCGACAGGGCCGGGTCGATCGCGCCGTCGAGGACGAACCGCCCGACCCGCTCCGGGAACAGCTCGGCGTAGGTCGCGCCGATGAACGTGCCGTAGGACGCGCCGTAGTAGGTCAGCTTCGGATCGCCGACGACAGCTCGCAGGATGTCGAGGTCCCGCGCCACCTCCACGGTCGACACGTGCGCGGACAACTCACCGGCGTCCACACAGCCCTCGCCCAGACCGCGCACAAGCTCCCTCGCCTCGTCGGCCTCCGCAGGCGTGTCGGGGTCGGGATCGAAGGCGACCAGCTCGTCGAGCTCGGCGTCGTCGAGGCACACCAGGGGATCGCTCTCGGCGACTCCCCTCGGGTCGAAGCCGATGATGTCGTAGTTGTCCAGCACCTCGCTGGACATCTGCGGCGCGAACGAGTCGACGTAGTTCTGACCCGAGCCGCCGGGTCCGCCGGGGTTGATGAACAGCGTCCCGATCGGGTCGTCCGACTGCGCCGGAGCCCGCTTCAGCTGCAGCTCGACCGTCTCGCCGGACGGGTCGTCGTAGTCCAGCGGCACCTCGACGCTGCCGCACTCGAAGTCGCCGCACTCCGACCAGTCGATGGTCTGGTCATGGAAGGCCACGACGCTGGAGCGATCCGAGTCGGGCGCCGGCGACGACTGCTCGGTCTCGGCGGTCGGCTCCGTCGTCGGATCATCCGCCTCCGGATCGTCGTCCCCACCACCACAACCGGTCGCCAGGACCGCGACCACAGCCAGCCCGGCCAGTCCCCGTCGCCCCTTTCTCACGTCGCGCTCTCCTACCCGTCCCGGCCCGGCTCGACGTGCCGCTCCTCGTACGCCTGGCGAGATCCACACACCGACGCCCGAGTGCACTGGCAGGTGCGTCCCGAGGCCGTCAACCGCACCACGACGCTGTCTGACGGGACATTGTGTCCCACGACGGTGCCATGGCCTTCGGGCGACTCCACGTCCTCGCCGACGGCCGGCGCGGTGCGGGCAAACTCCGTGTAGAGCGGGTGCTCGTACTTCAGGCAGCACATCAGCCGTCCGCACGCACCCGAGATGCGCAGCGGGTTGACCGTCAGATCCTGGTCCTTGGCCATCCGGACCGTGACCGGCTCGAAGTCGCGGAGGAAGGTCGCGCAGCACAGCTCCCGGCCGCACGGTCCGATCCCGCCCTGGACGCGGGCCTCGTCGCGCGCGCCGAGCTGCCGCAGGTCGATCCGGGCTCGCAGCGCCGACGCCAGATCGCGTACGAGCGCCCGGAAGTCGACCCGATGCGGTGCGCTGAAGTAGATCGTGACGAACCGGTCGATGTCGGCCCGGCGCTCGGTGTAGTCGACGCCGACGACCTTCATCGGCAGCCGGTGCTCGCGGATGAGCCGCTTCGCAGTCTGCTTCGCCTCGGCGCGGATCGCCCGGTTGGCCTCGTCGCGGGCAAGGTCGTCCTCGGTGGCTAGGCCCTCGCACCGGGGCAGCCCGTCGACGTCCTCGCTGACCCACTGCGGCGGCCACACGCACTCGGCGACCTCCGGGCCGTCGTCAGTGGGGACGAGGACCTTGTCGCCGATCTCGGGCGTGACGTCACCGGGATCGAGGTAGTGCAGGCGGCCGTATCGCGTGAACGACACCGCCATCACCATGCCCACGCTCCCCACCCTAAGTGGTCGGGCGCCGCCACTACCCTTGCGGCCGTGACCTATGCCCGTGTGGAGATCGATGGCGCGCCCGCTCCGGCCGAGTTGCTGGCTGCCGCGGCGCTGGTCAACTACGGGCACTACACGACGATGCAGATTCGCGGCCGGGCCGTACGCGGTCTCGGCCTGCACCTGGCCCGGCTCGACGCGGCGACGCTCGAACTGTTCGACGTCCCCCTCGATCCGGAGCGAGTACGGTCGGCGCTGCGGCACTGCCTCGGCGACGACTACGCGGACGCGACCGGCCGGATCACGGTCTTCGACGCCGGCGGCGGGGAGCCGTCGGTCATGGTGAGTGTCGGGGAGCCGGCCGAGCCGTCGATGCAGCCGGCTCGGCTCCGGTCGGTGCGCTATCTGCGGCCGTTCGCGCACCTCAAGCACGTCGGCAGCTTCGCCCAGATCTACTACGGCGTCCGTGCCGAGCGAGACGGCTACGACGACGCCTTGCTGGTCGACGACGACGGTGCCATCGCGGAGACCACGATCGCCAACATCGCCTTCGCCGACGGCGACGACATCGTGTGGCCCGCCGCGCCGGCGCTCGCCGGTGTCACCATGCAGTTGCTGGCGCCCCGACTCGGGTCGCCCCGCCGCCCGATCCACCTGTCGGACCTGACGGGCGTCGGTGCCGCGTTCGTCACCAACTCGCGCGGGGTGACGCCGGTCGGCCAGATCGACGACGTCGCCATCCCGGTCGACGACCGGCTGATGCGCCGGGTCGTCGAGGTCTACGACGCCGTGCCGTGGGACCCGATCTGAGCTCGCGCGCCTACTCCGGCATGCCGGCGTCGACCCACCGGGCGATCAGCGCCGTGCGATCCTCGGACCACGGCTCGTCACACGGCATCGAACCGTCCTCGATCCGCTCCACGATGTCGTCCGCGTGCTCGCGTACGTCGGAGTAGTCCCACAGGTCGAAGGCGAACTGCATCGACTTGCGGTCCTGCTCGCGAAACAACGGCTTGATGTGGGCCTCGAAGCTCACCGGCTCGTCCGGTCCGGGCAGGGCGTCTGCCATGTCGTCGACCTCCTCGGTCCTCGCCAACGCCGAGACGCGACTCCCGGGCGGCCCGGCGGCGGTGTTCCAATCCCAATATGGCATCGGAAGGTTAGCGGGCGGACGGGCGTCGGTCTGGGAGTTCTCCACCGCGAGCCGCGATCCCCACTCGATGTAGGCGTGGAAGACGGACTGGAACTCGGGGTCGTTGGGCAGTCCGGCCTCGAGCGCCGACTGATACAGCAGTGCCGCCCAGCGAGCCCGTTGCTCCTCGGACAGCCGTCGGCCGACGTGCTGCGACACCATCCGCGGGTAGCCGCCGTAGGTCTCGCTGTACGCCTTCGGGGCGCCGAAGACCTCGGCGAGCCATTTCGCGACCCGGTCGGGGTGGTCGTCGGCCATGTCGGCGAACAGCGGCGCCAGCAGTGGGTCGGCCGGGACGTACGTGCCGTAGAACAGCCTGGTCATGCGGGTGAAGGCGGCCAGGCCGCCGGCCCACTCGTACGGCGTGGGGCCGCCCGCCGTGGATCGCGCGCTGTCGTCGGTCATGCCGCTAGCGAAGCAGCACGATTACATGATTACAAGCCGCGAATCTGCGGGATGCGGACAGACCGCACGGAAGAATCGATATTGCGGGGGCCATGACCCCCACGATGTCGATTCTCTGATCGCTGCGTACCAAACCGCGACACCCTGCGCCACTCGCAGCACACCGGGACCACGTAACACCGACCTAGAACCCGGTCTGACCCATCCCACGAGCGGACTTGATCTACGAGACACGCCCCTAGACGTGCAGCTGGATCATCAGCGCCTCGAGGGCGAGCAGCGGTGCGGCGTTCGCCTCGAGCGCCTCGCGGCAGGCGAGGACCGCCTCGATCCGGGCGAGGGTCTGTTCGGGGGTGCCCTTGTGCGCCAGGGACGTGATGTCGGCGCGGACGTCCTCGTTGACCAGGTCGCTGCCGGCCTCGAGCTGGACGACCAGCACGTCGCGATAGAACGACAGCAGATCGAGCAGAGCGCCGTCGATGCTGTCGCGGACGACCCGCTTCTTGCGCCGCTCCTGGTCCTTCTTGAGCGTCGAGAGCGCACCGCTGTAGCCGCGGACCCGGCGGCCGCGCTCGGCGACGCCGTAGACCGTCTCGAGGCCGATCCGCTCCCGCTCGTCGAGGCGGCCGGCCACCGCAGCGCCCTCGGCCTCCGCCGCCTCGTGCAGCCCGGCCGCGGCGTCCAGGCACGCCCCGAGGTCGATCAGGGACGACGGCAGCCCGATGATCTCGCGCCGACGCGACCGGGTGTCCTCGTCGGTGGCGAGTCGGCGGGCCCGGCCGATGTGGCCCTGGCCCGCTCGGGCGGCAGACCACGCCAGGTGCTCGGCGACGCCGTCGGACTCCATGAGGAGCCGGACGACCGCCTCGGTCGGCGGCGTGCGCAGCACCACGTGGCGGCAGCGGGACCGGATCGTGGCCAGCACGTCCTCCGGCGTCGGAGCGCACAGCATCCACACCGTGCGCGCGGCGGGCTCCTCGAGGCTCTTGAGCAGCGCGTCGGCGGCGTCCTCGGTCAGCCGGTCGGCGTCCTCGACCACGATCACCTGCCAGCGGCCAGAGCCCGGCGCGAGAGCGGCGTCGCGGACGAGCTCGCGCACCTGGTCGACGCCGATCGACAGGCCCTCGGTCGCCACCAGGGTCACGTCGGGATGAGCGCCGGACAGCGCCGTCCGACACGCGTTGCAGACCCCGCAGCCACCCTGCTCGCACTGCAGCGCCGCTGCGAAGGCGCGGGCCGCGTTAGACCGGCCGGAGCCCGGCGGCCCGGTGAACAGCCAGGCATGGGTCATGCCGACCCCACTGCCGCCGGCGACCCGGTCCTGCGCCACCGCGACGATCCCGCGGAGCAACTCGACCAGCGGGTCCTGGCCGATCAGGTCGTCCCACACGCCTCCGGCAACGACCGTCGCGGGCGCGCTCATGAGGCGTTGCCCTGGGTGCGCCGGGCAATGGCGAGCAACGGCTCGAGCCGGGCTCTGATCGCCTCGGCGACGGCGTCGGCGTCCTGGTCGGCCGCGACGACCACGTAGTGATCCGGGTCGGCCGCGGCCAGGTCGAGGAAGGACGCGCGTACTCGCTCGTGGAACTCCGGCGGCTCCGACTCGAGCCGGTCGCGGCCCTGGAAGCGGCCATGGCCGACCGCCGGATCGAGGTCGAGCAGGACCGTGAGATTGGGCCGCAGGTTGTGCGTCGCCCACCGGGTCACCCGCTCCAGATCCGCATGGGTCAGGTCGCGGCCGGCGCCTTGGTAGGCCAGCGCCGAGTCGACGTAGCGGTCGGTGACGACGACCGCACCTCGCTCGAGGGCGGGGAGCACGACGGTGTCGACATGCTCGGCCTTGTCGGCGGCGTAGATCAGCGCCTCGGTACGCGGCGACAACGACCCGGTCTCGGGACTCAGCACGATCCGCCGCAGCGTCGCGCCCACGTCGGTGTCGCCGGGCTCGTGAGTGAGCACGACGTCGTAGCCCTCGTCGCGCAACCAGGTCGCCAGTCGATCGGCTTGGGTCGACTTGCCGGAGCCCTCGCCGCCTTCGAGTGCGACGAACACCCCCGTCTCGTGGAACCACCGGCTTCCGACCGGCGCGGCCGGACCCCGCAACTGTTCGCGCAACGACTCTCCTGACCGGTCGTTCATCTGCAGATAGGCCATCACCCCGACCGCGATCGCGACGACGGCGCCGATCGCGAAGGTGAACTGCGCCCCACTGTAGGTGAGCCCGGCGTCAGAAGTGATCTGGAACCGGTGGGCTCCGATCAACGCGGCCGCGGCCGGCGCGAGGACGAGCACGACGGCCAGCGTCAGCCGGGTCGCCGACTGGACGAAGGCGAACGTACGGCCGCGCAGCCGGGGATCGACTTCGAGGCCGAGCAACGTGTAGCCGGTGATCCAGGCGACGCCGCCGCAGCCGCCGAGCACGACGGCGAGCACCGCCGCGAGGACGAGGTCGCCGATGAACGAGACGAGTCCGAGGGTGAATCCGGCGGCCACGATGGACAGGCCGAACAGCCGGCGCCGCGAGACGTTCGGGAACAGCCGCGGGCCGCGCCACATGCCGGCACCGAGGCCGAGGAACACCGCGGCGAAGAGCACGCCATAGCCCGGATCGTCCGCGCCGAGGTCGCTGACGTAGACCCGGGCCAGCGCGATCACGATGCCGCCCGCGGCGAACGCGCCGACGATCCCGACGACGAGACCCCGCACCATCGGGGTCCGCGCGACATAGTCCCAACCGTCGGCGATGGTCCGCCAGACATTGGCCTCCGGGCTGATCCGGCCGGCCTGGAGGGGGAGGTCGTGCAGCGTACGGGCCACCAGCGCGGCCGCGAACACGATCGCGGCATTGACGTACATCGACAACGCCACCGGGTCGCCGTCGAACCAGCCGCCGGTCGCGTCGATCGCCTCGGCGAGCGAGGACAGTGCTGCGAAGAGGGCCGCCGCCGGCAACGCGGAGCCGTAGGTCGTGGCGAGGTTGAGCCGGTTGGCGTCAGCGAGCCGGCTGGCCGGCACGAGGTCGGGGACGACGGCGTCCTTGGTCGGCAGCCACACGACGTTGGCCGCTTCGATCAGCAGCGTCGCGACCAGCAGCCACTCGAGCGTCCCGACGATCGGGATCGACGCGAACAGCGCCGCCCGTACGACGAGACCCAGCACCAGCGTCAGGCGCCGGTCGAGCCGGTCGGCGATGTAGCCGCCGAGCGGCCCGACCAGCAGCGCGGGCAGCAACCGGACGAACAGCACACCGGCGATCGCCGCGTTGCGCTCGCCGTAGCTGGCGCCGGCGAGGTCGTTGGCGTAGGCCGTGACGGCCAGCAGCCCGATCCAGTCGGCCAGCGACGCGAGGCTCAGGCAGGCCCACAGCCGTCGGAACGGGCGCACGGCCAGCACCGCTCGGATGTCACCTTCCGGCGGTGTGGGGGCTGCCGACGACGGCGGGTGCGACACCGGCTCAGCGTACGCCGAGCCGCCTGCGGGTCACTCGGCGAATGCCGACATGTCCATGTACGTCACCGACCACCGATGACCGTCGATGTCGTGGAACGGCTGCATGTACATCGGGCCCTGGTCGACGAGATCGCCGGTCGTGCCGCCGGCGGCCGCGACCTTGGCGATCAGGTCGTCGACGTCGGCCCGGCTGTCGGCGGACACGCCCAGCAGCACCTCGCGCGCCGTGGCCGGGTCGGCGACCGCGCCCTCGGCGTACATCTCGAAGGTCGGCTCGGCGTGCAGCATGACGTACGCCTGCTCGCTGATCACCATGCAGTTGGTGTTCTCGTCGGCGAACTGGTCGTTGAACTCGAAGCCGATGGCGGTGAAGAACTCCCGCGCCTTGGCGACGTCCTTCACGGGAAGGTTGACGAAGGTCAGTCTGGACATCGTGGGTCTCCTCGTTCGATGGCTGTCGATCTGGCCTACTGACCCCGCTCGCGGCCAGAACTTATCGCGAGTACGGGACGATGCCCGAATGTCGGAGATACGTACCGACTCGCCCGCTCAGCGCTCGAGGACGACCGCCAGGCCCTGACCGACGCCAATGCACAGCGCGGCGAGGCCGACTCCCGATCCGCGACGAGCGAGCTGCCAGGCGAGGGAGCCGGTGATCCGGGCGCCGGTGCAGCCGAGCGGATGGCCGAGGGCGATGGCGCCGCCGATGGGGTTCACCAGGTCCGGATCGAGGTCGCGCCACTCGGCCAGACAGGCCAAGGACTGGGCGGCGAACGCCTCGTTGAGCTCCACGCCAGCCAGCTCGCTCCAGCGCCGCCCGGCCTTGGCCATGGCCCGCTCGGCGGCCGCGACCGGGCCGATGCCGAACAGCTGTGGGTCGACCCCGTGCATTCCGGACGCGACGATCCGAGCCAGCGGCTCCCGGGCGATCTCGCGCAGACCGTCCTCGTCGGTGAGCAGGACGGCCGCCGCGCCGTCGGACAATTGCGACGAGTTCCCGGCCGTCACGGTGCCGTCGGCGCGGAACGCCGGGCGGAGCCGCCCGAGCGCCGCCGCGTTGCTGTCCGGCCGGATGCCTTCGTCGCGATCGAGCTCGGCGTCGGCCACCGGGACGACCTCGTCGCCGAACCGGCCGGACTCCCAGGCCGCCGCGGCGCGCTGATGGCTGCGCACGGCGAACTCGTCCTGCGCCTCCCGGCCGAGGTCGTACTTGTCGGCCAGGAGCTCCGCGCCCTCGCCGAGTGCGACCGTCCAGTCGGCCGGCATCCGCGGGTTGACCATGCGCCAGCCCAGCGTCGTCGAGTACAGCTCGCGGTTGGTGTGGTCGTAGGGCCGGTCCGGCTTGAGCAGCACCCAGGGCGCCCGGCTCATCGACTCGACGCCACCGCCGATGGCGATCGACGTGTCGCCGACCGCGATCGACCGGGCGGCGTGGAGAACCGCGTCGAGACCGGAGCCGCACAGCCGGTTGACCGTCGAGCCCGGCACCGACGTGGGCAGCCCGGCCAGCAGGACCGCCATCCGGGCCACGTCGCGGTTGTCCTCACCCGCGCCGTTGGCGTCGCCGAACACGACGTCGCCGATCCGGGCCGGGTCGAGTGCCGGGCTGCGGTCGACCAGCGCCCGTACGACGCCGGCGGCGAGGTCGTCCGGCCGCACGTGGGCCAGTCCCCCGCCGTGCTTGCCGATCGGCGTACGCACCGCATCGACGATGTAGACGTCGCGCCCCTGCATCGTGTCGGTCCTTTTCGTCAGGCGTACGGCTGCGTCAGCCGTAGCGCTCGACCTCGGCGTCGAGATCGAGTGGGCGGATCGGCGCCGCGTCGGGGTCCGGACCCCAGTCGTCCCGCGGCACCAGGAACATGACCTCGAACTCGTTGCCGTCGGGATCGGCGCCGTACAGGCTCTTCGAGGCCCCGTGGTCGCTCTCGCCGGTGTAGGCGCCGGCCGCCCGCAGGGCTTCACGAGCGTGCTGCAGGTCGTGGATGCTCTCGACCTCCCACGCGAGGTGATAGAGCCCGATGTTGCCACGCGGTGGTCGGACCGCGTCAGGCCCGACGCCGAACAGCCCGAGGTCGTGGTGATTGCTGCTCCCGGCGGCCCGCAGGAACGCCGCACTGGCCCCCGGGATGCGGCTGATCACGCTCATTCCGAGGACGTCGGTGTAGAACGCCTCGGCCCGCGCCAGATCGGACACGAAGAGGACCGCGTGGTTGAGGCGACGAACCTTGATCGGATCCATGATTCCTCCTCCTCGCCACGGTAGCCGGGCGATGGCCGTTTCGCTGAGCGAGAGCTGCGGTCTCGCCCCGTCCGTGCGACTGTGCTGTCCTGAGCAGCAGACGCGTACGAAGGAGGCGCATCGTGCCCGGACCGCGTGAGCCGCTGGACCCGCCGTACCGCTTCGACGACTACCGCTCCACCCGGCTGCGCTCGCCGCGGCAGGCGCTCGTCGTGCCGCCGCCAGGGCTCACCGAGCTCACCGGCCCGCGCTTCGGCGACGGGGACGTCCGCGACACCGATGCCGATCTCACGATGCACAGCGACGGCGAGCCGATCGGGGAGCGGATCGTCGTCCATGGCCGGGTGACCGACCGCGACGGCAGGCCGGTGCGACGCAGCCTGATCGAGCTGTGGCAGGCGAACGCCGCCGGTCGCTACGTCCACACGATCGACCGGCATCCGGCGCCGCTCGATCCGCACTTCACCGGAGCCGGGCGCGGTCTGACCGACGACGATGGGCGCTACCGGTTCACGACGATCAAGCCCGGGCCGTACCCCTGGCGCAACCACGACAACGCCTGGCGCCCGGCTCACCTCCACTTCTCGCTGTTCGGCCGGGCGTTCAGCCAGCGGCTCGTGACGCAGATGTACTTCCCGGGCGACCCGCTGTTCTTCCAGGACCCGATCTACAACTCGGTCCGCGACGAACAGGCCCGCAAGCGACTGATCTCGGCGTACGACCACTCGGCGACCACGTCGGAGTGGGCCACCGGCTACCGGTTCGACATCGTGCTCGACGGTGCCGACGCGACTCCGTTCGAGGAGGACGGTGACCGGTGATGACGTACTCGTACGAGCAGCACGACGACGTCGCCGCATCGGAGGGGCCGACGCCGTCGCAGACCGTGGGGCCGTTCTTCCACTTCGCGCTGCCGTACGACGCCGGGCCGCGGCTCGCCGGTGCCGATCGGACCGGTGCGATCACCCTGTCGGGCCGGGTGCTCGACGGCGACGGTACGCCGATCCCGGATGCGATGGTGGAGATCTGGCAGGCCGACGAGCAGGGCGGACTGGAGTCGGTCGGGGTACATGGCGAGGTCGCGAGCGGCGGGTTCCGCAACTTCGGTCGGTGTGCGACCGACGTCGATGGCGGCTACGCCTTCCGTACTGTCAAGCCGGGCGTGGTGCCGACCGTGGACAGAACGCAGCAGGCGCCGCATGTCGCGATGTCGGTGTTCGCCCGAGGCCTGCTGCAACGGGTCGTCACGCGGGTGTACTTCGACGACGAGCCGACTGCCAACGCGGCGGACCCGCTGCTCGCCGCCGTCGCAGCCGACCGGCGGTCCACGCTGATCGCGACGGGCGTCGACGGCGGCTACCGTTTCGACGTGCGGGTCCAAGGTGTCGACGAGACCGTGTTCCTCGATGTCCTCGCGCGCTGACGCCGACTCCGTCGCGGACGTTGGCCTGCTGACTCCGGTCGCCGCCGGGACCGTCGGTGAACGGCTCACGAGTGATCGTGCCGTCGTCGACGCCATGATCCGCTTTGAGTCGGCGCTCCTGCGCGTGTTGGTGCTGTACGGCATCGCCCCGGCCACTGCTGCGGCGGCGGTCGCCGACGCCATCGCGGCGTCCGACGTCGATCCCCGGACGCTCGCCCTGGCGGCGCCGGTCGAAGCGGCGCCGGTGCTCCCGCTGGTCGAGCGGCTCCGCGCGGACGCGCCCGACGAGGTGCGGCCGTGGATCCACTTCGGAGCGACGACCCAAGACGTCGTCGACACCGCGCTGATGCTGGTGGCGCAGGACGTGCTGCGCCAGGTCGACAGCGACCTCGGTCGGCTCGCCGCGACCCTGGCCGAGCTGGTCCGTGAGCACCGTGGCGTGCCGCTGGTCGCCCGTACCCTCACTCAACACGCGATGCCGACGACACTCGGCATGCGGATCGCGGGCTGGCTGTCCGGCGTTCACGACGCGGTTGACGCGATTCGCGCCGCGCCGGCTCCGCCGGTGTCGCTCGGTGGCCCGGTCGGCACCGCCGCTGCCTACGGTGCCGACGGGCCGGCTGTCGTCGCTGCCCTCGCGGCCGAGCTCGACCTGGCCGCGCCGACCGTGTCCTGGCACACCCGGCGGACTCCGATCGCGGCCATCGTCCACACCCTCCTCGCGACCGGAGCGGCCTGCGGCAAGATCGCCGCCGACGTCCTCGTCATGGCCCAAAGCGAGCTCGGCGAGGTCCGCGAGGCCGAGGGCGGGCGGTCCTCGGCGATGAGCCACAAGGCCAACCCGGCCCAGTCGGTGCTGATCGCCGCGGCCGCCCGCGAGCTGGGGCCGTTGGCGTCGGTCGTCCAGGCATCGGCGGTGACGGACTCCGAACGGCCGGCCGGAGCATGGCATGCGGAGTGGCAGCCGTTGCGCTGGCTGCTTCGGCTCGGGTCGGCCACCGCCGAGCGCACCGCGGCGATGGCGGCCGGACTGCGGTTCGACCACGCCGCGATGGAGCGCAACCTGGGCCAGTTGGTCGCGGCCGTCGACGCGGACGAGTCGTGGGTCGCGACGCAGACCGAGTCGACCAGCGCGTGGATCGACCGCGTGCTCGCCCAGCACGAGGCGATGTTTCCGTGACGCCGGTCGAGCTCCACCACGAAGTACGCGGTCCTTCCGACGCGCCGCCGGTGCTGCTCGTCCCGTCGCTCGGCACGGCCCTAGGCCAGTGGGACCGGCTGGCGGCGGCGCTCGTGGACCGCTTTCGCGTCGTACGGCTCGATATCCGTGGGCATGGTGGGTCGCCGGCGCCGCGCGGACCGTACACGGTCGACGACCTCGCCGACGACGTTCTCGCCCTCGCCGACCGACTCGGTCTCGACCGATTCGCGCTCGTCGGGCTGTCCATCGGCGGCGCGATCGGCCAGACCGTCGCGGTCCGCGAACCGGAGCGGCTCACGGCGCTCGTGGCGTGTTGCACCGGTCCCAGGCTCGGCGACCCAGCCGATTGGCGAGAGCGGGCCGCGCGAGTTCGGGCCGACGGGACGAGCTGGCTCGTCGAATCGGCGACCGCGCGGTGGTTCACGCCGGAGTTCGTGGCGGCGCATCCGGGGGAGGTCGAGCGGATCGTCCGGATGCTGCTGACGACGCCACCGGAGGGCTACGCCGCCTGCTGCGAGGCACTCGCTGCGTTCGACCTGACCGATCAGCTCGGCGACATCGTGGCGCCGACTCGAGTCGTCGTCGGCTCCGAGGATCCGGTCGCGCCGCCAGACCTCGGGCAGCGGATGGCCGATGCCGTTTCCGATGCCGACCTGGTCGTCCTCGACGCCGCGGGACATCTCGCGAACGTCGGCCAGCCCGAACGGTTCAACGCCGCCGTACTCGATCATCTGGAGGCGCATCGATGACGCCAGAACCCGAGACAACAAACCCGCAGGACGACCCCGGCATGGTGGTGCGACGCGAGGTGCTCGGCGACGACTACGTCGACCGCGCGACCGCCGCCGCGACCGACGTCACGCGCGACTTCCAGCGGTTCGTCACGACGTACGCCTGGGGTGGGGTGTGGACCCGCGAGGGTCTCGACCGGCGCAGCCGCTCGATCGTCACCCTGACCGCGCTCGTCGCCGGTGGCCATCTGGCCGAGCTCGAGTTGCATCTGCGCGGGGCACTCCGCAACGGCCTGACCCGGTCCGAGATCGCCGAGGTGTTGTTGCAGACCGCGGTCTACTGCGGCGTCCCCGCGGCCAACTCCGCCTTCGCCGTCGCCCAGCGCGTCCTCACCGAGCCCTGACCACCGATCATCAGCCACTCGTGGCGCGGTCATCAGCCACTCGTGGCGGCGGCATGCCACAGGTGACCGATGATGCCGCCACAACTGACCGATGATCAGTAGCCGATGGGGAGGCCGGCGTAGTTCTCGGCGAGGGCCGCCGCGGCGGCGTCGGATCGGGCGACCCAGCGCAGTTGGGCGAGCTGCAGCTGGGCATCGAAGTCGCCGCCGTACCGATGCAGCATGTTCGTCATCCACCACGAGAAGTGGGTGCAGCGCCAGACTCGGCGAAGGGCCGTGTCGGAGTAGGCGTCGGCCAGCTCGGTCCGTCCGTCCCGCAGCCACGCGACCAGGGCCCGCGCCAGCAACGCCACGTCGGCGGCCGCGAGATTCAGGCCCTTGGCGCCGGCCGGGGGGACGATATGGGCCGCATCGCCGGCGAGGAACAGCCGACCGTGCCGCATCGGCGTGGCGACGAAGCTCCGCATCGGCAGGATGCCCTTCTCGAGGACCGGCCCGGCGGTCAGGTGCCAGCCGTTCTGCCCGTCGCCGAGGCGCGCGGCCAGCGCCTCCCAGATCCGGTCGTCGGACCAGTTCGCGATGTCGTCGTCTGGGGTCACCTGCAGATAGAGCCGGCTCACCGTCTCCGACCGCATCGAGTGCAACGCGAACCCGTCCGGATGCCAGGCATAGATCAGTTCGTCGGTCGACGGGGCGACATCGGCCAGGACTCCGAGCCAGGCGTACGGATAGCCGTGCTCCCAGATCTGCTGGACCCGGTCCGGGATCGACGGGCGAGACGGTCCGTGGAACCCGTCGCAGCCGGCCACGGCACGGGCCGCGATCTCGCGCCCGACGCCGTCGAAGTCGACGAAGCGGACCGTCGGTCGGTCGCTCTCGAGGCCGTGCAGGCTGACGTCACTGACCTCGTAGTAAGACGCCTGCCCGGCGGCCTGCCGAGCCTGCATCAGGTCCTTGGTGACCTCGGTCTGGCCGTAGATCCACACCGACCGCCCGACCAGGCCGACGAAGTCGAGATGATGGCGCTCCTCGGGCCACTGCAGGTAGATGCCGCGATGCTCCATACCCTCGCGCCGGAGCCGGTCCCCCACGCCGGCGGCGTCGAGCAGTTCGACGGTCGATGACTCGAGGACACCGGCCCGGATCCGGCTCAGCACGTAGTCCGCGGACCTCGCTTCCAGCAAGACCGAGTCGACTCCCTCCAGGTCGAGCAGGTGCGCCAGCAAGAGCCCGGCCGGGCCGGCCCCGACGACCACCACCGGGGTCGATTCTGACAATGCCGCCATGGTCCGACCCGTCTCAGAACGGGAACGCCGGCGGCGTACCCCGCATCGTGACCCAGCGCGTGTCGGTAAACGCCTCGACGTTGGCCTCGGCACCACCGAACCGGGCTCCGGTGCCCGATTCACCGACGCCGCCGAACGGTGCGGTGGCGTCGTCGTTGACGGTCTGGTCGTTGATGTGGACGATCCCGCTCGGGATCTGCTGGGCGATCTCCCAGCCGCGCATCACGTCCCGGGTCACGATGCCGACACTGAGCCCGTACACCGAGTCTCGCGCCATCTGGACGACTTCGTCGACGGAGCCGTATGCCCGAACCGGCGCGACCGGTCCGAAGATCTCCTCGGCATAGGCCGGGCTCTGGTCGGTGACGTCGGCCAGCACCGTGGGTCGATAGAACAGTCCGTCGTACGCGCCACCGGCCGCGAGCCGGGCGCCACCGTCGACGCTGTCGGTGACGAGGGTGTGGATCTTGTCGCGCTGTCGCTCGTCGATGACCGGTCCGAGCGCGACCTGTTCGGTGTACGGGTTGCCGACCGGCAAGGCGTCGGCCTTCGCCGCCAGCAGGTCCACGTAGTCGTGGGCGATGGTCTCGGGAACCAGGTGGCGCCCCGTCGTCATACAGATCTGACCCTGGTGCAGCCATGATCCCCAGGCGCCGAGTCCGACCGCCGCGTCGAGATCCGCGTCGTCGAGGATCAGCAGTGCCAGTTGCC
>Ga0209382_10001230_pt1 | contig 40849 bp, 34 predicted proteins | sample SoiMetdeltSBSDD5_FD_187599 | JGI IMG/M metagenome (GOLD analysis project Ga0209382, IMG submission 187599) | Bulk soil microbial communities from a Populus tree surrounding site in Tennessee, USA - Soil MetaG P. deltoides SBSDD5 (SPAdes) (version 2) | ecosystem: Environmental > Terrestrial >... | reverse complement strand
AAGGCCCGCCGCAATTCCTCCGCTTGCCCGCCTGAGAACCCCGCCGCAACCATCGCCATCCGCAGCAGCTGTTCCTGAAACAACGGCACGCCGAGCGTCCGCTGAAGGATCGGCTGCAGCGAGGAATGGGGATACACCACCGGCTCCGCACCCTGCCGCCGCTTCAGATACGGATGCACCATCTGGCCGACGATCGGCCCCGGACGGATGATCGCCACCTCCACCACGATGTCGTAGAAGCATGCCGGCCGCAGCCGCGGCAACGTCGCCATCTGCGCACGCGATTCGACCTGGAAGATCCCGACGGTGTCGGCCTCCTGCAGCATCTTGTAGACCGCGGGATCGTTGGGGGGTAAATGGGCGATATCTACTTCCGGGGGTTCGGAGGGTCGCGGGTTCGCGGGCTCGCGGGTTCGCGGGCTCGCAGGCTCGAACTCCATGGACACGAAATCACCAGTACTGTCTTCGATGTTCGATTCAGCTCGGAGCGCTTCCCGAACCGCGAGCCCGCGATCCCCCGAACCCGCGAGCCTCCGATTTACGAGATGCAGCGCATCCTGAATGACCGCCATCATCCCCAGCCCGAGGAGATCGACCTTGATCAGCCCCATGTCGGCGCAGTCGTCCTTGTCCCATTGCACGACGACGCGATCGGGCATCGTCGCGTTCTCGAGCGGGACGATGTCGTCCAGGCGGCCCTGGCAGATCACCATGCCTCCCGAATGCTGGCCGAGATGCCGCGGCAGGTCCTGGATGCGCTGCCAGAGCTGGCCGAACAGCTGGATCGTCGGATTGTGAACGTCGATCCCGACCTCGCGCAGGTTGCGCTCGAGCGTCTCGGATGGGTCGACCCACTCGAAGTGGTTGATCACCTTGGCCAGGCGATCGATCTGCTCGGGCTGCAGCGACAACGCCTTGCCGACCTCGCGCGCGGCGCTTCGTCCGCGATAGGTGATCACGTTGGCGGTCATCGCGATGCGCGGGCCGGTGGCGCCGCCATGAGTGCCGTACTTCTCGTACATATGCTGGATCACCTGCTCGCGGCGATCGCCGCTCGGCAGGTCGAGATCGATGTCCGGCCATTCGCCGCGCTCCTCGGAGAGGAAACGCTCGAACAAGAGCTCCATCCCGATCGGATCGACCGCGGTGATTCCCAGGCTGTAGCAGACGGCGCTATTTGCCGCCGACCCGCGCCCCTGCACCAGGATGTCGTGCTGACGGCAGTAATTGACGATGTCCCAGACGATCAGGAAGTAACCGGCGAGCTCGAGCTTGTCGATCAGATCGAGCTCGCGCTCGATCTGGCGCCGTGCGCGATCGTCGTACGGCCGATACCGCTCCCGGGCCCCGGCCTGCGTGATCTTCCGGAGGAACGATCCCATCGTCTCGCCGGGCGGCACCCGATATTCGGGAAAGCGGTAGCCGAGATCCGTCATCGAGTAGGCCAGGCGCGCGGCGAGCTCCCCGGTTTCGGCAAGCGCCCGCGGATCGTCTGCGAACAACCGTGCCATCGCCTCAGGTGATTTCAGGTAGCGTTCGGCGTTGCAGGTCAGGCGGCGACCGGCGTGTTCGAGCGTCGTCTTGTGGCGGATGCAGGTGAGAACGTCGTAGAGCGCGCGATCCGACGGCTCGGCGAAGCGGACGCCATTGGTCGCAATCACTGGTACGCGAAACGCCGTGGCGAGCTCGCGCAGGACCTGGTTGTCCCACTCCTGCTCGCGCAGGAGATGCCGCTGCAGCTCGATGTAGACCTGCGACGCCCCGAACGTGCCGACGATGCGGTCGACGAGACCACCGATGCCGTACCGCGCTCCGTCGATTGCGGTGCGGCCGGCCAGCGCGACGAGGCCTTCGGTGTGTCCGTCCAGATCCTCGAAGGTCAGTGCCCCCTCGCCTTTCGCCGCCCGCAGCTTCATGGTGGTGACAAGCCGGCACAGGTTGCAATAGCCGCGCTGCGATTCGATCAGGACCGGCAGCGCGAACAACCGCTCTTCCCGCGAAGACGTGCGCCCCGCGCGGCCGCGCCCCTCCGCACTGCGACCCGCCGGACTCCACTCGCGGGAGGCGGTCGACATCGTCAACTCCGCGCCGATGATCGCCTTGATCCCCGCCCGCTTCGCGGCGATGTGAAATCGCGGCGCGCCGTAGACACCGTCGCGATCGAGCAGCGCCAGCGCCGGATACCCGAGCGCAACCGCCCGATCGACGAGCACCTCGGGCAGCGATGCGCCGTCGAGAAACGAGAAGGCGGAAGAGGCGTGGAGTTCGGTGTACATCGGAATCGGTCAAACACGGTCGCGGGTTCGGGGGTTCGCGAACCCGCGAGCCCCCATCCGTTCAGTCATAGACCCCCTCGACAAACCACTGCCCCGTTTCCCGATCCTGGAACAATCGGCACACCGCACCGCCTTCGAAGGCGACGTCCCATTCGTCGCGATTCCAGCGCACGGATTGCCACCATCCGCCGGACGATCGCCACGGACCGGCCGCTTCCTGTACGGGGCCGCCCGGCATGCCGCGGCGATCGATCGCCACGCGACCCGGGCGGCCACGCTCGACCGTGACGCGAACGGCCACCGGAGGCCGGAACCGGCGCAGCGCCATGGACGATGGCATCGATGCGGGACCGGTCGTGGTGCCATCGATGGCACGCAGACGGTCATCGAACGCGACCGGAGCCAGGGCCCAACCGTCGGACTGGTGTGTATCGAGGATTTCCGGGGAACCGCAACGGGTCTCACCGACGAGCGCGCCGAGGCGCGCCATCAGCGTCGCCAGCGTTTCCGGTGATGGCACCGGGCGCTCGAGAAGCGAGTACTGGACTACCCTCCCCGGCGCCGGATCGGCCTCGATGGTGACCACATCGATCGCGGCGGCCGGTGGGTGGGACTCGAGATCGAGCAGCAGCAGCGTGCGGAGCACACGTGGATCCCGCATCGGCACCGGCAGCGCGAGCGTCCGCGGATACACCGTCCGATCGGTGAGCCGGAGCTGCAGGTGCAGCGCAATCGCCCCGCGATCGGCCCGCTCGAGCGCCTCCGCCAGCGGATCCAGCAATCGCGCGAAGACGAACGACAGCGGCTCGAGCAGCTCGATCGGCCACTCGAGCTCGCACGACTCGATGAACCGCCGGACGCCGGGATCCGGCACGAGCGGTCGCGGATCGCCGCCTCCCGCCAGCCGCTGGAGTCGACTCCCTTCGGCCCCCAGTCGCGCCGACAGCGCATCAGCCGGCAACGCCGCCAGCTCACCGAGCGTGGTCAGGCCCCAGCGGCCGAGCACGTCGAAGCCGCGCACCGGCCGTGGACGAACCGCTGCAGCTTCACGGTCCTCGACGAGCTGCTGGAGCACTCCGAGCGGCACGTTGCACAGCGCCGCCGCGGCATCGTCCACCGCAACATGCACACCCTCGTACGCGCGGGCCAGCAGCAGTGCGGTCGTCTGCGTGGGGGCAATTCCCACGCGCGCGGCACCGGCACGCGCCAGGTGATCGGCAATCGACGCGGCATCGCCGAGGAGACGTGTCAGCCCTGAGACATCGAGCACGACACTGCCGCCCGGATGCCGTTCGATCCGCGGGGAGAAATCGCGGGCGATGGCGACCAGGCGATCGATCGCACCGTTGTCGTGCAAGGCGGCGTACAGTTCGCGCGGCGATCGATCGACGACTTCAGATAGCAGTCGAACGCCACCCGCAGCCTTCCGGCTAAAGCCGGAAGCCACACCCACTTCGGACGGGTGGCTTCCGCCTTCAGGCGGAAGGCCAGCGGCGGCGACAGCTATGGGCGATTGATTCGAAGGCTCTTGGAACCCGGTCTGCCGGAGAACGGCCTCCGCCGAGGCCAACACTTCATTCGGCAAGACATCCGGAATGGACGGCGTGAGATCGTCGTACGAAGGAATGCGCACGACTTGACCTCTACCGCCGAGCCGAGACAACGCGCGGCCGGATCGTCAAGCCGCGCAGCCGGCGATCGCGTGCGGTGGTACCGGCCCATTCTTCAGCGGCGTGCGCGGATGGCCGATCGAGTGCCATGGTGACGCCGCCAGGGCTTCGCGCCACGTGCTCGGAGGCGAGCAGCACCGCCACCGTGACGCTGCCTTCGATCACGCGGGCGATCCGCATCCACGTCGTATGAGGGAACTGCCGCAGCGCCGGCGCGGAGACATCCACGAGATCGAGCGCCACGACACCGAAGCCGCCGGCCTGCAAGACCAGGTTCATCGCCTTCAACGCGCGATCGGCATTGCCGGTTTCCCGGATCCACAGCACGCGTGCGAGGTCGAGGCCCGCGGCCTGCGCCGACAGCGGATCGAATCGATCGTGAGTGTCGATCAGCGCGACGACCTCGCCACGTGCGGCGGCAGCCGCGGCCATGCGGACGAACAGGGCCGAGTGCCCTGCCGATCGCGGCCCGATCACCTCCGAGAGGTGCCCCCGCCGCACACCGCCGCCGAGCGCCACATCGACCTCGTGGCAACCGGTCGCCGCAATCCGGTCCTCGTCCGTGCCGCGCCAGGCCGCGGCCGTCGTGAGAGTCACGTCGAGCCTTCGCGCTCTCAGGAGCGATTCGATCTCCGCTCGCGCCGCAGTCATTTCGCTTTATCTTCGCCTCTCCGAGCGGCAGTATACGGCGGGTCGTTTCACCGGATCAAGACGTCCTCGGCAATCCCGGTGAAAAACGCTTACCTGTGGCGCATCAATGGTTTGCGATTAATATTGGGAAGCTTGCCGGTACAGCCGATTCTTCGCCGCGCGCTCGCGGCGTTCACCTATCGTGATTTCCGTCTCCTCTGGTTCGGTGCCTTCACCTCGACCGTGGGGACGTGGATGCAGAAGGTCGCCCAGAGCTGGCTCATCCTCGAGCTCACCAAGTCGGCGTTCTACCTCGGTCTCGACGACTTTCTCGGCCAGCTGCCGATCCTGCTGCTGACGCTGATTGGCGGCGTCATCGCCGACCGGCACGATCGCCGGCGCCTGCTGATCTCATCGCAGTACGTGCAGATGACCACGGCGCTGACGCTCGCCGCGCTCGTCTTCTGGGGCAAGGTCCACATCTGGCAGATCCTCGCGCTCTCGTTCGTCACCGGCCTGGCCCAGGCCTTCGGCGGCCCGGCGTATCAGTCGCTGGTGCCGACGCTCGTCGAGAAAAAGGATCTGCCCAATGCCATCGCGCTGAACTCGATCCAGTTCAACCTGGCGCGCGTGTTCGGTCCGCTCCTCGCCGGTGCGACGCTCGCCGCCTTCGGCACGGCGCTCTGCTTCGCTCTCAACGGCGTGTCCTTCCTCGTCGTGATCGTCGCGCTGCTGTCGCTGACCATCAAGCACATCCCGCCGGCGGAGCGCAAACCGATTCTGCACGATCTCAAAGGCGGCCTGAGCTACGTGCGCAGTCAGCCCGCCATCGTCGCCCTCACCGTGCTCGCATTTCTCACGACGTTCCTCGGGCTGCCGCTCCTCACCTTCCTGCCGATCTTCGCGCGCGACATCTTCCACGGCGACGTCGGCCGCTACAGCGTGATGATGTCGTTCTCGGGCGCAGGCGCGGTCGTGGGCGCGTTGATCGTCGCGTGGCTCGGCCGCTTCAAGCACATGGGACTGACGCTGCTCCTGGTGCAGTTCACCTTCGGCCTGCTGGTGACCGCGTTCGCGCTGTCGCGCATCACCTGGGTCAGCTACTTCCTGCTCTTCCTCTGCGGCGCCGCGCTGCTGGTGGTCTTCTCGATGACCGCCTCACTGGTGCAGCTGATCGTCCCCGACCACCTGCGTGGCCGCGTCGTCAGCATCTACATGGTGGCGTTCCGCGGCGGGATGCCGCTCGGGAGCCTCTGGGGCGGCTACGCCGCATCACTCAGCTCCGCGCCCTACGTTCTCGCCGTCAACGGCCTGCTCGTGTCCCTCGTCGCGCTGTATTTCCTCATGCGCAGTCATGGGGTGAGGGAGCTGTAGGGTCGGGGGACTACCGGCATGCTACGCTCAGACATGCGCCGGGTCTTCTATCTCACGGTATTGGTTCTCGTTGCAGTGGTGCGGTCCCACGCCGATCAATTCACCCCCACTGACCCCTCGCGCATCGACACGAAACATCTGACGCTCGCCATGTCGACGAGCGCGCCAGCGGCTGCGCCCGGCGAAAAACTGTCGCTCTATGTCGATGTCTCCCCGAAACCCAAGATGCACGTCTACGCGCCCGTTCAGACCGACTACATTCCGGTCGAGCTCAAGGTGGAGCCGGCCTCGTCGTTCAAACCGCAGGCGATCCAGTATCCGGCCGCCGAGCAGTTCTTCTTCGCGCCTCTGAAAGAGACACAGCGCGTCTACAGCAAGCCGTTCAGGATCACGCTGCCGATCACGCTGGCGCAGAACGCCGCATTGCCGCTGACGATCAAAGGGACCGTCCGGTACCAGGCTTGTGACGATGCGATCTGCTATCTGCCGCAGACGATCGGAGTGACCTGGAAGGTCACAATGAGAAGTCGGTAGACGTCAAATCCCAAGCTCCAAGATCCAAATCCCAACGCACTCCCAACTGCCAAATCCCAAACCAACCTCCAAGCGCGCAATTGCCCGTCGTTGGGATTTGGTTTGGGATTTGGAGGTTGGGAATACCTTGGGATTTGGGATTTGGAGCTTGGGATTTGTCGAAGAATTTGCCGAGAATCACGCCGTCACAATCCAGAACCCGCCCAACACGATCGACGTCACCGCCATGAGCAGCGCCGCGGCCTGGCCGAGGCGGGCGGCGGCCGCCGCGGACATCACCCTCGCGAGGGCGACGCCGAAGAGCGACATCGATAGCAGGATGCCGGCCCCGAAGACGACGATCAGGGCGAGCAGCGTCATCAACGGCATCTCGCCGACACGTCCGCCGAAGGGGGCCAGCGCCGTCAACGCGCGCACGCTGCTGAGTGCGAAGGCGGCACCGACGATCGTCGGGAGATGCGAGTGCGCCGAGGCCAGGGGATGGCGGTCTCGCCTGCCGACGTGAAGATGCCAGTGAGGCGCCGTCTCGTGGCCATGCCTGTGTGAGTGCCCGTAGACGCGGCCTGCGAGCACGCCCCAGATCCCGACCGATCCAAGGACGATCAGCACGGCGCCGCCGACCATTTCGCTGGCGCGTTCGAACACCAGCGGCAGCGACCAGCCCAGCACGATCAAGGCCCCAGCTCCGACCGCCAGCAGGACCGCATGTCCACACGCGAACCTGAGCGCCACCGAGAGCGCACGCGCCCGCTGCACCGCGGCCGTTTCTGTCGTGGCGCTCACCGACAACGCGGCAATCGCCATCAGATGGTCGGCACCGAGGCCGTGGAGGAAACCCAGGAAGAGAGCGGAGGCGACGAGCAGCACGTTGGGTGATTGTATCGCGGGTTCGCGGGCTCGCGGGTTCGCGGTTCGGAGCCGGTGGTACTCAGAGGCAACAGGCACAAAATCCAAGCAACTGGTTGCCTCTGAGTATTAGCGGCTTTCCGGACCCGCGAGCCCGCGAACCGCGAACCCGCGAAAAGAAAAAGCCCCGCGGGCCGAAGCCCGCGGGGCTCAATCAAGCGACGTCGAACCCTAGAACTTGAACGACACGCCCACGCGGATCGAACGCGCTGTCACGGGTCAGGTTTGGAAGACTTTAACCCTTCATCCAGATCGACGAGTTTGGCCCCCCGACTCCATGCCGCCTAAAAGAAGAGTCCCGCGGGCCCAAGGGACCCGCGGGATAACAAACAGCGAAACCCGGAACCGAATCAGAACAGGAAGCGAACGCCCAGAGTAAACGTCCGACCGGTCTGGTACGACAACGGCATCTTGTAGATCGGGTTATACGACGGCGACGGCCCACCGGGTGCGCTGACCAGGCGCGTCACATCGCCGATCGTGCCGTTGTACAGCTGCGGCACAAACGATCCCGGAATGCTGCCGTTGCGGTTATATCTGGTCGTCACGTTCGTGACCGCCTCCTGATCGAACAGGTTGAACGTATACGCTTCGAGCGCGATTCGGGACGACCCGCCGACATGGAAGCTGTGGCGCAGGAGCAAGTCCGTCTGCGTGAACGCGTCCGTCCGACCGAGGTCGCCGCGACCGTTGTAAAGGACCGGGACGATGAAGGTCACCTCCGAGCTCAGAGGCGTGCCGCTGTACGCGAGCTGAGTCACGCCCACGCTCGTCGATCCGAGTGCCCAGTCATGCGTGTAGTTGCCGAACAGCTTGAGCGTATGTGGCCGGTCCGTTGCCAGGCGGCCGTAGACGTTGTGACCCGTTGCGTCGAAGTTGCCCGGTGACAAGTCGAATGCGCGGCTCACGTTCGGATCGGATCGACCGTTTTCATCCGAGTTCGCGAGGCCCGCCCAGTTGCCGTACAGGCGGCTCCACGTGTACGACGCGTTATAGGCGAAATTGCGCCGGTTTCCGTCGATCCGGAATTCGAGGCCGTCGTAGTCGCGCTGCGCCTTCGGCACCAGCGAGCCACCGGCTGCGGTCTTCTCCGCATCCGAGGTGGAATGGTAGCCGGGATTGCCGGTGGTGTAGACCTCGCTCTCGTCCGCATTGAGGACGCCGATATCCTCGATCGCCCGGCGAAGATGCTTGTGCGAGTAACGCATCGTGAAACGCATCGTCGGCCGCAGCAGGAACTCTGTCGAGACGTCGTATGCATCGTGCGACATCGGGTCGATGTCCGGATCGATGCCCTCGAGCTGGCCTTGGGCGTTCACCGGCACCGTCCGGTTGTCGATCTCGATGATCTTCGTGCCGAGCGCGCCTGGGCTCGACAGCGACAGGCGGCTCAGGTCCGGGCTATCGAGCGTGTACACGTGATCGTGCCAGTAATCACCGCCGAACGAACCACGCGCGAGCTCGTACTTCAACACGTCGTTGACGCGTACCCAGCTCGAGGCAATCTTCCATTTACCGTCCCCGCGCACGTCCCAGGCGCCGCCCACTCGCGGTGCGATCTTGTCGCCCCAGCCAAAGCTGATCGGATTGCCGATCTTGACCCCATCCTGCTCGGCCCGGAACGGCGGCAGGAACTCGTCTTCGAAGCGGACGCCGGCGTTGATGGTGAGCCGGGGGTGGACCTGCCAGGCATCCTGCAGATAGAAGCCCTGATTGCGGCTGTTGACCGCGGAGTTCAGGCGGACGCCGTCCTGCCACGTGTAGTACCCGTACGCGCCCCGACGATCGACGATGGAACCACGTGTGAATCCTTCGCCCCAGTTGATATTGAACCGCCCCTGCTGGTAGTCGCTCAGCACGTCGTTGGCCACACGGTTCAGCGCGTACCCCACTTTCAGCGTGTGATTCTGCCCGGCGAGAGCGCCGAAGAACGTACCGTCGATATACACGTTGTGACGTGTCAGCAGATCATGCTGAACGGTGAACGTGCTTGCGACGTTCGTGTACCCTGCGGCACCCGCGTACTGAGGCGGAACGACGACGCCGCCATTGGTCGACGCCGTGTTGTAAAAGAGGTACGGGACATAGTCTTTGCCGTAGGTGTTGCCCTTGTCATTCAGGTATTTGTAGCCGTAGCGCGCGCTGATGAGGAATCGCGAGCTGGCCATGAAATTGACGCCCAGGTTCGTGGCGTTCGACTGCGTGTAACCGCCCTGGGTCGTGAGGTCGGTCGTCGGCGGAAGCACCTTCGGATCGTTGCCGGTGAGCAGCCCCGTCGTCTTCACTGGATTCCAGAAATAAGACGCGTTGATCTGCAGGTTCTGAAGCGGTACGTAATCGAGCCGGCCGTTCCCGCGGTGCCGCAACACTTTGGATGAGGAGTCACGGACACCGAACGGGCCCGTCGCGGTCACAAAATCGATCGATCGGTCAGTGTCGTACACCTCGGGAATGTAGCCGCCGAAGAACCGCAGCTTGTCCTTCACGAGCGGACCGCCGATCGTGATTCCTGAGAACTGATTGCTGTAGTCATCTTCAACGGCCTGGAAGAACTCCGCCTTCGTCGCGTCGAAGGGGTCGCGCCGGAATGTGCCGCGCGGCCCGGTGTTCAGGCTGCTGCCCGTGAACTGGTAGAGCGCCTCACCATGAAACTTGTCGGTTCCGGACTTGCTGACGACGTTAACGACGCCGCCGAGCGCGCCGCCGAACTCCGCTTCGAAGCCACCGCTCTTGACCTGTACTTCCTGCAGGAACTCGAACGGAATCGCGTCGGACGTGCCCAGGGAGGCATTCCTGATGTTGGAGACATCCACGCCATCGACGATGAAAACGTTTTCGGAACCGCTCGCGCCGTCGAACTGGTAGCCGCCGACGCCGGCGGTACCCGCCTTGGGCTCGGCTCGAACACCGGGCGCCACCTGCAACAGCGTGTTGAAGGTGCGGCCGCGCGGAAGCTGCTCGATCAGTTTCGCGGAGATCGTCGTGGTGGTTCTCGCGGACGCGACGTCGAGGACGCTTTGATTGGCGGAGACCTCAACCTGCTCGGAAAGCCCGGCGAGCGCCATCGTGAGATCGGCCTTCAGTTGCTGACCAACTGAGAGCGAAATCACCTGCGACTTCGCCTCTTGAAATCCGGTCAGCTTCGCCGTGATCAGGTAGTCGCCGGGCGGCAGCGCCGGAAACCGGTACAACCCGGTCGTATCGGTCGCCACCGCTCGTACGCCAATAAGGGCTGCGCTGCGGGCTTCGACAGTGACACCCGGGAGAACCGCGCCCTGTGCGTCACGAATCGTCCCCTCCAGCGAGCCCCTCTGCTCCTGGGCCCAGGCTGGCGCGCTCAGTGCCAACAGCAGCGCAAGCAGGCCCAACAGGCCGGCACTTCGCTTCATTTTTTCCCTCCTCCGTGTTACCGACAACGTCTTGCAATGGATAAAAAGTCGAGCTAAGGAGCGATTCTATAGGCCGGGAGGAGTGGGGTCAAACGCCGTTTACAGGTGACGAACGGCTAGAAATCCGGGTCTATCGTGGGGTCGAACCGAGGGACGAAGCGAACTGGCGTCAGGATGGGGTGTACGGGCAAAGGGCGCCCCGAAGTGTCGGGGCGCCCTTTCGATCGCGAAGCAGATTTGTCTTACTTGCGGCGGGTCACCTGGTCCCAGACGGTCGCGCCGCCACCGCCAATCACCGCGCCGAGCAGCGCGCCCTTCTTGCCGCCAACCGCGGCGCCGACACCGGCGCCGACACCGGCCGATGAGCCGATGATGATCGCGCTCTTGGCCACGGACCGGGTCCTCTTCACGGGCCGCTCGTCGTAGACCACCTGGTTGGTCCGAACCGTGCGGGTGCTCACCGGCACGACCTGCGCGTCAGGGATGTTCGAGTACACCGGCTGCTGCACGACGCGACGCGTGGCGACTGGCGCCGCCGGTTGATAGCTCACCGGTTGATAGCTCACCGGCGCCGGTGCGAACGCCTGCGGCTGCGCGGCCGTTGCGACCATCCCCTCGGCCGCAACGCACTCGACCTGCGAAACCGTGACGCCGTTCACCACCGTCGGTCGCACCAGCGTGCGCTGATGCGGCTCGCAGCTCACGACGACCGGCATGCCCGCCTGCCCGGTGGCCGGCGTGACTGCCTGCTGTCCAAACGGCTGCGGGGCACTCGCCTGCGGTGTCGTATTGCAAGCGGCTGTGAACACCAGCGCGCTCAGGCCAAGCGCTGCGGCAGCCGCGTGTTTCGATCGTTTCGACAAGTCCATGGCAGTCATTGCATCCCCCTCTGCGCACGCCGTGCTGGGTGCCTCACGGGCGGCGTGCCGTGCATGACTCCAAGGGTGGTGCCATGCGGAAAATCGGTGGATTTGTCAGGAGTTTTACAGAAGTTACAGAACGGTCGACCCGGAGTGTCCTCTAAATGGCTCAACCTTAGTCCTGACGCGTGAGCATTGCCAAAATTGCCAACATTGACGGGATCCGGGTCGATTCAACCTCAGGCCATGTCGGCACATCACTGACCGCAGTTCGATACGCGCTGGGAGCGGCGTCTGTCATTCGAGCAGCCCGAAAACGCGGGAAGTGGATGACCGTTCGAACCACCCGCTGAATTTCAATGTTGGCAATGTTGGCAATGTTGGCAATGTTGGCAATGTTGGCAATTTTGGCAATGTTGGCAATGATGAATAAGTGATCATCCAGCACGCGAAGGACCGACTGCTCTTGATCACCCAGGGAGATCACGCCGCGCTCGCGGGTCGGATCATGCGCGCGTGGGAGCCGGGGGGCTTGCCCGATCATCCGCGACGCGAAGAGATCCTCACCGCGACTGATCACCACGACAACGGCTGGCAGGAGGAAGACGCGGCGCTTCACCTGAACGAATCGGGCGATCCGCTCGACTTCGTCGCGGTGCCGTCCTACGTGAAGCAGCGCATCTGGCCGCGCGCGACCGATCGATGGGCCGCCCGGTCCCCGTATGTCGCGGCGTTGATCGCGTACCACGCGCTGACGGTGTATCGGACGCTCGCACAGGACCCGGCCTGGAGCAGCTTCTTCCGCCTGATGACCCGCACACGTGACGAGCTGATCGCTCGATCGGGAATCGCACCGCAGGATCTCGGCAGCGACTATCCGTTCGTTCGCACCGGCGATCAGCTCTCGTTGATCTTCTGCAATGGCTGGACCGCGCCGCTGACCGGCATCGGTTACAAGGCTATACTCAGCGGCATCACGCTCCAGATCACACCCGACCCCTTCGCTGGAGCGCGCGTCCCGCTCGAGGTGACCGCGCGTTCGCTGCCGGCCACGCGGTATGAGTCCACCGCGGACCTGCGAGCGGCCTTCGACGCGGCTCCGACCGTCAGGCTCGCGGGTGAAGCCGTCGGCGTCTGAGTGCTCCATGTCGCAGATTCTCGTCGTCGAGGACGACCCCGATATCGCGCAGCTGATTGGTCATTACCTCGAGAAGGCCGGTCATTCCGTCGAACTGCTGGCCTCGGGAAAGGCGGTGATGCCGAAGGTGCGCCGCAATCCACCCGACCTGGTGGTGCTCGATCTGATGCTGCCGGAGCTCGACGGCCTGATGATCTGCCAGGCGATGCGGACCGATCCGCAGACCGCGGCGATCCCGATCATCATGGTCACGGCGCGAGGCGACGAGGCCGATCGCATCACCGGTCTCGAGCTCGGCGCAGACGACTACGTTACGAAACCGTTCAGCCCCAAGGAGCTCGCCGCCCGGGTCACGGCCCTGCTCCGCCGCGCCGCGCGGTCCCCGACCGCGGGCGGCATCCTCCGCTACGGACCGATCGCGATCGATGCTGACCGTCACGCGGTGACCGTTTCCGGCGAAGAGGTGCGGCTCACGGCCAAGGAGTTCCTGCTGTTGCAGTATTTGCTGCAGCATCGAGGCCGCGTGCTCTCGCGCGACCTGCTCCTCACCGACGTCTGGGGTTACCAGTACACCGGTGGAACCCGGACGGTCGACGTGCACATCCGGCGACTGCGCGAGAAGATGCCCGTCCTCGCAGACGCGATCGAGACGGTCAAGCAGTTCGGGTACAAGCTCGTGGAGGAAGGTGGGAGCGGGTGAGCTCCCAGCTCCCCGGCTCCCCAGCTCCCCAGCTCCCCGGTAGCCCCTTCCAATCTGTATGACTTTCCGCACCCGCGCCTTCATCACCGCCCTGGCGACCGCGGCGGTCACCCTCGCCGCAACGATCACCCTGGTGTCGTGGAGCGTGCGGCGGAGCATCGGCGAGCGGATCGAGCGGGATCTCGTCAACGAGGCACGGCTGGCGGCCGAAACGCTGTCTCACCGCCAGCCGGCGACGCCTGCCGAGCTCGATGCCGAGGCTGATGCACTGGGACAGCTGATATCGGCGAGGGTGACCTTCATCGCTCCCGACGGCCGCGTCGTCGGCGACTCGGGGGTCTCAGCCGAGGGGCTGCTCACGCTCGAGAATCACAGCGACAGGCCAGAAGTACAGCAGGCGCGCAAGACCGGGCTGGGCGTGGCCAGGAGGTACAGCGCGACGCTCGACATCGAGATGCTGTACGTGGCGGTGCCCGTCCCGAATGCGACGACGCCCGACCTCAGCGAGGTGCGCCTTGCACTTCCGCTCACCGAGGTTCGCGATCAGCTGGCCGCCCTGCGGCGCACCGCGTTCATCGGCGCAGGGGCCGGTCTTCTGTCGGCATTGGTGCTCGCCTGGGCCGCGTCGGCGCTCCTCAGCGGCCGGGTCCGTGCCATCGCGGAAGTCGCCGGCCGGTACGCCGCCGGCGACTTCGCGCGGCCGGCGCGCGACTACGGGAACGACGAGATCGGCACCGTGGCGCGCGCGCTCGATGGCGCCGTCCGCGAAATCGGCCGCCGCGCTGACGAGCTCGCGACCGACCGGGCGCGCATGGAAGCCATTCTCGGCGGCATGGCCGAAGGAGTCGTGGTCGTGAACGCCGAAGGACGGGTGCAGCTGGCAAACGCCGCGGCGCGGCGCATGCTGCGGCTGGCCGTCGGCGCCGAAGGCCGGCACTATCTCGAGATCGTTCGCGATCCCGACATCGCCGCCCAGGTCAGCGCAGCCCTCGGCGGGCGTGAAGGCCAGAGCATCGAGCTGCCGCTGCAGCAGGGCCTGATCGTCACCGTGCGAACGGCACCTGTGGCCGCAGAGCGAACGACCGGCGCGGTGCTCGTGCTGCACGACATCACCGACCTCCGCCGCGCCGATCGCGTTCGGCGCGACTTCGTTGCCAACGTCTCCCACGAATTGCGGACGCCGCTGACCGCCGTCAAGGGCTATGTCGAGGCGCTGCTCGATGGCGGCGCGGAGGGGCCATCGGCGCGGAAGTTCCTCGAGATCATTTCGCGGCACACGCTGCGGATGGAGCGGCTGGTCAGGGACCTCCTGCGGCTGGCGCGCCTCGATGCCGGCCAGGAACAACGGGAGAACGTCCCGTGCCTGGTCTCGAGCCTCTTCGCGGGGGTCGAAGCCGACCTCATGCCGCTGCTCGAATCGCGCGCCGTGCACGTGGAGCACGACATCGCGCCCGAAGCCGAGACCGTTCACGGGGATCCTTCGGCGCTCCACGACGTGTTTCGCAACCTGCTCGAGAACGCCGTGAACTACTCTCCCGAGCGAGGCACCGTCGTCATGGGCGCCCGGCGCGAGCGCGACACCATCCTGCTCACCGTGACCGATCAGGGCCGCGGCATTCCCGACGCCGACCTGGCGCGGATCTTCGAGCGCTTCTATCGTGTCGACAAGGCCCGCTCACGCGGCGAGCGTGATCCCGGCGGAACGGGGCTGGGGCTCGCGATCGTCAAGCACCTCGTCGAGCTGCACGGAGGCCAGGTCAAAGCCGCCAACGCCCGCGACAAGGGGGGCGCGGTTTTCACGGTGGACCTCCCCGTCTGAGGAAGCACTCGACAACTCCCAACGATCCAACGACCCAAGGAGAGGCATTCGAGCCAGCCGGGTGAAAGCCGTCCCAGCCAGCTGAGTTGCTGCGCCTTCTAGCCAGGTCGCTCGAAGGGCTTCCCTTGGATCGTTGGATCGTTGGATCGTTGGATCGTTGGGAGTTGTTTAAGGCGCGACCGTGTGTGCCACGATCCAATACGTGACCGCGGCAATGAACGCGGCCGCGGGAATGGTGAGAATCCACGCCCAGACGATCCGCCCCGCCACGCCCCAGCGCACCGCCGACAACCGCTTGATCGAACCGACGCCGATGATGGCCCCGGTGATCGTGTGCGTGGTGCTGACCGGCACTCCGAGATGTGTGGCCGTGAAGAGTGAGATCGCGCCAGCCGTTTCGGCGGCGAATCCGCCGACCGGCTGCAGCTTGGTGATTCGCGACCCCATGGTGTGGATGATCCGCCACCCCCCCGACAGCGTCCCGAGGGCGATTGCCGCGTGCGCCGCCATGATGACCCAGAAGGGAATGGGCAGATGGCCGTCGATCAGATCGAGGTAGCCACCCGCGACCAGGGCCCCCGCGATGATGCCCATCGTCTTCTGCGCATCATTGCCGCCATGTCCCAGGCTGTAGGCTGCCGCCGAGAGCAACTGGAGGCGGCGGAACCAGTGATCCACGCGCCCGGGTGACGTTCGCGAGAAGGCCCAGAGAATCACCACCATCAGCAGGAACCCCAGCGCCAGGCCGATGAGCGGCGCCAGGACGATGAACACGAGCGTTTTCGTCCAGCCGGACGTGATGATCGCGCCCCATCCCGCTTTCATGACGGCGGCGCCCGCGTAGCCGCCAATCAAGGCGTGCGACGAGCTCGTCGGCAGGCCGTAGTACCACGTGATCAGGTCCCAGATGATCGCGCCGACGAGGCCCGCAAAGATCACGGCGAAGGTCACCACGCTGATGTCGACGAGACCCGCGCCGACGGTCTTCGCCACCGCGGTGCCGAAGGTGAACGCGGCGACGAAATTGAAGAAGGCCGCCCAGATGACCGCCTTGCCCGGCGTCAAGACCCGCGTCGAGACGACCGTGGCGATCGAATTCGCCGCATCGTGAAAACCGTTGATGTAGTCGAAGATCAGGGCAACAACGACGAGCGTCGCTACAGCCAGCAAGTTGGTGTCCATCCGATCAGGCGTGCTTGACGACGATGCCTTCGACCGCGTTGGCGACGTCCTCGCAGCGATCGGTGGCTTGCTCGAGAAAGTCGAGAATCTCCTTCCACTTCATGATCACGATCGGATCCCGCTCTTCCTCGAACAGGCGCCTGACGGCGGCATAGTGCACACGGTCCGCCTCGTTCTCCAGCCGGTTGATCTCCACCGCCGGTTCGGCCACGCCATCCCTGCGTTCGAGCGCTTTCAACGCCTTCACCATCTCGTCGGTCGAGGCCTTGATGATGCGGACCAGCTCGCGAGCGTCGGGCCTGACCCGTTCGATGCTGTAGAGGCGAACCACCGCCGCCGAGTCGTCGATGGCATCCATGACGTCGTCCAGCGATCGAGCCAAATCGTGAATGTCCTCGCGATCGAGCGGTGTCACGAAGGTGCGGTGAAGGCGCTGGATGATCTCGTGGGTCAGGAAGTCGCATTTGTGCTCGACCTCCTTTATCTGATCGGCCTTGTCCCAGATGGGTTTGTCCGGGGCCAGCATCTCCTCGAGCATCGTAGCGCCCACCCGGATCTGTTCCGCCATCGCCACGAAGTCGTCGAAGAACCGCGTCTCGCGCGGGATCAGTCTGAACGCCACTCAACCCCTCCGGGCAGAAATCTTAGCAGATCGACCTCAGGCTTCACCGATTCGACACGTTGCGTTTACATGACCGTTACCCGAAGCGGTGCCGCCGGGGAATTAACCGCCACGTAACAGACGCGTAGCACCCGGATCACACCCCCTCGATAGCGTCAGCCGATATTTGTCTACCCGCCGGATCGCACCATCAGACATCACTAGGGAGAGTGAAAGTGCAGAGCAGAATCGTCGTATTCGTGCTGGCTGTCATCGCTTTGGGCGTGGGCAGCCAGACCGCCTCCGCGCAACAGACCGAGTCCCGGATCGTCGGGACGGTCACCGACCCCAACGGGGGCATCCTGCCCGGGGTCGCCGTGACGGTGACCGCGTCGTCGACCGGCACCGTGCGTACGGCCGTGTCGGATGGACAGGGGCGATACACGGTGAGCAATCTGGCCCCTGGGATCTATCAGGTCGCCCTCGAACTGAGCGGGTTCGCGCCCACGCGCCGCGACGTGACGCTTGGCGTCGGGGACGCGAAGGCGGTCGATGTGGCCATGTCGGTCGCGGGCGTGACCGAAGCGGTACACGTCACCGGGGAGGCGTCGCCACTCGACACGGAGTCGGCACGCATCGGCGTGAACGTTTCTCCCGCCGAAATCGAGCAGCTGCCGGTGAACGGCCGCAACTTCGCGAATCTCATGACGCTGTCGACCGGCGCGACCACCGATGGCAACGGCGGCTGGGCGAGCGTGCGATTCAACGGCAAGTCGAACCAGCAGAACTACCTGAACTATGACGGCGTTGATGGCACCTACGTGTGGGACGCGAGCCCTGGGTACCTGAACGCCACCGGCTCCCAGTTCCGGCTCCAGACGTCGATGGAGTCGATCGCCGAGTTCCGGGTGAATTCCGGCCTCGCGCCTGCCGAGAGCGGCCTCGGCGCCGGCGGGAATATCACCGTGATCAGCAAGAGCGGCAGCAACCGGCTTGCCGGCTCGATCTTCGAGTTCTTCCGGAACGACGCGCTCGACTCCGCGAGCAAGTACGACGACCAGAAGCAGGACCTCGAGTACAACCAGTTCGGAGGATCGCTCGGCGGCCCGATCGCCACGAACAAGACTTTCTTCTTCGCCAGCTATGAAGGGCTCAAGCAGCGGACCGGCCTCAGTTTCTCGGAGGCGGTGCCGAGCGACGAAGCGATTCGCCGCATCCAGGCTGGCGAGCCGGTCGGAAGCGGGGCCGGGCAGAGCGCGGCGCGCACGCAGGCCGTGGCGCCGTTGCTGGCCGGGTTCCCGCGAGGGACGGTGGCCACGGCGAACCCGCTTCTTGCCCTTGCGACCCTCAACACGCAGGCGGATCAGCGCGAGCACACGGTGTCCTTCCGCGTCGATCACCGGTTCACCAACAATCAATCCCTCTACGGCCGCGTGATGTACAGCGACGGCGAAGTGGACACGCCGGATCGGACCGTAACGCCCCGACGCGTGCTGGCGACGCAGCAGCCGCTCAACGTCGTTCTCAACCACCAGATGATCGTCGGGACGAGCGTGATCAACGAGCTGAAGCTCGGCGTCAACCGGCCGCGCTATGACGCACTGGCATTCGGACCATCGGGCTACGACCCGGCGCAGGTGTCACTCTCGGGCACGGTCACCTCACAGTCCATCGACGCGCGCGGCACCACCGGCATCGCCCGCAGCGGCCTGCTGGTTCGCGCGACGAGCAACGCGTCGACCAACGGGCAGGCCTACGATCCACGCTCGATTTCGCTCAGCGATGCGTTGACGATGACGAAGGGTGGCCACACGTTCAAGGTGGGGGGCGAGTATCGCAACATCGCCTCGCAGTTCGAGTTCCTCGGCAGCACCGAAATCACCTACGCCGGGATCAACGAGTTCATCGACAACCGGCCGACCCAGGTCGCCGTGGCGCTGGATTCCCCGCTCTTTACGCCGGTGCAGTTCTACGCCATCGGCTTCGCGCAGGATACCTGGCGTGTGACCAGCCGCCTGACCCTGGAGCTTGGCCTCCGCTACGACTTCTACTCGGTCGTCAAGGAGAAGGACGGCAAGGCGAAACCGTTCTTCATCGAGGACAACGCCTTCGGCACGGATCCGAACAACTTCTACAACCCGGACAAGAACAACTTCGCACCACGGCTGTCGGCGGTCTACCAGCTCACTGAGAAGACCGCGCTCCGCGCCGGGTACGGTCACTTCTACGGCCCGGGCCAGTTCGAAGATCGCATCCAGCCAATCGAGAATTACATCGAGCGCCAGCGCGTGCAGTCGACCGACGTGCCCGGCGGGGCGCTGGCCTATCCGGTCGATCCGGCGACCTACCGCAACCTGCTGTCAGTACGCGGCTATACGCACGACCGGCCCGACGAGTACAACGTGCAGTACGGCGCGAGCGTCTCTCAGGAGCTGCCGGGCGCAGTGAATCTCACCGTCGGCTACACCGGCAGCCGGGGCAAGGACATGTTCCTGCGCGGCGTTGCCAACACCTTCGACAACGCAACCCGGGTACGGCAGAACCCGTCCGCGGGACAGGTCGACTACAAGACCTCGGGCTGCCTCGACGGCCTGGTGATCAACGGCAATCCGATCAGCGGCTGCGGCAGGGCGAGCTACGATGCGCTGCAAATCAGCGCCACGCGGCGGTTCCGTTCGGGCCTGAGCGGCGGACTCCAGTATCAGTATTCGCGCAACGAGGGGACCACGCAGGGATCGAACGAGGCGGCGACCGCGTCGAACACCTTCGATTTCAACACCGAGTTCGGGTCGAATCCGACCGACCTCCCCCATTCGTTCAATGGTGCGCTGGTGTACATGCTCCCGTTCGAGGGGGCCTGGGCCGGCGGCTGGCGCGTGGGCGGCATCCTCAACGCGCGCAGCGGGGTGCCGATCAACGTCACCATCAATCGCCCGGACACGGTCACCGTCGGCGGCGTGACCGTCACGAACGTTCCCGGCGGCAATACCCGCGGCACGCAGCGGCCCGATCTCGTCGCTGGCGTGAATCCGTACCTCAAGGACGGCGTACGTTGGCTGAATCCGGCTGCCTTCGCCGCACCGCTGCCCGGCACGTTCGGCAACCTGCCGCGCAACTACCTGCGCGGTCCGAACTTCTGGCAGCTCGATCTGAACTTCAGCAAGGACGTGCGTTTCAACGATTCACAAGGGCTGCAGTTCAGGGTCGACCTGTTCAACATCGCGAACCGCCTGAATTACGAGAACCCCGCGGCATCACTGCCGGCCGGTACGATCGGGCAACCGTTCACCGATGCGGTCGCGGGCACGTTCGGCTACATGCTCGGCCCGCTCAACCGCACCGTCGGTCTCGGAACGGCGCGACAGACGCAGCTGTCAGTACGGTTCTTGTTCTAAGAGCCGCGGGTTCGCGGGTTCGGGGGCTCGCGGGTTCGGGGCTGGTGGTACTCAGAAGCAACAGGGACAAATCCAAGCAGCTGGTTGCCCCTGAGTATCACCGGCTTTCCGAACCCGCGAGCCTCCGAACCCGCGAACCCGCGATCTTGAATTAACACCCCCGTAACAACCGTGTGACGAACCCGAAACCTGACGTCCATAGGCTCAGAAGCTCATGATGCGTCTTGACCGTCTCTCCGTCCTCACCGCTCTCATCTGTTTTTGTCTGGTTCGCACCTCGAGTGCGCAGGTCACACCGGCGGCGGGGTATGTGCCGCCTGACGACACACCTTCGATTCGCGTTGGCACGACGATTTTCCTCGACTACACCGTTCAACCCGAGCCGAAGGTCACCGACGCCGACGGCAACAACGTGACGCTCAACGCCTTCAACGTCGGGCGGGCGTACATCAACCTCACGGGCCAGATCAACCACCTCATCGCATTCCGCGTGACGCCCGATATCACCCGCGAGACCGGCGTCGGCAGCTCGCTCAGCGGCAGTCTCACCTACCGCATCAAGTACGCCTACGCCCAGTTCAACCTGGACGACTGGATGACGCGGGGCTCGTGGGCACGCTTCGGGATCCAGCAGACGCCCTGGGTCGACTTCATGGAAGGGATCTACCGCTACCGGTTCCAGGGAACCATCTTCGAAGAGCGCGATGGATTCATGTCGTCATCGGATGCCGGCGCCTCGTTCCATTACAACCTCGCCCGGAACTACGGCGAGGTTCACGCCGGCTTCTACAACGGTGAGAACTACAACCGGGCAGAGCCGAACGATCAGAAGGGCTTCATGATCCGCGGCACGGTCCGGCCGCTGCCGATGAATCCGACGCTGCGGGGGCTGCGGGTCACGGGTTTCTACGACAAGGACGCGTACGTCAAGAACGCCGACCGCAACCGCGGAATCGCCGCCGTCACCTACGAACACCCGTGGTTCAACGCCAGTTGGGACTATCTGTGGGCCAGCGACCAGACGCGCACCGTCAATCCCACGTTCGATAGCCACGGCTACTCCGCCTGGATCACGCCGAAGACACCCAAGGGCTCTGGGTTCGAGGGACTGCTGCGATTCGACCACCTGGTTCAGGACCAGCCGCTGACCACCACCGAAGCGGAACGCAATCGCACGATCGCAGGCGTGGCCTACTGGTTTCCCCGCCAGGCGCCGGTCTCGGCGGCAATCCTGCTCGACTACGAGAACGTCGACAACAACGACTACGCTCCGTCCCGACCCGATGAACGGCGTTGGGCCGTGCACATGCTGATCGTTTTCTGACGGGCGCGACTGAATGCCCTGGAGGATGTGATGAGACTGGGACATGCGGCGGCCGTGCTGGCTGGTGCGGTCGCGATCGGCGCCGGACTGTCAGCGCAGACCATGCAAATCAACGGAGCGGGCGCCACGTTCCCCAATCCGATCTATTCGAAGTGGTTCAGCGAGTACAACAAGCTGCATCCCAACGTCCAAATCAACTATCAGCCGCTCGGCTCTGGCGCGGGCATCCGGCAGCTGACCAGCCGCACGGTGTTCTTCGGCGCGACCGACGGCCCGATGACCAACGAGCAGCAGCTTGCGGCGCCAGGGAAGATCCTGCACCTTCCCACTGTCCTTGGCGCGGTGGTGCCGGTCTACAACATTCCCGGCGTCACCCAGGAGCTGAAGTTCACGGGAGCGGTCCTCGCCGACATCTACCTCGGCAAGATCACGCGCTGGAACGATCCCGCGATCGCGAAGCTCAACGGGGGCGTGAACCTCCCCGCGACCGACATCGTGGTCGTCCATCGCTCGGAAGGATCCGGAACCACCTACATCTGGGTCGATTTCCTTTCGAAGGTGTCGCCGGAGTTCCGCAAAACGGTTGGTGTCGCGGCGTCCGTCAAGTGGCCGACCGGCATCGGCGGCAAGGGCAACGAAGGCGTGGCCGGCTCGGTTACCCAGACGCCGGGGGCGATCGGATACGTCGAGCTGATCTACGCCCTTCAGAACAAGATCGCGTACGGATCAGTGCAGAACAGCTCCGGGACGTTCGTGCGCGCCACCGTCGACGCCGTCACCTCGGCGGCTGCGGCCGCGGTCAACGCGATGCCGCCTGACTTCCGCGTCTCCATTACCAATCCCCCCGGCGCCGACGCCTACCCGATCGCCTCGTTCACGTGGCTGCTGTTCTACGAGAACCCGGATGACAAGGCGCAAGCGAAGACCATGGTGGATTTCATGAAGTGGGCACTCAGCGACGGGCAGAAGTTCGCCAAGGACCTGGGCTACGCACCTCTTCCCGAGCCCATCGTGGCCATGGAAATGAAGGCGCTGCAGAAGATCAAGGTGCAGTGACGCGTTCCGGCATACCCACGAACTCATCGCACAGCGAGGAGCGGAGATGAAACTGAAACCTGTCCTGATGGCGTCGGCGCTTGCGATTGTCGCGGGCTGCTCGGGTGGCTCGGCTCCGCCGGCGACCGAGGGTGCCGGCGGCGCAGCCCCAGCCGGCGGAGGGACCCAAATCAACGGCGCGGGCGCGACATTTCCAAACCCGATCTACTCGAAGTGGTTCTCCGAGTACAACAAGCTCCACCCTGGAGTGCGGATCAACTATCAGCCGCTCGGATCCGGCGCCGGTATCCGTCAGCTGACCAGCCGCACGGTGTTCTTCGGCGCATCCGATCAGCCGATGAAGGATGAGCAGCTCCAGGCGGCGCCGGGGAGGATCCTGCACTTCCCCACCGTTCTCGGCGCCGTGGTCCCGATCTACAACCTGCCGGAAGTCTCGCAGCCGCTGAAATTCACCGGACCGCTCCTTGCCGACATCGTGCTCGGCAAGGTGAAGAAGTGGAACGACCCGGCCATCGCAAAGCTGAATGCCGGCGTCAAGCTCCCGACCACCGACATCACGTTCGTGCACCGATCCGAAGGTTCCGGCACGACTTTCATCTTTGCGGACTACCTGGGCAAGGTCTCCCCCGACTTCAAGAGCACCGTCGGCGTCGATGCATCGCTCAAGTGGCCCGTGGGTGTCGGGGGCAAGGGCAACGAAGGCGTGTCGGGGCTGGTCCAGCAGACGCCAGGGTCACTGGGCTACGTCGAGCTCGTTTACGCGCTGCAGAACCAGATCGCCGTCGGGTCGGTGCAGAACAGCACTGCCGCGTTCGTGGTCCCCTCGGTGGCGAGCGTGACTGCGGCCGCGGCCGGTGCGGCCGCCAACATGCCGCCGGATTTCCGAGTCTCGATCACCAACGCCCCGGGTGCGGACGCCTACCCGATCGCGTCGTTCACGTGGCTTCTGCTGTATGACGATCCGCCGGACAAGGCGCAGGCGGCGACCATGAAGGAATTCATGCGCTGGGCGCTGAGCGATGGACAGAAGATGGCGCCCGAGCTCGGGTATGCGAGCCTGCCGCCGCAGGTGGTCGAGATGGAGATGAAGGCGCTCGAGCAGCTGAAGGTCCAGTAGATGCCGCGACCCCGGAACGCTCGAATCGACGAACTCATCTTCCGTGCTGGCACCGGCGCCTTTGCAATCCTGCTGATCGGGATCGTCCTGGCCATTGGCGCCGCACTGGTGAAGGAGTCGCGGCTGTCGATCGTCCATTTCGGGTGGAGCTTCTGGCAGACCGACGTCTGGGACCCGGTTGCCGGCGAGTTCGGCGCCCGCCCGTTCATCTGGGGCACGCTGTATTCGTCGGTGCTCGCGCTGCTGATCTCGACGCCCATCGCGCTCGGCATCGCCATCTTCATCTCCGAGCTGGCGCCAGCATCGATGAGACGGCCGCTGGTCTTCCTCACCGAGCTGCTCGCTGCGATCCCTTCGATCGTGTACGGGCTCTGGGGCATCTTCGTGCTGGTGCCGGCGGTGCGCCAGCTGCAAATAGCGACGCCCGAATGGCTGAGGAGCGTGCCGCTGTTCAGCGGTCCGCCGCTCGGTGTCGGCATGCTCTCAGCGGCGCTGATTCTCGCCATCATGGTGATCCCGTTCAGCTCATCGGTGGCGCGGGAAGTATTGAAGGCGGTGCCACAGTCCCAACGCGAAGGCGCGTACGCGCTCGGCGCGACCCGCTGGGAAGCGATTCGCATGGCCCTGTTCTACGCGCGCACCGGCATCGTCGGCGCGATCATGCTCGGGTTCGGGCGGGCGCTTGGCGAAACCATGGCCGTGACGATGGTGATCGGAAACAATCCGCAGATTTCCGCCTCGCTCTACGCGCCGCAATACACCATGGCCGCGGTCCTCGCCAACGAGTTCGCCGAGGCGACCAACGATCTCTACCTGCACGCGCTCGTCGAAATCGGCATGGTGCTCTTCATCATGACGCTGATCATCAACGTCATTTCGCGAATGTTCATCTGGTCGATGGGCCGGCAGACACGGCCGCGGCGGGTGCTGGCCCACGCACCGGCTCGGAGCGCGGCATGACCCGGAATCACTGGCGGCGCGCTGTCTCCCACGTCATCATCGTGCTCTGCGGGCTCAGCGTTGTCATCGCGCTGATTCCGCTCGCGCTGGTGCTGTTCTACGTGGTGGCCCAGGGGATCACGTCGCTCAACCTGTCGTTCTTTACTGAAATGCCGAAGCCGGTCGGCGAGGTGGGCGGCGGGATGGCCAACGCAATAGTCGGGTCGATCATCGTCACCCTGCTTGGGGCCATGTTCGCCATCCCGATTGGGATCATGAGCGGGGTCTATGCCGCCGAGTACACCGGAACGCGCATGGCTTCCGCCGTGCGGTTCGCGGCGGACACGCTGAACGGCGTACCGTCGATCGTCATCGGCGTGTTCATCTACAGCATCGCGGTCCTGCCCGTGCGACGATTCTCGGCGCTCGCCGGGGGCCTGGCATTGGGGGTCATGATGATCCCGCTGATCATGCGCACGACGGAGGAACTGCTCCTGCTCGTGCCCGCGACCCTGCGCGAAGGGGCCCTCGCGCTCGGTGCGACCCGCGCCCGTGCGGTGTTCACGGTGGTCGTGCCGGCAGCCCTGCCCGGCATTCTCACCGGCATCCTGCTGGCCCTGGCACGCATCGCGGGCGAAACCGCACCACTCCTGTTTACGGCCCTCAACAACCGGTTCTTCAGCACCGATGTCCGGCAGCCAATCTCGACCCTCACCGTACAGGTGTTCATCTACGCCACAGCACCCTACCAGGACTGGCACCGGCAGGCCTGGGCCGGAGCGCTCGTCCTCGTGACGATGGTATTCGTCTGCTCGCTGCTCGCGCGCGTCGCCACGGCCAGGATGGAAAAGCTTCAGCGCGGAGCATGATCGTCCCCGGCACCTCGCGCTGCGGCCCGCGGCTACACAGAATCGGCAGCGAACCTCCCACTCGGACCGGCCCGCAATCCTGCGGGCCGTTACATCGAATCAACACCACGTAACGCTCGATATCGACGGGCACCGGTTCGCCGCTTGTACATCGGGCGAATCGTCATCGAGTCACACGACCGTCACGGACGCAAACGTCCTGTAACAGCAGAGCTAAGGGCCATCGCCTTGCATCGGATCGCTTGCAGGAGATCTCATGCAGCACCGCACGGCACCCAGCATCGCTGTCATCATTCCGGTCTATCGCGCGCACTACCTCGCCACGTGCCTGGCCTCCGTTTTTGCCCAGACGCTGCCACCGACCCAGGTCATCGTCGTTGACGACGGATCTCCGGACGGTGCGGAAATCGATAACGCGGTGACGCCATACAGGGATCGTCTGGTCCTGCTCCGCCAGAACAACCTCGGAGCTGGTGCCGCCCGCAACCGCGGCCTGCGGCACTCCTCGACTGAACTGATTGCCTTCCTGGATGCCGACGATCTGTGGTGTCCGCACCACCTCGCGCGTCAGGCCGGCGTGCTCTGGCAGGATGACGGTCCGGCTCTCGTTTATGCGAACGGACGCCTGATTGGCGACGGTCCCCTGAGCGGCATGCTGTTCATGGACACCGCTCCGTCGACCGGCGAGGCAACCCTCGAGGCGCTGTTGTCACAGCGCTGCACGATCCTGACGTCCTCGGTCGTCGTCGAACGATCGGTGCTCTTTGCCGCGGGACTCTTCGACGAGTCCCTTCGGCGCGGTCAGGACTTCGACATGTGGATACGACTCGCCGCGGCAGGCGCACGTTTCTCCTACACGACAGAACCCCTGGTCTGGCGCCGGATCCACGCGATGAACCTGTCCGGGGATCGCCTGAGTGAGCTCGAGCGCGCGGCCGCCGTTTACCAGGGGCTGCGGGCGAAACTCGGTTTCGGTCCCGCGGCAGCACAGGCGCTCGACACCCAGCTGCGCCTGTTCCACGCCGACATCCATGCGGAACGAGGCAAGCGGGATCTCGCGGCCGGCGCAGTGATAGACGCCGCGGCGCACTTTCGCGAGGCGGCCGGCGCCGGCGCCGGCTGGAAGGTCCAGATCGTAAACCTCGCCCTGCGTATCGCGCCTCGTGTGACCCGGCACGCCTACGCGTTCAAGACGCGCCGCAGCGCTACGCCGGAAGTGGCGTGAGGACGTTCTCCGGCATGGCTGCCAGTGAGATGCGGTTGAAGGTCCTCTTCCTCACGCCTCCGGCGAAAGCGGGGGGCGCGCTGGCGGCGCAGTCATTCGTGGAAGAAGAGATTCGCGCGATCCGGGATTTCAACGTCCAGCCTTATGTGCTCACGGATGAAATTCGTGGACGGACCGAAATCGACGGCGTCCCGCTCGTCGGAATTCCCCGCGCCAGCGTGGCTGGCATTCAATGCCCTGTATGGCTCGGCATGACGCAACTGTCACTCGTTGCAATGCTGTGGCAGGCCTCTCGCAATGCCCGCGAGATCTTCCACGCACTCCGGATCGAAGCGGCGGCGGCGCGCCTGATTGCCGATGAGGACATCGACGTGATCCATGGCCACTTCGGCTGGCCGGCCGGACTGGGCGGTGCCCTCGCGGCGCAGGCGACGGGAGTTCCGCTCTTGGCGAGCATCCGCGGGACCGACGTGCTGCTCCGGAAGGACCTCGACTACGGCCTGCGGAGCGACCCGGCGTATGACGTCGCACTCAGGCTGTTGTTTCGCCGCGCCAGACGGATTCTGGTTGCCACGACGTTCATGCAGATCGCCGCGACGAACGCCGGCGCCGATCGGCGCAAGATTCAGGTCATCGACAAGGGCGTCGACCTCGCACGGTTCAGACCGGCAGCCGACCGGCACCAGGCCCGGGCCCGGCTTGGCGTGTCTGGTCCCCTGGTGCTGGCCGTGGGGAGCCTGCAACGGCGGAAGGGATGCGAGACGATCATCGACGCGCTTGCCGCGCTGAGGCGCGCCGACGTGACGCTCGCGATCTGCGGCACCGGCGATGAGCACCGTGCACTGGAGAGCCGCGCGAAGTCGCAGGGCGTCGCTTCCCAGGTCAGGTTCGAAGGTCAGGTCTCGCGAGATCGGATCGGCGCCTATTTCGCGGCAGCGGATGTCTTCGTCCACGCCGCGGAGCTCGAGGCCGCAGGCAACGTCATTCTCGAGGCCCAGGCCAGTGGCGCGGCGGTTGTCGTCACCGATTCAGGCGGCCCGGGGGAGTACGTCGACGACGGCGTGACCGGGTTCGTGATCCCGGTCGGCGACGCCCCTGCGCTGGCCGCGCGGCTGGATGTCCTCCTGTCGAACCCGTCACTCGCTGCCAGGCTCGCCGAGGCTGCCCGGCACCGCGTCGAGCAACGCCACGACTATCCGCGGATGATGGCGGCCGTAAGGGCCATCTACGACGCTGTCGGGACGGCCGACAGACCGTCGTCAAGCCGTGTTGTCTCGCTCGTAACCCACAATTAACGTCTCCGACACTGCCGCGAAACCTCCCGTTTTTACGCTCTTCGGATGATGAACAGGCCTCGTGAGCTCAATGGAGCTCAGCAGGCGCCGGCCGAGCACGCGAATGGTACGGCGGGCGGGACAACACGGGTGCTGGTGGTGGAGGACGAACACGACATCGCCGCGCTGATCAAGCACACGCTCGAGCGTTCGGGCGAAATCCAGGCATCGATTGTCGGCAGCGGTGACCAGGCACTCCGATCCATCGCGGAGCGTCCGCCAGACCTGATCATCCTCGACCTGAACCTCCCGGTCGTCAGCGGTACGGAAGTCTGCCGGATCCTGAGGGCGCGGCCTGAAACCGCGCACCTGCCGGTCATCATGCTGACCGCCCGCACGGCCGAATCTGACCGCGTGACCGGGCTGGATCTCGGCGCAGACGACTATGTGACGAAGCCGTTCAGCCTGCGGGAGCTGTCGGCGCGCGTGCGCGCAGTCCTGCGGCGCCGGCAGTCGTTTGCGGCCAAGGGGTCGGTGTATCGGGGTGAACGGCTCGTCGCCGACTTCGACGCCGTCGCGGTATCCGTCGACGGCGAGGCTATCCGGCTGACCCGGCGGGAGTTCGAACTCTTGAGATTTCTGGTGGAGAACAAGAACCGCGTGCTTTCACGCGACCGCCTGCTGGAACGGGTCTGGGGTTACGACCGCTTCATTGAGACCCGGTCGGTCGACGTGCACGTGGGACGGCTGCGTGCCAAGCTCGGTACTGTCGGCACGCAGATCGAAACCGTCGTCGGGCTGGGTTACCGGTTCGTCGATTGATCAGGCCCAGCCGCCATCTTCGAGCTTCGACACCTCCGCGTCAATCCGCATGCGGGCCCGCTCGACACGGTGCCAGTCGCGGAGCTGCACTACCTTGACCAGGCGGCTGTCGGCCTCCTCACGGACCTCCCAGCCCTCGCCCGGGGCTTCCTGGATGGTGAATCGCCTGCTGTGGCCTGCCTGCTTGAGTTCCTTCGTAAACATCGGTTCGGTCCACCCTCTCAGACAGTTTCTACGCGATCGCGAGGCCTGCCCGCTGTAAACAGTCTGTAAACAATCGCTGGCGGCCGGCGGTCAAATGCCCAAGAAGGAACGATTTGTGCGTAAAACCGCGGCCGGCGAGGGTACACAGTAGAATTTCGGCGATGAATGACGTTCTGACCCTGATTCTGGGCGGCGGGCGGGGCGCCAGGCTGTTCCCGCTGACACAGATGAGGTCGAAGCCGGCGGTCCCGATCGGCGGCAAATACCGGCTCATCGACATCCCGATCAGCAACTGCCTCCATGCCGGGCTGAAGCGGATGTTCGTGCTCACGCAGTTCAACTCGGCCTCGCTGAACCGTCACATCGCGCAGACCTACCGGCTCGACACGTTCTCGGACGGATTCGTCGAGATCCTCGCGGCCGAGCAGACTCCCGACAGCTCCAACTGGTTTCAGGGCACCGCCGATGCCGTGCGTCAGGCGGCACGGCACTTCGCCGGTTACGACGCTGACAACTATCTGATCCTGGCCGGCGATCACCTCTATCGCATGGACTTCAACGATGTCGTCGAGTCCCACATCGAAGGCCGCGCCGACATCACGATTGCCGCACAACCGGTCACGCCGGACGATGCGACCGAGATGGGCATCTTCAGGTTCGACGTCGACGGCCAGATCGTCGGGTTCGAGGAGAAGCCGGATGCCTCGCGCCTTGCCGAGATCGGCAGGAGCGCCCCACGGGGAACTGTGGGCGCCGGAACGTCCGCGGAGAAGCCCTTCGTCGCGTCGATGGGCATCTACGTGTTTTCACGCGACGTCCTGCTCGAGATGCTGACCCAACCTGGCATCGACTTCGGTAAGGAAATCATCCCGAAGGCGCTCGGGAAGTACCGCGTCAACCCGTATGTGTTCCGCGGGTACTGGGCGGACGTCGGCACGATCGACGCGTTTTACGACGCGAACATCCAGCTCACGCAGCGCGGCGCGGCGTTCAACTTCTTCGATCCCCGCCGGCCGATTTACACGCATCCGCGGTTCCTGCCCGGCACGCGAAGCTACGACTGCCGGATTGATTCGTCGATCGTCGCCGAAGGCTGCTACCTCGATGGCTGCACGGTCCGCGAGTCGGTGATCGGTATCCGCACGCACGTCCACCCGGGTTCCACGATCTCGCGCTCGGTGCTGCTCGGAGCCGACTTCTACGAAGAGGAGCTCGAGTCGAGCAGCATCCCGCTCGGCATCGGGCGCGACGTGGTGCTCGACCGGGCGATCGTGGACAAGAACGCACGCATCGGTGACGGCGTCCGGCTCGTGAACGAGCGGGGCGTGCAGGAGGCCGATGGCGACGGCTACTACGTCCGCAACGGGATCATCATCGTCCCCAAGGGCGCGCGCATTCAGCCGGGGCTCGTGGTCTAAACGATCGTCGGCCCCGTCCCTTCGTTCGCCCCGAAATCCAGATTCCCGGATGGCCCCTCGCCGCGAACGGACACTCACGCGCACACCCGCACCGTTCATCCCCACGGTCGTCACTCCTAAATTCGTCTGAAAGCACAACTTAGCCGTTCATAACCCGTCTAAGCGTTCGGATCGTTCGGTGGAGGCCGGCGATCGCACCCTGGATGAGGGGTCAGACAGATCTCTTTGGTCTGGAGGGCCCGATGTTGTGGTTCGTGTCGCTGGCACTTGCGGGAGCGGTCGGCGGGGGTCCGGCGCCCGCGTCCAACTCACCGGTGAAGGTCGTGGCGCCGTCGCCGTCAGCGATCGCCGCCAGCTTGCTCGCAGCGGAAACGCGCCGGGTCCGGGCCGCCACGCCGCGGGTCGCCCAGCTGATTGACGATGGCGTCCGGCGGTCGCGCACCTTCGCGCAATTGATCGCCGATGTTCACACGACCGACGTCATCGTGTACGTCGAAGCGTCGTTTGGCTTGCCGCCGGACGTGTCCGGACGGATTCTGCTGGCGGGGGTCGCCGGCGATCAGCGGTACCTCCGGGTGCAGGTCCGGGCGACACTCGCGCGCGATCAGTTGATCGCCACCATCGCGCACGAGTTGCGTCACGCGCTCGAAGTCGCGGGCGATCGTACGGTGGTCGACGAGAAAGGTTTCGTCGCGCTGTACCGTCGCATTGGTGATACCGCCCGGGCGTGCGGCGGGTACGACACTGAAGCCGCGCGCGTTACCGGGCGTCGCGTGCGCGACGAGCTTCTGGGATAGCCCTCGGGGCCGCACCGGGTCCGGATCGCGGGACGATCGGTGGCGCGGCGTTGCGCTCGATCGCACGCCGCGCGCGGCTCGCCAAGAGGAGCGCCACCGACGGCACTGCGACGGCGCCAACGACCAGGAGACGCGGACCCGGACGAGACTTCGCGGACCGCGCTGACCATACTCTCAAGTCCGCGCATGCCGAGAGCACCGCGGGGCGCATCGCCCGATAGCTCTCGAAGATCGATCGGCATTCGGCTTCCAGCGTGCGCGCCAGCTCGCGGGCGCCATGAACCTCTTCCTCCTCCATGACCTCGGACAGCCGACTGAGGAGCATCTCGCGATCGTGAATCTTTCCCAGCGCTTCCTGGGCATTCCTGAGCGCGCGGATGGCCGGTTTTCGTGTCTGAGCGCCTTTCTCGATCAGCTCGGCGAGATATCGCAGCTTCTTGATGGCGATACGCGCCCGATGCGCGCGGTTCGGGAAGTACACGCCGGCGGCGTGGTGAACCCTCCGCTCGGCAGTCTCGGCACGGCGGACGATCGCCGCGCGCAGCGCCGGTCCTGACGACACCATTCGCCACGACCGCGGAAACCGTGACCGGGCACCAGCCACGTCTCGCAGTCCATCCACCGCCTCCAGGTCGAGTGACTCCAGACGTTTGATCAACTGGCGCCGTCTCCGCAACTGACCGGGAAGCAACCGTGCGCGCATGGTTGCCGCCGCCGCGGCGGCACCGGGCACTCGCCGCTCGATCTCGTCGAGAAGCCGCAGCGCCTCGTCTTCCTCGCGGGCGCGTCCGAGCGCCTGACCGAGCGCCTTCACGCTCGGCAACGCCTGCTCGATGCCATCGCTGGTTCCCGCGGCACTCAAAAGTGGTAGCGCGGCACGCAGCCGGCGGGTGGCGACGCGGGCATCGTGAATCCCTTCGCTGTCGCCGTCGCAGACGAGCGGCAGACGCGATCGCAGGAGGTCCAGGTTTGAGAGGAAGTTCGAAAGGATGCCGTCGTTGACCGTCGCCATGACGATCAAACGAATGCAATCCGAGGGCTCAGTCGCTACTCGCTCTTCCGCAGGATACGCGGCGGCAGGAACCAGCGGAGCTGGCCGAGCGCCTTCGGCGGCAACACGTCGAAATCGATGCGGCAGACTGCGCCTTTTTTGAACTCGATGGGCGAGCGTGCGCCAATCAGCCGGGCCGCAAGCTCACCGATATTCGGCTCGTGGCCGACCAGGGCGATTCGGGCCTTCCTCGAGTGTTTCGCGATCTCCTGCATGACGGCCGCCGGTGTGCCCGCCGGCGCCAGGGCATCACTGTGAGTGACGGTCGGCTTTCCCTCGAGGTGCTCAGCGAGCACATCAGCCGTCTGCCGGGTACGAGTAAGAGGACTGGCGATGATGAGGTCGAAGGTGACCCCGAGTGAGTTCAGCGCCTTGGCTTCCCGCCGGAGCGCCGCGATCCCTTTGCCGGTCAGAGGACGCTTTGAGTCGTCGGGGTATTCCGGACCTCGTTCGGCCGCGATGCCGTGGCGAATGAGGTAGAGCTCCAGGACGGCCACGATCAGGCTCGCCTTGCGGCCGGTGTCCGCGGCGTCGGGAGCGGATGCATCTTCAAAGGCCGGCGGCGGCGAATCGAGGGCACCACGCTCGACGCGCAGGCTTGCGTCAGCTCGAGCAGTGCGGGGACCTGCTTCACATACCTGCCGTGGATGTGCCGGCATTCGTCGGCCAGCATCCGGGAAATGACGTCGAGGCCACCATCATCAGCGCCGCGGCGCGTCGGTGGCAACGCCTGCACGGCAGCCACGTGGTGTTCGATGACCTGTAAATCGTGGAGACGGCCGAGCGTCTCCTGAGCGCGTTTCAGCGTGTTGACCATGGGCCGGGCCGGAGCGACCCGCGAGTCCGCCACGAGCTCCAGCGCGTAGCGCAGTTTCTTGACCGCGATTCGCACGAGATGGAGCTGCTCCGCCGCATAGACCTGCCCCGCACTTTGAATGGCGCTGCGCAGACGTTTTGCTCGCTGTCCGACCCGCTTCACCAGCGTACCCCGCCATTCCCCGAGGGTTGCGCCGGGGATTGTCATCGACACCTCTTTGAGGCGTCTGCTCAGCTTGGCGGTGTTCACGCGGCGCAGCCGATCGAGCATCGTCGCCCGGCGCCGATCACGCTCCGCGATCACGTGGCCACGTACGTCCTCGAGCGCATCGCGAGGGATACCGGGGCCTCGAGCGAACTCATCAAGAATCTGGACGGTCACGTCCATCTCGCGTACCGTGCCGAGAGCCTGGGTGACGCGCCTGATCTTCCGCTCGGCCTTTCTCCGGACCTTGGTGTCGGCCGCGAGCACCGGAACCGCTTCCCTGAGCCGCCTGGACGCGACCCGGGCCTGGTGCACCCCCGTGTCGTCGCCGGCAATGGCGGCGGGCAGGTGGCTCTCCAGGTCGCGGGCCCGCCGGAGCAGTAACATCATCGTTACCGGGGGTTTAGGTCGGATCGTGATAGGATGTCGACCGTTTTGCGACGTTGGCGGCATGGGACGCGATGACTGTTCGGGCAGTATATAACGACCGTGTGACGCGGCCCATCGGTTCGCTCGCCACCTTCCTTCATCCGCTCACCCAGCCTGACTCTTCCGCATGCGCCTAGCGGCTATCGACATCGGCACGAACTCCATCCACATGATCGTGGTGAAGGTCCGGCCGGATCTCTCGTTCGAAGTAATCGATCGCGAGAAGGATATGGTCCGGCTCGGAGCCGGCGGACTCGACGGCCGGAGCATTACTCCGACCGCAATGGCGGCGGCGCTCCAGACGCTGGCGAAATTCAAGCGCCTGGCCGAATCTCACAAGGTCGATGAGATTGTCGCTGCTGCGACGAGTGCGACACGGGAAGCCGACAATGGCGGGGACTTCATTGCCGAGGTGGATCGCCTCACCGGCATCCGGATCAAGGTCATCTCCGGAACGGAGGAGGCCCGCCTGATCCACCTCGCCGCAGGATACGGCGTGGACATCGGCGCGTCGACGGGCGTCGTCGTCGACATTGGCGGCGGCAGCGTCGAGGTCACGCTCGGCACCGCCCGGCAGATGACGCTCGGCAGGAGCTTCAAAGTCGGCGTCATCCGGCTCACCGAGCGTTTCGTGAAGTCCGACCCCCTGTCCGGCCGCGACGAGCACCGGCTGGTCAAGCACCTCAATCGCGAGATGGGCGACTACCTCGATCAGGTTGCTCAGCGAGGGTACGACCGGGTGATCGGCACCTCGGGCACGATTCTGAGCCTTGGGTCGCTGGCCGCCCAGCAACACGTGCCGGTCGAGGAGCTGCGCAATCTGCGTGTGCCCGCCAAGGCTCTCCACCGGCTGCGCAAGAAGTTGACCAGCCTGACACTCGAAGAGCGGCTCGCCGTGCCCGGACTCGACCCGCGGCGCGCCGATCTCTCAGTCGCCGGGTCGGTGCTGCTCGACACCATCGTTCGCCGCCTGAATGCCGACGAGTTCACGTTGTGCGATCTCGCGCTGCGTGAGGGCCTGGTCCTCGATTACATCCATCGCAACAGCGCACGGATCCGCAAGGTCGAACGGTATCCGGACGTGCGACGGAGGAGCGTGATCGAGCTCGGCGAGCGCTGCGGCTACTGGCCGGAGCACGCGGCGCAGGTGGCGCGCCTGGCGCTCGCCATCTTCGATCAGAGCCGCAGCGTACACGGGCTCGGCGATCGCGAGCGTGACTGGCTGGAATTCGGCGCGCTGCTCCACGACGTCGGTGTCCACATCAGCTACGAGCGGCACAACCGGCACTCGTATTACTTGATCAAGAACGGCGACCTGCGCGGCTTCGATCCGCAGGAAATCGAGATCATCGCCCTAATCGCGCGCTATCACCGGCAGGGAACGGCCAAGAAGTCACACAGCGGCTACGGCGATCTCAAGGGATCGAAGCGGCGAGCCGTCAAGGCCTTGTCCGCCATGGTTCGACTGGCGGAAGGACTCGATCGCAGCCACTCGCAGGCACTGGCCGGAATCGATCTCTATCCACGCGCCGACGACTACCTGGCCCGGCTCCGCACCGCCGGCGATGCAGAGCTCGAGGTGTGGGCGGCGCATCGCCACGTCGCACCGCTCGAACGGGTGCTCGGCAAACCGATTCGTTTCGAAGTCGCCGTCAGCGATCACGCCGTCAGCGATCACAAGGAACCGTTCGCGCATGCTCACCAGCCTGACGACGCCGCACGAGTACCCGGGCAAGCTGTTCGTGGTGGAAGGCATCGACGGGTCGGGAAAAACCACGCAGCTGGCGCTGCTGGCAAAGTGGCTTAGCGCGGCCGGGCACCCGGTGCTCGTCACCGAGTGGAATTCGTCAGCGCTGGTCAAGGCGGCGACGAAGACCGGCAAGAAGAAGAACGCGCTGACGCCGATGACGTTCAGCCTGCTGCACGCCACCGACTTCGCCGATCGGCTTCTCTACAACATCATCCCCCCGCTCAAGGCCGGCATGATCGTGCTGGCCGATCGCTACGCCTATACGGCGTTCGCTCGCGACGCGACGCGCGGCGTCGATCGCAACTGGCTGCGTGAGTTGTACAGCTTCGCCGTGCGGCCGGATCTCGCCGTGTATTTCCGCGTGCCGATCGACGTATCCACGGATCGCCTGCTCGCCCGGCGGGTGAAGCTGAAGTTCTACGAGGCCGGTATGGACATGGGCTGGAGCAATTCGCTGGTCGACAGCTTCCGTCTGTTCCAGGGCAAAGTGCTCGACGAATACGACCGGCTCGTCGACGAGTTCGGATTGAGCGTCGTCGATGCCGTCGGCAGCATCACGGAGCAGCAGCGGATCTTCCGCAAGCTGGTCACCCAGCACCTGGAGATTGAGCCCAATGACGAACCGCTCGACGAGCTCGCCTGAAGACGGAGCGTCAGGCGGCGCAAGGCCCGGGAGCTACTACGGCTACGGGATCCCCTATCTCCCGATCGACGGCTATCCGGGCAAGATCATCGCGATTGAGGGGACCGACGGCGTCGGCCGATCCACGCAGATCCGTCTGCTGCGAGAGTGGCTCGAAATCCAGGGATATGGGGTCATCGAGACCGGCTGGACGCGATCGGAGCTGATGCAGCCAACCATCAATCTGGCCAAGGCGAGCAACACGCTCAACAAGCTCACGTTCGTGCTGCTCTACGCGACCGACTTCGCTGACCGGCTCGAGAAGGAAATCATCCCGGCGCTCAAGGCCGGGTTCATCGTGCTCTCCGACCGGTACATCTACACGGCCATGGCCCGTGCCGGGGTCCGCGGGGTGGATCGCCAGTGGATTCGGAGCCTCTACGGGTTCGCCATCGCCCCGCACCTCGTCTTCTACCTCAAGCTGGACGAGAAGACCCTGATCCGCCGGGTCCTGCAGTCCAGGGGTATGGACTACTGGGAGTCCGGGATGGACCTCAAGCTCGGCGATGACATCTACGAGAGCTTCCGCGCGTACCAGCGAGCCCTGCTGCGCGAGTACGCGTCCATGGCCGACGAATTCGGCTTCCGCATGCTCGATGCCCGCCGCCGGATCGACGTCATCCAGGACGAACTGCGCCGCCAAATCGGCGCCTTCCTGGCCGAAAGCGACGGGGTCGGGGTGGGGGTATAAAGTTCATTTCTGCAGTCCGCAGTCCGCGGCCCGCGGCCTGCCCGGAACCCCCTGAGGCCGGACTGCGGACCGCGGGCCGCGGGTTTTCTCGTTTACGCGAAATTTACACTGGCGAAATCCGCGGGAAACGGCCTGCCGATAGTGTGGTCGGGTTGGCATGACGCTCCTCCAGACCACGACACCGCCACTGCCGGCCCTGACCCGCCCTTCCGGGTCGGCGCCTGCGGATTTGCCTATCGCCATCGACGTCGAGCGCCTGAACTTCTTCTATGGCGCGAAGCGGGCGCTCGAAGAGATCACCATCCAGATCCCGACCCACCTGGTCACAGCCTTCATCGGCCCGTCCGGCTGCGGTAAGAGCACGTTCCTGCGGACCCTGAACCGGATGAACGACATCATCGCGGGGACGCGGGTCGAGGGAAAGGTCGTCATCGAGGGCCGGGACGTCTATGCCGCAGGCACCGACGTGGTTGCCCTCCGTCGCCGTGTGGGGATGGTCTTCCAGAAATCGAATCCTTTCCCGAAGACCATTTTCGAGAACGTCGCCTACGGAGTCCGGATCAACGGGCTGGCGAAGAACCGTGCCGAGATGCACGAGCGGGTCGAGGAAAGCCTCCGGTCGGCCGCCATCTGGGACGAGGTCAAGGATCGCCTGCACGACTCGGCGATGGCCCTCTCAGGCGGCCAGCAGCAGCGCCTCTGCATCGCCCGGGCACTCGCGATCACCCCCGAGATCCTGCTGATGGACGAACCCGCCTCCGCGCTCGATCCGATCGCCACCCAGCGCATCGAGGAGCTGATTTATCAGCTGAAGACGCGCTACACGATCGTGATCGTGACCCACAATATGCAGCAGGCCGCCCGGGTCTCGGACCGCACGGCCTTCTTCTGGCTCGGCAAGCTGGTCGAATACGGCGCCACCGATCAGATCTTTACCAACCCCGGACAGAAGCTGACCGAGGATTACGTCACCGGGAGATTCGGATAATCGGGGCTCGGGACTCGGGACTCGGATTGATTCGGGACTCAGGCTCAGGGACAGAGGGCGAGCGACTCGGGTTAGGGCTCAGGGATAAGCGATTGACGATGCAAACCATTCCCCACTTCCAGGAGGAGCTGCAGCAGCTCAAGACCCGCCTGCTCGAAATGGGCGGCCTGGCCGAAGAACGCGTGCGCTCGGTGGTCCAGGCGCTGGTCGACCGGAACGCCCCGGTCGTGGATCGGGTTCTTGCCGGTGACGGTCCGATCAATCAGCTGCACATCGAAATCGACTCCCGCTGCTTCAAGCTGCTCGCACTCCACCAGCCCATGGCGGTCGATCTCCGCGCCATCGTGTCGGCGGTGAAGATCAATACCGACCTCGAACGCGTCGGGGATCTCGCGATCAACATCGCGGAGGCCGTCAAGCGCTACATGCGCCACTCGCCGGTGAAGGAACTGATCGACATCCCCCGGATGGCCGACATCGCCCAGCGGATGCTCCGGGACGCGCTCGATGCCTACGTCCGCCGCGACGTCGCGCTGGCGCAGGCGGTGCTCGACGAAGACGACGCCCTGGACGCGCTGAAAACGCAGGTGTTCCGCGAGCTGCTCACCTACATGCTGCAGGACCCCAGCACGATCGAGCCCTCGCTGGATCTGATCCTGATCTCGCGGCACCTGGAACGCATCGGCGATCACGCCACGAACGTCGCCGAGGACGTGATCTTCATGGTGTCCGCCCGCGACGTCCGCCACCACGTACGGGAGATCTGATTCTTCCCCGCCTACGCGCTTCGCGCTTCGGCGAGGCAGGCTCCTCGGTTGACGGGCTGACTCCCTTCACGATTCAATAGTCAGGTTTGGCACGCCGCGAGCCCTTCTGTGTGTACTGCCGGCGGGAACCCGTAGACGCGCGCTGGCGGCCATTCTGCAGCGAGCGCTGCAAGATGGCAGACCTGGGGCGCTGGCTCTCCGAGGACTACCGCGTGCCGGACGACGCGGCCGAACCGCCGTCCGGCGACCAGGACGAGGATTAGTCCGCTATGCGGACCGGGCCGGAGCGGAGCGGGGCGTCCGGGCCCCCGCGAGCGACGGCGTAGGGGAGTCCGAGGGGCGTAAGCCCCTCGGATCTAATAGAGACGGGACGACCTGACTTCATGGCCGAGACGCTGACCATCACCGACAACCGCACCGGCAAGCAGTACGAGATTCCAATCCAGGATGGGACGATCCGGGCGGCCGACCTGCGGCAGATCAAGGTGACGTCCGACGAATTCGGCATGATGACCTACGACCCGGCGTTCATGAACACGGCGTCGTGCCGCAGCCGGATCACCTTCATCGACGGTGACAAGGGCATCCTCCTCTACCGCGGGTATCCCATCGAACAGCTGGCGGAGCACAGCGACTTTCTCGAGACCTCGTACCTGCTCCTGTTCGGCGAGCTGCCCACCGAAGCCAGGCTCGACGCGTGGACGCGCGACATCAACGCGCACACGATGCTGCACGAGAACCTCAAGAAGTTCATCGACGGCTTCAACTACGACGCGCATCCGATGGGGATGTTCCTGAGCGCGATGGGCGCCCTCTCCACGTTCTATCCCGACGCCAAGAACGTCAGCGACGCGGGCGTGCGGCGGGCGCAGATGGTGCGCATGATCGCCAAGGTGCCCGGGATCGCCGCGTTCGCCTATCGCCACATCATCGGGCGCCCCTACAACCTGCCCGACAACGAGCTCAGTTACACCGGCAACTTCCTGAACCTGCTGTTCAAGATGACGGAGCTGCGCTACAAGCCGCATCCCGTCCTGGAACGCGCGCTCGACGTGCTCTTCATCCTGCACGCCGATCACGAGCAGAACTGCAGCACGTCGGCGATGCGCAACATCGGCAGCTCGCACGTGGACCCGTACTCGGCGCTGGCCGGCGCCGCGGCGGCACTCTACGGGCCGCTGCACGGCGGCGCCAACGAGGCGGTCGTGCGGATGCTCGAGGAGATCGGGTCGAAGCAGAACGTCCCCGGGTTCATCAAGCGGGTCAAGGCGGGGGAAGGCCGGCTCATGGGATTCGGCCATCGGGTCTACAAGTCCTACGACCCGCGCGCAAAGATCATCAAGCGGATGGCGGATCTCGTCTTCGAGGTCACGGGCAAGAACCCGCTGCTCGAGATGGCACTGGAGCTCGAACGCATCGCGCTCGAGGACGACTACTTCGTGACGCGGCGGCTCTACCCGAACGTCGATTTCTATTCCGGCCTGATTTATCAGGCGATGGGCTTCCCGCTCGACATGTTCCCGGTCCTCTTCGCCATCCCGCGAACCGCCGGCTGGATGGCCCAGTGGGAGGAGATGCTCACCGACTCCGAGCAGAAGATCGCCAGGCCGCGCCAGATCTACACCGGCTCGCCGAGCCGCGACTACGTCTCGCGCGACAAGCGCCGCTAGGACGAAGGAAGTTTCACAACTCCTGAACTCCTGTCCTCTTGTTCCAAACATGAAGAACCCCTGGAGATCGATCTCAGCGCTGGCAGCCGTCATCGTCCTGAGCGCCTGCCTCGACGCGACTCAGTCAGCGACACGATTCGACGGCCAGAAGGCGTTCGAACACGTCCGCGCCATGGTGGCGCTCGGGCCGCGTCCCGCCGGCAGCGCCGCCCTCGCGAAGACCCGCGACTACATCAAGAAGGAACTGTCGGCGTCCGGACTCACCGTTGAAGAACAGGCGT
>Ga0209382_10001229_pt1 | contig 40892 bp, 37 predicted proteins | sample SoiMetdeltSBSDD5_FD_187599 | JGI IMG/M metagenome (GOLD analysis project Ga0209382, IMG submission 187599) | Bulk soil microbial communities from a Populus tree surrounding site in Tennessee, USA - Soil MetaG P. deltoides SBSDD5 (SPAdes) (version 2) | ecosystem: Environmental > Terrestrial >... | reverse complement strand
AACGGTTGAGCTGAGCGGCGCACACGCCGTGGCATGAGCTTGGCACTTTATCCTTCACGCGTCCGCTCCAGCGAGGTGTTAGGGCGCGGTCGCAGCCGCATCTGTGTCCTCCAGGAGGACGCGAAGGCTGAGAGGAGTGAACTTGGAGTACAGCCAGAGCCCCAGCGACAGCATCAAACCTATCAACGCAGTGAAGAGTGCTGCAGCGAAAAGGCCCATAAATGGCCCTGCAACTAGAGCCTTCAGACCGAGGACCGGCTGGTCATTCCACTTGAGACTATCCATTCCAAATGCAGCCAGAACTCCCATGAGAATGAAGAATGGGGTGATTGAGAAGAAGGCGCCGGCAGCGACGATCCGGAATACCGAGCCGGTCCGAATGCGGCGAATTTTGATCGTATGGTCCTCAATCATTGCGATACCCCGCTTTTTTTCTGCTTTGAATTTGGCACAACATTTCCGAGCGACCTAACTTGATTTAGAAGTGCGGGTCATGACGAATAACCTAGCACGGTGACAAATAACCTGGGGGCTCAAGAGCACATAAGCAGCTGAACCCAGAAGGATTGCTAAGAGATTCTGGTGCTGGACGCACTACTAACCAATTCCCGAAAACAAGCACGCGTCACCTTCATCGGCGAGACCGTATCGCTCGAGGAAGCCGTACACGGTGGCGGTTGTCCCTGTCGTACTGATGCTTCGCCGGCAGCTGCGAGGAAGACGGCTTCGATGCCATCGCGCGAGACGTGTGCCTGCATGTATTTCGGTTTTAGCAATTTAGCGGGTAGCCCGACGTCTCACGACCAACGCGCGCACTGGCCTTTTATAGAACCGAAGGCAGGACGAGCGCTACTCACGCCTGATGCAAACACCACGCTGGAGCTTACGATGAAGATCAAAGCAGCCCTTACGCTTGCCAGCTTGCTGACGGCCGGAGCCGCAGTGGCAGGCGGATTTGGTTTCGATGTGTTGTTCAAGTTCGATCGCGGCACGGGCGTACAGCCGTTTCGCAGTTCGGCCGGAGCACCCGTGCTCAACACCGTTGCTGGTGTCGCTCCCGGTGGCACACCTTGGTTGATTGACTCATTCGATGCAATCATCAGGAAGAATGGCGACATTCGCGCCCGTGCTGAAGGCGTCGTGCTGGCTGGTGGCGATGGCATCGGCACTCGCGCCGGTCCTCGGCAGATGGTGTTGTCGCTGTTCTGTCGCAATGTTCCAGTGCCGCCGGCTGTTTCGGGGGCGCTCATCACGACGCCGTTCAATTCCGAGCCTGTGAACCTGGACGAAAACGGCGACTTCGAGGTTCGCGGCAAACTGACCGACGCGACCGGAGCGACACCCCCTCTGAACTGCGGCGACACCATCGACAACCGCCCGGTGCTGCTGATCCGCACCGTGACGCCCGCCACAGCCACTACGCCAGCCACCCCGAGCGCCTGGTTTGCCGCTGGCCTGCTCTCCGACCGTCATGACCGTGGCAGCAACTGACAGTTTGCCGAGCAGATGAGAACGAGCGCCGATTGCACGGATGCCATCGGCGCTTTCATCGCAACGCAGCCACGAGCTCTCGGGGTACCGCTGGGGGTATTCAGTTCAGTACGTAGCGGAGGCGCTCAAACAGCTGAAAGCCTGGCTTTCTGAGCTGCGAAGCATCGGAGCCTCTACTCGCCCGAGTTCCGCATCCGCTCCATTTGTCTTGCCCTGGAAACCCAGTCGCGGACCTTGTCGTCGCAACGATCCGCGTCTGCCTTGCGACCCTCCTTGCGCGCTCTTTCAGCCCGATTGATCCACACGCGAACCTTTTCAGTGGCGAGGGTTTGCCTCTCGCTTATGTCTTTGGTTTCAGGATTGCGACGTGCCATGACTCTCCACCGGCTGACTGTTCTGTGCCAATCATCACAAGAGCTGTACAACTATATAACATCTACAACTGCGCCATTATAGCTCTATTGGTGGGTTTTTTTAGGTTGTGTATATGTCTTGTATAAGTTAATGTCATTACATCATGGCTCGTACCAGGCGTTCGCCAGTCGACTCGTCGGAGCTGTTTCCGATCCGAACGGTAGCGAACCTCACCGGCGTGAATGCGGTGACGCTGCGCGCCTGGGAGCGGCGTCATGGGTTGATCCAGCCGGTACGCACGCCGAGCGGCCACCGTCTCTACGGCCATGAGCACATCGAGTCGATCCATCGCATCCTCGGTCTGTTGAAGAAGGGGCTGCCGATCAGTCAGGCCGCGCGCGCGCTGTCGGCGTCGCCGCAGAGGAGTCGAGCCCGCGAGCCGGACCACTGGAGCGTGCTTCGCGAGCGGCTGATAGCCGGAACGGCGAGGTTCGACGAACAGGAACTCGAGCAGACGTACGCTGCGGCACTGGCGCTGCATCCGGTCGAAGAAGTCACGGATCGAGTGCTGCTACCAGTGCTGCGCGAAGTCGGGCGTCGCTGGCAGACCGGCGAAGGTAGCGTTGCCGAGGAGCATTTCTTCTCGGTCTACGTGCGCGACAAGCTGGGCGCCCGCTTTCATCACCGCACGCGGCACGATCGCGGCCCTGCGATCCTCGCCGCCTGTCTGCCCGACGAGCACCATGAGATTGGCCTGCTCGTGTTCGCGCTGGCCGCGCACGAACGAGGACTGCGCGTCGTACTGCTCGCCGCACGAACTCCGCTGGAAGAAGTGCCGGTAGTCGCGCGTCGCGCGCAGTGTGCAGCGGTCGTGCTTTCCGCAACGCTCCCTCCACCCCGAAATGTATTGGGTGAGCAGCTCAGCGACCTGGTGAGCCGCGCGGGTGTGCCGGTTTTCGTTGGGGGCGCCGCATCGGTGCGGGATCGCGATGCGATCGTCGCTGCCGGCGCCGAGGTTGTCGGCACTGACATTCCTGCAGCCGTGGAGCGCATCCGCAGCGCACTTGTCAGCGTATAGCCGTCGACGAGATGACCATGAGCTATGCGACGCGACAAGCAATCAACTGGACCGAACAAGGGCTGGTGCCGGACGGTGTCGTGCGCGGCGCAATCCGCCGGCTGCTGCGTGCACGCCTGATCGAGCTGCGCGCCGACGATGCAGAGCACGTCGCCGAGGAGACGGCACGGTTCGTCGCGGAGATGGACGCGTCACCCATCGCTCCGCTGTCGCACAAGGCAAATGAGCAGCACTACGAGCTGCCGGCCGACTTCTTCGTCGAGGCGCTCGGTCCGCATCGCAAGTACAGCGCGTGCTACTGGAGTGCCGGCGTGGAATCCCTGGGCGCGGCAGAGAATGCGGCGCTCGAGATGACTTGCCAGCGCGCCGGACTCGCCGATGGTCAACGTATTCTCGAGCTCGGGTGCGGCTGGGGCTCACTCACCTTATATATGGCGTCCCAGTACCCGAACGCCTCGATCGTCGCGGTTTCCAACTCACGGGCGCAGCGTGAGTTCATTCTCGCCGAAGCGCGCCGGCGCGGCGTCGGCAACATCGTCGTACTCACCTGCGACATGAACGACTTCGACATCGACAGCCGATTCGACCGGATCGTGTCGGTGGAGATGTTCGAGCACATGCGCAACTATCGGCAACTGTTCGCGAGCATCGCCCGCTGGCTGACCCCGCAGGGCAAGTTCTTCCTGCACATCTTCACACACCGCTGCGTGCCTTACGCCTTCGTCGATCGCGACGCCGACGACTGGATGAGCCGCTACTTCTTCTCCGGCGGCATCATGCCGAGCGCCCGGCTGCCGCTGCACTTCCAGGACCAGTTGTCGCTACAGCGGCAGTGGACATGGAGCGGCGTGCACTATGCGCGCACGGCTAATGCCTGGCTTGCAAATCTCGACGAGCGCCGGGCACGCGTCCGTCCGATTCTTGCGGAGGCGTATGGCCTCGACCAGGCGGACCTGTGGTTGCAGCGCTGGCGCATCTTCTTCATGGCGTGCGCCGAGCTGTGGGGCTTCGACGAGGGACGCGAGTGGTTTGTCAGTCACTACCTGTTCACGCCGCACGCCGGCAACTGAGCGCGCACGATGTTCACGGTCTACAACATCGTCGCGTACCAGGTCGCCTGGTTCGCCTGTGTGCTCTCGGTGGCCCGCGGCGCGCCTTGGATCGGTGCCGCGACTGCACTCACAGTGGTCGTCGCGCATGTCGCGTTGGTCGACAAGCGCACCGCGGAGCTCAAGCTGATCGGCGCCGCCGTGGTCGTCGGCCTTCTGGCCGATACCGCCCTGTTACACAGCGATGCGCTGCGATTCGTCTCCGGGACTTGGCCAGAGGGCTTTGCGCCCTACTGGATGCTGAGCCTGTGGGCTGCGTTCGCTACTACGCTCAATCACTCGCTGCGCTGGATCGTCCGCAGACCCCTGATCGCTACCCTCCTCGGCACGATCGGCGGACCGCTCGCTTACCTCGCCGGTGCGAAGCTCGGCGCGCTTCATCTGTCAGCGCTGCAAACTGCGCTGCCGCTAATCGGCGTCGTGTGGGGAATCGCCATGGTGGCGCTGTCGTTCATCGCCATGCGCCTGCAACCGACGCCGCTACCGAAGTCACTGACCGCTACCGCACTGGGCACAATCATGATCTCCATCCTTGGCGCGTGCCAATCTGCGCATCCGCCGATCGCAACCGCGCCGCGCGTCGATCTCGCGCGCTTCATGGGCGACTGGTACGTCATCGCCAACATTCCGACGTGGCTCGAGCGCGACGTCTACAACGCGGTGGAGTCCTACCGGCTCGACAGCGACGGCAGCATCGACACGACGTTCACCTTCAACAAGGGTGCCTTCGACGGGCCGGCGAAAAAATACACCCCGCGCGGCTTCGTGCGCGACACGAGCACGAACGCAGTCTGGGGAATGCAGTTCATCTGGCCCGTGAAAGCCGACTACCGCATCGTGTACGTCAGCGACGAGTACCAACACACGATCGTCGGCAGAGAGGCACGAGACTACGTGTGGATCATGGCGCGCACCCCTGAGATCGCGGACAGTGACTACCAGGCGCTGCTCGCGATGGTCGAGCATGAAGGGTACGACATCGGCAAGGTCCGCCGGGTGCCGCAACGCCCGAAGAACGACGCCCATGCCCAGTAAACGAGTATTGCTGGCATGGTTCGACAACGAGGTCGTGCCCGCTTCTCAGCAATTCGAACGCCGCGTCGAATGGCTGCGGATCCTGCCGTTCATCGGCATGCATCTCATGTGCGCGGGCGTGATCTGGGTGGGCGTCAGCAGCACTGCCCTGCTCGTCGCGGCTGCGCTGTACGTCTTGCGGCTGGTGGCGATCACCGGGTTCTATCACCGCTACTTCTCGCATCGGACCTTCCGAACGTCGCGCGCGGTTCAGTTCGTGTTTGCGGTGCTGGGCACGATGGCCGTGCAGCGCGGGCCGTTGTGGTGGGCAGCTCATCATCGTCACCATCATGCGCACGCGGACGAGGAGAATGACAGCCATTCCCCGACGCAGCACGGCTTCTGGTGGAGCCATTTCGGCTGGTTCATGAACCGCTCCAACTTCCGAACGCGCAGCGAGCTGGTCCAGGATCTGACGCGCTATCCGGAGTTGCGCTGGCTCGACCGGTTCGACATCGTCCCGCCGATTGCGTTGGCGGCAGGGTTGTTCTTCGGCGGCAACGCGCTGGCGCAGGCCTATCCGCAGCTGGCGACCAGCGGCTCGCAGTTGCTGATCTGGGGATTCTTCATCTCTACCGTGCTGCTTCATCACGTGACGTTCACCGTCAACTCGCTGGCGCACAGGTTCGGCCGCCGGCGCTACGCCACTAGCGACGACAGCCGTAATAACTGGTGGATTGCATTGCTGACGTTCGGCGAGGGCTGGCACAACAATCATCACCACTTTCCTGGATCGGTCCGCCAGGGCTTCTACTGGTGGGAGATCGACCTGACGTACTACCTGCTGCGCGCGATGGCGGCCTGCGGGTTGGTGTGGGACCTGAAATCGGTGCCGGCGCGCATTCGCGAGGCGCGTCAGATCCGTGCCGGAACGCTCCCTTCATGAAGATCGCAATCATCGGCAGCGGCATCGCGGGCAATGTCGCCGCACATCATCTGCAGCGCGATCACGACATCACGATGTTCGAAGCCGCGGCGCACGTCGGCGGCCACACGCACACGCACGAGTTGGAGCACGAGGGCCGCGCCCTCGCCATCGACACGGGCTTCATCGTCTTCAATCACCGCACCTATCCGCACTTCCTGGCGTTGCTCGAAGAGCTCGGCGTCGCAAGCCAGGCGAGCGAGATGACCTTCTCCGTACAGTGCGAAGCCACCGGACTGGAGTACAACGGCACCACTCTCAACAGTCTCTTCGTACAGCGTACCAACCTGTTGCGGCCGAAGTTCTGGCGCATGATTCGCGACATCCTGCGCTTCAATCGCGAGGCGCCCGCGCTGCTCGACCCCGCGCATCCGCCGATTTCTTTGGGCGACTACCTGGCCGAGCAGCGTTACTCCCGGCAGTTTGTCGAGCACTACGTGGTGCCGATGGGCGCGGCGATCTGGAGCGCGAGCCCGGGCACGCTGCGGCAGTTCCCCGCGAGTTACCTGGTCCGCTTCTTCCACAACCACGGCATGTTGTCCGTGAACGATCGGCCGCAGTGGCGCACTATTTGCGGCGGCTCGGCACGCTATGTCGACAAGCTCGTCGCGCCTTTCCGCCATCGGATCCGCCTGAATACTGCCGTCACAGCAGTGCATCGAACCGCAGCCGGAGTAGTCGTCCGGGCGGTGGGCTGTGAGCCCGAGCGCTATGACCGCGTGTTCTTCGCCTGTCACAGCGACCAGGCATTGCGACTCCTGGCCGATGCGAGCGAAGCAGAGCGGGAGGTTCTGGGTGCGATCCGCTATCAGCGCAACGACGTAGTGCTGCACACCGATACGAACCTGCTGCCGCGGCACCGGCTGGCGTGGGCTGCATGGAACTATCATCGGCTCGATCATGAGTCGGACCGCGTCACTGTGACGTACAACATGAATTTACTGCAGCGTCTGCAGACGCGGACGCCGCTCCTGGTGACGCTGAACCTGGCGGAACGAATCGACCCGTCGCAGATCATCCGCCGGCTCTCCTACGAGCATCCGATCCACACGCCGGCAGCGATCGCAGCCCAGGCGCGTCAGGCCGAGATCAATGGCGCCAACCGCGCTTACTTCTGTGGAGCGTACTGGCGCTTCGGTTTCCACGAGGACGGAGTCGTGAGCGCACTCGATGCGCTCGATCACTTCCGCCGAGAGCATCATGCACAGCGCCCTCTACACCGGACTGCTTAGGCATCGGCGGTTCGCGCCGCACGGGCACGAGTTCAGCTATCGGCTGTTCATGGTCTACGTGGATCTCGCCGAGCTGAAGGAAGTGTTCCGTGGGCGCTGGCTGTGGTCGGCCGCACGACCCGCCGTCGCCTGGCTGCGCCGCCGCGACTACCTCGGCGACCCCGCCGTTTCCCTCGACACCGCTGTACGTGACCGCGTCGCTGCCAAGACAGGTGTGCGGCCCGAAGGTCCGATTCGCATGCTGACTCACCTGCGTTATTTCGGCATCGGCTTCAATCCGGTCACGTTCTACTACTGCTTCGACCGCGAAGACCGCCGCGTTCAGTCCATCGTGGCCGAAATCACCAACACGCCGTGGAACGAGCGTCACGCATACGTGCTGCCGGATCTGGGACCGGCTGCAGTTCTGCGCTACCGCCTTGGCAAAGAATTTCACGTCTCGCCATTCATGCCGATGGATCTGCGCTACGACTGGCGCTTCAGCCAGCCTGGCGAGCGGCTCTCGGTACACATGGAAGATCTGCATGACGAGCGCAAGATTTTCGATGCAACCCTGACACTGGAGCGCCGCGAGATCAGCGGCGCTGCTCTCGCCACAGCACTGATCGCTTTCCCCTTCATGACGGCACGCGTTGTCGCTGCGATCTACTGGCAGGCTTTGAGGCTGTGGCTCAAGCGCATTCCCTTTCATTCGCATCCACCGAGGACTCATGACCCCACCAGCGACCTCCGCGCGTGATGCGTCGCGCGTCGCCGGCGACGCCTTCCGCCCGCTCGACACGCTCGCCAAGCGCGCAGTTCTCGACAAGCTGACGCAGTTGCACGGTGGGCAGCTGGTGCTGGTCGACGGCGGCGAGCGGTATCGCTTCGGCACCGCCAGCGAAGAGCTCGCGGAGCCGATCGTCGTTCATGTGCACGACCGACGTTTCTATGGCGACCTGGCGCTGGGCGGTTCGGTCGGCGCTGGCGAAAGCTACATGCAGGGATGTTGGAGCACGCCGCAGCTCGTCGAGTTGGTTCGTTTGCTGGTGCTCAACATGGAAGTCCTCGATTCTCTCGAAGGCGGCGTCGCGCGCCTGACTGCGCCCGTGCGCAAGGCGCTGCACGTCATCCGCCGCAACACGCGCGCAGGGTCGCGCAAGAACATCGCCGCGCATTACGACCTTGGGAACGAGTTCTTTCGCTTGTTCCTCGATGAGACGATGATGTACTCGTCCGCGACCTTCACGCGCCCTGACATGTCGCTGCACGAAGCGCAGCTGGCACGACTCGACGGCATTTGCCGCAAGCTCGACCTGCGTCCCGGAGAGCATATCGTCGAGATCGGCACCGGCTGGGGCGCCTTCGCACTCCATGCCGCGCAGCGCTATGGATGCAAGGTGACCACGACCACGATCTCTCGGGAGCAATATCGTCTTGGTCGCGAGCGCGTGAGTCAGGCTGGGCTCGACGGCCAGGTCGAAGTGCTCTTCTCGGATTATCGCGATCTGTCCGGCACCTATGACAAGCTGGTCTCCATCGAGATGATCGAGGCGATCGGGCATCAGTATTTCGATACCTACTTTGCCCAGTGCAGCCGGCTGCTGAAACCGCATGGCGCCATGCTGCTGCAGGCGATCACCATCGCCGACCAACGCTACGAGAGCGCGAAGCGCTCGGTCGATTTCATCCAGCGCTATATCTTCCCGGGAAGCTGCTTGCCCTCGGTCGCTGCGCTCAGCGCCTCGATTGCAAGGGCCAGCGATCTGCGCGTGTTCCATCTCGAAGACATTGGTCCGCACTACGCCCGGACACTGCACGAGTGGCGCCGTAACCTGTTCGCCAGCCTGCCATCGATCCGCGCGCTCGGCTACGACGACGCCTTCATCCGCATGTGGGAGTTCTATTTCTGCTATTGCGAGGGCGGCTTCGCCGAGCGCGTCATCGGCGACGTGCAGATGCTGCTGGTGAAGCCGGGCAATCGGCGTGCCCCGATCGCGCCAGCCTGAATTCCTGCGTCTCGACAGTCGGCTCTCGCGGCGGTGCATCGGCGAACGTCAGGCTTTCACACCAGCTGCCCGTCCAAACCTCAATCGCGCCGAGTCGGCGACAGGTGCGCCGAGCGCACGCTCAGCAATAAACAATGCATGCCGGGTTTCCGCGCGTGAACTCGAGCCGATGCAGTCGGCCGGCACGAGGAGTTGATACTCGCGGACGTGTGCGTCCATGGCAGTGAACAGCACACACTGATGGGCGGTTATGCCCGTCAGCACCAGGCGTCGAACTGCGAGATTGCTGAGCAGCGACTCCAGAGGGGTGCCGAAGAACGCAGAGTGCTTCGGCTTGAACATGAAGTAGTCGCGATCCAGGTCCGGCTCAATCAGCCGAACGATGTCCCGGCCGCGCGCTTGCGTCGCGAGGCAACGCTCAAGGTATGCGCGCGGATCCGATTCCCACTTCCCCGCCGTGTCGTTTACGTAGATCACGGGCACCTTCGCACCTCTGGCCCGTGCCTTGAGGCGAGCGATTGCGCGCGCCGGCCGAAGTGCGCCACGGAGCACCGGCTCGGCATCCGGAAACCGGAATTCCGAAATCATGTCCAGGATGAGCAGTGCCGTCCCTGACTCGCGTTTCCGAGTAGTCATCTATTTTCGGAGGCGCAACGCGCGATCATCCTTGCGCACGCTGCGGTGGCGAGGCGACGGTCGTGATCGCAGACAGTAATCCGAATACGGACGCGAAGCCCGCAACCAGAAGAGAGACTGCTGCGCCCTGCGCCAACACGGAGTCCTCTGAAGATGGAAGCGGACGAATAGGCGCGCAACGCATTCTCTTCCGTAGTAGTTCCGTTACTGCCTTGGAGGAACCTGCTTAAAAATGGCGCGTTCGCTTCATCGGTAAACCGCTGCTGCCAACTCACCCGAGGTGCTCACCTGTGAACGTATTCGTGGCAATTGCTGCCTTGGCGCTGCTTGCATTGTCGAGCTGCGCCAAGGAGGACGCGAACTCGACCGGCAATGGACCGGGGGATGCGGACGGATTCGGCGGGCGAGCAGACCCCGCCAATGAGCCATCGGCGCGTGACGCAGCTCCGGGGCCATTGAGCGAAACGAGTCCACCGTCAACACCCGCAGACAATCCGGCGGACGACCAGGCGTCAGCCGATCCCAAAGCAGATCCGTCGGGTCAATAGATCGTGCCCTCCTCGCTCATTCGCTCATTTCGATACGACGAGGCCTCCAAGACCCTGCTGATCGTTTTTCAGACAGGGCGGAGCTACAAGTATCTGGACGTGCCTCCTGAAACACACAAAGGATTGCGTGCGGCGTTCGCGAAGGGTGTGTTCTTCAACACTCACATCAGAGATCGTTTTTCATTCACCGAGGAATCGGCAATTGGCCGTTGATCGCATGGCAGCGCGGCACGACCGTTCAGATCCCGGATCCGCGAACGAGGTGAAGTGTCGGCAACGTTCTTGCTCGAGAGTGACGACACCGCCATTTTGTCGGAGCCGTTCTCTCGGACAACGCCCGACGCCGTGATGCACTCAATCGAGCGCTGCGCACATGCAACCTCGCTGAGCTCTGATGCATTTCCGTCGGTCAGCTCGTGCTCGAGTGAGTGCATGCATAGGAATTGCGGTTGCTCAACTCCCCGGGCAAAGGACTTTCTTCTCCCTCGAACGATTTTTTCTCACCTGGAGAATTGGTCATGGCACAGCAACACAGAAATCCGCATGAGCAGGAGAACCAGCGCCCCGGCTGGCGCGAACGGTTTTTCGGGGATCGCAATGAGGACGAGCGCAATCGCGAATCGGAATCTAGCTGGGGGCGCGATAGCGATGAGGAGCGCTGGGGTCAGGGCGGCGAGTCGCGTCGGTATCAGCAAGGCCAGCCCGGCCGCGGCGACCCCTACGGCGGCGGTCAGCAGCAAGGATACGGCAGCTCCGGCGCACAATATGAGCAGGGCGGCTATGGACGATCGCGGTACGGTCAGCGTGAACAAGGCGGCTACGGCGGCGAACCGGGTCGCTTTGGCTCTTCGGAATGGCGCCCGCAAGAGTCCTCTCGGCAACGGCAGGGCTACGGACGGCAGTACGAATCGCAGTCATTCGACCAGCCGTATCCGCGGGGTTTTCAAAGCGAATTCGGATCATCGCAGGGCGCCTCGCGATACGGCTCTGGTAGCCAGGGTTATTCCGAGTACGGCACACATCGCGGCAAGGGCCCGAAGGGCTACACTCGATCCGACGACCGTCTGAAGGAAGTCATCTGCGAGAAACTGACGGACGATCCGATGATCGACGCCAGCGAGATCAACGTCGAGGTCACGAGCCAGATCGTCAAGCTGACCGGAACGGTCGATGACCGCTCCACGAAGTACGACGTCGAAGAACTCATAGAGCGCTGCGGCGGAGTGAAGGACATCGACAATCAGCTGCGCGTGCGCTCGGGTTCGTCGCAGAGGTCTCAGTTAGGCTCACAAGGCGGATCGATGGAGTCGGCCGGTGGGTCGTATGGCTCGGGGACGAGTCAGACGACGTCGACGTCAACCAGGGAAGGATCGTCCGGCTCGAGCGGAACCAAGCGAACCAATAGCTAATGTGATCCTTGCGCCGGCGCTGCTGTCCCAAACGGCAGCGCCGGCGCAATCGCGCCTGCCGTCACTCGACTACCTGAGATAGTGAGCACTCCCAATGCAGAGAAAAATGCACGACCTGTAGGCGCCTGCTAGGCCGGCGACTGCGCCTTGCGCTATCGGAACCGGCACGAACGGCAGACGCTTAATTTTGTAGGTTGCTACGAATGACGGAGGACGACCCATGAACGTGCGAGTGGTCGTGGCCGATGAGCGTGATGCGAATTTCTTCGATGTCGCGACGCCGCAGGCGGATCCACAGGCGCGCGGGTCGCTGCATAACGATGCTGCACGTCCGGATCGCGATCTCGAGACGGACCGCCCCGGCCGGCGCTTCAGCGGCAGCGACACCAACAATCGGCACGCGGTCGACGGTGAACGCAGCACGGAACGCCACCAGATGGAGCTGTTCGCCCTGGAGGTTGCCCGCACTATCGACGGCGCGCGCACGCGCCACGAGTTCGATCGGCTGGTGCTCATAGCCGCACCGCGGATGCTGGGCCTGCTGCGAGAGGCACTGCCCGCGGCGTGTCGCTCCGTCGTCGCGGGGGAAATATCCAAGGACTTCGTACATCACGACCTTGCAACGATTCGCGATGCCATACCGCGGGCAGCGTTTGTCCACTGAACTATCGCTACGGAGGTCCACCATGCGCAACGAACGCAGATACGATCCAGCGATGCCAGGTCCTGACTACAACCGACCAGGCCGATACGCAAGCTCTCGTGCCTACCGACCAGGCGGCTATAGCGAAGAAAGCAGTTACCGTGAATTCGATCTGGACTGGGGTACCCGCGACGAAGGTGAGCAGTACTTCGGCACGGGCAGCCACTACGGCGGTGGCTTCGGCACGGCCCCGAGCTCGCGCGCGAGCTCGGCAGGCGCGACAGGTGCACCCGGCTATGCACGCGAAGGCGCATGGAGCGATCCCGCCGACTGGACGCCGGAGGACGAGCGCGACATCGCACGGGGTCGCGACGAAGCGCCGGTCTCGTATCGCGGACGCGGGCCCCGGGGTTACACGCGTTCGGACGAGCGCCTGCTGGAGACGGTCTGTGAACAACTTACTGACGATCCGCGAATCGACGCCAGTGACATCGAGGTCGAGGTGAAGCAGCAGGTAGTGACGCTGCGCGGTAGCGTGCCCGACCGACGGACCAAATACGCGGTCGAAGAGCTCGTAGAGGACGCCGGCGCGCGCGACATTGAAAATCAGCTGCGAGTGAACGTACGCAGATGAGCTGAATGATGAGTGACTGAGCCGCAAACTCAGATGGACTTCAGGTACTCGATCAGGTCGCGCCGTTCGTCATCGCTCAAGGAAAACTTCAGCACGCCCTGGTAGTGAGTCACGACGGCATTCAGATCCGCGAAGCGGCCGTCGTGATAGAAGCCGCCCTTGGCACGAGTGAACAACCCGGCCAACGGCGTGGTTCGGTACATCTTGTCCGGTGAGCGGTTCGCCTGGAAGTCATCGATCCCGATTTCCTCAGCGGTGTGCATGGGCCAGCCGGGTTCGCTGAAGAGCGGTGGCACGTGGCAGCTGGCGCACTTGGCTTTGCCAACGAACACCGCCTGCCCGCGCGTAGCGGCTTGCGCGTCGTACGAGTCTTTCGGTGGCTTTGGCGCTGGAATCGACAACTGGTAGTAATGAAGCGCTGCGAGCTTGGACGTGACCATGTCGGGGTTGCTGCGTTTGTTCGCGAACCCCGTCTTGCTCGTCAACGGAAACTGCTCGATGCCAAGGCGCCGATCGACGAAGGTCCCCTTGCCGTACATCTGCGTGTTCGCAACGTAGGCATTCCAATAAGGAATCGAGCCCCATCCACCATAGGTGTGAAGGTTCTGGCCGGCTAAACCGAATGCGGCCGGCAGAACCGTCGCGCCGGACTTGCCGTCAGACCGCAGTCCCTTGCCGTCGAAATTCAACTCTGCGTCGTACTTGCCGGGGCCCCAGCTGCTGAGCACCGCCTTGACCTTCGCGGTGTCGGCACCGAGCAGTTGCTCGATGGGCTGCAGATTGGGGGCAAGCGCCACGATGGCACCGACGTTCAGGTCGCGATTCGGCCAGCCGTCCAGACGGCGTCCGATGCCTTTGACGAACGAATCATCGACGGTCGAATGGCACAGCGCGCACGTAATGCCAATCGAGGTCACGTTGTTGTCGTTGTCCACGATCGCCTTGACTCCGACGACTGCGCCGGCGCGCAGCAGCTCGAGGGTCGTTTCAGGATTGTCGAGACTGACTCCACCCTCTTTGAGGACCTCGACCAGCAGCTTCGGCACAGCGCCTACGTCGGCTTTCAGTCCCAGCTGCAGCGCTTGCCTTGGAGTGAGTCCAGGACCGATTCCGCCCTTCTTCTCGCCGACGATTGCCTTGTGCAGCTGCAACTGACCGCCCCAGAAGGCTTCGCTGCCGAACGTGTCCCAGCGAAAGATCTTCTTGCCGTCTTCCAGCATTTGCTTCGAGTTCTCGGTGATCTTGTCTTCCCACTCCTCGCGCGGCGCGGTCTGCGAGCGCACGGCGGGGTCAGTCTCGACATCCTTAGGGAGCGAGCCACACGCGCCGGCGCCAAGAATCAGTAGGGCTATTGACGAAGCAATCAGGGGGCGCGCAATGCTCATGCCGATCTCCTCCGTAAGCAGATGACCTCGCAATCCTGCAGGCACCGCAAAGTTCCTCGAGGCTCGGCAGGTTCCCCGAGGTTCCCGTTGTATCTGCAACGCGAACGTTACCCAGGGCACACATCGCAATCTTCGCTGGCAGATATTACGTGACGCCGGGCCCAGCGAATGCGACGGGACGCGAAGCCGTGCAGGAACTTCCTGATTGCAATATCCGGCCGCCCTGCCCGGTCTACTCCGCGCTGCCAACACTTTTGCGTGGCAGTCGATCCTTCGTGTCTGCAAGGAGATCCGCCGGTGAGAGTGTGCGCTCGTCTCTGTTTTGCATTTCTGCTCGTGCTGGTCGCGCCACCGCTGTTTGCTCGACCAGCGGCGATGACCCTTTACACAGCCTCCTCGGAGCCATTCACCGTCTACGTTGCGGGACCGAAGGACGCACGCACAGGCGTGGTCCTGGTGCACGACTGGTTCGGTGTCTCGCCGTTCTACACCCAAGCAGCAGAGAAGTTAGCGGGACAAGGACACCGCGTCCTCGCCGTTGACCTCTACGCAGGGCGTAGCGCGACGACGCACGATCAAGCGAGCAAGCTTCTTGAATCAGTGCACGAGGACATTGCGGGACGGCAGATAGACGCAGCGATTGCGCAGCTCGCGCAAGGCGACAGGCCGGTTGCAGTAGTGGGCTTCAGCATGGGAGCCAAGCACGCATTGGCGGCTGCGCTGCGCAACCCGGCAGTGCACGCCACTGTGTTGTGGTACGGAGAGACGATTAAGGATCCGGAGCGGCTACGGCGGTTAGCGGGACCGGCGTTGCTCATCGTCGGTTCTCGCGACGGGTCCTCGGCAGCGGAAGGCGCAGCGGCTTTCTCCAAAGCAGCCGATACCGCGGGCGTGGGTGCAGAGGTGTATCTCTACCCTGGCGCGGACCATGCTTTTGCTCAGCCACTATTCAATGCGGGTAGAACCTACGATCCAGTCGCTGCTGATGTCGCGTGGCGACTGAGCGAGGACTTCCTGAAACGGCGTCTGCACTGAGACGAGTCGACTTACGTATCTAACCGCTTGGCGTAGAAGATGCTGGAGTGGCCAACGGGATGGTCAGGGATCGACGCCACCTGCTCGAAACCCATGCGAAGGTAGAAGCGCGGCGCCTGAAAGCTATGCGTCGCTACAAACATGACCCGACAAGATTTCGCGCGTGCGTGATCCTCGACCGCCCGCAATAGCTCACTCCCGATTCCTTGGCCGCGCACAGCCTCTGCTACCCACAAATAGGCGACGTAGCAGCAACCGCACCACGTGTACCCGCTTATTCCCGCCTCGATGTCGCCGGGGCTGCTTTCGCGGACCGCAGTAAACGACTCACCGTCATCATGTCCGGTGGCCGCTGCGTTGTACTCGTAAATGCGCTCGACGAGAAAGGCCTCGATCTGCGGAGCGTCGCCAGTGCGGACGGTGATCGTCATGGCATCTAACCATTGGCAGCACGGCCACCGGCGTTCGTCGTTGCGACCGGCGCCCCTCGACGCGTGCGCCGATAGCCCAGGTGCGAGATGTCAGGCGGAAAGAACATGGCCCAGTTCCATTCGAGGAACAGGCGTGTCTTGCGCGACAAGGTCGGAATCTTGAGCAAGTACACACCGCGCCAGAGCAGCCACGCCACGAATCCGGAGAGCTTGATGCCGAACATCTCCGCAACGGCCTTGTTGTGCCCGATGGTCGAGAGCTGACCGACCGGCTTGAAGGAAAACGCGGCGGTACTGCGACCTTGCAGGCGCCACGCGATGTTCCGGGCAAGCTGCCGCGCTTGTCGATCGGCGAACTGCGCCGTCGGCGGCGAGATCTTGCCGTCCAGCTTGTTCGGCACCGCCGCGCAGTCTCCCAATGCCCATACCCCATCGAACCCTGGCACTGACATATCCTCGTTGACCTTCACGCGCCCGCGCTCCTTCGGCAGAGGTGAATCCGTGACCAGAGAATTCGGCTGCGTGCCGATCGTGCAGATCACGGTTCCCGCAGGAATGATCTCGCCGCTCGCAAGCGTTACCGCACGGTCGTCGATCCGCGAGGCACGAGCTTCGAGCCTCACATCCAGTCCATGCATGCGCATCTTACGCCCAGCGAATTCACCCAGCGACGCCGACAACTCCGGCAGCAAGCGATTCTGTCCGTGCAGCAGCACCACACGAATGTCATCGGGCTGAATGCGCGGATAGTACCTGAGGCTCGCGCGCAGGAAATCCGTGAGCACTCCGGCCGTCTCGACGCCGCTGAAACCACCGCCGATCACGACGAACGTCGTCAGCCAGCGCCGTGCTTCCGCATTCGGCTGCAGCTCGGCCTGCTCCAGCCTCGACACGACCCGGTTGCGCAAGAAGAGCGCGTCGCCGAGAGTCTTCAGCGGCAATGCATGCTGCGACATGCCTTTGACCAGATCGAGATTGGCATTGACGCCGCACGCGAGGACGAGCTGATCGAAGTCGAGCACGCCGCTGCCTTCGCCCAGGTAGTGAACCTGTCTGGCTTCGTAGTCGATCTCGGTGACCTGCGCCATGCAGACATTGCTGCAATGGATCATCTGCCGATGCGGGGCGATGACGTGACCGGGCAGGATCGATGCACCGACTACTTCGGGCAGCAGCGGGTTGAAGGTAATGAAGTTCTCCTGGCTCACCAGTGTCAGCTTCCACCCCGGCGGCAGTCGATGCTCGAGCTGTTGAGCAAGCGTGATCCCTGCGAATCCGCCGCCCACGATCACCAGGTTCTTGAGCGGCATCTGGGAAGTCATGGCGAAGTACCCTCTCTGCGAGCGTGATCACGCAACAACAGTGCGTGCCCGTCTGGATCGCGAATGATGAGCTGCAGGCCTCCTTCGACGGCCTGCGGCCCCGGAGACACATATATATGGTGCCCGCGGCGAACGGCGGCATCCGCCGCCACGACCGCCGCGCTGGTATTGATCTGCCAGTACCAATCATCGTTCGCCTTCGAGTCGACGGGCATTGGCCTGCCTGTGCGCGGTGCCAGGTATTCGAGCAACTCGACTCCGGGGCCTCGCGCCGCCCGTAAAGCCGTGATGCGAAGTCTGGCGCCGAAGACGTTGTTGAGCCGCTCCTGCTCCAGACCATAGTTCTCACTTGCGCCGGCCACGCGCAGGCCGAGCGCATCACGGTAGAAGTCGAGACTCGCAGCGGTGTCGTCGACCACGATCGCCGTGTGATCGATGCCGAGGAACAGCCGCTCAGACTTGCGATGCCACTTCGGATCGCCTTTCCCTGCGGGGAAGTGCAGCACTTCCAAGTGATTGCCGTCCGGATCGCGGAAGTAGAAGGCCGAGATGCCGCCTGCGTTGGGATTCCAGGCCGGCAACAGTTGCGGGCCCGTCGAGGCATGCTCAACCTTGTGCTCACGCAGCCATGCGTACGCCCGGTCCATGTCCGACACAATGATGGCGACGTGCTGAAACCAGCGATCGTTGCTCCTCGAATCCGCAGGTTCCGGGCGGCCGCGCGGCGCGAGGAACTGCATCAGATCGATCCGTTCATCGCCCAGCCGCAGCGTCGCGACCGCGAGCCGCATGCCGAAGACACCGTAAAGGCGTTCGTACTGCTCGCCCGAGACTTCGCGCAGCTCGAGCTTCTCGAAGCCAAGGACCTTCGTGTAGAAGTCGACGGCACGATCCATGTCGTCCACCGTGATGCCGATCGAATCGACGGACGCTACTATTGGTGCTGCCCCGCTGCCGTCCGCGCGAGCGATCGCACCCAGTGTGAGCAGACACAGTGTCGCAAGAATACGCAGGCTCATGACAGCACCACTTCTCTTCGTTCGGACGGTGCGTCCTGCAATCGCAACGCCAGTGCGCGTGCCACGCGCAAGCTCCATGAGTAGATCGTCAGCGAAGGATTGACCCGGCTCGATCTCGGCAGAATGCTGCCGTCGACGACGTACAGAGCCTCCATGCCGTGCACACGACCGCTCGCATCGACAACCGAGCGCTGCGGATCCGTTCCGGTCACAAGCGTGCCGCAGGCATGTGCGGTACCTGCAAGGCCGATGCGCTCCGAGAATGCCAGCAAGCCGGCCTTGCCGAGAGATCGCTTGAACGTGGTCACCAGTCGTTCGTGCTGCTGCAGGGCTGGCGCACTACGCGTTGCGTCGTAGTCCATGGTGGGCACAGCGCCTGCGCTTACGCGGTTGTCCGCGTGGGAGCCATCTTCTGTTTGCAGGAAGAAGCCGTAAGCGCGTTGCCCGATTTGCCGCGCCAGCACTCTGGGCACAACCTGCGGCACCAGAGTTGCGATGAGCTCCCCATTGAAGCCCAGCGGCTGAATGCTGCTGTGGGGCAATGCATCGTTCAGCAGCAGGGTCGTCTTGCGAATGACGTCCGTCTTTCGCGATAGAGAGACAGCGACCACTGCGGTCAACAAGTGCAGCTTCAGGTTCCGGCCTACGTTCGCGGCTGCTGGAAGCTGCTGCGCAAGGCCACTGGTCCCGAGGTATTGAGCAAGCAGACGCGGCGAATGCAAGGCACCTGCCGCGAGCAGGACTGCCCGCGCGTGAAGTACGCGGCCATCCGCGAGTCGCACGCCGACTACGCGACGCGGATTGTCGCGCCCTCCCACGAGCTCCACCGCCGCGACGCCGGTCAGCAGCTTGAGATTCGGCAGGCCGCGCAGCTTCGACAAGAATGCTGTCTCGCCGTCGGCCTTGAGGCCGGCGACCGATGCGAACCCGTCAAACCGACTCGCTTCGAGCGGATGCTCGAGTATCGACTTCGCCAGTCCGAGCGGCAGGCTCTCGCTACGCCAACTGCCGGCGGCTCTGCGCAGGCGCCCGATGATGCTGACCAGATCCGGCTCCGCTGCAAAGGACCGGATTCCGAGCAGCGATTCCGCTTCCTCGTAGTACGGCCGCAGCTCGTCATAGTCGATCGGCCAGCCCAGGCATTGGTGCGCGGGATCGGCTTCGAACTCGTGCCGTCCATATCGAAGCAGCGCGGCGCCGTACCACTTGGTCTTGCCGCCGACGTTGAAGTACTCCTCCGGTGCGAATGTGCGGCCGCGGCCGTCGAACCATTGCTCCTTGCTCTTGAACAAGCCTCGGTGGACGACCTTGTCGAAGTCGAGCGTGCTCGAATCCCGAGGGAGCTCGTTGCCCTTCTCGACGACGGCCACTCGCAGGCCCGCACTGGCCAACTTGTAGGCAGCCGCGGACCCTCCTGCGCCCGACCCGATGATGACTGCATCGAAGCTCGCTGATGCTGGATGGGTCATGACAATGCCTCGCGCATCAGCGCTGAAGGTTCGTAGCCGCAGTGAATGCAGCGCTGGTCATCCGCGTGAATGAGCTTGGAGCACTTCACCGCGCTGCGACCTCGTTGCCACGTGAACAGCGCCGCAGCAGCCTGCATGCCAGCGACCGGCGCGAGCATGTAGAGCCAGAATCCGGTCCACACGTTCGCCGGCAATGCACTCGCGAAAGTGCGAGCCGGATTCATGCTCATGCCGGACAGCGGAGCTTCGACGCTGATCCAGGTCGCAACCAGGATACCGGCGAAGATGCCGGTGAATCGCATCAACTGCGGCGAGTTCGAGGCGCGGAGGATCGTCGTCATCATCGCGAATGAGATCGCGAGCTCCGCCAGCAGCGCAACCCACACACCTCGCATACCAGGCAGCGTCGCGACGTAACGCACCGGCGGTTCGGCGAATGCGTCGCCAAGCACGGCGAGTACGATCAGCACGCCGAGTGTTGCACCAACGAATTGCGCGACGATGTAGAACACCGCGTCCCAGTGAGCGACATGACCGAGCCGCAGAAACGTCAGCGTCACCGCCGGATTCATGTGAGCACCCGAACGCTTGCCCCACGGCGAGTAGATCAGCGCCATCGCCGTGAGGCCCATGCAGATTCCGGTGAGCACGCGCCGCAGGTCGCCGTCCTGCAAAGCCTGGTTCAGCGGCGAGCCGGGATAGTCGAACAGCGTCGTGACCGCGCCAGCCGAGATCATGAACATGCCCAGGGCCCAGCCTTCGATCAGATACTCGGGCCAGTGCCTGCGCAGTGCGCTGAGGCCATCTCGTGTATTCATGCTTGGAGTGGTTGCAACGGCCATGCCACGCTCATTTACGACTGCAGCCCTCTATTGAGGGGCGCTTCGCGAGAATCCGCCTGCGCGCCCGCGACCCGATGCGGCGGCCGCAACGAACTGTGGAGCCCGTTGCGGCTGCCTCGATCAACCGCCGGTCTCGAAGCCCGGGTACAGCGTCATGCCGCCGTCGACGAACAAGCTGATGCCGTGCACGTAGTCCGCGTAGTCGGACGCCAGCCACACAGCTGCGCGCCCGATCTCGTCGGCTTCACCGATGCGCTTGTACGGGATGAGCTTCAGCAGTTCGCTGTAGGCTTCAGGCGTGCCCCACGCTTCCATATTGATCGGCGTGCGGATCGCTCCCGGGCAGATACTGTTCACGCGGATGCGATAAGGCGCGACTTCCTGCGCGATGCTCTTCATCATCAGCATCACGCCGCCTTTCGATGCTGCATAGTTCACGTGACCCGCCCACGGGATCACTTCGTGAACCGAGCTGATGCAAAGGATCTTTCCCGCGGAGCACGACACGTCCGGTCGCACACCGCGACGTTTGAACTCGCGCACCGCCTCGCGTGAGCACAGGAACTGCCCGGTCAGGTTCACGCCAATGACCTTGTTCCACTGCTTCAGCGTCAGCTCCTCGAACGGAGCGTCCTGTTGCAGACCCGCGTTGTTGACGAGGATGTCGATCGTGCCGAGCTCGTCGAACATGCGCGCGAACATCTTCTGGACCTGCGCCTCGTCCGAAACGTCGGCGCCGACGGCGAGCGCACGTACGCCGAACTTCTCGATGTCGTTGCAGACGACCCGCGCCTTGTCCTCTCCCGAGGAATAGTTGACGACGACATCTGCGCCAGCCTCGGCAAGCGCGAGGGCAATTCCACGACCGATGCCTGAGCTGGCGCCGGTCACGAGAGCCTTCTGACCTTGCAGCAGCTTTTGCGGCGCACAGCGAGGCATGACGGGAGTCGGCAGGTGCGATGTAGCAGTGCTCATGGCGATGTACCTTCGATCGGTGTGGTGGAGGCACGGGGCTTCAGTAGTTTTGCGACCAGGCCAGTCCAGCCGGTTTGATGCGAAGCGCCGACGCCGCGGCCGACGTCCCCGTGGAAGTATTCGAAGAACAGCAGGTAGTCGCGAAAATGCGGGTCGTCCTGCAAGCGCGGGTGCTGCGCGAATACCGGGCGACGGCCGTGCTCGTCCTTGAGAAAGATTCGCGTCAGTCGGGCGCCCAGCTCCTCGGCTACGTCATTGATCGTGACGAACCGACCGGAGCCGACCGGGCACTCGACCTTGAAGTCATCGCCGTAATAGTGATGAAACTTCTGCAGCGATTCGATGATGAGGAAATTGACCGGGAACCAGATCGGGCCGCGCCAGTTGGAGTTTCCGCCGAACAGCCCGGAATCGGACTCCGCCGGCAGATAGCGCACGCTCAAATCCATTCCGTCCACGCGAAACAGGTACGGCTCGCGCTCATGCACCTTCGAGATCGCTCGCACACCGTACGGCGAGAGGAACTCGTTCTCATCGAGCATGCGCGAGAGCAGGCGCTTCATGCGGTGACCCCGCAGCAGCGAGAGCAGCCGGCGTTTGCCGCGCCCTTCGTGATGCCAGTGCGAGACCAGTTGCGCGAGATCAGGCCGATAGTTCAGGAACCATTCGAGCCGCTGTTTGAACTGCGGCACCTTGTCCAGCAGTTCCGGCTCGAGCGTTTCCACGGCGAACAACGGAATGAGGCCGACCATCGAACGGACCTTGAGCGGCGTCATGCGTCCGTCCGGCGTGTGCAGGACGTCATAGAAGAACTTGTCGTGCTCGTCCCACAGGCCGATGCCCTCCTCGCCCAGGTTGTTCATCGCCTCGGCGATGTGCAGGAAGTGTTCGAAGAACTTGGTCGCGATGTCCTCGTAGACCGGGTTGTACTGCGCGAGCTCGAGCGCGATGCGCATGAGGTTGAGCGCATACATCGCCATCCAGCTCGTACCGTCGGCCTGGTCGATGTGACCGCCCGTTGGCAGCTGCGCGCTGCGATCGAAGACGCCGATGTTGTCGAGCCCCAGAAAGCCGCCCTGGAAGACGTTGCGCCCCTCCTCGTCCTTGCGGTTCACCCACCAGGTGAAGTTGAGCATCAGCTTGTGGAAGACGCGCTCCAGGAACGCGAGGTCGCCGGCGTCACCGCGCTGCTTGCGATCGATCTGGAAGACTCGCCACGTGGCCCAGGCATGGACCGGCGGATTGACGTCGCCGAACGCCCATTCATACGCAGGCATTTGCCCGTTCGGGTGCATGTACCACTCGCGCGTGAGCAGCACGAGCTGGTCCTTCGCAAACTGCGCATCGATCAGCGCGAGCGGCAGGGTGTGGAACGCGAGGTCCCACGCGGCATACCACGGGTACTCCCACTTGTCGGGCATCGAGATGATGTCTGCGTTGTTGAGATGCGCCCAGTCCCGATTGCGGCCGCGCTTGCGATGCGCCGGCGGTGCGACTTGCGTCGGATCGCCCTGCAGCCACTGCGGGACGTCGTAGTAGAAGAACTGTTTGCTCCAGATCATGCCGGCGAATGCCTGGCGCTGGACGCTGCGTTGATCCGGACAAGGAATGTCATGCTGAACCGCTGCGTAGAAGTCGTCGGCTTCTTGCACGCGTTGCTCGAATACCCTGTCGAAGTCTGCGAACGGCCGCGATGCGGCTGCCTGCGACAGACGTAGCCGCAGCTCGATGGAGCCGCCAGCGGGGACAGTGAGCCGATACCATGCAGCGGCCTTGGTACCTTGCTTCGCCGGATTCACTGCGGCTTCGTTGCCGTTCACGACACGCTCGTGAAACGCGTCCTTCGCGAACCCCGTATTGGGGTGGCCATAGAGACGTGCCGTGTTGGTCTCGTTGTCCGTGAACAGCAAGTCGTGCCGTTCACCCGACGACGGTTTCGCGGCGTAGAGATGAAAGGTGCCGAGCTCGGCATGCTCGGCGACGATGTGATCGTGCCCTTGCTGGTGCAGTCTCGGTTGTGAAGCACCGTGACTCCAGCGCCACGTGTTGCGAAACCAGAGCTGCGGCAGTACGTGCAGCACCGCGTCCTCGGGACCGCGATTGTGCACAGTGACGCGCATCAAGACATCGTCGATGCTAGCGCGTGCGTACTCGATGAACACATCGAAGTAGCGATTGTCGTCGAACGCCCCGGTATCCAGCAGCTCGTACTCCGCAGCGCCGATGCCACGGGCCCGGTTCGTGTGCACGAGATCGCTGTACGGGTACTCGCCCTGCGGATACTTGTAGAGCATCTTCAGGTACGAGTGCGTCGGCGTCCCGTCCAGGTAGTAGTAGAGCTCCTTGACGTCCTCGCCGTGATTGCCTTCGCTGTTCGTCAATCCGAACAGCCGCTCCTTCAGAATGGGATCGCGGCCATTCCACAACGCCAGCCCGAGACACAAGCGCTGCTGGTCATCCGAGAAGCCGGCGAGACCATCCTCGCCCCAGCGATAGACGCGGCTGCGCGCGTGATCGTGCGGGAAGTGCTCCCACGCATTGCCGTGCGGACTGTAGTCCTCCCGCACCGTGCCCCATTGACGCTCGCTCAGGTACGGACCCCACTTCTTCCACGCGGGCTGCGCAGCCGTGCATTCCTGCAGGCGCCGCTGCTCAGCGGTCTGCGCGCTCTCTTCGGAGCGCTGCTGGGCTGCGGCGTGCTTTGCGGCCGCCAGGCTGCTCAATCTCGCGTTCATGCAATTCTCCCCATGCTCTAAGAATTTCGGCGACACCCCAGGCCTGCGCGAAGCAACCCGCGGCGGTGAACGGCGCATCGCCGTCGAAGATTTCACTGACCTGACCGATGCATGCGTCGCGCAGATGCGAACGGATGCCGTCGAGGTAGGCGCGGGCTTGCGCGACGTCGCGATAGACGCGGTAGTGCGCAGACACGAATGGGCCGAGTAACCAGCTCCACACGGTGCCTTGGTGATAGACCGCATCGCGTTCCCGCGGACCCCCGGCGTACGAGCCGGTGTACTCCGCTGCTTGCGCAGCGAGGCTGCGCAGGCCCACGGGGGTCCAGAGATGCCTTGCGCAGGTGTCGACAACCGATCGTGCGCGTTCGTCGTCGAGCACGCAGTGGCGCAACGACACGGCGAATATCTGATTCGGCCTCAGGCTTGGGTCATCGCCCTGCGGACCGTCGATGACGTCGTACAGGTGACCGCCTGCCGCGAACCAGAAGCGCTCGCGAAAGCTCTGCCCCGTGCGACGCGCAGCGATCTCATACTCAGCCCTCGCGTCCTGGTCTCCGAGGCGCGCGGCGAAGTCGCGCATGATGGTCAGCACATTGAACCAGAGCGCATTGATCTCGACTGGCTTTCCGATCCGCGGTGTCACCACCCAGTCGCCGATCTTTGCGTCCATCCAGGTGAGCTGAACGCCCGGCTCGCCGGCGCGCAGCAGCCCGTCGATCGGATCGACTTGAATCGAAAACCGCGTGCCGCGCTGATGCCAGCGCACGATGTCACGCAGAGTCGGGTAAAGGTCTTCCAGCAGCGCGCCGTCGCCAGTCGCACGCAGGTATTCGTCGATCGCCACGAAGTACCACAGCGTCGCGTCGACCGTGTTGTATTCAGGAGCATGCCCCGCATCCGGAAAGAGATTCGGCAGCATGCCGTCGCTGACGAACTTGGCGAACGTGCGCAGGATCGTCGCTGCAATCTCTGCCCGGCCCGTTGTCAGCGTGAGTCCTGGCAACGCAATCATGGTGTCGCGGCCCCAGTCGCTGAACCAGGGATAGCCGGCGATGACAGTCGTCCCTGCCTGGCGACCGACGACGAACTGATCCGCCGCAAGGACCAGCTGCCGGACGCTGACTTCGTCGGTGTCCAGGAGCCCGTGCGAGCGGGCGGCCTGCAGCAACTCGCTTTGTCGACTTCGCTCAGCCTTGAGACTGGCGCTCGGTTGTAACGGCTCAGCCCTCTCGGATGTAGCGATGATCGTCGCTGCGATACCGGGCTCCAGCGTCAGGCGCAAGCGCGAGGGCGATACCAGGTCCTCGACATCATCCAGTCCGCGCGAGGATTCGACGCGGTGCTTGAAGTTCCAGTACCACCGCGGCGCTATTTGCCACTCGCCGCGATCCGACAGCAGTCGAAAGGGAACCGCACCGAAAAAGGAATCCACTCGAATGCCCTTCTCCACCGCGGTCACCAGCGTCTCGCGCTGGCCGCGGTGGTGTGAGTGGAGATCGCGATACGCGCAGAATGGCGTGAGTTCGAGCTCGATTGCCTCGGTGCCGCGAATCAGGCGGAAGCTGATGTAGGTCGTGTTCTGGCCATGCGCCATCCAGACGCGTTGTTCGACGAGCGCATCGCCGATCAGCCACGTCCAAACCGGCAATTGTCCATCGAGCGCAAACGAATCCAGGTGCACGAAGCCGCGCGGTGCGATCGTCCCGTCCGCGAATTCGTTGGTTGCGAGCGGATAGCTCCTGCCGCGATACGTCGCCGTAACATCGAGCTTGGCGAGCAGCAACGTTCGCTGCACCGGCGGATCGAGCGATGCGACCAGCAGTCCGTGATAGCGCCGCGTGTTGATGCCGGCGATCGTGCCGCAGGCGAAGCCGCCGATACCGTTGGCGACGAGCCACTCGCGACGTGCCGATGACTCGAAGTCCTGCAGCGTGTCGCGCTCGAACACGATCACGGCCGCACTCCCTCGGTCAGCAGGGCGATGCGATACAGCCGATCGCGCGCCGTCAGGTAGAGTGTTCGCCCGTCGTCGCCGCCCCAGGCGAAGTTGTGAATCGGGCGAGGTGCGATCAGCGTACCGAGATGCTTGCCTGCGCTCGAGTAGATGCGCAGCCCATCCGGCGCCGACAGGTACAAGTTGCCCTGCTTATCGACCTTGATGCCGTCGAGAGCTTCCTCGCCTGGCACTTCCTTGGTGAGATCTGCAAACACACTGCTCGCCCCCAGCGAGCCGTCACGCTTGACTGGGAAGCGCAGCACGACTTTCGCCGCCGGATCCCAGTTGCCGACGTAGAGATACTTCTCATCAGGCGAGAACGCGATGCCGTTCGGACCTTGCAGCTCGCGCGTGAGCAGCGTGACCTTGCCGCCGCGGGACCGATATACGCCGCTGAACGCGAGCTCTTTGCGCGGATCGTCGTAGAACTTCGGCAGGCCGAACGGGGGATCGGTGAAGTACACCGCGCCGTCCGACTTGTAGACCAGATCGTTGGGACTGTTCAGCCGCTTGCCGTCGTAGCGATCGGCCAGGACTGTGAGCTGACCGTCATCCTCGACGCGCACGACCCGATGATTGCCATGCTGGTCGATCGTCAGTCGCCCGTTGCGATCGAACGTCAGTCCATTGGAGCCCGGCTGCCCGTACTCCGCCACGTCTGCACCTTCATAGCCGCTGTTTGGCCGGAACAGCGAGAGACTGCCTGCCTTGGGCTCATAGGCGTAGATGCGATTGGCGTTCGGATCGCTGAACAGCAGGTAGCCGCCCTCGCGCGACCACACCGGCCCTTCGGTGAACTGAAATCCTTCCGCGAGCTTGAAGATTTTCGGATTGGCCGGGACGATCGCATCGAGCGCCGGATCGAGGCGCACGACGCGGACGTTGACCTCCTGCGCCGGCACAGCCAGCGGCACGCCCGGACCGTGCCGGAACGAGAGCTTCGCCAGGCGCATCCAGATGAAGTTCGTCGGCGGATCCGAGAGCGGTCCATTGATGCCGAAAACTGCGAGCTGAATCTTCTGACCGGGTTTGACGTTGCGGCCGATTGCGAGCCGATTGGTAGCGTTCCAGCCGGCGACGATCGAGCCGCCATTCTGACCGGTGAGGCGCGGCAGCTCGCCGTCCACCCACACTTCCGCGTAATCGTCGAGCGAAGTCTCAAAGTAGGCGGTCGACCCGGCGAGCGCAGTGCCGTCGATCTGCTCGGGCACAGTGATGAGCAGGCGATACCAGTTGAAGGAGATGCGCCCATGGCCGCGCCGCTCGGCGAGTGTCGCAGGCCCGATCGTCTCCCAAGCCGAGTCGTCGAAGTCGCGAGTGCCTGCGTGCGGGGTGTAGTCCCACGTTGCCGCGCCGCCGAGTCTCGTCGGAGTCAGCTCGACGTCCTTGTAGCGCCACGTGCCCTGCACAGCATCGATGCCCGCACGGGTCATGAGGTCGAGCTGCGCGAGCGGTGCATCGACCGGCACGTCGTCGGCTCGTGCCGGGACGTGGGACGTGATGAAGTATACGAACAGAACGTAGAGGACAGCGGTGAAGCGCATGGCAGAGCCCTTTCGTTGATGGCCGGAGAACGACGATCAGTCCGCGTCCTTGACGACGTAGTACGTGAATGGCGCGTCGACCTGCTTGAACCAGTGAGGGACGCCGCGTGGAATCGTGATGACGTCGCCCTGGCCGATGTGCCGCTCTTCGCCGCCCCTCAGTTCGCTGCCGCGGACTTCCGTCGCCGACAGATTGCGTGGCTGCACGAGCTGGCCGCCGGTCACGACAGTCGCCTGCCCTTGCACCACGTAGAAGATGTCCGTATCGGTCAGGTGCACCTCGGCCTCGCCCGGTCCATCACGGCGACTCGCGTTGACACGAAAGCCGGTTTCACTGATGAGGTTCGCATCCTTGCGGAATCCCGCATCGACCTGGTCGCGCGGAACGAAGCTCACCTTGGCCTGATGAGTTGCTTCGAACGAAGCTGCACCGGCGCTTGCGATCTCGTCATCCTGCGCGGCACTTGCCGCGCCGCTGACCCCGATCGCACCGACGACTTTGCCGCCAACTGTGATCGGTACCCCGCCTTGCAGCGGAGTGAAGGGCGCGACTGCGGGGACATCGAGCATGGCGTAGCGACCCTTGTTGACCAGGTCTTCGAACACCCGCGTCGGTTTGCCGAACAGCACGGCAGTGCGCGCCTTGCCCACAGAAATCTCCGACGCGTTGAGGAATGTGCCATCGAGTCGCTCGAGGTAGATGAGCGTGCCGCCTGCATCGACGATGGCGACGGCAGCGCCGGGCGCGGCTTTGCTGCGCGCATGCCCGAGTGCCGCGGCAGCGACGGACTTGGCACCATCCAGAGTCAGCGTCGGCATGTTGGCGACGTCGGCTGCCATGCCGGCGCCGCTCACAAGCAGTGCGATGAAGAGTGTTGGGATTCTCATGACGGTCACCGATTCGGTCAGACGGCCAGCTGCAGACGGGCGTGTTGTGCGGCCAGGTTCAGATACTTCGATGCGGTCTCGCGCTTCGCGACGCCATCGGCGTTGAGGCGTCGCAACGCCTCCGACACGCGGCGCGGAGTGCCGAGATCGCTCCAGCCGCAGGCAGGCACCGGCAGCACGCGCAACATCGCTTCGCTTCCTTCGAGCACGTGACGCGAGAAATCCAGTTCGGGAAGTCGCGGGTAGAGATCGTTGGCTGCAACCGGCTCGTCGGGGCTGTTGGCATCCCGCTGCACGGCCGTACGCATCTCGCCCAGCAGCTCCGGGTAGCGCTGTGCGAACAACCCGAGAATCTTCTCGACAGCGCCGGCGAGAATGAACGCGTTCCACAGCCCGCCGCGCTCGATCAGCAGGCGCGCGAGCGTCATCGGCGGCTTCTCGACGAACTGCAGGACCTCCAGTGCACCGCCTTCGTCACGGCTACCCGGCACGATGTAGCCGAGCTCTGGGTCAGCTTCCTCGGGGGCAATCCCAAGCAGCCAGAGATTCCCGGTGTCGTTCGCGAGCTGCGTAACGGCTCGACGCAATGCCCGCGCGAGTACCGCCTCGTCACGGACGTAGTGATCGGACGGCAGAATGACGACGCGTGCATGCGGATCGCGCTGAGCGATGTGCAGCAGCGGCAGCAGCAAACCGATGGCAGTCCCGCGATTCTGCGGCTGCACGATTACATTGCGCCTCGGCATGAAGCGCAGAGTCGGCTCCCACCACGCCCGGTGCTGGTCGGCAACGATCGTGCAGACACGCTGTCTCGGAACGATCGCTTCTGCGCGCTGAATCGCCTCCTCGAGCAGCGACGGACCTCCTGCCAGTGAACAGAATTGCTTCGGCACTGCGACGCCATGCTGTGTCGTCAGTGCGCGGAGCCGGCTGCCCTCGCCAGCAGCGAGCACGAGTGCCCATGTGTTCGTCATTGTTGTTACCTTCCGCCGATGTGTTGAGATGCCGCGCTAGTGCACGGTTCGTTGCTGAGTCCAGATGTCGACCATGCGCCAGTAGCTCTCCTGCAGCGCGCGCTGCGACCAGCGCGTCGGATCCATCGCGGTCCGCGCGCCGGATTGGGGAATCCACGAACGGGTCTTGCGCTGTGCGGCCAGCTCGGCCTCCGTCAGCGCCATCAGTCGGGGTTCGAGAGCAGTACGTTTGCGCATGATTCGTCTCCGGTAGAGGCGGATCGCGGCGGGCGCCGCGATCACGCCGGCGTGAGGAGCCGCGGGGGATCAGCTCTTCTTGCCTTTGGGGGTCGGGTCCACGACGTTGACGACGTGCGCGCCGACGATGCGTTCGCAAGTGCCGGCCGGCACGTAGATCCACGCTTCCGGATGGCTGTCCGTCGAAACGTGGCCGTGGCACGCGTTGCTGCTGGTGGCGCAGTCGTTCTTGCCGGCCTTGATCACGCCGGCGCACTGTTCCTGCTTCGCCTCCTCGGCAGAAACGGACATCGCGACGGACGCGGTGCCGACCGCGAGCAGGCTCGTCATCGCAGCATGCAACAGGTTTGAATTTCTCATTGCAGTCACTCCAGTTGTTGCGGTGAAGGCCCGCGACCATCGCGGACTCATTGCTTCAGCCGACGCTAGGAAGATTGCAATGGCTGTGCCAGCGGCGAGAGCCGCGTAGCGACGGGGTCTCGAGGGGTAATGCGCGATGTTTCCGCAACGAGCCGCGTTGAGCCCGCAACGCGTGGTGGGCAGACTGCAGCTGCCCGCGGAGATCAGGCTGGAGAGTGAGCGCTCAACATCCGGCGGATGCCGCCGGTGTCGTATTCGTTGGCCAGCGCACGGAGCTCGTCGCAGAAGTCGCATGCGCTCGGATCGTGGCCCAGTCGGGCGTTAGCACGCTCGACCAACCCAGCGATATCGCCCTGCATTGCGAGGTGATACAGCTCATCGGCGAGCTCGCGCTGTAGAGCGAAAGTGGCGCTTGCGGCAGAGCCCTGCCTTACGGCAGTTGGCGTGTCCCGATACTGCCATTCGATGTGGAGCAGCTCAGTCATGCGATCGAGAAGATCGCCTAGATGCAGCGGCTTGGGCAGGAAGGCGTCGCAGCCTGCGTCCAGCGCCTCGTGACTCGTATAGTCGGAGGCACTTGCCGAGATAGCGACGATCTTCGGCGCACGCGCGCCTTGTGCGGAGCGCACGGCGCGAATCAACTCAATTCCATCGACGCGCGGCATGACCAGGTCCGTGATGAGCAGATCGACTGCAGCGGTGCGAAGCTGCTCCAAGGCCGCGGCCCCGTCCGGTGCGCGGCGCACTTCGAAACCCAAGCCAGCCAGAAAGTCCGCGACCAGGCCCCTGCTGACCGCATCGTCGTCGGCAACCACTACGCTGACACGCCGGCCTTCGTAGCCGATCACAGTGCGCGCGCTCTGCCGGGTTTCCTCAGCGCTCGCATCCGTGCTCAGTTCGAGATCGACACTGAAGGTGGTGCCTCGCCCGGGCGTACTGTCGACAGTGATGGACCCGCGCATAGCCTCGATCAAACGGCGCGTGATCGCGAGTCCCAGGCCCGTCCCCTCGACGCGTCGAGCAACGTTCTCGATTCGATGAAACGGCTCGAAGATGTTCTGCAGTTGATCCGCCGCCATGCCGATACCGGAATCGCTGATCTCAAATCGCCACTCGCTGCCTGCCTGCGCGATCTTCAGCCCCACCGACCCGCCCGCATCGGTGAACTTGACTGCATTGCCAAGGAGATTCAGCAGCACCTGGCGCAAGGCGCGAGCGTCGCCGCGGATGCGTCGCGGCAACGCCAGCGGGCGCTCGACAGCGAAGCGCAACCCCGCCTTGTCGGCTCGCACGCGGATGAGATCCGCAACGTGCTGCAACAGACTCTGCAGGTCGATGCTCTCGTCGCGCAGCTCCAGCCTGCCGGCCTCGATCTTCGCGAGATCGAGCAGGTCGTTGACCAGCGTCAGCAGGTGCTCGCCGGAGCGCTCGATGATGGCGAGCCCGTCGCGCTGCTGCTCGGTCAGCTCCGGCGAGCGCCGCAGCAGCTGCGCGTAGCCGAGAATCCCGTTGAGCGGTGTGCGCAGCTCATGACTCATTTGGCTGATGAAGACGCTCTTCGCCTGATTCGCATTCTCCGCCGCAAGCTTGGCGGCGGCCAGTTGCGCGTTGGATTCCTCGAGCAAGCGATGTGCCTTGGCCCGCTCGAGCTCCACCGCCGTGCGCAGCGAGAAGAGCCTGAGAATGTCGACGTCGGCCTCGCGCCAGTCGCGCTCCGGCTTGTCCATGACAGCAAGGTGCCCGTGCACCTCGCCGGTCTCGGAAACGATCGGCACGCCGAGATAGCTATGGACTCCGAGTTCCGCAAACCACTCGCGATCGACCGGGAAGACGTTGCCGATGTCACGCGCGAAGGAAGTGATGCGGCCGTTGTAGACGAACTCGCAGGGCGTGCCCGCCAGCGAATACTTGTTGCACTTCTCGTAGCGGCCGTCGACCCAGAACGCCAGCATCTCGGCGCGCCGCTCGGGCAGCAGCCGCGAGGTGAACGCAGCGTGCGCGTTGAGGGCGAGCGTGAGGTCACGCACGATCTGCCGAAAGAACGCCTCGCCGCTTTTGCCGGCGACACCCTCTTCGATACGACGCAGTAGCTGCAGTCCCGCAAGATCTGTCACGGCCCCTCCCCAGGGAACGTCACGTCCTTGTGGGATCGAACATTGGTGCTTCGTTCAAGTCTCGTAGTGTTCGCGCCGGATGCCAAGCTTCTTGATGCGGAAGCGCGCCGTAGAGGGCTTCAGGTCGAGCAGCCGGGCCGCTCCATGCGGTCCCTCGATGACACCCCGCGTCTTGCGCAGCACCTGGATGAAGTGCTGGCGCTCGATTTCTTCGAGTGTGTGCACTCCGCTGCCGTTGCCGGAACTCGCCGGCGCGGCGCTTGCCGGCGCTGCTGCGCTGCTTTGAGCCGCGGCTGTAAAGCAACTCTGCGGAGCAGGCGCAAGCTGCCACTCGACTCGCAGCATGTCGCCTTCGGAGAGAATCACAGCGCGTTCGATCGTATTCTGCAGGTCGCGAATGTTGCCCGGCCAGGAGTGTGCCTTCAGTACTGCAAGCGTCTCGGGTTCGATCGCGCGCAGCGGCTTGCCTAACTTGCGTGCGAAGCGCTCCAGAAAATACTGCGCGAGTGCCGGGATGTCTTCGGCGCGAGCACGCAGAGGCGGGACCTGGATGGGGAACACATTCAAGCGGTAGTAGAGATCCGCGCGAAACCGGCCGCTTGCCACGTCTGCCGCGAGGTCACGGTTCGAGGCGGCGATGACTCGCACGTCGACCTTGATCGTCTTCGAGCTGCCGACGGGCTCGAACTCACCTTCCTGCAGGACGCGCAGCAGTTTCGTCTGCGTATCGATCGGGAGCTCGCTCACTTCGTCGAGGAACAGCGTGCCGCCGTCGGCCAGCTCGAATCGACCGACCCGCCGCTCGGCCGCGCCCGTGAACGCACCCTTCACGTGACCAAACAATTCGCTTTCGACCAGGCCCGCAGAGATAGCGCTGCAATTGAGCTTCACCAGGGTTCGATCGCGGCGCGGGCTGCGCTGGTGGATGGCGCGGGCGATGAGCTCTTTGCCTGTGCCAGTCTCGCCATTGATCAGAACGCTCGCGTCCGCGCCGGCGACCAGATCGACCTGGTGCAGTGCCTGTTGCAGGGCCGCGCTGGAGCCGATGATCTCGCGATGATGACCCTGTTCGGAGATCTCACTCTGCAGATAACGATTCTCCTGCTCCAGGCGCTCCTTCAAGCTCTCGACTTCCTTGAGCGCAGTCTTGAGCTCCGCGGTTCGCTCCGCTACTCGTTGCTCCAGGCCGGCATTGGTGGCGGCGAGATCGAGCTGCAGACGGCGCAACTTCAAATGCGTCCGCACGCGAGCCAGCACTTCCTCGTGCTCGAACGGCTTCACTACGTAGTCGGAGCCGCCGGCCGCGAAGCCCCGCACCTTGTCCTCCAGATCGCCCAGGGCTGTCATGAAGATCACCGGGATGTCAGCCGTCGCCGGGTCTGCCTTCAGCCGACGGCAACACTCGAACCCGTCCATCCCCGGCATCATGACGTCGAGCAGAATGACGAGCGGCTTGGCGTAACACGCCTGCTCGATGGCGCTCTCCGCTTCGCGGGCGACCAGGACGCGATAGCCCTCGCGACCGAGCATCTCCACCAGCACCTTGACGTTCGTGGGCGTGTCGTCGACGACCAGAATGCTGTCTGCGGCGCTCATTTCGCGGTCTCTGCATGTTGCCGCAGGAATTCACGGAGCGCCTTCATGTCATAGCTGCCGGCGAGCATCGTCAGTTCGGCGAGCAATCCGGAATCGATTCCCTCGGCGCTCGCCTCGGACAACTTGTGCGTCAAGGCATGAACATCGCCCTGCAACGCGAGCTCATAGAGTTCTCTGGCCAGTGGCTGCGGCAGGCGTCCATGTTGGCCGTTGCCGTTCGGTTTGCCATTTGCAGAGCGCGCTCGCAGCGGACCGCGTGTCCATTCCAGGCGCAGCAGGCGCGCAATCACATCGGTGACCTCATCGAGCCGCACGGGCTTCGCAATGAACTCGTCGCAGCCGGCCTGCAGACTATCGGTTCGCGTGCTGTCAAAGGCGCTCGCGGATACTGCGACTATCGGTACGCGCGCGATTTCACCGCCCTTGGCACGCAGCTCACGCATGGCTTCGAAGCCGTCTTTCATCGGCATCACGAGATCCATGAAGATCAGGTCGGGCGCCCTTGCGAGAGCGAGCTCGACGGCGCGCGCACCGTTGTCGGCTTCATCGACTTCGAAGCCGAGCGTCTGCAACAGACGCCCGAGGATCTGACGATTGTCCTGTTTGTCGTCTGCCACGAGGATCCGCCGCCGGCGGCCGTTGTAGCCGACGATCGCCAGCGCAGCGTGTGTCGTGCGGGTCGTCACCGCTTCGCCGAGTTGCACGTCGATCTCCACCGAGAACGTGCTGCCCTGAGCGGGCGTACTCATGACTGTCAGCTTGCCACCGAGCAGCGAGACCAGGCGCTGGCTGATCGCCAACCCGAGGCCCGTGCCTTCGATGGGCCGATTGCGCTCGCGCACCTGGTGGAACGGATCGAAAATCCGTTCCACCTCGGCGGCAACGATGCCGATGCCGGTGTCGGCGACATCGAAGCGCAGTCGCGCGTGGGAAGCACCGAGGTTTTCCGCTGCCACCCGGAACGAAACGCTGCCCCGGTCCGTGAACTTGACCGCATTGCCGAGCAGATTGAGCAGGATCTGCCGCAGCTTGCGCTCGTCCGTCTTGATGACAGCCGGCAGCTGCGTCAACGTTTCGTAGGAAAATCTGAGTCCCGCTTGCGTCGCGCGAATGCGCGCGACGTCCGCAACCTGATGCAGAAAGTCGTCGAGATTCACAGCGCCCGCTTCGACGTCCATGCGCCCGGCTTCGATCTTGGCAAGATCGAGCACGTCGCTGATCAACGTGAGCAGATGCTCGCCGCAACCTTCGATGGCTGCGATGCTCTCGACTTGCTCGGCACCCAAAGCCGGATCCCGGCGCAGCAGCTGGGCATAACCCAGGATGCCGTTCAGCGGCGTGCGCAGCTCGTGCGACATGCTCGCCAGGAACTCGGACTTGGCACGACTGGCAGCCTCGGCGGCCTCCTTCGCATGCTGCAGAGCGCGCTCCGTATCCCGGCGCATGAGCGCGCTGGAGATGATCTCCGCCAGTAGCCACATGAGCCGCAGATCTTCGTTCGGCCAATTGCGCTCGATGCCGAGCGAATGAAATCCCAGAAACCCGATGGTGCGATTGGCAAACACCATGGGCACCGCGATTCGCGAAGTGACCTCGGCGGAACCGAGCAGCCTATTGAGCTTGTCGAAGCCGGGCGGCAGTAGCTCCGGTCGCGCCGCGTTGAGCGTCAGTTTGCGCAGGAAGTGATCCAACACCTCCGGTACGTCACGACGTGCAAGCACCGGCACCCTTGCGCCGACCGTCGTCGTCGCAGGCTGCCGTGACCATTCGTGGGTCAGCGCGGCCGAGTCGCGATTATCGGCAAAACGGAAGATGACACCACGGTCGCTGCCGATGAATTGCCCCATCGCGCCGAGCGACCGCACGATCTCGGCATCGATGTCGCTGGCATCCAGACTCATGAAACGAGTCGAAGTCTCGGCGACCAGCTGCTCGAGCCGGACGCGGCGTGCGAGCTCGACGTTCGCCTGGGCCATCTCCTGCTCGGCAACCTGTCGCTCGATCTCCGCCGTGCAGCGAGCGGCGAAGATGCGCAGGATGCCGAAGTCCCGCTCCTGCCAGTTTTTGGCGTGCGTATCGATGACTGCCAAGTGACCGAGCACCGCACCATTGCGGTTCTTCAGCGGGATCGCAAGATACGATTGCGCGCCCATGTCCTTGAGCGCTTCGCGCTCTGCGGGAAACAGCTCCTGGATGCCGTCGTTGAAGGCGACGATTTCGCCGCCGAGCACGTGCTCGCACGGCGAGCCGGCGAGCGGGTAATCGAAGTTCTCTTGCAACTCTGCGCCATTCCACAGCGCCAGCACGTGCACGCGCGTGTTGGCATCGCAGAACCGTGAGACGAATGCGTACTTCGAATCGAGCGCGGCGGCGAGACGCCTGACGAGCTCGCGAAAGAACGCGGCGCCGGTCTCAGCCGCCGTACCTTCGTCTATCAGCCGCAGTATGTGCAGGTCTTGCTGTTCCACGGGTGCTGCTTGCGCTGCCGCCGTCTTCCTGCCTTTCCCAGGCTTGGCCACTGGTCGTCCTCTCGCCAAGATATTACTCCGAATGCTTACGTGGCAGCTGCCCGGCTCACTCCCAGGCGGGCTGCAGGTGCGCGCGACGACTGAGAAGCCGGTCGAGCGTCAGTGCACCGGATCCATAGACCGCGAGCATCGCGAGCATGAATCCCCACAGCTCGTGCTGCCGCAAGCCGCCGATGAATTCGTCGGTGCCAAGGACGTGCCAGTAGGAAATCACGGCCATCAGGTTCACGGCGAACAGGCCGAGCGCACCGATGCGGCCGCCGATCCCGAGGATCAGCAGGATCGGGAAGAACAGCTCGCCGAACGTGCCCGCCACCGCGGCCAGAGTGGGCGGCAGGACCGGCGTGTGATACTCGGTCTCGAACAGGCCAACTGTCTGGCTCCAGTTCGTGAGCTTGAGCCACCCGGAGGCCAGGAACACCTGGCTCACATACAAACGTGTGGCCAGGGCGAAGGGAGCCTGCAACCAATTCAAGGCTTGTGAGAGCGCGGCGACTTGCCGACTGATGGCGACCATGAGAGTTCCTCTACTGTTTTGCAGGACTGTCTAGCGGGACGGTGAAATCGACGAGCGCTCCCAGCGAGACGACACGCCCGAGCGCAGCGTCCAGCGCAACGCCAGGTTCGATCTCGAGCGCACACTCGGCTGCTTGTTCCAGGGATTCGCCGCGCACGAGCGCAGCGAGGAGCGCGAACGCAGTCGGCGGGAGTTCACGCAGTTCGACGTGATCCGTGCGGCGAATGACCAGCACGCTGCTCGACCCCTGATCGAGCGCGATCGGCTCGTCGGATACGGCATCGGGCTGGTTGGCCCGCCAGATTGCGAGCACCGGGAATCTCGAGTGCACCAGGCGCATGGCCGGATGCGTGCTGAACACGAGAGCGCCGTAATCCGTCGGCGGCACGAGAGCGAGCGCGCTCAGATCGAAGCTGGGATGGTCGGCGGCGATGAGCACTTCCTGATAGGCCCACTCCAGTCGAGCGACGTCCGCAAAGTATTCGTAGTGGCTGCCCGCGAGTTGCGCTTCGAGAAAGGTCGCGAACTGCTGGCCGATGTAATGGATGTTCCCAGAGCGGGACGGGTAGCGATGCATGTACCCTCGTCCGACCTGTCGGAACCAGTCCTCGCCCGCCAAACGGACGATCGTGGGAAACGTCGCTTGCAACGTCTTGAGGAACCCTTCGACGGCATTGTTGCGGTAGATCGCGAGGCGACGCTCCGGCGCAATGCCGTCCTCGATGATCTGCGCGCACAGGAATGCAGATGCAGAGTCGCTCAATGCACCTTGCACAAACGCGCGCTGGAGATCACGCAGCATGAGCATGCAGTCCCTTGATGAATTGATCGGCACGCCCGGCTTCCGCGACGAGCACCGCCAACGGCGGGATATCAGTGTCCCACTCGATGAGCGTGGCAACGCGGCCGAGTCGCGCGATCGTGAATGCGTAAAGGTCCCACACCGCATCGCTCACCGGACGCGAGTGGGTATCGATCAGGATCGAGAAGTCGCCATGCGTATTCACGCTGTGACCGGCGAGATGAATCTCGCGCACGTGGCGCGGATCGATATGCGCGATGTACTCCCGTGCATCGAAGCCGTGATTACGGCTACTGACGTAGACGTTGTTGACGTCCAGCAACAGTCCGCAGCCGCTGCGATCGGCCAGCGCCTGCAGAAACTCCCCTTCGGTCACCTGCGCGTTCGCAAACTGCAGGTAGCTCGAGACGTTCTCGATGAGAACCTGGCGTCCGAGATAGTCCTGCAACTCGCCGACGCGAGCGACCATGTGGTGCAGGGCCTCCTCCGTATACGGCAGAGGCAAGAGGTCATTGAGGTGCGTGCCGTCGACCGCACCCCAGGAAAGATGTTCGGATACGAGAGCGGGCTCGGCGAGATGCACGAGGCGCTTGAGGCGCCACAGGTGATCGCGGTCGAGCGGATCGACGGAGCCAAGCGAAAGCCCGACACCGTGCAAGCTGAGCGGATACAACTCGCGCAGTGCGAGCAGATAGTCGATCTGCGCACCGCCGTCGGCAAAATAGTTCTCGCTGTGCGCCTCGAGCCAGCCGATGTCCGGCCGATCGCGCAGTAAATCGTCATGATGCTGCGCTCGCAGGCCGATGCCGGCACGCGCCGGCATCGGCTCAGCGACACGGATCACAGTGTGAGCCGTCGAGCGCATTGCTCTACTTCGACTTCGTGCTGCCGCCCACGATGCGATCGCAGGTTCCGGCCGGGACCTTGACCCACTCCTTGGCGTCCGCATTGGTCTTCGACTGGCCGGCACACGCGTGACCGTTGGCCGCGCAGTCGTTCTTGCCGGCCTTGGCGACGCCGTAGCACTTCTCGGTGTTGGCATCGTCTGCCGCCTGCGCCGACATGCTGATCGCGCCGAACGCGATCAGGCTGGTGACGGCGGTAGAGATGAGGACCGACTTCGTTTTCATCGCAGTGACTCCTGACTTGATTAGGGGGATAAAGCTGGTCGCAAGGCGCAGCGCCATGGCGATCCACGAAGGTTCGTTGCAGGGGGCGTGCCATACGCCGGAGAGGTCGATATCAGCGGCTTGGCCGCTTGCAGCACCGCGATGAGCCGTGGCCGGCTGCGGTATGTTGCGGCCGGCCGCAAGGGATTGCGGCCGTCGCAGAGGTCAATCCCTTTACTGGGCTGTGTAGCCGCCGTCAACGGCGACCACGCTTCCGGTCATGAAGCTTGCATCATCGCTGGCCATGAAGAGGATGGTTCGCGCGATGTCCTCGGGCCTGGCCAACCGGCCGACGGGGTGCGCGTTCGCAAACCCAGTCTGCATTTCCTTGTTGCCCCCCGTGAAGCGCTGGAACATCGGCGTCACGACGCCTCCCGGCGAGATCGCGTTGATGCGCACTCCACTGCGCGCGGTTTCCAAGGCCGCTGAGCGTGTCAGTCCGTTCACTGCATGCTTGCTTGCGACGTAGACCGAAGCTCCCGCCATGCCTATGTCGCCCACCATCGAAGAGACGTTCACGATCGCGCCGCCCTGCTTCGCGATGACCGGGATCTCGTGCTTGAGAGAGAGCATCAAGCCACGAACGTTGATTGCGAAGACGTGCTCGAAGTTGTCGACCGTCTGCTCGGTAACCGGGCCGAGAGCGCCTTCGACACCGGCGTTGTTGACGGCGACATCGAGCCGCCCGAACTCTCCGACCGCAGCGGCAATCCATGAGCGGATGCTCTCCTCCCTGGAGACATCGCCCGTCACGAACTTCGCTCGTGCGCCATGTGCCCGCAGACGGCCGGCGAGCTCCTCGCCTGCGGCAGTCGTGCGTCCGGTGAGAACGAGGTGGGCGCCGGCAGCCGCGAACGCTTCGGCTGTGGCCGCGCCGATACCGGCCGTGGCGCCCGTAATCAAAACAACTCTGTCTTTGAAGTCTGGCATGGCTCGAACTCTCATCGTAAAAAGGTGGATGAGAAACTAAGCCTCGGCCCCCGACACGGGAATTCCAGATATGAGCAAGCGCCGCTTGCAAAAACGCAAACAATCGCTGGCCTGGGATGATCTGCGCTGCGTGCTGGCAATAGCGCGCAGCGGGTCTTTGAGCGGTGCGGCTCGCGCGCTCGGAGTCGGACATTCGACAGTGTTCCGACGCTTGAATGCGATCGAGCGACGCCTCGGCGCGAGCCTGTTCGATCGCACGCGCGAGGGCTACGCCGTGACCGCCAACGGCGAACTCGCGGTAGCTGCTGCCAACGCCATGGAGATCGAAGCGCTCGCTGTCGAGCGCCGCATGCTCGGCGCTGCAGGACGCATCAGCGGTGTGGTTCGATTGGCGACGAGTGAACTGCTCGCCGGGTTTCTGCTCCCCGCCGTGCTCAATGACTTTCTGGCATCGCACCCGGAGATCGAAGTCGAGATCGACGTGTCGAGTCGGGCTGTCGATCTCACGCGACGCGAGGCTGATCTTGCGCTACGCGCGAGCAACGCACCTGCCGAGGATCTGATCGGCCGACAAGTTGGCGAACTGCGCTACGCAGTGTATGGCGAGCGCGGGCGGCAGCCGGTTTCCTCCCTCGCTGCCTTGGCCGAACTTCCCTGGCTCGGCTTCGATCAGAGCCTCGCTTACCTGGCAATTGCCCGCTGGCGCGATACACACCTCGCCAACGCTAGAACGCGCGTTCGCTTCAACTCGCTCGCGCCTATGCTGCACGCTGCCGGCGAAGGTCTCGGGGTAGCGATCCTTCCCATCTTTGCCGCGGATCGCCTCGAAGCACTGTCGCGACTCACGCCGGTGCTGGATGAGCCGCGGATGAAGCTCTGGGTGCTGAGCCACGGCGATAC
>Ga0209382_10001228_pt1 | contig 40896 bp, 38 predicted proteins | sample SoiMetdeltSBSDD5_FD_187599 | JGI IMG/M metagenome (GOLD analysis project Ga0209382, IMG submission 187599) | Bulk soil microbial communities from a Populus tree surrounding site in Tennessee, USA - Soil MetaG P. deltoides SBSDD5 (SPAdes) (version 2) | ecosystem: Environmental > Terrestrial >... | reverse complement strand
TGGTCTGGTCCATGAACTGCGACAGCTGCGACGACCCGAAGAACTCGCGAATCGCGGCCATGACCGGCTTCGCGTTGATCAGGTCGTGCGGCATGGCGGTCGCCATTTCCTGGTAGACCGACATCTTCTCCTTGATCGCGCGCTCCATCCGGACCAGGCCGATGCGGAACTGGTTCTCGAGCAGCTCGCCGACCGAGCGCACCCGGCGGTTGCCGAGGTGATCGATGTCGTCGACGTTGGCGGGATTGCGCCGCAGCTTCAGCTGGTACTTGATGACCTCGTAGAAGTCCTGCGGGTGCAGGATCTTCTCGTCGAGCGGCGTGTTCAGCCGCAGCTTGGTATTCAGCTTCAGCCGGCCGACGCGCGAGAAGTCGTACTTCTGCGGGTTGAAGAACATGTTCTCGAACAGCGACCGTGAGCTGTCGAGGGTCGGCGGATCACCCGGGCGGAGGCGGCGGTAGATTTCGATCAGCGCCTCTTCGTGGGTGTGGATCGGATCCTTCTTCAGCGTGGTCGAGAGCACCGGGCCGGTCTCGTCGCGCTCCGGGAAGAAGATCTCGAGCGAATCGACGTTCTTCTCCTGGGCCATCGAGATCACGCGCGGCTCGAGCGGCTCGTTGGCTTCGAGGATGACCTCGCCGGTCGACGGATCGACGACGTCGGCCGCCGCAAATGCGCCTTCCAGCTCGGCGTCCGCGATCTCGACGAACTCGACGCCGGCTTTCTTGATCGCCGCCAGCGCGCTCGAGGTGATCTTCTTGCCGGCGTGGGTGACGACGTCGCTGCCCGCCCTGATGTCCTTCGCCGCGCGCAGCCCCTGGACACTGTCGCCGACGCCCCACCGGATCGCGCCGTCTTTCAGGCTCAGGCGATCGACGGTGTAGAAGCTGCGGATGATCTCGTCGGCGCCGCGCAGGCCGAGGGCGCGCAGGAACACCGTGGCGAGGAACTTCCGCTTGCGGTCGATGCGAACGTAGAGCAGGTTCTTGGTGTCGTACTCGAACTCCACCCAGGATCCGCGATACGGAATGATCTGGGCGATGTAGAGCGTCTTGTCCTCGGAGTGGAAGAAGGCGCCCGGCGATCGGTGGAGCTGCGAGACGATGACCCGCTCGGTCCCGTTGATGATGAACGTGCCGTTGTCCGTCATCAGCGGGATGTCGCCGAAGTAGACCTCCTGCTCCTTGATGTCGCGGATGGTCTTCACGCCGGTCTCGGGGTCCTTGTTCCAGACCACGAGCCGGATCGTGACCTTCAGCGGCACGGCGTAGGTCATGCCGCGCTCCTGACACTCGTCGACGTCGTACTTCAGCTTGAGGCCGACGGTGTTGCCGCAGATGTCGCAGACGTCGCCCCGCGCCTCGTTGGGCTTGCCGCAGCGCGGGCAGAGCACGTCGTGCTCGCCGTACGGATCCGCGACCAGCGTGTGGCCGCAGTTGACGCACGGTTTGCGCAGGTGGTGCAGGCCGGAGAGCCGGCCGCACTTGCATTCCCAGTTCCCGATCGAGTACTCGATGAACTCGAGCGACGAGTTCTCGCGGAAGTCGCTGATCGGGAAGACCGACTTGAACACCGACTGCAGCCCGGCATCCTCGCGCTCCGAGGGCAGCCGGTTCATCTGCAGAAACCGCTCGTAGGACTTCTTCTGAATCTCGATCAGGTTCGGAATCGGGATAGTTGTCTTGATTTTGCTGAAGTCGATGCGCTCGCGGTAAACGTTCTTGGGGAGGCTGTACATCGTTGTGAAAGACCTCGAGGCCGAACAAAAAGATCCGTGCGCCGAGCACCCGGGTGCCGCGGCGCCGCAAAACGCCGGGTCTGAAGACCCGGCGCTACAAGCACGAAGCGCGGAGCGATGCTCCGCGCATCGTTATTTGATCTCGACCTTCGCGCCGACTTCCTCGAACTTCTTCTTGATCGCCTCGGCTTCGTCCTTGGGGATCGCTTCCTTGATCGCCTTGGGCGCACCCTCGACGAGGTCCTTGGCTTCCTTCAGCCCGAGGCTGGTGACTTCGCGAACGACCTTGATGACGTTGATCTTGTTGGAGCCGACCTCGGTCAGGGTCGCGGTGAACTCGGTCTTCTCCTCGACCTTCTCTGCGGCACCGCCGGCCGCCGCGCCGCCCATCGGCATCGCCATCGGCATCGCCGCCGCTGCCGACACGCCGAGCTCGGACTCGAGCGTCTTCACGAGCTGGGACAGCTCGAGCACCGAGATCCCCTTGATGTAGTCAACCACCTGCTGCTGAGTCAATTCGGCCATTGTCTTAACGCTCCTGATCCTTCCGCCTGAAGGCGGAAGCCACACTAATAAGTAGTGTCGCTGTTATTAATTAGTGTCGCTGTGGCGTCCGCCGTCAGGCGGAAGCACCACCTTCCGCCTTCTTCTTCTCGTATTGCACCAGCACGCTCATCAGGTCGCGCGGGGCGGCGCTGAGAACGCTCACGATCTGGACCATCGGCGCCTGCAGCAGGAACAGGAGCTTCGCGTAGAGCTCCGGCTTGCCCGGCATCGTCGCGAGGTCATTGACTTCGGTTCCCTTGATCGGCCTGCCCTGGACGACCGCCGCCTTGATCTTCAGCGCCGGCGTGGTCTTGGCGAACGTCGTCAGCACCTTGGCGAGCGCGACCGGGTCCTCGCCGCTGTACGCGACGGCGGTCGTGCCGAGGAAGTGCTCGGTCAGCGCCTCGAACGCCGTGCCCTTCATCGCCCGGCGGGCCAGCGTGTTCTTGACGACCTTGTAGGAGCCCTTGGCGCCCCGGATCTGGCGGCGGAGCTCGGTGACCTCGGGGACCTTCAGGCCCTTGTAGTCGACCACTACCGCGCTCTCGGTGCCCCGGAAGGCGCGTTCGAGCTGTTCCAGCTCTTCGACTTTGTCCGCTTTCGTGACTGCCATTAGTGCTTCACCGTTTCGGTTACATGCGTCGTGTCGATCACGATGCCCGGGCCCATCGTCGACGACATCGTCACGCTGCGCAGGAACTTGCCCTTCGCGGCGGACGGCTTCGCCCTGACCACGCTGTCGACGAGCGCATGCGTGTTCTCGATCAGGCTCTGCGACGGGAACGAGATCTTGCCGACCGGGGCGTGCACGATGCCGGTCTTGTCGACGCGGAATTCGACCTTACCGGCCTTGATCTCGCGCACCGCCTGGGCGATGTTCGGCGTGACCGTGCCGGTCTTGGGGTTGGGCATCAGGCCCCGCGGGCCGAGCACCTTACCAAGCTTGCCCACCGCCCGCATCATGTCGGGCGTGGCGACCACGGCGTCGAATTCCATCCAGCCGCCCTGGATCTTGTCGACCAGCTCCTCGCCGCCCACAACGTCGGCGCCGGCGTCCTGCGCGTCCTTCTGCTTGTCCGCGCCGGCAATCGCCAGGACCCGCTTGCTCTTGCCGAGCCCGTGAGGCAGGACGACCGTGCCGCGGACCATCTGGTCGGCGTGCTTGGGATCGACCCCGAGGCGAAGCGCGATCTCGACCGTCTCGTCGAACTTCGCGAACTTCACCTTCTGCATGAGAGGAACGGCCTCCTCGATCGAGTGCGGACGATCGGGGACCTGCTGCCGGGCGGCAGCGAACTTCTTGCCCGTTTTTCGCATGTGTTGCTCCTGTGGTGCTGACGGCCGCCTCGCGGCCTCCCACTTTTCTTGGTTTGCGCTGGGGCCCCACCCCCAGCGCCTGCCAGCGCTCGCTTCGCTCGCGCCGGTGTTTAGTGGCAAACGGCCGCTTGGATCAGCGGCTCTGCCTCCGTTACCCCACTACGTCGATGCCCATGGACCGCGCCGTGCCCGCGACCGTCTTGTAGGCGGCCTCGAGCGACTCTGCGTTCAGGTCCGGCATCTTCAGCTTGGCGATGTCCTCGACCTGCTTCTTGGTGACCGTGCCCACCTTGTTCTTGTTGGGCTCAGCCGAGCCCTTCGCGAGATTCGCGGCGCGCTTCAGCAGGATCGACGCCGGCGGTGTCTTCGTGATGAAGCTGTAGGAGCGGTCGGCGTAGACCGTCACGACGACGGGGATGATGAGTCCTTCGTCCTTGTTGGTCTTCGCGTTGAAGTTCTTGCAGAAGTCCATGATATTGACGCCGTGAGGACCGAGCGCGGTTCCCACCGGCGGCGCCGGGGTGGCTTTCCCCGCTGCAATCTGGAGCTTCACCATTGCCTGTACTTTTTTGGCCATCTTTGCTTGAATGGCGGGGGCCCCTGCGCCCCGCCAAGCTCACTCCACTACGCCGACGCGTCGCCGTCGGCTCCGTTCCGTTCGCTACAGCTTCTCGACCTGCAGAAAATCCAGTTCGACCGGTGTCGCGCGGCCGAAGATCGTCACCATTACCTTGAGCGTGTTGCGGTCGAGGTTCACCTCGTCCACCACGCCGTTGAAGCTGGTGAACGGACCCTCGTTGATCCGCACCTGGTCGCCCTTTTCGAACGTGTACTTCGGCTTCGGCTTCTCGGCGGCTTCAGTCACCTGATTCAGGATCTGGTCGACCTCTTCCCGCGAGAGCGGCGTCGGCTTGGCGCCAGCGCCGACGAACCCGGTCACCTTCGGCGTGTTCTTCACCACGTGCCACGCGTGGTCGGACATGTTCATCTCGACCAGGATGTAGCCGGGAAAGAAGCGCTTGGAGCTGACCACCTTCTTGCCGCCGCGCATCTCGGCGACCTGCTCGGTCGGGATCAGCACTTCGCCGATCTCGTCCTGGAGCCCGTAAGCGTGCACCCGCTGTTCGAGCGATTCCTTGACCTTGTTCTCGAAGCCGGAGTAGGTGTGCACGATGTACCACTGCTTCGTCCGATCGTCCGTCATGCCCGTTATGCCGTTCCGAAGGTCCTGAAGATCCATGTCATCAGCACGTTGAGCATCATGTCGATGCCGTAGAGGTACACACCGAACAGAATCGACGTCAGGATGACGACGATGGTGGTGGCGTAGACCTCCTTGCGGCCCGGCCACGTCACGCGCCCCATTTCGTTGCGGACTTCGGTCAGGAAGCGCCGCGACCGGCCCCACCAGCCCGTCACGCTCTCCTTCGCCCGTCCGCCGAACGAGTCTTCGTGCTCGTCGTTTCTTGCCGGCTTCATGTTGTTTGCTTCACCTGACCCCGCTCACATGCCGCCCGAACTTCCGAAAACCGGGTTCCATCCTTCGCCTGCATCCCTGCGCTTCGTGGTCCGCCTTCGCTGCTTCGCGGCTTCGGCGCGACAGCCTTCGCGACCGCTGGCTCGCCGAGCCGGAGCTCGGCGCATCCGCGCTTTCGCTGACTTGCCCGCCGAGCCGTAGCTCGGCGCGCCAGCGTCGAGCGAAGGCTGGCAGGACAGGAGGGAATCGAACCCCCAACCCCCGGTTTTGGAGACCGGTGCTCTGCCAATTGAGCTACTGTCCTCCATATTCCGAGGGGCTTCGCCCCTCGGACTCCCCTACACGCTCACTCGCGCGCCGCTTCGACGGCGCGCTCCGTTCGCGTGGCTCGCTCGCTTCGCTCCGCTCGCTCTTCTTGCCGCTATCACCAGCTCGTTGCCACAACCGGCGCCGACCGGGAACTGGAAACTGGCAACTGGAAACTAGTTACTTCGTCTCCCGATGCGCCGTGTGCTTTCGGCAGAAGCGGCAGAACTTGCTGAGCTCGAGCCGCTCGGTCGTCTTCTTCTTGTTCTTGGTCGTGCTGTAGTTGCGCCGTTTGCACTCCTGGCACGCCAGATTGATGATGTCTCGCATTGCTTCGCCCTAGCTCGGTCCCGCGGTCCGCGGCCCGCGGTCCGCGGTCCGGACAACCGGACGGCGGACTGCAGACGGCAGACGGCGAGTCAGAGCACTATTCGATGATCTCGGAGATCGTGCCCGCGCCGACGGTGCGGCCGCCTTCGCGGATCGCGAACCGTGCGCCCTTCTCGAGCGCGACCGGCACGTGCAGTTCGGCCGTGATGCTCGTGTTGTCCCCCGGCATCACCATCTCGACACCCTCCGGCAGCTTCAGCGACCCGGTGACGTCGGTCGTCCGGATGTAGAACTGCGGACGGTAACCGTTGAAGAACGGGGTGTGGCGGCCACCCTCTTCCTTCGAGAGGATGTAGACCTCGCCCTTGAACTTCGTGTGCGGCTTGATCGAACCGGGCTTGGCCAGCACCTGGCCACGCTCGACGTCGTCTTTTTCCACGCCGCGGAGCAGCACGCCGATGTTGTCGCCGGCGACGCCCTCATCGAGCAGCTTGCGGAACATTTCGACGCCGGTGACGACCTTCTTCTCGGTCGGCTTGAACCCGACGATCTCGATTTCCTCGCCGACCTTGACCTTGCCGCGTTCGACCCGGCCGGTCACGACGGTGCCACGGCCCGAGATCGAGAACACGTCCTCGATCGGCATCAGGAACGGCTTGTCGATCTCACGCTCCGGCAGCGGGATGTAGCTGTCGAGCGCCTCCATCAGCTTCAGCACGGTCTCGACACCGTCCGCCTCGCCGTTCAGCGCCTTCAGCGCCGACACGCGGATGACCGGGATGTCGTTGCCAGGGAAGCCGTAGGACGACAGCAGCTCGCGCACTTCGAGCTCGACCAGATCGACCAGTTCGGCGTCGTCCACCGCGTCGACCTTGTTGAGCGCCACCACCATGTACGGCACGTTGACCTGCTTGGCGAGCAGCACGTGCTCGCGCGTCTGCGGCATCGGACCGTCGACCGCCGAGACCACGAGGATGGCGCCGTCCATCTGCGCCGCGCCGGTGATCATGTTCTTGATGTAGTCGGCGTGACCCGGGCAGTCGACGTGGGCGTAGTGGCGATTCGGCGTCGAGTACTCCACGTGGCTGGTCGCGATCGTCAGAATCTTGGTCGCATCGCGCCGGCCCTGCGACTCCGAAGCCTTGGCGACCTCGTCGTATGGGACGAACTTTGCCCAGCCCTTGTCAGCCGCGACCTTGGTCAGCGCGGCAGTCAGCGTCGTCTTGCCATGATCGATGTGACCGATGGTGCCAACGTTGACGTGCGGTTTGGAACGATCGAATTTCTCTTTAGCCATGTCTTCTGAGCCCTCGCGTTACGTATCAGCCCTCGGTCCTCTATGTGCTCGTGCGCCTTGCTGTCGGGAACCTGTAATTATCGCTTAAAAAAGTGCTTCGTGCCTAGAATCGCCTCCGGGGCGGAAATCCGCCTCCGCCCCGCCTCCGCCGCTTCGCGGCTACGGCGAGGCAGGCTCTGAGGCAGCCATGAACGAGATCCGCCGCCTTCCGTTTGCCTGCCTAGACGAAGCCAGCCCAAAGGGCTGGCGAAGTCTGGCCTGCCGAGCCGTAGCTCGGCGCGTGAGCGCCGAGCGAAGGCTGGAGCCGATGACCAGGATTGAACTGGTGACCTCGTCCTTACCAAGGACGCGCTCTGCCAACTGAGCTACATCGGCCTACGCTAAACGCTCGCTTCGCTCGCAGCTCCGGCCGACAAGTCGGCCTGACGTCTTTCTTCTCCAGCGCTTCTCCAGCGCCCTCGCTCGCCGGGGTCCCAGGATCTCCGCTTCGCCCCAGCGCTACCACGCCGCCCCCTGCGCCCAACGCCAGAAAGCATCCCGATGATCGAGACGCCCCCAACGGGCGAGCGAAGCGAAGCCCTACGCCGCGCGGCCGCAGGCCGCGCAACCGGCGTCACGAACCGCGGGGCTCCGGGGTCCCCGCTGAGTGACGCCGTCGGGGGAGTCCGAGGGGGCGAAGCCCCCTCGGATAAATCTGGAGCGGGAGACGGGAATCGAACCCGCAACCAACAGCTTGGAAGGCTGTGACTCTACCATTGAGTTACTCCCGCCCACCTTCGTCGCTCGCTCACTCCGCTGACTCGCGACTTCTGCGAGGCAGGCTCGTGAGCCGCTTCGAAAACCACCTTCCACGCACGCGCGACGGAGCGGCAGGCTTGACCCGCCCCCCCGGCTCGATCCCTGCGTTCGTTCGCGGACTCCAATCCGCCCCAGCCTCGTTACTCCCGGGTCCCGTGATAAACGCAGTCGACCTGCTCGGCACCTGTGGCCGATCTCCCTCACAGCCTGTCGCGCCGTAGCGCGAAGCGCGAAGGCGGAAAGGCTGATGGCGAGGGAAGGATTCGAACCTTCGAAGGCGCTAGGCCGACAGATTTACAGTCTGCTGCGTTTGACCGCTTCGCTACCTCGCCGGAGCTCCCGTGAGTCAGCGACCGAGCACGCTCCGCCGCTCTCCACGAGACCAATGACTTGTCAGGATTTTGCCGCTTTGCGAATTTCTCTCGTTGCGTCTACCTGCCGAACTGTCGATCGGCCGGACTCGTGGAGCTGGCGAAGGGATTTGAACCCCCGACCGGCTGATTACAAATCAGCTGCTCTACCGGACTGAGCTACGCCAGCCCAGACAAAAGAGTAGTTGTAGCACACGCCATGCCACTGGTGCAAGCAAGCTCCCATTCACGAGGACCTTTTGCGGGTCAGCCGCCTCTGCCGTATCGCTTCGAACAAGGTCACTCCGGCGGCCACTGACACGTTCAGGCTCCCGACCGACCCCCGCATCGGGATCGACGCCAACCGGTCGCAGCGCTCCCGGACCAGCCTGCGCAGCCCGGTGCCCTCGGCGCCGACGACAAGCGCCGTCGGCAGCGTGAGATCCACCTCATCGTACCGTTCAGGTGCCTCTCCGGCGAGTCCTACGGTCCAGACCCCCGCCGCCTTGAGCTCCTCGACCGCTCGCGCGATATTCACGACGGTCGCAATCCTCACGCTCGCCGCAGCCCCGGCGGACGCCTTCATCGCCACGCCGTCGAGCGGTGCCGCGTGCCGTGCCTGGCGGACCACGCCGTGGGCGCCCGCCGCATCGACCGACCGCAGCACCGCCCCGATGTTGTGCGGATCCTCGATCCCGTCGAGCACGACGATCAGGGGCGGCTCCGGCGCTGCCGCCGCGACGATCTCGGCGACGCTGTAGTCCCTCAGGGGCTCCAGTTCGGCAACCACACCCTGGTGTACACCGCCGCGCGCCGCCCGCTCGAGCGCCTCGGCTTCGACGCGCTCGACCCGCACCCCCGCGTGGCGGGCCAGCGCGAAGATCTCCTCGACCCGTTTATCGCCTCGCGCGGCGACCCGGATCGCGCGCACCCGCCCCGCCCGCAACGCTTCGACAACGGGATTGATGCCGTAAATCGTGGTCACCCGATGGCCTTCGCGAACAATTGCGCCCGCTCCTTGCACCCGGCGATCTTCTTCACGCCGCCATTCGGCGTCAGAGCCGCTCCTCGCTCGATCGCCGGGACCGCGAGGTCGAGCTCGGGACCGCCGTCCGAGCCGGTCAGCGCGACGCGGATCGGATGGAAGAGCGCCTTCCCCTTCGTCCCGGTCACCTCCCGAACCCTGGTCGCCGCTGCCCGGAAGCTCTCCTTGTCCAGGAGGGGGCCCTGAATCGCATCAGGCAACGCCAGAACGACCTCGCGCGCGCCGCGCTGCTCCAGCACGCGGACCACGTCGGTCTGCTGCAGCGCGATGGCCGCGTCGAACTCGAACAGGAACTGGAGACGTTCGGGAATCTCCTCGAGCCGGTCGACCGACCCCACCGCCATCGGCAGCAGCGATGCGACGAATTCGAGCGCCTCATCGGTCCGCCGCCGGACGTAGCCGCGCGCAATGAAGTAGCGCATCGACTCGGCCGCGATTCGCCCGGGTGCCGCCACCTTCATGTAGTGGCGGTTCATCCACGCGAGCTTTTCGACATCGAAGATGCCGGCGGCATGGCCGACGTCCTCGATCGCAAAGCGCCTGGCGAGCTCGCCAATCGGCAGCAGTTCCTCGTTGGTGCCGGGATCGTCGGCTGATGCCCCCGGCGACCAGCCGATGAGCGCGAGATAGTTGACGAGCGCCTCCGGGAGATAGCCGCGCAGCCGGAACTCCGAGACCGACGTCGCGCCGTGCCGCTTCGACAGCGGCGTGTGATCCGGGCCCATCACCAGCGAGAGGTGCGCGAACTGCGGCGGCGTGAACCCCAGCGCGCGATAGAGCAGCAACTGACGCGGGGTGTTCGAGATGTGATCCTCCCCGCGAATCACGTGCGTCACGTCCATCAGCGCATCGTCCACGACGACCGCGAAGTTGTATTGGGGCCGGCCATCGGAACGCACCAGCACCGGGTCGCCGATGACATCCGTGCTGAACGTGACCTCGCCGCGCACGAGATCGGTAAAGCTGATGTCGGTCGATTCGGGGACACGGAAACGCACGACCGGACGCTCCCCGCCATCGATGCGGGCACGCGCCTCGTCCAGCGAAACCCCGCGGCAGGTGCCGTGATACTTGGGCGGCCGGCCGGCGGCCAGATCGGCCCGGCGATCGCCCTCGAGCTTCGCCGGCGCACAGAAGCAGTAGTACGCGTGGCCTCCGCCGATCAGCTCGTTCGCGTACGACGCGTAGAGGTGCAGCCGCTCCGATTGACGGTAGGGCCCGTGGGGTCCGCCCATGTCCGGCCCTTCGTCCCAGTGCAGCCCGAGCCAGCGCAGATCTTCGAGGATCCCGGTTTCCGATTCACGCGTCGACCGCTCCGCATCGGTGTCCTCGATGCGCAGGATCAGCGTCCCGTCGTGGCCGTGCGCGAGCAGCCAGTTGAAGAGGGCTGTCCGGGCATTGCCGACGTGGAGCTGACCGGTGGGCGAGGGGGCGAATCGAACACGCATGACGGACGGCTCAGAGGTCCAACAGTTCAGAGATCACTGATCGCCCCCGGGATGACGCGCGAGCAGCACGACGGCGTGTGCCGCGATCGCGTCTCCGCGGCCGACCGCATCGACACCCTCGTTCGTCTTCCCCTTGACGCTGACGCACGCCGGCAGAATCTGGAGCACTCGTGCGAGCTCGATCCGGATCTGCTCGATGTAGGGGCCAATCTTCGGCCGCTCCAGGATCACGACGACATCCAGGTTGACCACACGGAACCCGGCGGTGTCCACCATCGAGACCGCTTGCCGCAGCAGATCGACACTCGAGGCGCCCCTCCAGCGGGGATCGGAGTCGGGAAAGTGCCGGCCGATGTCGCCAAGTACCGCCGCCCCGAGAATCGCATCGGTGGCCACGTGGCAGACCACGTCGGCATCGGAGTGTCCGAGCGCGCCGCGTTCGGCGGGAATCTCCACGCCGCCGAGAATGAGCTTCCGCCCTTCGACGAGCCGGTGAAGATCGTAGGCCGTCCCAACCCGCGCCGGAGTGACCCGCATCGGCTCGCTCGTCACCCGCCGCCGCGCCTCCGCGAGATCCTCGGTCGTGGTGATCTTCAAGTTGCGCGACGACGCCTCGACAATGTGTACGGTGTGACCAGCACGCTCGGCGAGCGCCGCTTCGTCGGTGGCCTCGACTCCCGAGGCGCCGAGCGCGATTGCATCCCTGAGCACATCGACCCGGAACGCCTGGGGCGTCTGGGCGAGGAAGATCGATTCGCGGGGAATCGTTTCGACGATGGCCAGGCTGGCCTCGTCGCGACGAACGCGCTTCACGGTGTCGCTCACGGGTTGCGCAGCGATCGCCGCGCCATGTTGTGCGGCGCCGCGGATCGCCCGGCTGATCAGGTCGTCCGTCACGAGCGGCCGGGCTGCGTCGTGGACCAGAACGACATCGGTTCGGGGATCGATGAGGTTGAAGGCATTCGCGACCGAATCCTGCCGCCGTGCGCCCCCGACGACGACACGGAAGCCCCAGCCATCGCCAGCCGAAATCGGTGGCGCTGCCGCCAGTTCCGGCGGCAGCGCCACAATGACGTCATCGATTTCCTGATGCTGGCCGAACGCCGACACGCTGCGCTGCAGAATCGAGAGCCCGCCGACGTCGAGCAGCTGCTTCGGCACACCGGCGCCAAGCCGGTGACCGGCGCCGCCGGCCGCGATGATGGCAGTCACGTACATGGTGCAGGGTGGGTGAATTGCCGCTCCGGGCAAACGCGTATTATCGCACTTCCGCGGGAGAAGCGTTTCGGGCCGCCGCCTCCTGCTCGTCGACTCCGCGGAGGACGACCGCGCGGACCTGATCGCCGAACGCGATCACCTCGCCCCGCTGGACCGTCTCGGTGGAGATCGGCGCATGAACGGTCAGCTGAACCTCGCCCGGGCACACCATCAGCCTGCCCTTGGTCATGATGTGCCGGCTGCCGCTGATGCTGACGGGGACGACCGGAAGCTTCGCGTCGATCGCCACCAGGAAGGATCCTTTCTTGAACCGGTCCACCCTCCCGTCCACGCTGCGGGTGCCCTCCGGGAACACGATCAGCGAGTGCGACTCGCTCACCAGGCGCCGCATCTTCTGCACGATCGCGGCACCGGGATTCTTCCGGTCCACGAGCAGGTGGCCGGTGCGGCGGAGGTGCCAGCCGAGGAAGGGAATCGTCCCGAGCGACGCCTTCGCGACGATCCGGAGCTGCAGCGGAATCGACGCGAACACGATCGGGATGTCGTAAATGCTCTGATGGTTCCCGGCGAGCACATAACTGCGCCGGGGGTCGAGTTGCTCCAACCCGCGCACGGAGACCCGAACGCCGGTGGTCTTGAGTATCAGCCTGGACCAGGTCCGGGCGCACCAGTGCCCTGTGTCACCCGTCCGATCGAACAGCGTCGAGACCAGGGAGACCGTCCCGAGAACGATCGTATAGAGCGCGACCAATGGGATCAGGAAGAAAACGGTGCGCCACCAGTGAAACGGCGGGAGTACGGTCGTCGCCGTATCCGGCCCCGACCCGGAACGGCGTGACGCGCTTTCGGCCGGCCAGCTCACTTCAAGTTGTGCGCCCGGGCAGCCACCGGCGCGGCGGCGACGGGAGGCGCGGTGGTGACCGAGGTTCCTGACTGCGTCGCGCTCACCGAGGATCCCGGAGCCGACTCGATATAGCGGCCGAAGATCATCTTGCCAGCCGTCGTCTGCAGCACGCTGGTGACGACCACGTCGATGTTCTTGCTGATCATGCGGCGGGCGTTGTCGACCACGACCATCGTGCCGTCATCCAGGTAGGCCACGCCCTGGTTGTATTCCTTGCCTTCCTTCAGGATGAAGACCTTCATGAACTCGCCCGGCAGGACGACCGGCTTGAGCGCATTGGCGAGCTCGTTGATGTTCAATACCTCGACCCCGCGCAGCTGCGCCACCTTGTTCAGGTTGAAGTCGTTGGTGACGATCTTCCCGTGCAGCGTCCGGGCCAGCTCGATCAGCTTCAGGTCCACTTCGCGGACATCGGGGAAATCGATGTCGGACACCGTCACGGTGACGCCGCCCATCTTCTGGATCTTCTGGAGGATGTCGAGCCCGCGGCGGCCGCGATTGCGTTTCATCGAGTCGGCCGAGTCGGCCACCAGCTGCAGCTCTTTCAGGACGAACTGCGGAATCACCAGCGTCCCGTCGAGGAAGCCCGTCTCACAGACGTCGGCAATGCGGCCGTCGATGATCACACTGGTGTCGAGGATCCGGTAGTGCTGCTGCGGCGCGGTATCGCGGAAGAGCGCGGCCAGACGAGCCGGCTTGAGCCATTCGCCCTTGCGGGCGCCCATGACCAGGCCGACGTAGGGAAAGACCAGCAGGATGAAGCTGTGGAGGAACGTCACCCGTGGATCGGTGGTGTCCGCCCAGAACAACGCGGCGCCGATCGTCTTCGCAAGGCCGAGACCGATGGCGCCGCCGATCAATGCGCCGAGCAGGTCGGTGACCTCGGCGCTTCGCAGCCGCGACTCGATGAGCAACATGATGACGCCAAGTGCCGCGCCGGCGAGAAGATTGACGATGAGGAGCGTGCTGAACGGACGGGTCACGAACGCTGCGTACGTCACCGCGAGTACGAACAGAGTCCGGACCAGAATTACCCAGGCCATGGAACCTATTCTAATGAAACAGAGGTTCCGGGGTTCCGGGTTCCGGGTTCCGGGCGCCAGGTTCGGTTCTCCGGAACCCGGATTACCACTCAATCAGCTGCTCGAGCGCCTCGCTGACGGTCTTCACGCCGACCAGTTCGATACCTGCAGGGACGTCGTCCGGGGAACAGTTGCCATCGGGGACGATGCAGCGGTTGAAGCCCATCTGCGCCGCCTCGCGGACCCGCAGCGCGGCCTGGGAGACGCCGCGCACCTCCCCGGCAAGCCCGACCTCGCCAAAGACGGCCGTGCCGGCAGGAATCGGTCGATTGCGCAGGCTCGACGCGACGGCGCCGGTAATCGCGAGATCAGCCGCCGGCTCGTCCACGGCGATGCCGCCCGCGACGTTCACGAATACATCGTCGGCGCCGAGATTGAGGCCGGCGCGCTTCTCGAGCACGGCCAGCAGGAGCGACAGGCGATTCTGGTCGATGCCGCTCGCCATGCGCCTGGCATTCCCGTAGGTGCTGCTGCTGACGAGGGCCTGCACTTCGACCAGCAGCGGTCGCGACCCTTCCACGCACGACAGAACCGCAGATCCCGCGGCGCCCGCGCGACGCTCGGCCAGGAACAACTCCGAAGGATTGGCGACGCCACGCAGGCCGCGCCCGGTCATTTCGAACACGCCGAGCTCGCTGACCGCCCCGAACCTGTTCTTGACTGCGCGGATCACACGATGCGCGTGATGCTTCTCGCCCTCGAAATACAGCACCGTGTCGACGATGTGCTCGAGGGCTTTTGGCCCGGCGATGCTCCCGTCCTTGGTGACGTGCCCGACCAGGAACGTCGGGATGTTCTGTCCCTTTGCCGCGAACAGCAGCTGCGTGGCGGACTCGCGCACCTGGCCGATGCTGCCTGGAGCCGACTGGAACTTCAAGGAGAACACGGTCTGCACCGAGTCCACGATCACGAACGCCGGCCGCAGCCTGGAGATCTCTTCGAGGATTCGCTCGAGGCACGTCTCCGCGAGGACGTACAGTGGCGCCGGTTCTACACCCAGCCGCTCACCTCGTGACTTGATCTGATGCTCGGACTCTTCGCCGGAGCTGTAGAGAACTGGTCCTACGGTCTTCGCGAAGTGGGCGGCCGCCTGAAGCAGGAGCGTCGACTTGCCGATGCCCGGCTCGCCACCGAGCAGCACGAGCGAACCCGGCACCACGCCGCCGCCGAGCACCCGATCGAATTCAGCCACACCGGTCGTGACGCGCTCGGCGGCGACGGTGTCGATGTCCGCATAGAGCCGCGGACCAGCGGCAGCTGCCAGCGTGTACCGCGGCATGCTGGCCGTCGCTCCGGCGGTTGCGCGCTCGGGCAACTGATGTTCCTCGACCAGAGAGTTCCATGCACCGCACTCGGGACAGCGTCCCAGCCACTTGGGTGATTGGGCGCCGCACTCCTGGCACGCGAACACTGTCCTGGTTTTCACTGATACACCCGCACTATCCGGGCCCCCAGACGGCACAGCAGCTCGTAGGGAATCGTTCCAATCGTCGCGGCAATCTCCCTCACCCCAATCGACTCTTTCCCCTGTTCGCCGACGATCACCACATCGTCACCCGGTGCGACATCCGTGCCGGTGACGTCGATCGTGGTCATGTCCATGCAGACCGATCCGACCACAGCCGCGCGCCGTCCGCGTACGAGCATATGCCCACGACCGGCCAGCCGGAGATCGATCCCGTCCGCATACCCCGCTGGCACGACGGCAAGCGTGGCGGACTCCCCGGCCACGGTGCGAAGCCCGTAGCCGGTCCCCTCACCCGGGCGAATCCCTTTCACGGCCACGATACAGCTGCGGAGTGACAGGGCAGGTCGCAGCTGCAGGGTCGACGCCAGCGGGGGAGGCACGATGCCATAAAGCAGGAGCCCCGGCCGCACGAAGTCGTACCAGACCCGCTCGTCGCGAAGAAGCGCGGCGCTGTTGGCCGCGTGGCGGACGGGCGCCGTGATGCCGAGCGATGGCAGCAGGGCCATCGCCTGGGCAAACCGCTCCTGCTGCAGCGCAAACGCCGGATGATCCGGGTTGTCGGCGGTTGCGAAGTGTGTGTAGATGGCGACAATCGCGAGATTCGGCGAGGCCGCGACCTGCGGGAGCGTCCGGCGAAGGTTGTCGTGCCTGAAGCCGAGACGATTCATCCCGGTATCGATCTTGAGGTGGCAGGACAGCTTGACGCCGTGTCGGGCCGCCGCAGACTGCAGGGCCCGCGCCGCACCCGGCGTCGAGATGGTCGGCGTCAGCCCATGCGCGAAGATGCCGTCGAGATCGCTGACGCTGAGCGCACCGAACACGAGAATCGGCGCGCGAACGCCGGCCTCGCGGAGGGAAATGCCTTCCTCGATGTCCGCGCACGCCAGCATCGCGACGCCTTCGTCCTCGAGCGCGCGCGCGACCCGCACCGCTCCATGGCCGTAGGCATCGGCCTTGACGACGCCGATGATGCCGGGCGGCCGGGACCGGCCGCCGCTCACGAACGATGCGATCTCGCGGTAGTTCGCGCGGACGGCGTCGAGATCGACGTGCGCGACGGTTTGCCTGATCATTGCTTGAATGGCGGGGCCCCCTGCACCCCGCCAAGCTCGTCGCTCGCGGGGGCCCCACGCCCCGCTCCGCTCCTCGCGTCGGTGAGACTCACTGCACCCCCGGTGCGAGGCTCTCGAACCGGGTGTACTGGCTGAGGAACGACAGCTTCACCGCGCCGATCGGTCCGTTGCGCTGCTTGCCGATGATGATCTCGGCAATCCCCTGATCTTCCGGCTTCGCGTCTTCCTTGTCGTAGACCTCAGGCCGATAGATGAAGAACACGACGTCCGCATCCTGCTCAATCGCGCCGGATTCCCGCAGGTCGGAGAGCTGGGGGCGATGATCGGTTCGTCCTTCCGGCGCGCGACTGAGCTGCGAGAGCGCGATGATCGGGCACCCGAGCTCCTTGGCCAGTCCTTTCAGCGATCGGGAGATGGCCGACACTTCAGCCTGCCGGCTCTCGAACCGGCCTCGCCCCTGCATCAGCTGCAGGTAGTCGATGATAAGGAGATCGAGCCCGTGCTCGGCCTTCAGACGCCGCGCCTTGGCGCGCATCTCGAGCACACCGATCGATGCGCTGTCGTCGATGAACACCCGGGCCTCGGCGAGCGTCCCGAGCGCGTGGGACAGTTTTCCGTAGTCCTGTTCGTTGAGGTACCCGCTGCGGAAGCGATGCGCGTCGATTCGTGCTTCCGATGTCAGCATGCGCATGAACAGCTGCTCTTTGGACATCTCGAGGCTGAAGAATCCCACGGTCATCGACGTATGCGTCCCGACGTACTGGGCGATGTTCAGGACGAAGCTGGTCTTGCCCATCGAGGGACGCGCCGCCACGACCACGAGATCACCGGGATGGAGACCGGTCGTCATCTCGTCCAGATCGGGGAATCCGCTGGGCACGCCGGTAATCGCCCCCTTGCTCTGCTGCAGCTTTTCGATCGCCGCGAAGCTGCCCTGGACGAGATCGCGCAGCGGCACGAAGCCGGCACGGATGCGTCCCTCGGCAATCGCAAAGATCGAGCGCTCGGCCTCATCGAGCAGCGTGTCCGGTTCCTCTTCGGCGTCGTAGGCCTCCGCCAGGATCTTGTTGGCAGAGTAAATGAGGCTGCGAAGCGTCGATTTCTCTTTGACGATGCGCGCGTAGTACTCGACGTTGGCCGACCGCGGCACGCCGTCGGCGAGCGCAGCGATATACGAAGGTCCGCCGACTTCGTCGAGATCGCCAGCCCGCGAGAGTTCCTCCTTCAGCGTGATGAAGTCGATGACGTGGCCGCGCTCGCTGAGGGCGACCATCTTCTCGAAGATCCGCCGGTGTGCGTCGCGGAAGAAGTCTTTCGCATCGATCAGCTCGGCCGCGTGATTGAAGGCCTCGTTGTGGATCAGGATCGCGCCGAGGACTGATTTTTCAGCGTCGAGGTTGTGCGGAAGCGTGCGTTCAGGCGCAGCGACGTCTGGCATGCGTTGAGGCTGGTGAAAAAGAAAACGGGCGACGGGATGATAACACCCTCGTCACCCGATTCAGGGTCGTGATCGAACGGCCGTCGCCGCTCAGTGGGTGTCGGGTACGACCTTCACCTTGAGCTGCGCGGTCACATCACGATGAATCTTCAGCGGTACGGTCACCTCCCCTATCGCCTTGATCGGGTCGGCGAGGACGATCTTCCGCTTGTCGACAGTGAAACCCTTCGCTTCCAGCGCGTGGGCGATGTCAGCCGAGGTCACCGACCCGTACAGGGTGTTGTTCTCCCCGACGCGTCGAGCGATCTCGATCTCGGCGGCGGCAATCCGCTGCGCGAGCGCGTCGGCCTGCTGCTTCTCCTCGGCCTCGCGGACGTCGGCCACCTTCCTCTCGCGCTCGATCTGCCGCTTGTTGGCCTCGGTGACGGCGAGCGCCAGCTTGCGGGGCAACAGGTAGTTGCGGGCGTAGCCCGGCGCGACCTTCACGACGTCGCCGCGGCGGCCGAGGTTGTCGATGTGTTCTCTCAGAATCACTTCCATGGCTTGTTCCTCATGAGACGCCCCACGGCTCTACGGGTAGCACAAAGCTCACAAAACAGACCCATGTTTCTTTGTGTCCTTTGTGCGCTTCGTGGCCTTAGTGTTAGCGCCGTCGGCGCGTGCAACCGCGACCTAGTCAGTGACGTACGGAATCAGCGCCAGCTGGCGCGCGCGCTTGATCGCCGTCTGCAGCTTGCGCTGATGGAGCGCGCACGTGCCCGAAATCCGGCGCGGCTGGATTTTTCCGCGCTCGGGGAGGAACGGCATCAACAGACGCACGTCCTTGTAGTTGATGTAGTCGATCTTCTCCGCGCAGAACTTGCAGACGCGCCGGCGACGGAAGAACCCCCCGCGCGGGCGATCGCCGCCCTTGTTCTTGTCCGCGTCACGCCCCTTCGCGCCGCCGCGGCCGCGGCCTCCACGTTCCTCGCTCATCGCTGCACCTCGTACTTGTCTCCGTAGCGATCCCCGCGGTCGTACCGGTCGCCGCGATCGTCATCCTGGTCCATGTTGTCGCCACGCCCCTCGCCCGGCTGCGGCTCGGGCGGCAGGCCGCGCGCGGTCCGGCGGCGGGCCTGGGTCGCCTTGCGCGCGTCGCGCGTGCGCTCGGCCACCCGCAGTTCCTCGTCGACGCGCACGACCAGGTGACGAATCACCGTGTCGAGCACGCGCAGGCGGCGGTCGATCTCCTTCATCAGCTCACCCGATCCGCTGATGGTCTCGACGACGTAGTTGCCTTCGCGGTGATGGCCGATCTCGTAGGCGAGCTTGCGGCGGCCCCAGTTCTCGGTCTTGTCGATGGTGCCGTTGAAACGCTGAACGATCTGCTCGATCTGCGTGTGCATCTCGGCGACCTGCTCGTCTGACGACTCTGGTGTCAGAACGTAGACGAGCTCGTACTGTCGTGTCGTGCTCATGTGTCTCCTTATGGACTTCTTAGTCCGGGGGACTTCGTCCCCCGGAACCCCCTTACGCCGTCGCTCGCGGGGCCCCAATGCCCCACTCCGCTCCGGCGGGCGCGCCTGCGGCGCGCCTGGGCGGCGGCTACGTCTCCACGACGTAGCAAGGAGAAGATGCGGATTGTCCTATTCCGTTTCTTCTTTCTCTTCCTTCCGATTGAACCGGTTCATCACTGGCGCAATGCCTTCCCTGATGAACAGTTCGGCGGCCTCGACGCTTCGAGTCACCGCCTCGGCAATGATTGGCTGCTCCTCGGGAGCGAACCGGCCCAGCACGTGGCCCGACAGGTCGCGCCGCGGCTCGCCGCCGCCGACCCCGATGCGCATCCGTGCAAAGGCATCACTGCCAAGCGCTCCGATGATCGACTTGAGGCCGTTGTGGCCTCCCGCCGACCCTGCGGCCCGCGCTCGCAGCCGCCCCAGCTCCAGATTCACGTCGTCGACGATGACGAACAGGTCCGGCAGCTCGATCTTGTAGAACTGCAGGAGTCCGACGACGGCCGGCCCACTGAGATTCATGAACGTCAGCGGCTTTGCCAGCAGCGTGTCGGCCGCCCGATCCCGCGCCACGAATCCTTCGATCCCGCGCGGCGCCGATTCCCAGTCGACCTTCCACCGGCCCGCCAACACGTCGAGGACCTCGAAGCCGGCGTTGTGCCGCGTCCCGGCGTACTTCCTGCCCGGGTTGCCCAGGCCGACTATCAGCTTCATTCACGACAAGGGACAAGGGACAAGGCGTCCCTTATTTCTCTTCTTCCTTCTCAGTCTTGCCCTTCTTGATGACCTCGGGCTCGGCCACCGCAGGCACCACTGCGGCCGCCTCAGGCGCCGGCTCCTCGGCCTTCAGCGCGACGACGTGGACGATCATCGTGTCCCCGTCGGTCACGGGCTTCCACTTCGCGCCTTCGGTCTGAAGCTCGCGCACGCGGATACCCTGGTTCAGCATCAGCTCGGAGATGTCGACGGTGATGTTCTCGGGGATGTCGCCCGGCAGGGTCTCGATCTCGATCTCGCGGTTGACGAAGTCGACGATGCCACCCTGCTGCTTGACCCCCTTCGCGTCCCCCTTGAGGAGGATCGGCACGGTCACGGTCAGCATCTTGTCCATCGCGACCTGGTAGAAGTCGACGTGGAGGAGCTTGTGGGTGACCGGATCGAGCTGGTATTCCTTCACCATGACCCGGGCGTCGCTCCCGAGGCCCTCGAGCCCGATCAGCGTGTTCACGCCCGACTCGGAGTGCAGGATCCGGAGCAGGACCTTCGGATCGACGGAGATCTCACTCGCCTTGCCCTTCTCGGCACCGTAGAACACGGCCGGAATCTTGCCGCTGGCGCGCAGGCGGCGCGCGTCGTTCTTGCCGCGGGTTTCGCGTTTTTCTGCTTGAAGTGTTGATGCCATTCTCAGTTTCCAGCTTCCAGCCGCCAGCTTCCAGCTTTGAGCTTCGAACGCTCCCGATGTTGCTGGGAGCTGGAAGCTGGGAGCTGGGAGCTGGGAGCTAAACGAACAACGAACTCACCGACGTCTCTTCATGAATGCTGCGGATCGCCTGCCCCAGCAGTCTCGCCACCGACAGCTGCCTGATCTTCTTGCAGCATTTCGACCGCTCGGGATGGAGCGGGATCGTGTTGGTGATGATGACCTGCTCGAGCGGCGACGCCTCGAGCCGCTCCATTGCCGGCCCCGACAGCACTCCGTGCACCGCGCACGCGAACACCCGTTCCGCTCCCGACGCCTTCAGCGCGCTGGCCGCTTTCACGATCGTCCCCGCGGTGTCGATGATGTCGTCCTGCAGGATGCAGCAGCGGCCGGCGACGGCGCCGATCACATTCATCACTTCCGCGGTGCCGTCATCGGTGCGGCGCTTGTCGACAATCGCCAGCTCGGCGCCGAGCCGCTTGGCATAGGCGCGCGCGCGTTCGGCACCACCCGCATCCGGCGACACGATCGTCAGGTTCGGAATCCCGAGCCTGGAGCAGTAGTCGATGATCACTGGCGCCGCAAACAAGTGATCCACCGGGATATCGAAGAACCCCTGGATCTGCGCCTTGTGCAGATCCATCGTCAACACGCGATTCGCGCCGGCCGCGCTCAGCAGGTTCGCTACGAGCTTGGCCGAGATCGGCACGCGCGGCTTGTCCTTCCGATCCTGCCGGGCGTAACCGTAGTACGGGATGACCGCCGTGATCCGCGACGCCGACGAGCGGCGGAACGCGTCGATCATCACGCACAGCTCCATGATGTTGCGATCGACGTCGGCGCAGGTCGGCTGCACCACGAACACGTCGGTGCCACGGATGTTCTCGTCGATCTGGAACGAGCACTCCGTGTCGGGAAACCGCTGCAACCGCGCGTGGCCGATCGAGACGCCCAAAAACTCGGCAATCTCGGCCGTCAAGGCCGGGTGCGAACTGCCAGAAAACAGCTTGAGCTGTCCTCGACTCATCTCTTGTCCGGGGGGAATATCGCCCCTCGGAGCTTCGCGTGTGCCGGGGCGCTTCCCCCCGGACCCCCCTCCGCTCGCTCCATTACGCGGGGGCCCCTTGCCCCGCTCCATTCCGCTCGCGGGCAATCGCCGCGGACGCTGACGTTGTCCGTGACATCCCGGACTCGCGTTTCAACAAGAGGCTGCCTAGCCGAAGCGCCCCACCTGAGTAGCCAGCCGAAGGCCTAGCCGTAGCGCGCATCCAAAGGACGCGCGCGAAGGCTGGCCTGCCAGCCGTAGCCGCTCCCCGAAGGATGCGCGCGAAGGCTGGTTGGGGCGGAAGGATTCGAACCTTCGAATACGGGATCCAAAGTCCCGCGCCTTACCAGCTTGGCCACGCCCCAGAAGACCTTCACTCTCTACTCGCGTCCTCGGGCGCCACTAGAAAACGATAAGTTTAGCCGGTATCCGGCGGTTCGGTCAAACGCGGCGCAGGATTGGACGGGCCCTCGTTTCGTGCTCGGCACGAGACAACGTGTGGCTCAGCACGACGGATTCTCCGAGCTTCGCGAGGGGGCGGAGCGCCCGCGCGGCGGCCGGACGAGTGCGAAAGAGCCCGAAGACCACCGAACCACTGCCTGACATCGCGGCCGCCGAGGCGCCAGCTTCCCGAAGTGCGGCCTTGATCGTACCGATTTCCGGGTGGCGGCGGATCACCGGCGGCTCGAGATCGTTGATCATCTGCGCCGCCCGGCTCGGCCAGGGCACCGGCAGAATCTGGACGTCGATGCGGGGCTCGCGGACACCGGCGGCGCGATCCTCGTCGTACCAGGAATACGCCTCGACCGTCGAGACGCCGAATGGCGGCCGGACGAGGACGATCCAGTGCCGCGGTAAGTCGACCAGCGGGTAGACCTCTTCGCCTCGGCCGAGGCCGAGCGCCGTTCCGCCCGACAGGAAGAACGGGGCGTCGGAGCCCACGCCAGCCGCGACCTCGCGAAGCAGTGACAGCGCCGCGCCTCCCCAGAGCCGCCCCAGTACCTGCAACGCTGCCGCGGCGTCGGCGCTGCCGCCACCGAGGCCTGCCTGCATCGGAATCGCCTTCTCAATCGTGACGAGGGTGTCCGCCGGATCGCCGGCGCGGCCGAGCGCTCTCCACAGCGCGGCGGCGGCCCGCCAAACCAGGTTCCTGTCGTCGAGCGGCACACCCGGCGTTCGGCACTTCAGCACGAACGGACCGGGCTTTTCCTGCGCCGTCACCATGTCGTGCAACGCAATCGATTGGAAGACGGTCCGGAGCTCGTGGTAGCCGTCCGGACGACTGCCGAGCACCCGCAGATCGAGGTTCACTTTGCCGTGCGCGCGCGCCGCGACGACGCGGCGCGGGCGGGTCGTGGAAACCTTGCGGGCAGGTGGTCGTCGAGCGTGCCGGCGCGGGCGGGTCATGCTCCGCCGAGAGGTCCCGCGCGGCGCAATTCGTCGATCGTCAAGGGCTGCGCGCCCGCAGGCACGTCGACCGCGAACACCTCGGGTTCGAGCGGCACGTTGATGTTCAGGTCGGACAACCGCACGGTCACATCGGCAGCGGGGCTGCCGCTGGCCTGCAGGCGGAGCGTCGACGGACGGCCGCTGACGACGTCTGAATAGAGAACGCTCAACGGTGGGCGCACGGATCCGGCGACCTGCCATCGGCCCTGCGCCTGGCGGAGGTAAGTGGTGGCGCCTCCGACCGTGACCGCAACCAGACCGTCGGCGTACTGCCGCCCGTCAGATGGCGGTCCAACTTCGAATCCGCAGCCACTCACCAGCGTGCGCAGGTCGTGAGGGGCCAGTTTCAAACCGACAAGGGCCTCGACGATGTCGGTCGCGCTGGCGTTCTGCATCACGCGATTCTCGCGCGGCATGTAGAGGGTGGTCTGGGATCCCGGTGATGCGAGGATGAAGACCGGGCGCCCGAGCGGATGCCGTCCCTCCAGCCGGATCTTCTCCGGCGCTTCGAACCCCGCGTCGACGTTGCCCCGCAGCCTCGTCGAACCTGCGCGGCCCGACAGCCCCAGCGTGACGCGGATCGTCCGGACCGACCGGCATTCCTTCACGGCCGCTTCGTACGCGGGTCCGGCGTCCGAAAACGGCGTGCCGGGGCCCGTCGGCAGCGCCACGCGCTTCACCCCACAGCCGGACAGTACGCCCGCCGACGCGCAGCACGCGAGCGCAACCGTCAGGCTGACGCGTCGGAACATTGATTAGGGACGCTCCAGGCGCGAACGGGCGTCCTGGATTTTCTGCTGAATCCGCGACCGATCGATCGAGTCGCCGTCGCCGCTGAGCGAGCGCTCCCACGCGGCGGCGGCGTCGGCGTATCGCCGCTGCTTGAAACGCAGATCGCCGAGATGATCCTGGATCACGGAGTTGTTGGGCATCTTCGAGGCCGCCTCGCTGAGCGCGGCGTCAGCTAGATCGAGCTTGCCCTGCTGGTAGTAAGCCCAGCCCAGGCTGTCGAGAAAGGACGGATTGCCGGGTTCGATCTTCAGGGCCCGCTGAACCAGCTCCACCGCCTCATCGAGCCGGCGCCCCCCCTCCGCCAGCATGTAGCCCAGATAGTTGAGGGCCGTGGCATCAGCGGGATCGCGCTGCAGGATGTCGCGCAACGCGCGCTCGGCGCCGTCGAAATCCTTTTTCGCCTCGAGCACCTGGGCGAGCACGTACATCCCGCGAGGATCGTCTGGCGCTGCCGCGCGCAGTCGGCGCGCGGCCTCTTCCGCCCCTGAGAGATCCCCCGTCTGCCGGAGCGCCGTCGCATACAGATAGAGGACCACCGGCCCGGCCTTGGGGGCAGACGCGCCGGCCTTCAGCAGATCCCTGGCGGCCGCAGCGTTGCCGGCATTGAGCAGCGCGCCCGCACGACGGGTGCTCAGATCGAGGCGCGGATTCAGGTCCTGCGCCCGCGCATACGCGTCGGCTGCTGTCTTCCAGTCGTTCTGCTTCTCGCTCAGTTCCCCGAGCATCACCCATCCCCGCAGCGACTTCGGGTTTTCATCGAGAGATGCCCGGAGGGTTCGGATCGCATCGGCAGGCTGGTTCGCTCCCTCTTCGGCCGTAGCCAGCAGAATCGCGATCTCACTGTAGCCGGGCTGTTGCGCGACGACCCGGCGCAGCAGGGGCACGGCCTTGTCGTACGCCTTCGACTGAAGATAGAGGCGCCCGAGAGTCAGGTCGAGGGCGACATCGCTACCACCTTGCTGCGCGGCGCGCTCCAATGCCCCAATCGCTCTCGGCAGGTAGGTTGCGGGGTCGTCCCCGGGTTTCAAAGCCTGGCGCTGTTCGGCGAGCGCGGCGAAGACCGAGCCGATGATACGGTTCGCCTCCCGGTTCGCCGGATCCTTCTCGAGCGCCGCCTCGGCCATCCCGACGGCCTCCGCCGCGCGATCCTGCCGCGCGTAGAGCCCCGCAAGCTCTGCCCGGATCTCCGCTGACGCCGGCGCCAGGGTCAAGGCCTGCTTGTGTGATGCGATGGCCTTGTCCACGTCGCCCGTGGACTCGTAGTAGCGCCCGAGGAGGAAGTAATAGCTGGAGGTGTCGGACGCGGAAGCGCCAGCCGGCTGGGCACGAGCCAGGGCGGGATACGCGAGCACGACCGCCAGGAGCACGAGGACTGTTCGCCGCATCTTCATGACTATAATGACCCCTGCGGTCACGGGACGCAACGGGCATACCGCCACTCTCGGCTGCCGGCTCTCAGCCATCAGCTCTCGGAGTTGGCGGTCCAGCCGTGCACCTGCTCATGACTGACAGCTGATGGCTGGCAGCTGATCGCTGACAGCCGTTCACAAGGATTCCATGCCTGTTGACCCTGAATTGCTCGAGATTCTCGCCTGCCCTCACTGCAAGACGAAGGTGGAGCTCGTCAAGAACGGCACGGCGCTCAAGTGCGGACAGTGCAAGCGCGTCTACCCGATCAAGGACGACATTCCCGTCATGCTGCTGGACGAGGCGTCCATCGAACCGTGAACCGTGCGCGTGCTCCTCATTCGCCTGAGACTCATCGGCGACGTAGTCCTGTCGACGCCGCTGATCAGGGCTTTGAGGCGGACGTTCCCGGACGCGTCTCTCAGCTATCTCGTCGAGCGCGACGCGGCGGCGGTCGTTTCCGGCAATCCCCACCTCGACGAGGTCATCGTGGTCGAACGGACCCGCGGGGTGGCGAGGATCGTCGACGACGTCCGGCTGGCCCGGCGGCTCCGGCAGGAACGCTTCGACGTGGTGATTGACATGCACGGCGGTCCCCGCAGTTCATGGCTGGCCCTGGCGACGGGCGCGCCGCAGCGCATCGGCTACGACATCGCCGGGCGCCACTGGATGTACACGCGCACGGTGCCACGCGCACGTGAGCTGCGTCCCCGCCACTCGGTCGTGAATCAGTGGGACCTGCTGAACGCCATCGAGGGCTGGAGGGGCGGCGATCCCGATCCCGCTCAGGACGCGGTCGAGATGGCACTCGACGAAGCGGCCGATCGCCGGATCGCCGGGCGGCTGGAGCGCGCAGGCGTCGAGCCGGACCACGAACTGATCGTCGTGCACGTGAGCGCCAGCAATCCATTCAGGCGCTGGCCCGAGCCGGCGTTCACCGAGGTGGTGTCGAGCCTCGTGCGCGACTCGCCCGCCCGGCGGGTCGTCCTCAGCTCCGGGCCGTCGGACCGTCCGGCGGCTGATCGGATCGCGGTGAGCGCACGGGACCTGCTGCCGGCGGAGTCGCGTGCGCGGGTGATCGACTTCGGCGAGTTCGACATCGGCGAGCTCCGCGCCCTGGTCGGCCGAAGCCGTCTGTTCATTGGCGGCGATACCGGGCCGCTTCATGTCGCCGCGACGACGGCCACACCGATCGTCGCGATTTACGGACCCACGCTGCCCGCGCGTTCCGCGCCCTGGCGGCGGCACGACATCCCGAGCGAATCCGTGGAAATCACTGGCCTGGCCTGCCGTCCCTGCGATCAGCGCGTGTGCGCGCCGGGGGACTACCGGTGCCTGACCACGCTGAGACCTGCGGCGGTTCTGGCTGCCGCGGAGCGCGCACTGGCGGGCATCGCATGACCTCGAGCGCGGACGACCGCCCCGTCGGCCTCGAGCGTGCCGCATGGCTCGCGCTGCTGGCCTTCGCCGCGTCGCTCCAGGTCTCGATCTTCGCCGCGGGCGTTCTGCTGACGGTCACGGCCGTCCTGTGGCTCGCGCTGGTGATCCGGAAGCACGAGCGCATCGAGGTCCCGGCGATGTTCTGGCCGCTCCTGGCCTATGCCGCCGCGACCATGATTTCCGCGTACTTTGCCGTCGATCAGAACGTCGCGTTCAGAGATACGAAGCAGCTCGTCCTCTTCGCGATCGTCCCGATCGCCTACCGGCTCCTGCCGGGCCGGCGCAGCCTGACGGCGGTGGACGTGATCATCACGGTCGGGGCGCTCGAAGCCATTTACGGGATCGTTCAGTACTCGATCCTCAACTTCGATCATCTGCAGCGGCGCGTCCAGGGATCGCTCACGCACTACATGACCTACTCGGGCGTGCTGATGCTGGTGGCCTGCTCCGCCGCCGCCCGCATCATGTTCCGGCATCACGACCGGACCTGGGCGTCACTCGTCATGCCGGCGCTGCTCGTGGCGATCGCGCTCACCATGAGCCGCAATGCGTGGGTCGGCGTGTGCGTGGGCATCGGGCTGCTGTTGCTGCTCCGCGACTTCCGGTTAATCGCGCTCGCGCCCGTGGTGGCGGCGCTGTTCCTGGCGTTTGCGCCGGCGCCGCTGACCGAGCGCCTGTATTCGACGTTCAACCTGTCGGATCCGACCAATCGCGATCGCGTGGCGATGTTCCACACGGGCATGAATATCATTCGCGACTATCCGCTCACCGGTGTCGGACCGGACAACGTGCGGCTCGTCTACCAGCATTACCGCGACCCGCGGGCGGAACGGCAACTCAATCCACACCTGCACAACGTGCCGGTTCAGATCGCGGCCGAGCGAGGACTCCCGGCCCTCGCCGTCTGGATCTGGTTCATCGTCGTGCTGATCCGGGACCTGGCCCGGAAGACCCGATCGTCACCGATGCGATCGCTGCCCACGGCGGCGCTCGCCGGCGTGGTCGCGATGCTCACCGCGGGCATGTTCGAGTACAACTTCGGCGATTCCGAGTTCCTGATGCTGTTCCTGCTGATCGTGACCCTGCCCTACGCCGCCGATCGGGTGACGGCAACCGATGCGCCTGCCGTCGCGCAACGGCGCGCGGCCTGAAATGGCCGGCCCGTCGAACGATCTGCTTCCACGACTCGCCGGCCGCACCGTCCTCGTGATCGGCGATCTGATGGTCGATCACTTCCTGGTTGGCAGCGTCGAACGGATCTCCCCTGAAGCGCCGGTCCCGGTCGTCCGGTTTCAGAACGAGGAGTTCCGGCTCGGCGGAGCCTGCAACGTCGCGAACAACGTGTCCGCGATGAGCGGACGCGCGTCCGTGATCGGCGTGGTTGGCGACGATCAGGAAGGCCAGCGTCTCTGCCGCGACCTGATCTCCCGGGCGATTGGCGTCGAGGGGATCGTCACCGACTCCGGCCGGTGCACGACCCGTAAAGTCAGGGTGGTGACCACACGGAACCAGCAGGTTGCGCGAATCGACTACGAGTCCGATCAGGAAGTCGCCCATGGCGTGGAGTCGGCGATTGCCGAAAGGGTTGCCCGGCTGATCCCGAGCGCCGACGTGGTCGTGATCTCGGACTACCTCAAGGGAGCGATTTCGCGGACGATTGCGGCGGCGGCGATTGAGGCGGCGGGGCGCGCGGGCAAGGCCTTGCTCGTCGATCCGAAAGTTCCGCATATCGATTACTACCGTGGCGCGACGCTGATCACACCCAATCACCACGAAGCCGAGGCCGTCGCCCACCTGCGCATTCGAACCGATGCCGACGCCCGTGAGGCCGCGCGGCGGTTCAGCGAGAGAGCGGGCTGCGAGAACGTCCTGATTACTCGCGGCGAGCACGGTATGTACCTCCACACGCCGGACGGGGACACCACACTCGCGGCCGAAGCGCGCGAAGTCGCCGACGTCACCGGCGCCGGTGACACGGTCATCGGCACGATCGCCCTTGCGCTCGCAGCCGGCGGCTCGCTCCTGGAGGCAGCGAAGCTCGCGAATCGCGCGGCCGGGATTGTGGTCGGGAAATTCGGACCGTCGACGGTGAGCGTTCAGGAACTGGGCTGACGTCAAATCCCAAGCTCCAAGCTCCAAATCCCAACGCACTCCCAACTCCCAAACTAATCCCCAAATAAACTCCCAATCGATTGGGAACTGGTTTGGGAATTGGTTTGGGTTTTGGGAGTTGGGAGTGCGTTGGGATTTGGGATTTGGAGCTTGGGATTTAGGGAGGACACCGATTGGTGACGATCAAAAGTTCCGGCAGCGAATCCCTGTTCAGCATGTTCTTCAGCTTCACGTCGAATGTCGGGCGCCGATCGATGATGCAGGTGCGCACCTTGATCCCCGGGGCGAGCTCCGCGTAGTTCTCGGCCGACATGATCGCGTAGACGCCGCGGTTCTCCCGGAACCGTTCGAACACTTCGTCGGGGAGAAAGTACGGATCGATGTGGCGCTGCAGGTAGAACACGAGGCTGGGCAGCGCCTCGTCGTAAGTAATCAAAGCATCATCCGGCTCGAGGCGGCCAGCCAGGGTCCGCGCGAATCCCGGCACCGGCTTGAAGCGTTCGAAGTCCGGCAGCGCGCGCAGCACGAAAACCCAGTTCAGCACGATGAACGTGATCACAATGGCGAACAGCGATTCTCGTACGCGGTTCGTCGCGGCGGCAGCCGCCACGAACAGGCCGCCCGCGACCGCCACCGCGCCCATCGGCAGCGCACCGCGCAACGCGTAGACGCTCGCACCAGGCCCGAAGAGATGGAGGACGCCGACGCCGGCGAGCGCGATGATTCCGCCGATCGCCACGCTGGTCCATCGCAGGACACCGGTGAGCCCGCTCGCGATCGTGACGCCCGCAAGCGCTGCCACGGCCGGAGCGATTGGAAAGATGTAGAGGTCCTGCTTCGCGGCGGAGGCGCTGAAGAACCCCACGAAGACCGCGACCCAGATGCCCAGCAACGCTCGAATGCGTTGCGCCGGCTCCCCGGCTCCGCCGGCCCGGCGGGTGTGCCACCAGTTCAAGGCCGCGGCCCCGAGGAACATCGACCAGGGAAATGAATCGCTGATCAGCACCGGCAGGTAGAAAAAAGGGCCGCGGTCGCTGTCGACACCGACACCGGCGGCGTAGCGGGCGACGTTCTCGCCGAAGATGAACTCGGTCAGCGGCGCCCAGCCGTGACGCTGGTAGAGCGCCACGTACCACGGCGCGACGATGCCCAGGACGATGAGCGCACCAGCCGGCAGCATCATCGACCGCAACCGGCGCAGTTCGCCATGTACCAGGAGGTAGACCCCGAAGGCCAGCGCCGGAAGCACAATCGCGACCGGCCCCTTCGTCAGGGTGCCCAGGCCAGCGGCGACATACATCAAGATGAGGAAGGTGCGGCGGCGTTCAGGGACGCGCTCGGCGAGCGCGAAGAACAGCAGCGTCAGACCGAAGAACATCGAGATGTAGACGTCGATGAAGATCCGCCGGGCAAACATCAGCAGGCGGGGAGTCACGGCCAGACCGAGCCCGGCCCAGAGGGCCGCCTCCATCGCGAGGCCGGTTCTCTCGCCGGGCGGCGGCCGCAAACCGGTGCCGCCGGTCGTGCCCGCCGCGCGCGCGAGGCAGGCGGCCGTCAGGATCAGGATGAGGGCCGCGAGCGCAATCGGGACGCGCTGCACCGCGACCGAGACGCCGAACACCTGATAGAAGCCGGCGACGATCCAGTAGCTGAGGACCGGCTTGTTGAGCCGCGGCTCGTAGTTGAACGTGGGGGTGACGTAGTCGCGCTGCTCCATCATCTCGCGCGGCGTCTCGACGTAGAACGCCTCGTTGGCGTCCCAGATCGCCGAGCCGCCGAGATCGAGGAAGTACGGGACTATCGCGACCGCGAGCAGGATCGCGAGCGCGGTGGAGCGGCGAGGCACTGGCGAACCCAATCGGTGAAGGCCTCTAGTGCCTGAAATGCCGTTTGCCGGTGACCACCATCGCGAGGCCGTGCTCGTCGGCCGCAGCAATCACCTCGGTATCACGCACCGAGCCGCCAGGCTGGACCACCGCAGTCGCACCGGCCGCGGCGAGCGCGTCCAGCCCGTCCCTGAACGGAAAGAACGCGTCGGATGCGACGACCGATCCCTGCAGCGCGCCGGTCGCCTTCATCACCGCGACCTTGACCGCATCCACTCGGCTCATCTGCCCCGCGCCGATCGCCAGCGTCCGATCCTGCGCGGTGAAAATCACCGAGTTGGATTTCACGTGAGCGCACACGCGCCAGGCGAACCGCAGTGCGGTCCATTCCTCCGGCGACGGCTGCCTGCGGGTGACGACTTTCGGATAGTCGCCCTGCGGCCACGGCTCCTTGGCTTCGACGACGCGATCACGTTCCTGCTGGAGCATGCCGCCGAGAAACGAACGCACCTCCTGATCGCCGAACGGCATCGGTTCGGCGAGCGCTGCAAAATCCGCCGTCACGACCCGGAGGTTGGCCTTCGCGGCGAGGACCGCGCGGGCCTGATCGGTCACCGTCGGTGCAATCACCGCCTCGATGAACGTGGACGTCAGCGCGCGCGCAGTCTCCTCGTCCAGCGGCCGGTTGACCGCGACGATCCCGCCGAATGCCGACAAGGGGTCAACGTCGCGCGCACGAACGTACGCGTCGGCCGCGGTCGCACCTGTGGCAACGCCGCACGGATTGGTGTGCTTGATCACCACTCCCGCAGGCTCCGGGAATTCCAGCGCGATACGGGCGGCGGCGTCGAGATCGAGCAGGTTCGTGTAGGAGAGCTCCTTGCCCTGGTGCACCTGCCAGGCACGGCCCATCGATTTGGGCACCACTTGCCAGAATGCCTTCTGGTGCGGGTTCTCGCCGTACCGGAGCGCCTTCCGCTCGCCATGCGTGGCCGGCATCGGACGTCGCCTCATCGCGCCATCAGCGACGTCGACGGTCCCCATGGTGGTGGCGATGGTCATGTCGTAGGACGCCGTGTGCTGGAAAGCCTTCCGCATCAAGTCGAACCGGAAGTCGAGCGAGGGACCATTGTCGCGCGCGAGCTGTTCGATGAGCCGGGGATAGTCCTCCGGCTCGACCACGACGAGCACGTCACGGAAGTTCTTCGCCGCAGCACGGATGAGGCTCGGTCCGCCGATGTCGATCTCCTCCACGAGGTCGTCGAAGGGAGTGTCCTGGTTCGCCGCTGCGCGCCCAAAGGGGTAGAGATTCACCACCACGATGTCGATGGGCTTGATACGCTGAAGGACTAATGCATCTAGGTCTTCAGGCTTATTTCGTCGGGCTAAAATCCCGGCGTGAATGGCGGGATGCAGGGTCTTGACGCGGCCGTCCATCATCTCAGGGAAGCCGGTGACGTCGGACACGTTCGTGACTGATAAACCTTCTGATTGCAATAATTTAGATGTTCCACCTGTCGATATGACTTCGATATGACGATCGGCGAGGGCACGTGCCAGAGGAACCAGTCCGGACTTGTCGGAAACACTCAGGATCGCTCGCATATTACTGATTTTGCTTGACATTTCGCAGTTCCACCCCTAGTATTCCCGGTGTCGCTGGGCGGGCCAGCGTCGAAAGCCGAGGCCGCGCACTCGCGGTCTTTTTTTATGTCCGCCTCATCTGTTCTTCTTCAATGGATGGGGTGGGCGGGGATCACGCGGTCTTACCGCCGCGTTTGAAAAGCAGGACAAGTACGATGCGTATCACAGGCAAGGTCAAGTGGTTCAACAACGCAAAAGGTTACGGTTTCATCGAGCGCGACGGCGGCAGTGATGTCTTCGTGCACTTCTCAGCCGTCCAGGGCAACGGGTTCCGGACGCTCGAGGAGGGCCAGGCGGTCGAATTCGAGATCGTTGACGGTCCGAAGGGCCCGCAGGCCGGCAACGTCACCAAGGTCAGCTAGCATTCGAACGGGACCGGGAGTGCCGCTGCGAGGCGCTCCCGGTCTCCGGTCGTTCATTTCTTCTCCTCGCCTTTCAATCCTCTCACCGTAAAGTTCACTTTTCCGTCTTTCATCGCCACCCGGAACGCCACTTCGGTGGTGCCCGAGTCGCGCAGCTTCACTACCTGATCCTTCACCAGCGCAGCAAAGCGATGGAAGGGAACGACATCCTCCCCGAGACCGCGCCGCGCTTGCATGAGCGAATCGTAGAGCGCGTGGACCTTGTCCATCTCGCGCATCGGATCCTTCAGCGCCGTGACGTGGAGGATCTTGCTGTCGGCATCGCCGCGCTGCCGTGTCAGGCGGGACCGCGCGTTGAAGGGCCCCGATCGCCCTTCTTCTCTTGCGCGCATCCCGCGGTCCCAGACCTCGAGCATCTTCTGGAACCGCGTCTGCAGCATCTCGAAGCGGAAACGGTCGGCCGTGCTGGTGAACTGTCCGCCGCCCTCGTACCGCTTGATCATCGCGCCAACGCGGTTGCGCGTTTCCCAGGGCGGACGCGGCAGACGGCCGGCGAAGAACATGTTGTACTCCGCCTCGAGCCGCTTGAGATCGGCGGTCAGGTCGGTCAGATCCTTCTGGATGTCGGTTGGTTCGGCCATCGGACGCGGACCGCCTCACCGGATCAGGAACCACATCAACGGCAGCCACAGCTCGCGCGCATACGGCACGGGGCGATCATCCACGAGCACGTCGGTGCTGTCGAAGCGGCCGACCAGGTCGAACAGATCGCGGAGCTTGATCGCGTCCTGGGGATAGAACCGTGCACGATGACGCAGCGACGATCCGCTGCGGATCTCGACGTACTCCGCAGACGCGCGCGCCAGCTCCAGCGCCGTGGCGGCCTCCGGCCCGTCGAACGCGGCAAACTCCACCGACACCGAGAACGGCAGGGGCGGGCGGCCGAACAACGCCTCGGCCAGCTCAGGATTCAGCCGCGCCAGCTCCTCTTCGGTCGGCTGCTCCGGCAGATCGACATAGGGCCAGAAACGCTCGACGGGACGATAGTCGGGGACGGGTACTGGAGGGGGGTCGTTCTCCGACATGGGCGAATAGCAATAATATCGCGTCGAGCAGTCGGGTTATGCGGAAGTTGCTGTCAGCATTCTTGGTTTGTTTCGCGGGGCCCCACCCCACCGTCCCATTCCACCCATGCGCCAAATCCCTTCCATCGAACAGCTTCGCCAGCGCCCTAAGATGCAAGCGTTAGAGGCCGAGTTCGGACGCAGCCCGTTAATCGACGCGCTCCGTGCCGAGGCCGACGCGCTGCGCAGCCGAGTGGCCTCAGGCGAACACGCCCCTGACGACGTGGCCGAATCGATCGAACAAGCGTTGCCCGCGCGCCTCACCGCGCTCGCGTTGCCCTCGCTGCAGCCGGTCATCAACGCCACCGGTGTGATCCTGCACACCAATCTCGGGCGCGCCCCGCTCGCGCGGGCCGCCGTCGAGCGGGTCGCGGCTCTCGCCGCCTACAGCAATCTCGAGTACGACCTCGACACCGGCGCGCGGGGCCGGCGCGACGTGCACGCCGAGCGGCTGCTCTGCCGCCTCACCGGCGCCGAGGCGGCCGTCGTGGTCAACAACAACGCGGCAGCGACGCTGCTCACGCTGGCCGCGCTCGCTGCGGGCCGTGAAGTGATCGTGTCGCGAGGCGAGCTCGTGGAAATTGGCGGCGGCTTTCGCGTTCCCGACGTGATGGCTCAATCCGGCGCGATCCTGCGCGAGGTCGGCACGACGAACCGCACCAGAGCCGCCGATTACGCCGCGGCCATCTCGGATCGCACCGCAGCGCTGCTGCGCGTGCACCCATCCAACTTCCGGGTCGAAGGCTTCACCGAGCGGCCCGCCGCCGAAGACCTGACCGCTCTTGGCCAGCGCTTCAAGGTGCCGGTGATCGAGGACATCGGCAGCGGCTGGATCGCACCGGGGCCGCTGCCGGCGCCGCTCGGCGACGAGCCGACCCCGCGCGCGAGCCTTGCCGCCGGCGTCGACCTGGTGCTCTTCAGCGGTGACAAGCTGCTCGGCGGGCCGCAGGCGGGGATCATCGCCGGACGCGGCGATCTGATCGGGACGATTCGGCGGCATCCGCTGATGCGCGCGATGCGGGTCGACAAGATGACCTACGCTGCTCTCGAAGCCACGCTGCAGGAGTACGCCGCCGGCCGCGCCGCTCAAACCGTGCCGGTCGCTCGGATGCTGTCGGCTGACCTCGAGGACATCCGGCGGCGGGCCCGCGCTCTCGTCGATGGGCTCGACAACAACGTGCTCGGGCAGTTGATCGACGGCGTGTCGACGCTCGGCGGGGGCAGCGCGCCAGGGTCAGCGCTGCCGACAGTGCTGATCGCCGCAAGCCATACGACGCTGTCGGCAACCGAGCTGGAGAACCGGCTGCGGCACTCGGATCCGCACGTCGTCGGCCGGATTCAGGACCAGCGGGTCGTGCTGGATCTTCGCACGGTGCTTCCCGATCAGGACGAGCGCCTCTTGCTCGTGCTCAACGGGGTGTAGTGCCCACGACCGCTTGAACCACGGCGCCGATCGATCGAGCCTGAGGCGCCGCCTGCTGCAGCGCGAACCCCGTGAGAAAGGCGAACACCACGAGGATCGCGGCTGGCATCCAGGTCCGGCGTAACACCGTCGTCAACCAGTAGCCCTGCTCGTCGCGTCGCAGGCGACGGTAGAGGACGGAGATGATCGCCGCGTCGAGCGCGACCTCCGCCAGGAGGACTGGCGCCATGTAAATCACGTATCCGATCGCGACCAGTCCGGCCGCCGCGCAGACGGCCGCAACAACCAGCCAGATACCCTCGTCCAGATCGAGGTCGACTCCCCACGACCAGCGCCCGCCTGAATTCGAGTGTCCGGCGATCCGCGGAGACCACTGGCTCGACGTACCACCGCCTCCGCTACGGCCCCCGCCAAAGACCGGCGCCGGGCCGGGGTCTGATGTCCCGGACGGCAGGAGGTCGGTGGCCACGTCGAGTGCATCGGCGAGGTCGGGTTCCAGGTCGGAGTGTGCTGCGGGTCGATGCAGCGCGATCCAGAGCCGGATCAGACCGATGAAAACACCATAGCCGCACACTGCAGCGACGGCGTACCGAAGCGACATCCGTTCGAACGTCTCGACAGGCGACCAGAGCAACAGAACTGAAACGAGGAATCCGGCGCCAGCCGCGATCGACAGAATTGTCAGCAGCTGCAGCCGCGGGGCCTTCCTGCGGCTCAGGTGGTCAGCCAGTCGGGTGACGAGCTCGCTGCGGGGCACGGCAGAGGACTCCCGTAGCCATGACGACAGCATTTCCAGTCGTTACGATGCACCCCCGGCATTCGTTCCTGCGGCCGGGAGTGCACGAAGGGGCGCCTCTCAGCTGATACGGCCCGCTAGAAAATCGTCGCGATCGAATCGAGCGCCAGCTGGAGGACCCGCGTCGGGAGGATGCCGAGATAGAACACCCCAAGGGTCGCGAGCGCCAGGCCGGCGAGCGCCGTCGCGGGAACGCGCGGACGGTGAACCTCCGGGCCTTCGGTCATCCACATCATCACCACAATCCGCAAGTAGAAGAAGACCGAGACGACGCTCGTGAGCACGCCAATGATGGCGAGCCCATAGTGCCCTTCCTGGACCGCGGCATTGAAGATGTACCACTTGCCGATGAACCCGGCGAGGGGTGGGAACCCGCCGAGCGACAGCAGGAATACGGTCATCAGCGCGGCGAGAGCCGGTCGCGAATCCTTCAGGCCTGCGAAGTCCCGGAGCTCGTCGTGCTCGTTCTCGGGTGTGCCGAGCAGGGCGACGATGCCGAGCGCGCCGAGGTTCGACACGGCGTACGCGAGCAGGTAGAAGAGAATCGCCGCCTTTCCTGCGCTGTTGGCGGCAATGATGCCGAGCAGGAGGTAGCCGGCGTGCGCGATGCTCGAGTACGCGAGCATCCGTTTGATGTTGGTCTGCACGACACCGATGACCGTGCCGACGATCATCGTGAGCGCCGCGATCACCGAGAGCACCGGCAGCCACTGCGACTGGAGCGGCTCGAGCGGTGACAGGAACACCCGGGCGAAGGCGCCGAACGCAGCCGCCTTGACACCGGTCGACATGAACGCGGTCACGATCGTCGGCGCGCCCTCGTAGGCGTCCGGTGTCCACATGTGAAAGGGCACGGCGGACACTTTGAACGCGAAGCCGACTGCCAGCAGCCCGACGCCCAGGACCGCGAGCGTCGGCGGCCCCGATGCCCCCTGCGCCGACAGGGCGATGCTGATCTGCTCGAGCCTGGTCGACCCGGCGACCGCGAACATGAACGCGATCCCGTAGAGGAAGAACGCGCTGGAGAACGAGCCGAGGAGGAAATACTTGAACGCCGCCTCGGCGCCGGTCACGCTCGCACGGCGCAGGCCGGTCAGCACGTAGACCGCCAGCGACAGGATCTCCAGGGCGATGAACACGACCAGCAGGTCGGTCGCCGAAGCCATCATCATCATTCCGCAGATGGCAAACAGCGTGAGCGCGTAGTACTCGCCCGGCGGCAGATGCTCCCGCTCGACCACCTCGTTCGAGAAGAGCATCGTCAGCACACCCACGACGCAGAGAATGATGTTGATGAAGAGCGAGAAGTTGTCGGCGCGAATGACGCCGAAGCTGCTGCGGTCGGTATCCCAGAGGAAGACCGACGCGACCGCCGCCCCGGCCAGGCCGATCAGGCCGAGCCCGGCGATCGGCATACGCTCCCCCGGCTCGCGGAAGGCTTCTGCCAGCATGGCGGAGGCGCCGGCCAGGGCGACGATCAGGAGCGGAATGATGGCTGCGTAGTCAGTCATGGTCGCAATCAAAGGCTAGGGCTGGCCCGCGCCGCGCTGACCCCGCTCGCTCGTTCCGGCGGCTGCCGGCTGCACCTGCACCTGCGTCGGCTGTCGATCGACGATCCGCTGGATCACGCGATTCACCGACGCCTCCATCGGATGCAGGAACACGTTCGGCAGCACGCCCATGAAAATCGCCATGGCAACGATCGGGATGACCATCGCCCACTCGCGCTTCGAGAGATCCGGCAGCGAGCGGTTGTGCGGGTTCCGCAGCTCGCCGTAGTTCACGCGCTGGAACATCCAGAGCATGTAGACGGCGGACAGGATCACCCCGGTCGCGGCGAACGCCGCGAACTTCGGACTCCATCGGAACGCTCCCACCAGGATCAGGAACTCGCCGACGAACCCGTTGGTGAACGGCAGCGCAATCGACGCCAGCGTGATGATCAGGAACGCTGCAACCAGCTTCGGCGTCACCGCCTTGATACCGCCGTATTCGGAGATCAGGCGCGTGTGCCGGCGATCGGAGAGCATCCCGACAATCATGAAGAGGCCACCGGTACTGACCCCGTGGTTGAGCATCTGCATCACCGAGCCCTGCACGCCCTGCAGGTTCAACGCGCAGAGGCCCAGCACCACGACGCCGAGGTGGCTGACGCTGGAATACGCCACCAGCTTCTTCATGTCAGGCTGCACCATGGCCACCAGCGCGCCGTAGATGATGCCGATCACCGCCAGCGTCGCCAGGAACGGCATGAAGTAGTGCGCCGCCTGCGGGAAGAGCGGGAAGGCAAATCGCAGCAGCCCATACGTGCCCATCTTCAGCAGCACGCCGGCAAGGATGATCGAACCGGCGGTCGGCGCCTCGACGTGCGCGTCGGGCAGCCAGGTGTGGAACGGGAACAACGGCACCTTGATCGCAAACGCGAGCGCAAACGCGAGGAATGCCCAGAACTGGAACTGATCGGTGAGCGTGAGCCCGTACAGATCGAGCAGGTTGAAGCTCGGGCTGCCGGTCGCCGTCGAATGCGCGATCGCCAGCGCGATGATGGCGATCAACATCAGCACGCTGCCGGCCATCGTGTAGAGGATGAACTTGACTGCCGCATAGATGCGGCGCTCGTAGCCCCAGATGCCGATGAGGAAATACATCGGAATCAGCATCGCGTCCCAGAAGACGTAGAACAGGAACAGATCGATGGATACGAACACGCCGAGCATCGCCGACTCGAGCGCGAGGATGAAGAACGAGAACGACTTCACCCCCTTCTCCACCGACTCCCACGACGACAGCAGCGCAATCGGGGTCAGGAATCCGGTCAGAACCAGGAGCAGGAGGCTGATGCCGTCCACGCCGAGGTAGTACTGGATGCCGAAGTCGGGCATCCAGGCGTGCTTCTCTTCGAACTGGAAGGCGGCACTGGTCGGATCGAACTGCCACCACAAGTAGAGCGTCGCCGCAAAGGTCACGAGCGACGTCAGCAGGGCGATGTTGCGCACGAGCGGCGCACGATCCGGCTGGTCGCCGCGACCACCGGCGGCGAGCACCAGCAGGCCCCCGGCGAGCGGCAGAAAGACAATGAGAGAAAGCAACATGTTTAACCGAACAGGTAATACGCCAGTATCGCGACAGCGCCGGCGAACAGCGAAAACGCGTAGGTCCGGATCGATCCGGTCTGCGTCCGCCGCAACACCCCGCTGACGGCGCTCACGACGAGCCCCACACCATTGACCGTTCCGTCGATCAAACCCGCGTCGACGCCCTTCCACAGCCCGCCGGTCGACAGGGTCTTCACCGGCTGAACGATCGCCGCGTCGTAGAGCTCGTCCACGTAGTACTTCCCGAGCAGCACGCGATGAATCGGGGCGAACGATCGGGCGATGGCGTCGACCGTGCCGCGCTTGCCCAGCCAGAGATAGGCCGCGACACCGATGCCGATCAGCGCGATCACGCTCGAGAAAACCATCAGGTTCAATTCGGTGCCGGTATCCGCGTGGGTTTCTCCGGCCGCTTCGCCGGCCGGCCGCGTCTCGGCGGGCGCGGCAGGATCGGCGCCGACGGTCTCACGCGGCGCCGCCGCGTGGGCCTCGAATGACGGCTCCAGGAACGACTCGATCCGGTTGCTCCCGTGAAGCGCGTGCGGGATCCCGACGTAGCCCGCGACCACGGAGCCGATGGCCAGGAGGATCAGCGGAATCGCCATCGACCAGGGAGCCTCGTGGGGCTCGTGACCGTGCCCGGCACCGTGACCATGACCGGCATGCGCAGCGGCAGCCGGTGCGTGCGCCGCAACCGGATGACCCGAAGCGGGCGCAGCGTGAGCGTGCGCGCCGTGAACCGCGGCATGCCCATGGGCGTCAGCCTCCGGCACCGGCTCCTCTTCCTCCGGGTGCGCAGGCGCCGGCGCATCATGCCGGCGCTCACCGTGGAACGTCAGGAAGACCAGGCGGAACATGTAGGTCGCGGTCATCAGCGACGTGATCACGGCGATCACCCACATCAGCGTGTGCCCGGGTGTGGACTCCGCTGTGTAGGTCCTGAACAGGATCTCGTCCTTGCTGAAGAAGCCGGACAGGAGCGGAAAACCGGCAATCGCTAGCGCACCGATGACGAACGTCCAGTAGGTAATCGGCAGGTATTTCTTCAGCCCGCCCATGTTGCGGATGTCCTGCTCGCCAGCGAGCGCATGGATGACCGCGCCGGAACCGAGGAAGAGCAGCGCCTTGAAGAACGCGTGAGTATAGAGGTGGAAAATGCCTGCGGAAAACGCCCCCACGCCCATCGCCAGGAACATGTAGCCGAGCTGCGAGACCGTCGAGTAGGCGAGCACCCGCTTAATGTCGTTCTGGACCAGCCCGATCGTGCCGGCCATCAGCGCCGTCGCGACGCCGATGCCGGCGACCACGGCCATCGTGGCCGGCGCGTGTTCGAACAGCACGGCGTTCCGCCCGATCATGTAGACACCGGCCGTGACCATCGTCGCGGCGTGAATCAGAGCTGAAACCGGTGTCGGACCTTCCATCGCGTCCGGCAGCCAGACGAAGAGCGGGATCTGCGCCGACTTGCCGGTCGCGCCGACGAACAGCAGCAGCGTGGCGATGGTCATCACGCCCCAGGCCGCGGTCTCGGGAGCGCGCCCGGCCGCGGCCGCCGCGACTTCCTGGAAATCCAGCGAGCCGAACGTGACGAACACCAGCAGCATCCCGAGGATGAAGCCGAAGTCCCCGA
>Ga0209382_10001227_pt1 | contig 40897 bp, 38 predicted proteins | sample SoiMetdeltSBSDD5_FD_187599 | JGI IMG/M metagenome (GOLD analysis project Ga0209382, IMG submission 187599) | Bulk soil microbial communities from a Populus tree surrounding site in Tennessee, USA - Soil MetaG P. deltoides SBSDD5 (SPAdes) (version 2) | ecosystem: Environmental > Terrestrial >... | reverse complement strand
GCCGAGACCGTACGTAAGCGGGACCTTTGCGGCACGGGCCACTAGTCCCGATCTCATGGGGCCGTTAGTCCCTCCGTGGACGCACAGCGCGCTGTTTGTCGATTGCCGGATCTAGCTCTGCTATGTCAAGGGCGCGCCCTTCGGGCGCGCCAGGCGGGCGGCCTGCTCGCTGCGGGCGACATACCTCCGGCCGCCGTCCTCGCTCTCGCCGCCCGCCCTACGAACGGACGCACCTGACATGCCCAGCCCGCGCAAGCGACGCGACGAGCCGCGGCTTGGCCCGCACCCCTACGCACCAGTCTTCGGCCTCCACTCCGCGCGTCAAGAGCGCCCGTTCGGGCGTCACTACGTGATCGGCAAGCCGACCCTTGACCCGCTCCACTCCGGCCTACGAACCGGCAGCTACGGGATGCAGGGCCAGACGTGGCGCAACCGCTGGACCCGCTGCCTACTAGGCGCGCCAAGGTCAGGCTACGGACGGAAGACCGCCACCGGCATCGGCCCGGACGATCTCCACCACCTTCTGCACGATCTCGCGCAGTGTCACCACATAGGCCAACCTATGCCCCAACAACGGCCCCGTAGTTCGAGGGCCCTTTGCCTCTACTGACTGCCTCCGAGATGTACGCATACTTGGCCGGCCCGCAGGCGGAGGAATGGCTTCATGACGATCGGCGGGAGCACCGGGCGCGGCGCGATGCGTTGGTCGGCGCGCCGGTGGACCGTCGTCCTCCTGGCCATGTTTCTGGCGGCCTGCGGCGGCGACGGTGACCAAGGTCAGCAAGACCCAGCCGCTGGCGATTCGGCGCCGGCGTCGGCCGCCGCGACCGATGCCCTCGCCGACGGCGAGCTCGTGGACGTCGGCGGCCGCTCGCTTTTCGTCAAATGCGTCGGTAGCAGCGAGGACGGTCCCACGATCCTGTTAGAGGCCGGACTGACCGGGGACAGCCTCACCTGGGAGAAGGTCGTCCCGAGCCTGCCGCCAGACGTACGCACCTGTTCCTACGACCGGGCCAACCTCGGCCGTAGCGACCCGGCGCCGACACCACGCACGGCTCAAGACGTCGTGGACGATCTCGACGCGCTCCTCGACGCGATCGACGCCCAGCCGCCGTACGTTCTCGTCGGATTCTCCTTCGGCGGCATCCTCAGCCAGCTGTACGCCGCCGAGCATCCCGAGGACGTCAGCGGTCTCGTGCTGGTGGAGTCCAACCACCCCGACGAGGTACGCCAGTTCGAGCAGCACCTCACCCGCGCCCAGATCGCCGCCGACCGGGAGTACACCCAGTCGAATCCAGAAGGAATCGACATCTACACCAGCTTCGACCAGGTGCGGGAAGCCGGATCGCTTCCCCAGGTGCCGCTGGTCGTGGTAACGGCGACGATCAGCGACGGCTGGCCGCCGGGGTGGGACGCGAAGTTGTTCAACCGGTTGCGGGCGCAGCAGCAGGCCGATCTCGCCGACCAGGTGCCCGGCGGACAGCAGATCTTCGCCGAGGGCAGTGGCCACGACGTACCGGCCGACCGACCCGACGTGGTCGTCGACGCCATCAACCAAGCACTGCCGTGATGCCCGGTTAGTTGACGATGTGATCCGGCCGGCGGAGGCCCGGTCGGACCTGGTGCGCGGATGGTGGCCCAGGACATTCGGTGAGTGAGATACGTCGGGGAGTTCCAAGAGCACTACTGGATTCCGGTGTCCGCCCTCGTTTGGCTGCTATCCACGAGGTCGGTGGCCGCTGGCGCTTCCTGGGTCCGCTGCGATATCGGATTCCCCCGCGAGTGGGACGATGTCATCGGCGAGATCGACCAGAACTGGGAGCAAACCGTGCGTACGTTCTCCGCCAAGGACGCGGTCACCAGGCGTATTGCCGCCGTGGAGGCATGCTTGGCGCGGGCTCGCCAGCTCGCACGAGTCAGGAGAACGTCCGTGGGAAGGCCCAGCACCCCTCCGCACCAGTCTTCGGCCTCCACTCCGCAGGTCAAGGGCGCTCCTCCGTCGCGTCACTACGTGATCGGGCACGCCCGACCCTAGACCCGCTCCACTTCGGCCTACGATCCGGCAGCTACGGGGAGCAGGGCCAAATATGGACTGCGAACCGAAGGACCTGGTCAGAGATTTCCGGGACTTTGATCCCTGCATGATGCTCGGTCGTTTGGGTAGGTACTTGTTACCAGGCCCGGGCTCAGGAGCGTTGAGCAGACAGCGCCCTGAGCCGGGGCCGTCCACGACGTAGCGGGCCACAGGCCCTGGACGCTGTCCTCGACCGGTGCCGGGCCGAGCGCGGCAGCACGGTGACCTTCGACTCCAAGCCTGGTGGTTTTGTGCCCTGGTCCGGGCCGCGGCGGTCGGCATAGGTTCAACTGGTCCAAGGGGCGACGGGACCCCACTCATCCAGCACGGCCGGAGCCCGCCTGATGCATGACCACGACGCGCTCGATTTCGCCGAGCTTGCGGCCAGTCTGCAGGCCGCTCCGACACCGACCGAGACGGCCGAAGACATCGTCGGCTACGTCCGGGCCCAGCTCGACGCCGACCACGCCGGCATCAGCGTCATCCGCCACCGCCAGCGGCTCGAAACCATCGCACCGACCGACCCCCTCGTCGAACACCTCGACCAGCTACAACACGAGCTCGGCGAAGGCCCGACCTACGACACCGCCTGGCCGGGCCACACCCTCACCAGATCCGACCTCGCCGACGACGAACGCTGGCCCACCTGGGCCCGCGAAGCCACCGCGGTCGGCGTCATCAGCCTGCTATCCACCGAACTGACCACCGTCAGAGGCCGCCGGATCGGCACCATCACCGCCTACTGGACCCAACGACGGGACTTCACCCAAGACGACATCGCGTTCATGGCCATCTTCGCCCGCCACGCCGCACTCGCCCTCGCGAACTCGTGGAACGAAGACGGACTCAACACCGCACTCGACACCCGCAAACTCATCGGCCAGGCCCAAGGCATCCTCATGGAACGCTACGATCTCGACGCCGACCAGGCCTTCGAAGTTCTGCGCCGCTACTCCCAAGACCACAACATCAAACTCCGCGACGTCGCCACCCACCTCACCACGACCCGGCAACTGCCAACCATCACCACAACCCTGCGGCTGCCAGCAGTCGACGAGACCGCCTAGACACCGCGCGGGAGCCCTTGCCCGACCGTACGGGCCCTTCCATGGCCACGGCCTCACCTGCGAACGCGGCGGCGAAGCTGGTCAGCCGACGGCGCGGGAACCGTCCGGCCATGTTCCTGGCGATGGGTTGTTCTTTGCGCTAGCGCAAGCAGTGGCGGGGCTGTACCTTACGGGTAGTCGTCCAGAGGCGGGCGATGCTGAGTCCGCACGGGAAGCCCTGACCCGCATGCACGAGCACGACGCCCTGGATTTCGCCGAACTAGCGGCGACTCTTCAATCCGCCCCGACACCGACCGAGACGGCCGAGGACATCGTCCGATACGTCCGGGCCCAGCTCGACGCCGACCACGCCGCGATAAGCGTCGTCCGTTCCAGGAGCCGGATCGAGACCATCGCGCCTACCGATCCCTGTGTCGAAGAGCTGGACCGGCGGCAAACGGTGCTCGGTGAGGGCCCGTGCTACGACGGCGCCTGGGCCGGCGAGACCTTGACCGTGTCCGACCTCGCCGAGGATGAGCGCTGGCCGACCTGGGCCGCCGAGACCGCCGCGCTGGGCGTCACGAGCCTGCTGGCTTCCGAGCTGACCACGGTCGAGGGCCGGCGGATCGGTTGCATCAGCGCCTACTGGACCGGCCGGCGATGCTTCACCCAAGACGACCTCGCGTTCATGGCTATTTTCGCCCGCCACGCCGCCCTGGCGCTCACCCGATCGTGGAATGAGGCCGGACTCAACACGGCACTGGACACCCGCAAGGTCATCGGCCAGGCCCAGGGAATCCTGATGGAGCGGCACGGCCTGGACGAGGCTCGGGCCTTCGAGGTGCTGCGCCGCTACTCCCAAGACCACAACATCAAACTCCGCGACGTTGCCGCCCACCTGATCGATACCCGTCAGCTACCCACCATCGCAACCACCACCCTGCAACTCCCCAAAGCGGAAAGACCGCCTAGCACTCCATTCCAGCAAGAACCGGTACGCCTCTGAGCTTGGGGTCGCTCAGCCAGTCCCGTAGTCGACGGCTGCGATGTCCATGGTCAGGCGTCCGACGGTGGGTTGCTTGAACCTCCGGAGCCAGAAGCCGGTAACGATTACGAACGGGGCAACGGGGTACAGGTGTTTGTGACTCGACGATGTAGGAGCCGGACGCGGCAGCGTCAAGGGAGCCAGGCCGTCATCCAGCCTGGCGGCCCTGGCCAAGTCCCCCGGCGATCAGCCCGCGTGCTCCCGGGGGACTGTTCATGCGGCCGACCGGTACCAGGAGATGCGCGGGAAATGAAGCTGATGCAGGTAGTTGTGCTGGCGATAGTGATCGCTGGTATCTGGGTTCTGCTAGGCATGGTGCTATGAGTCCGCGTACCTCCGTGAGGGCTTGACTGGCCCGGTGGACCTCGTCCGGCATGCCTGGCTCGTCTTTGGGCACAGTCGGATCGAGATGTAAGCAGACCCAACGGACATTGCCATGAAGCTCCACTTCGACTACTCGTGTCCACACTGCGGCGCAACCCCCGTCGTCCGCACTAGACAGGTCACCGTCTTCCACCGACCCTCGTGCCCCCGGTCTCAAACGATGGCGAGGCCGCGGCCGGTAGTAACCCTCGCCTATCTGCAGCGATCATCCGACCGGCGTGGCCGGTGCACCGTCTGCGGCGGCCTGGTCCCGGTCGCCGCCAGTCACCGGCACCCCCTCAAGACACCGAAAAGTGAAGCGATCATGCGCGCTTTCTGGCCACCCGCCTAAGCGCCCGCCCACGGCGACGATCCGAAGGCGTACCGCCGGCGCATGTCCGGCGTCATCCCTGGGTACGGCAATCGCGGGAAAGGGCGCGTCTGGTCCTGAAACTCTGCACATCTCCACGAGCAGGTCCCCGGTAGGGGCAGACGCGCCCTTTCGCTCGGGACGAAGAGCTCCAGCCGCCGACCGTTGACCGGAAGTTGCGTCTGCGGTAGCCCAGACGTAGCCCCACGAGAGGGAGCTGGTCCAGATGCCCACCATCAACATCGACCTGCCTGAGGAGCTGGCCAACAAGGTCAAGGCGTGGGACCTCCCGGTCTCGGCCATCTGCCAGCGGGCACTGAAAGCGGAGATCTCGCACCGGCAACCGATCGAGCAGGCCGTTGGGATCATCGTCCAGGTCGGCAAGCCCGCCGTGGACATCGGCTTTCGGGGACGCTGGCTCGTCGAACCCGACCCAACCAAAACTCAAACCGGCCTCGAGGACGGCGCCTACTGGGGCGTGGCGCTGACCAAGCGAGGCCGAATCGCGGTCTACCGAGCGCATGTGGACGAAGAGTGGCCAGCGTCGCTGTCGGATTACGACACCCTCGACAACGCGATAGCTGACGATCTCCCCGAGGGGATCATCACCAAGGCGAAGAAAGCACTCCAGGAAACCCACGTCATCTGGCGCGACATCTGACCGCGCGGGCTCCAAGCGACGGTCTAACTGACGGTCTACCGTGTCGCACATAGGCGCACGCCGATGCATCCTGACGCTGCCCTCCTAGGCTCACAACGACATCTGGCCGCAACGAGGAGACCCCCTGATAAGGAAGAGGTCCCTGGTTCAAGTCCAGGTAGGCCCACCCCACATCAGTCCCAGCCCCAGGCCAATCTGGTGGCCCTGACTTCGACATCTAGTCGACACGGTGCTAGTGGGCGATAAGTTCCTTGCGACCCTATGCCCGACCTTTGGTCCGGAGCCGGTAGGGACAAAGTCACGACTCGAACTTCCGGGCTGGACAGGCTGATCACGGCTACGACACCCTGGCCGGGGCGACCCGACAGGGCCGCTGCGCACATCGAAGGGAACAGACATGAGCTCAATCCGGCGCCTTACAGTCGCCGCCATCGCGACTGCCGCCATGCTGATCTTGGCCGCCGGGCCCGGTACGGCGCATGAGTGCTTCAACGCGAGCAAGAAGAACCAGGCCGCCGGCGTCCAGCTCGTGCTCAACGACCAGGACCAGATCGTGTGGGTCAGCAAGGGACTACAAGGCCGGATCGACCGAGGCCTGGTCAACCCCGACACCGGCGAAGGCTTCAGCGGTCTGATCGGCTTCGATGTCGACGGCGACGGCGCGGCAGACTTCGCCACCTTCATCGTCGGTCCCAACGACGAGATCCCGCTCCAGGCCCAGATGAACGGCGCCACCTGCAAGGGCATCGTCAACATCGGCGTCTGGTTCGAACAGTGCGCGCCGACCGCCGCACCGGTCTGACGGGCCGCGCGGCATAGCTAATTGCGCCTGCGATCTTCGACGGCTCACCGGAGCCACCGGGCCGGCCTGGGCAAGACGCGCCCGGAACGCTCGCCGGACCCGGCGCGCACGCGAGCCGACTTGGCCGGCAGCCTAAGGCGACCATGACATCGAGGGGTCAGAGTCAGCAGAAAGTCAGCAGAAGTCGGTACGACCGGCCGACACGCGTTGGCACCAGACGACACGAACCCGCAGCAGCTGGGACTCGACGGACTGCCGCTCGACGCCGCGTCAGCGCCTGGCAACTCTGATAAGGAAGAGGTCCCTGGTTCAAGACCAGGTGGGCCCATCACCCATGTTCACCCAGGTCACTTCGGTCACAAGCCTTTCCCAGGCTGGTCCACAGAGTTTAACTCCGCTCTGCCTACGATCCGGTAGCTACGGGTAGCGGGGCCGGGAGTGGCCGGGCGTCGTCGAGGAAGGGGCGGACTCGGGTGACCGCCTCGGTCCGACTTAGCACCTGCAGCCGCAAGAAGATGTTCTCCAGGTGCTTCCGCACGGCTGACTCGGACACGCCCAGCGTGCGGGCGATCTGGGTGTTGGTCGCGCCGGACTCGACGCAGCGCAAGATCTCCCACTGCCGAGGGGTCAGCTTCGGGACGCCGCGCAGCTCCCGGTCGCGGCGCGTGTGCAGCTCGGCCATGTGCGGCCGAATCAGCCGAAGCATCAGCATCTCGCGCTCGGTGAAATCCCGACCCTCCCTGCGATTCAACAGGAGCCGCCGGTCGAAGCCGCCATGCGGGGTCATCGGAACGAATACCTCATGGCGGAAGCCGCCGGCAATCCTGACCGAACCGAACGGGGTGTTGGCGTAGTCCCGCTCGGTCCACAGGTCTGAGTGCCGCAACAGCGTCACGTGATCGCCGGTGCGCAGAGGACCCGCACAGCCGTCGTCGTTCCAAAACTCCTGCCAGAACATCTGGCTGTGCTCGCTGTCCCCGGGCGCGACCGAGACCTGACCCTGCACGCCCTCGACGTCCTGGTCCGCCCACAGCGCGCTGATCCGTTGCTCCGCGGCGTCTAGGAGCAGGAACCCGACGTCCGCGCCGGGGAAGAGCTCACGCAGTCCGACCAGAACGTCGGGATAGAAGATGTCGCCGTCGGCCGCGTCGCAACGTTCCACGACCGCGAGCAGGTCCCGGACATCGTCGTCAGTCAACACCCAACGGCTCTTCACAGCTCCTCACCCCGTTTGCCTCGTCTCCCAGGCTAAGCCTCCCGGGGCCGATTTGAGCATTCGCTATATCGCGAAGGCGGATCGGCCGAGGCGAAACGTCGAATTCCGCGCGCGGACCTGGCCGCCGACCGTGGTCATGCACCACCACACCAGGGGGTCACCATGAACCGCACGAGCCATCTATTCCTCCGTTACGCCGCGCTCGCGACCGCTGTCGTCGGCCTGGTGCTCATCACCGCTGGGCAGGCGACAGCGCGAACCTGCGTCGACCCCTCCGACGCGAGCGTGGTCCCGTGCCCACCCACGGACTGGCGACGCATGATCGACGAGCTCGACCCTCCGTTGTCAATGGGCTCTGCGCGGGACACCGGCAACTCGGACTGGACCCTCCAATGGATGCTGTTTGCCGCGGCCGTTCTCGGCGCACTTGCGGTCGTGGCCGTTGTGTGCGACGTACTCGCTCGACGCCGGTGGCGGCAGCCGCCGCTGGAAGCTGTGCTTTCGTCCGGCGACCCCGGCGAACTGCCCCGTACAGCGGGTTTACTGGGAGACCTGTTAGTCCAGCGAAGCCATCCCAGCGCCGCCGAACATGCCTACCGGGCCGCCATCGATGTCGGCGACCAACATTGGTCCCCAATCGCGCAGCTCGCCCTCGCCGATCTCTTGCGCGACCAAGGCGAGCGCTCCGAAGCTCAAGCCTTGCTGGAGGCTGCAATCGCCTCCGGCCACCCCCGAGCAGTCCCCGCAGCGCAAGCCAGCCTCGACCAGCTACTGACCGGCAAGAGCCACACGACCACCGCGGACGGCATGCCCCTCAAGGCCTACGAAACGCTAGGCGACGCCAGACCTGCTCATCGTTAGCCGCACCGACGCGGGTGCAAGGCGTGGACAGGGGATGTAACACTGCGTTCCCTGCCAGTCATCAACCTCGAACCGCGAGAGGGACGAAGGGGTCAGGTTTGTCCGGCTGACTGCCTACCATTGCGCTCCCGCGGATTGTTCGGCGACACAGGCGGTTGACGTTCAGTTCGACACCTGACTCCGGCGCGGCAACGCCAGCCCGGGCCGATTCAGCCTCGCCACTAAACGCCTGAAACGTCGTCGCCTCCGGGCCCACCCGGTCCTCCCCGAAAGCCCCGTTGATGGGCCTGATCGATTGTCCCTCGACCTGCATGGCGCTGACGCCTGCCAGCTACAACCAAGAGCGCCGCAAGCGCCGCCACCACCAGCAGGATGACTATCCACATGATCGGCCTCCTCTCCTACCAGAGGGCCGCATATTCAAAGTACGCCTGATGTCCAGTCGGCGACTAGGTGGTCAGCCGATTGCCTGCTCGATGATGGCGCAGTCGTCGGTGTTCAAGCGAGCCGAACCGAAGGCCAAACCCGCGCAGGCTGACAGGACTGGTGTGCCCCTGTGGTGCCCCCGAGGCTCCATGAACGGCCGTCAGCGACCCACAACCGCTGAGACGGATCGACACTTGCGGCGATGGATCACGTCAGGGTGACCTTGGATCAAACGAACTGATAAGGAAGAGGTTCTTTCCGCCTGAGTTCACTTGTCCTGTTGTCGGCGTGTCGTCGAACGGAGGCGGGTGAAGTAGGCGGTTTCGGCGGCACGGTAGCGGCGAAGCGCTGCCCGTTGCTCGTCGGTGAGGTTGGTGCTGGTCAGCGCCTTGTCCTCGGCCACGTGGGTCCAGGCCCGATAGGCGGCAACCCATTCGCGCCGTAGTCGGGGAAGGTCGTGACCAAGGAGTCCGTCGTTGCGCGAGTCAGTCATGATCACCTGCTCCCGCTGAGCCTGCTGCGGGTCATGGGTCTCGCCGAGTACAACGAAGCGTGCGCCCTGTGGTTACGGGCCGTCAGGATCGGCGGTCGAGGAAGCGGCGTCGCGGCGTCGTTGGGGCGCTGCGCTCGGCTGAACCATGGCCGAGTTCTCATTCAGCGTTGGTGGAGGAGTCCACTGGCGGCCCCGTCGCCATGCCAGGCCGGGACCGCCAGGGGACGGCTCAGGCCGCTTACGGTCGAAACGACCGGAGCCTGGCCGAGACTGCAGGGCGCCCTGCAGACCCAGGATGTTAGGGGCGTACCCCCTGGCCGATCGTCTAAACGGCCAAGCTGCTGACCGATCCGCTAACGGGACGGACTCGGACAGACTGGACGCATCACGAACCGACGCAGGAGCAACCATCAAATTGCGCCGACCGCACGCATTCGAAGACGGCGAGGACGCAACTGCCTCGTGCCTATACGTGCCCCAGCTAGCTCGAAGTCGATGCATCGTGGGGCCCTCTCATGGTGATGAATGTTCTGCGGCGGCGGTCATGCGCTGGCCATCGACGCTCCACTGGGTTACTCGGACCCTTACGACGGGATAGCTACCGGGTGCAAACCCGGGGGTTGCGGGGCTGTGTCGAGGAATGGGTTGACCCGGGCGAGCGCTTCGGTCCGGCTCAGCACGTGCAGCCGAAGGAAGATGTTCTCCAGATGCTTACGTACCGTGGCGTCGGACAGTCCCAGGGTGCGGCCGATCTGCGCGTTGCTTGCGCCGGTGGCGACCTGGCGCAGGATCTCCCACTGGCGTGGGGTCAGGTTCGGCTCGCCGCGCAACTCCCGATCACGGCGCGAATGCAGCTCGGCCAGGTGCGGCCGGACCAGGCGGAGCATCAACAGCTCACGCTCGGTGAAATCCGAACCCTCTCCACGGAACAACACCAGCCGACGGTCCGTCCCGCCCTGAGGCGTCATCGGGACGATCACTTGATGCCGGAGGCCCATGGCGGTGAACATCGAGCCAAGCGGGGTGTTGGTGTAGTCGCGCTCGGTCCAGAGGTCCGAGTGCCGCAGCACCGTCGCATAGTCGCCGGTACGGACGGGACCCGCGCAGCCGTCGTCGTTCCAGAACTCCCGCCAAAACATTCGTGTGAACTCGTCCTCCGTGCCGAACGACTCTTCACGCTCCACGCCGTCGTCGCTCACGCCCAGCAGTCGAATCCGCTGCTCCGGGACGTCCATGAGCTGGAACGTGACGTCCTCGCACGGGATGAGCCGGCGCAGGCCCGCGAGCACGTCGAGGTAGAAGATGTCCCCGTCACCGGCGGCGTCGCACCGCTCCACGACCGTGAGCAGGTCCCGGACATCCTGCTCGGTCAACACCCAGCGGCTCTTCACGGCTCCTCACCTCACTCGGCCTCACTCCCAGGCTAAGACTCCGGGTCCGATCTGGACATGCGCCTTTCCTCGTACACGAAGCCACGGGCCCGAGCTCCGACGTACGACGGACTCGTGGCCGGCCGCAGGGTCACAGAATCGGCATGCCGGACTCATGCACCACCCCAGAGAACCATAAGTACCAGCCGTCAACCACAAGTCAGCACAAGGCCCAAATTCGAGCGACCAACGCCCGCACCGATCGAAACGCACGCGGGCACCCACCTGCCCAGATGAATACTCAGCAGCAAGCCGCCTCACTCCATAAGCCTTGACACGGAAGCGGTCGGAATCTGTCAACCAAAGAGACCCGCTGCCGCTGGTCTCAGTTCTGGTCTCGTTCGCCACAGTTCAACGGCATCCGCGACCAATAGCGTGTGGCTCGACCTCCATACGCCGAACCGGTATGAACCCCACCAATGAGACAACCGTGGGCTTGGAAAGCGGGTTGGGTTAACAGCCCTCGCGGGTTCGAATCCCGCATCCTCCGCCAAGGCAGTTTCGACCAGGCGTCCTGAGGTCGCCTCTCGCCAGTTCGCGGGCCGTGCGCTCGGGCCGGTAGAACTGGTCGGATGACGACGCCCGACTCACCCCTCGTGCTCGGCCCACTCCTCCGCTACGTCGACCAGACGTCGGCAGCCGTGTGGGTCGAGGTGGCCGAACCCACCGACGTGACGGTGACCGTCGCTGATCGCGACCACGCGGCCCACACGTTCACGGTGCACGGGCATCATTACGCCCTCGTCGACATCGACGGTCTGACAGCCGGTGGGAGCTACCCGTACACGGTCTCCCTCGGCGGCACCCAGGTCTGGCCGCCGGCGGACTCGCCGTACCCACCGAGCCGGATCCGGACGATCGGCGACGACAACAAACTCCGGCTGGCCTTCGGGTCCTGCCGGACCACGGCCCCGCACGACGCGGAGAACAACCGCTCTCACGGCCCTGACATGCTGCGGGCTCTGGGCCACCGGCTGATGCGAACCGACGACACCGAATGGCCCACGATGGTGCTGCTGCTCGGCGACCAGGTCTACGCCGACGAGACCAACGAGGACATGCAGGCCTACATCGCCGCCAAGCGCGACATCGACGAGCCGCCGGGTGAGGAACTCAAGGACTACGACGAGTACGCCCACCTCTATCGACTCGCCTGGACCGACACCGACTGCCGATGGCTGCTCTCGACGCTGCCCTCGGCGATGATCTTCGACGACCACGACATCCGCGACGACTGGAACACCTCCGACGTGTGGCGGCGCCAGATGGCGGAGACGTCGTGGTGGCATCAGCGGATCGTGTCGGGGCTCGGGTCGTACTGGGTCTACCAGCACATCGGCAACCTGTCGCGAGCTGAACGCGAGGACGAGCCGCTGTGGCACAAGGTGCTCGAGACCGGCCGGGACGGTGACGCGGGCGATCTGATCGACGAGTTCGCCGCCGACGCCGACGCGAAGCCCGCCTCGTACCGCTGGAGCTACCACCGTGACCTGGGCCGGACCAGGCTGCTCATGGTCGACAGCCGAGCCGCCCGGGAGCTCGACGACAAGCCGCGGAGGATGCTGGACACGGCCGAGGCGGATTGGCTCGATGACGTGCTGACCGGCGACGTCGACCACCTGCTGTTCGGTACGTCGTTGCCGTTCCTGCTCCCGATCGGGCTGCACCACCTGGAGGCGTGGAACGAGGCGGTCGCCGCTGGTGCCTGGGGCAGCCGCGCCGCTCGGGTCGGTGAACGGATCCGGCAGGCGATCGATCTCGAGCATTGGGCCGCCTTCCAGGAGTCGTTCCAGCGGGTCGGGCGCGCGATGCTCGACGTGGCCAACGGCAGACGCGGCCCGACCCCCGCGACCGTGCTGTTCCTGTCCGGCGACGTCCATCACTCCTACCTCGCCGAGGTACGCCGCAAGTCCACTGGGTCGTCGCGCATCCTGCAGGCGGTCTGCTCCCCGATCCGCAACCCAATGCCGCGATGGGCGCGCTGGATGTCCGCGGTGTCGGTGCGCGGCTTCACCCGGCCGGTTGGGGCACTCGCCGGACGCGCCGCGCAGGTCCGCAAGCCGCCGTTTCGCTGGTCGATCTCGGAGGGTCCGTGGTTCGACAACACGATCGCCGTGCTCGACATCGACGGTCGGCAGGCCTACCTGCGCTGGCACACCGCCGATGTCGACGGCGACGAGCCGCCGCAGCTGCGCCAGCTCGAATCGGTCCGCCTAAGCTGACGGCTCCGACCGAGGCGGCAGCAGCAGCCGGAAGGCGCCCGGTTGCACCTCCCAGGTGAGGTCCGACTGCGGACCGTAGAGCTCGCCGTCGGCGTTGCACCAGAAGTCGTGCGCCCGCACGGTGACCCGGCGTCCCTGGACCTCGATCACGTCGGCCCGATCGCGGTGAACGCCGCGCTTGAGATGCAGCGCATAGCCGAGGCGGGTCCACCGGCCGACGGCGTGTGAGACGACGACATCGAGGAGGCCGTCGTCGACCAGGGCGTCGGGCAGCATCGGAGTCCCGCCACCGATCGTCGGTGCGTTGCCGATGCCGACCATGAGGACGTGCCGCCGCCGATCCACGACGACCTTGCCGTCGATGAGGACCTCCATGCGGTACCCCGGCGTACGAGCGCCCGCGATCACCGCTCCGAGGGCGAACGCGGTCCGGCCTAGCCGTGACTTCCAAGGGCTCGCCCGCCGTGCCGCCTCGACCCCGACGCCGAGGTGGACCGCGTTGACGACGATGCGATCGGCGGAGTCGATCAAGAGATCCACCGGCGCCGGCTCGACGTCCATCAGTACGGCGGCCGCTGCCTCCGGATCGAGGGGGATGCCGGTGCCGCGGGCGAAGTCGTTGCCGGTGCCGAGCGGAAGCAGTCCGACCACGACATCCTCGAGCTCCTGCCGGCGCCGCAGGGCGTCGAGCGCGACATGCAGACTGCCGTCGCCACCGGCGACAACGACGATCCGGTCGCCTCGTCGGTCCAGTACATCGTCGAGCTCGTCCGGAGTCCCGGCCCGGCCGATCTCGACCTCGCCGTCGTGCGACTCCAACTGCTTGACGGCGCGGTCCACCGTCGCCTCGTCGGTGTTGCCGGCCGCCGCGTTCATGACGATCAGGAAGCTGCGCGTACTCACGTCGGAAGCTCCATGCGACGCACGGTACCCGGCTCTGTCCAGGTCAAGCAGACGTCAGCTCGAGGCCGGTTCGGACGCCACCGGGTGCAGGCGGAGATAACGCCGCAGGTAGAGCCAGCAGCCACCGCCCATGATGATCGGCCCGAGATAGGTGAACATCCGGAACACGAAGACGGCCGCGACGATCGTGTTCTCACTCACGTCCGGCGCGGACCACGCCAGGGTACGGATGTAGAGCGCCTCTGCGATGCCGACGTTGCCGGGCGTGATCTCGACGATCGTCAGAAGCCGCACCACCGCGTAGCAGGCGAACAACTCGACGGCGGTCAGCTCGCTACTCGAGATGTCGAGCGCACGAACCGAGACCAGGAGCGCGAGGTACGTCGTGAACTCCCTGGCGATGACGACGAGCGTGAGCTTGGGTCCGTGTTCACGGGCCGTGTCCGCCACATCGAACCGGAACCGGACGACCGCCTCGCCGACCGTTGTCGTCGGAGGACGGTTGACGAGCCCTCGCATCCAGTTGACGAACTGGGCGGCGTGCTCACCGAACCATCGCGCGAACCGCTCGCTGCGGACGATGGAGATGGCGGTCGCGATGGCGAGGACCGAGAGCACGAGGGCGGCCACGGTCAGGAGTACGACCCGGTCCGGCACCGTCTCCTGCGTCGCGGCCAGCGGGACGGCGATGCTCGGGAGAAGCAGCGGGATCAGGTTGGTCCAAGCGCTGTTCACCACGGCCGCGCTGCTGAAGTCCTCGAGGTCGATGCCGTAGCGCCGGTAGATCCCGTACCTCGTGATCACCCCGGTCGGCCCCGGGATCGTGTTCGAGACCAGCGCCGAGGCCTCTTGGGCCAGGAAGGCCAGCCCGAGAGTGAGCCGATCGATCAGCAGGTTGGGCGCCTCGGACTTGAACAGCTCGATCAGGATCGTCAGCGCCGTCAGCAGGAACAGCGCGGTCCAGGTCAGCGACTGGATCGCCGTCCAGACCTCGGAGTAGTCGGCGAACTGCGGGATCAGGACGCCGAAGATCAAGATCAGCAGCAGGACGACGAGAACCCCGCGGGCCAGAATCTGGAAGGGAGATGGCCGCGGGGTCTCGAAGATCTGCGACGCTTCGTGCGCGATCCGGCGCGACGACTCGTCCGGTGAGCCATGTCCGTCCTCGCCGCGCGACTCGGGTGGGGCTGGATGTCGTCGCGGCTGCTCGGGCTCTTCCTTTCGGCTGGACGGCACGGCTTCGGCGATCAGGCCAAGAGCTTCGCCTTCTGCGCCTCGAATTCCTCACTGGTGATGGTGCCCGCATCTCTGAGTTTGGCGAGCTTCTCCAATTCGTCGGCCGTGCTCCCCGAGGTTGCCGCGTCCTGGACGTACGAGCGGAACGCCTTCTCGTTGCGGATGGCGTCGTCGCGCTGCCGTTCGGCCATCTTGTGCCCACGCGCGATGAGGTAGATCAGCGAACCGAGGATCGGGATGATCACCAGGAGCAGGATCCACAGTGCCTTCGCCCAGTTGCTCATGTCGCGGCTGCGGAAGATGTCCGTCGCGATCACGATCAGCAGGTAGATCCACGCGATGAAGAGGAAGAAGTACAGCATCGAGAAGAAGACTTCGAGCAGTGAGAAGTCGTTGTCCATCGGGTCCTCGCTCCTTGGCTTCTCCCAGCCGCCCCGTAGGAAGCCGGAAATGTCCGACCGGGCGATCGGACGCCACTCAGGATGTCCGGTTTAGGCGTCTGGTGGAATCACCCGCGCCGGGTGAACCGTCAGTCAGGTACGGGATCGCTCTCGGCCAGATGCTTCGGGGGCGAAGGCTCCGATTCGGCGGCCTGCTCCGGATCGTGGGGCGGCTCCGGTACGGGTACGGGCGTTCGGGTCCATCTCACCGGCGGATCGATGTCGACCAGCAGCGCCTTGGCCAACAGGGTGAGGGGAACCGCGAGTAAGGCGCCGAGCGCACCGAAGACCCAGCCCCAGAACACCAAGGAGATCATCGTGATGGTGCCGGACAGTCCGACCGCGTCCCCGACGTACTTGGGCTGGATGATCGACTGGATGACGAAGTTGACCAACGAGTAGACGGCGATCACGATCAGCATCCGCGTGACGCCACCCTCGAACAGCGCCAGGAGCGCAGGGGGCACCAGGCCGATCACGAAGCCGATGTTCGGGATGTAGTTGGTGACGAAGGCGAGCAGGCCCCACAACAACGGGGCCGGGATGTCGATCAGCCAAAGGAAGAGCGTGTCGATCACGGCGACGATCAGCCCGAAGATCGTCGACACGATGAGATAGGTACGAGTCCCTTGCGCGAACGACTGGAGGGACGCCGCGAGCGCGCCACCGTCGTCGAGGGCACGCCGCATCCGGTCGGTGAACATCGAGGCCTCGAGCGCCATGAAGAACAGCAGGGCAAGGGCGAAGGACAGGCTCGACAAGGTGTCGAAGAAGTTGCCGAGCACGCCGGTCAGATAGCTCGCCAACTGGTTCAGGTCGAGCGAGTCGGTCAGGTTCTTGGTCTGGTCGGACCCGACCCCGGCGTTGGACAGACCGGTCCGTACGTCGTCGATCAGGCCGTCGAAGTCGTCGGCGTAGGTGGGGACGAGCGTGGCGAACCGGCCGACCGCGACGACCAGCGCGGCCCCGAGACCGAGCAGCAGCAGGTAGACCGTCACCATCGCGGTGACGGTGCCGAGCCAGGCCGGCGCCCCGCGCGCGAGCACCCGCGTACGCACCGGGTGCACCAGGATCGTGAGCACCAGGGCGAGGAAGATCGGGCCGAGGATCCCCGACGCGCCTCGCAGTCCGGCCACCGTGATCGAGACGGCGGCCAGCGTCCCGAGGATGATCAGCCCGCGGGGCAGCTTGGCCGGTGCCGGTGCCGTTGCCGCGTCGTCGGCAGCCATGTCAGCCGTCCTCTTCGGTGGAGGAGGCGGAGCTATGGGCTCGGGTGCCTCCCGCGTCTCGCATCCGGCTCGTCAGCAGACTGGTCAGGGCCCCGACGAAGATCAGGTTGAAGACGATCTGCACGGTCACCAGGCCACGGGCGAATTGCCCGGCCGCATGGATGTCGCCATAACCGACGGTCGCCATCGTGACGATCGTGAAGTACAAGGAGTCGAGCCGGGTGCTGATGCCGTCCATCTGGTCAGTCGACTGGGCCAGCATGTAGTACGCGGTCGCGAAGGCCACGACGACGATCTCGAGGAGGAGCAGCAGGCCCTGGATCCGTACGATGCGGCCGACGCCACTCATCTGGAAGCGGAGCTGCCGGACGATGACCAACCCCGCGAGCACCACGGCGCCGGCGGTCAGGGTGACGCCGAGCACCAGCCGCCAGGTCGGCGCGTCGGTTTCCACCGGAACGGCGAAGTAGGCAACGAGAAGCCCGACGAAGGCCATCCCCAGGCGACCCCACTCCATCGGTCAGCCTGAGGTATCGGGCACCAGCGCGGCCAGGATTGTCGACAGCGCCGAGATCAGGAAGGCCGCCAGGACGACGCTGAAGAACCCGCCGACGTCGAGGTTGTCGGTGAGGCCGGCGGTGATGGCCAGCAGGACGGCGTTGACGATCAGGCTGAACAGGCCGAAGGTGATCAAGGTCAGCGGCAGGGACAGCAGCCGCAGGATCGGTCCGATCAACGCGTTGACGAGTCCGAAGATCAGGGCGACTCCGATCAGCCCGAAGAAGCCGCCGTCGACGTGGACCGATGGCAGTATCGCGGCCGCGATGGCGATCGCGATCGCGATGATGGCCCAGCGGAGCAGGAGCAGTCTCAACATCGCAGTCACCCGTCAGTCGCGACGCTGGTTGTCGTCGCGATCGGTGTCTGGCGTACTCATGCTTGGCCACCCTCCGCCTCGGTGAAGACCTCACGCAGTCGAGCCTCTTGCTCGTCGGAGAGGTTGGTGTGGATCAGGTCCGCCTGGGTGCCCTCGAACGCGTGCTTGACCTTGTCTGTCACCGCGTCCGAGGTGAGGACGAACAGGGCGGAGGTTCCGGGGGTCACCGACTCGCGTACCTGGGCGATGAACTTGTCGTCGATGCCGACGTCGGTCAGCGACCCGGTCAACCCGCCGATCGCCGCGCCGACCGCCATGCCGAGCAGCGGGACGAAGAACAGCAACCCGAACAACAAGCCCCAGAACGCGCCACCCAGGGCACCTGCTCCGGCCAAGCTGTGCAACTGGCGCGTCTTCGGCTTCTTCTTGCCCTCCGGCCAGCTCACGACGGCGGCGTCGTGCACCTTGATGAGCTCCTGGGACTGCAGGTTCTGCAGCGTCGACACAGCGCGCTCCGCCCCATCCGCGCTGTCGAACCGCCAGACGGTGAAGGTCGCCAACGGATCGTCCTTTCTCGAGCGGGCCGCCCCGGACACGCCAGTACGCGCGCGCCCGCGGCTTCGCCTCTCACGATCTCGTCGCGCCGCGTACCCGGCACCACCCGCCGAGGGTGAGATGTTCCTGGCGTCACAGCGGCGCTCGTGGTCGGCCCATCTCACCCTTGCGGAGTGAAGCCACGGCCCAATCGGCTCCGCATAGTGGAGCGCATGACGGCGTCGGACCAGCCGGACGAAGAAGCCGCTCGCCTGAGGCGAGAGGTCGAGCAGCTACGCCAACAGCTGGACGAGACGTCGCCGGGCCAAGGCGACCGGCGGGGGTGGTGGCGCCCGCTGGTCGCCGGCCTCTTGATCGCCATCGCCGCACTCCTGGCGCCGGTGGCCGTGGTCGCCACGTGGGCCAACGACGAGATCGGCGACACCAACCGCTACGTCGACACCGTCGGCCCGCTGGCATCCAATCCTGCGGTCCAGCAGGCCATCGTGAAACGGATCGAGACCGAGATCTACACCTACATCGATCTCGACACGATCACCCAGGACGTCGTCAACGCGCTGGACCAGCAAGGCCTGCCGCCGCGCGCCGTTACCACGCTCCACGCCATCAGCGGCCCGCTGGCATCTGCGGTCCGCGGCTTCATCAACGACCGGATCACCACCTTCGTACAGTCCTCCGCGTTCGAGCAGGCCTGGATCGAGGCCAACCGGCAGGCGCACACCCAGATGGTGGCGGTGCTCACCGGTAAGGGAAGTGACACCGTCGACACCTCGGGCGGCCAGGTCTCGGTAAGCGTCGCCACGATCATCGACGCGATCAAGACCCAACTGGAGAGCCAGGGCTTCAGCATCGCCAGCCGGATTCCGACGGTGAACGCGAGCTTCGTGATCTTCCAGTCGGACAATCTGACCAAGGCCCAGGGCGCCTTCAGCCTGCTGGACGACATCGCCACCTGGCTGCCCTTCTTCGCGCTGCTGCTGATCGTCGTCGCGGTGTTCGTCGCCAGAAACCGGCGGCATGCGCTGCTCGCCGCCGGTCTCGCCGTCGCTGCCTCGATGATCCTGCTCGGGGCCTTACTCAATGTGCTGCGCCCGATCTATCTCGACGCGCTTCCGACCGGCACCTCGCTCGACGCCGCGGGAGCGGTGTACGACCAGCTCGTGAGCTTCATCCGGATGGCGCTTCGATCCGTGCTGGTAGTCGCGCTCGTGATCGCGATCGGGGCCTGGTTCATGGCGCCGACCGGGGCCGGCGCCGCCGCCCGTCGCGGCGTGACCAGTGGCATCTCGAAGGTCCGCAGCGGGCGGGCGCGAGCCGGTCTGCGCACCGGCGAGTTCGGCGAGGCGCTGGCGAGATACCGCAATCCGATCCGGGTCGGTGTCATTGGCCTCGCCGCCCTGATCTATCTCCTGCGGGACCACCCGACCGGCGCCTTCGCCATCACCGTCGTCATCATCACCGTGCTCATCCTCGTCCTCGCGGAGATCCTCGCCGCGCCGTCCGCCTCCGAGTCTGAGCAGGTCGACGACAAGGGTGGCGGGGACGCCGAGGACAAGGCGGAGGCGACAACGGGCGGCGGCGATCCTCCCGAAACGGGCTCCTCCGCGACCTGACCTGCTACAGCAGGCCGCGACGCCGTGCGATCCGGACGGCTTCCTTGCGCGACCGTACGCCGAGCTTGCGGTAGACCCCGCGGATGTGGGTCTTCACCGTGTTGGTCGACACCATCAGGTTGGCCGCGATCTCATCGACCCGGTTCAGGGTCGGGAGCTCTCGCAGGATGTCGAGCTCCCGGTCGGTGAGCAGCGCGATCTGCGGCACGTCCGGTGGGAGCCGAGCCAGCTCGACCGCCCGGCCGATCAGATCGGCATGACCGTCCAGCCGGTCGGTCTGCTCGGAGACGTAGACGAGGAGCTCCGGCGACGCCGTGGCCAGCTCGCGATAGCCGCCGGTCGAGGCACAGATCTCGAGCGCTCGCTGAATCCCGTCGAACGCCTCGAACGGATGCTCGGCGCGGATCGCGTGGCTCGCATCCAGCAGCAGTGCCGCGACCAACGAAGAGCTCGCCTCACATTCGGTACGCCCGTCGACGACCGGGCGCAGCATCCGACGTGACTGGTCGTCGCGCCCCTGCGCCGTCATCGCCATCGCCCGCAAGGTGACGGCGTCGCCCTCGGCCAGCGCATCGGCGGCCTCGTCGACGGCCCGGCGCACCAGGTCGGTACGTCCGCCGGCCAGTGCTCTGCGAACCCGGGCGAAGCTGGCGTACGCGAGCAGCGCAGTGGGCAGCGGCTCGATCTCCGACTCTCCCTCGTCGTCGCTGCGGGCCGACCCGTTGAGTTGGAGCGCGGAGGCGAGCAGATCGGCCTGGGCGCGGGCCGACATCGCGACGATGGAGTCCAAGGAGTCGGTGAGCCGGTCCTGGGCCCGGGCCAGGTGCTTGCTCGCACCGTCGTCGTCGAGTCGCTGGTACTCCGCCCAGGCGACCAGCAGTTCGGCGTAGCCCAAGATCGGATCGTGCACCTCGCCGAGCTCCTCGGCCCGCGCCAGGGCGAGCTCGGCCCGCCGCGACGTCTCGCGGAAGTCGCCTCGACCGAGGGCTGCGGCCGCCCACAGCGTCCGGCTGTACACCTCGGCCATCGAGCGACCCATCGTGGTGGCCAGCGTGATCGCCTGCTCGAGATCCTGATCGGGCACCGTCGAGTCGCCCTGGTTGACCAGCGCCGTGCCGCGGATCAACGCGAGCAGCAGGCGCATCTCGTCCGGCCAGGACGACTCCGCGCCGCTCGACTCGATGAGATCGTCCGACAACGGCTCACCCGTCAACCGGGCGAGCCGGAGGGTTACGGCGGCCGTGAGGCTCTGCACTTGCGGGTCGGTGCTCGCCGCCACCTCTGGCTCGGCCAGGAATCGGCGGGCATCGGCGATCTCGCCCTCGTGGGCCGCGATGCAGGCGCCGATGACGGCCGTCCAACCGGTCGTGACCTGACGCTGCTCGGTCAGCACCTGTCGCAGCTGCTCGCTCTCACCGTTCAGCAGCAGGCCCGGCGCGAGCCGGCGCAGCTGCTCGTCGATCAGCTCGACGTCGGCACTGGCCAGCGAGTGTTCGATCGCCGCGAGCGGGTAGCGGTGGCGTCCGAACCACAGCGCGGCCCGCCGGTGACAGGCGCGGAGCTCGTTACGATCCCGCCGGGCCAGCTCGGCGCGGAGGTACGAGCGCAGCAACGGGTGGTAGCTGAACCACACGTCCTGGCCGTCCGGGCCGTCGAAGCGATGGAGCAGCGGAGCCAGGTCCTCCATCCGGAAGATCAGCTCGCCGGCGTCGGCGCGGCCGGTCAGCTCGACGGCAAGGTCGTCGTTGAGCTGCGGCACGACCGACGTACGCAGCAGCACCTCCTGCGCCTCCGACGAGGTCGCCGTGAACGACTCCTGGAAGAGGTAGTCGGCCAGCACGCCGGCTTGGGCGTTGAACAGCGCGGCGAGCCGGCCGCCGTCACCGGGCCGGCGCAGCACGCTGCGGGCCAGCTGCACCCCGGCCGGCCAGCCCTCGGTGAGGTCGACGACCGCTGCGATGTCATCGGTGCTGAGCGGCAGGCCATGGAGCACCTCGGCCGTCTCGTCGGTGGAGAACGCCAGCTCGCGGGCCCGCAGCTCGACCAGGTTGCCGGCCAGCCTCGCCTCGTGCAGAGAGAAGGCCGGATCATGCCGCGACGAGAGCACCAGTCGCATCGGCGGGGGGAGCCTCCGGCTCAAGACACCCAGCTGACTCACGACAGCGGCGCTGGCCAGCACCTGAAGGTCGTCGAGCACCAGGATCGTCGGATCGGGCAGCTCTCTCGCGCGTTCGAGGAACCGGCCGAGGAAGGTGTCGTCGGGCGGCCGGCGGGGCGACAGCAGATCGGCGAGGACATCGCGGGCTTCAGGCGAGGACGCCTCGAGGGCCGCGAGTACGGCGCGCCAGATGCTCCTCGCGTACGTCCCCGAGGTGTCGAGCGAGGCCCAGCCGACGTTGGCCAGGCCCTGGTCGGTCACGTCCTGACAGAACTGGGACAACAGCGTCGTCTTGCCGAAGCCGGCCGGCGCCGAGAGGAGCGCGAGCGGCGGACCTGACTGATCGACGATCCGGAGCACCGACTCGAGCAGCCGGTCCCGGCGTACGACGGGAACGCGTAGTCGTGGCCACGACTGAACTGCCCGAGGCCGGGCAGGCACGTCCACCCCGTGCTCATTGCGCTGTCCCATAGCGAATGCCCTACCGGGCGAAGGTGGCGAAGCTTTCCCTCGGCGCGAGGACGCCAACTGGGCCCGAGACGGTTCTGACGAGGTGTTGCGGGCCTGAGCGCTCCACTGCTCTCATCTGGACTCCCTTTCGCTGCCACCTCCCATGCTGGCAAGAAGGCAGGCGTTGCAACCGGACCGAAAGTCCCGGATCTTCAGGACAATCGAGACAGTTGCATTCTGGAAGTGAAGATTAGTCCTTTTAGCCTCAATTAGGTAGTTGACGGAACTCCACGACGGCGATGCCGAGATCGCGGAACCGAGACAGCAATCCGTCCAGGTGAGCGCGGTCGCGAACGGTTCCGTAAAGCATCGAGCCACCGGCGGGACCGCGGGTCACCTCGAGCTCGGGGAAGCCGGCCAAGACGGTGTCAGACACCTCACCGTCGACCAGAAACTCGACCCGCATCGGGCGGCCAGACGGGGATTCGGACGAGCGCTTGGGCCTGATCATCCCGCCTTACCTCCCGGCGACACCTGTGCGATAAGACTGCGACCGAGCGTCGGTCGCCAGCATCACCCCCGGTAGGTGAAAGGAGCCGCCGGCCACAACGACAGATGCACCATGCCGGCGTGCGGCATGGTGCATCTGCGTTGTAGCGAGGTCCGCAGACCCGGGCGACTAGGCCGCCAGGTCGAGGGCCGGCTCCAGGTCCGGAGTCGGCTCCGGTGCGGTCTCGAGCTCGTCGCGACGGATCAGTGTCAGGGCCGCCACGATCCCGGCCGCCGCGACAATGGCACCTGCCACGAAGGCCGCGGTGAAGCCGTCGACCAGGGCGTTCGGCACCGCCGTTCCCGATGCGAGAGCGCTGTCGGTGTGCGAGCTGGCGATCGTGGACAGTGCCGCGATGCCGAGCGCGCCGCCGATCTGCTGCGAGGTGTTGAACAGACCGGACGCGAGACCTGCCTCGTTCGGCCGGACTCCGGCCAGCGCCGCGATCGAGATCGGGACGAAGGCGAAGCCGATTCCGAGACCGGTCAGCAAGAAGCCCGGCAGCAGGTCAGTGACGTACGAGCCGCCAACCGACACCTGGGTGAAGTAGATCAGCCCAGCCGTCAGGCTGGTCATGCCGACGACGAGCACCGGCTTCACGCCGATCCGCGTCACGAGCTGCGCCGCCACCGTCGACCAGACGATCGCCGTTCCCGCCACCGCGAGGTAGGCGACCCCGGTACGCATCGGCGAGTAGTGCAGCACCTGCTGCATGTACAGCGTCAGCATCAAGAACATCGAGAACATCGCCGTACCCAGGATGAAGCTGGCCACGTTGGCACCGGCGATCGTGCGCGTACGCAGGATGCCGAAGCGCATGAGCGGCTCGTCCTGACGCAGCTCCCACACGACGAAGCTGACAAGGAGAACGGCCGCGAGACCGAAGAAGGTCAGCGTCCGCCCGGCCAGCCAGCCGTCCTGCCCGGCCTGCGTGATCGCGTAGACCAGCGAGGACAGGCCACCGGTCACCAGCACGGCGCCACCGGCGTCGAACGAGGTGACGCGAGCGTCGCGGCTCTCAGTGAGCAGCACCGGCGCCAGGAAGAAGGCGACCACGCCGACCGGCACGTTGACGAAGAAGATCCACTCCCAGCTCAGCGCGTCGGTCAGGACGCCGCCCATCAGTACACCTGCCGCGGCGCCGAAGCCGCCGACCGCGCCCCAGACACCGAGCGCGATGTTGCGTTCGCGCCCCTCCCGGAACGTCGTCGACAGGATCGACAGGGCCGCCGGCGAGATGATCGCCGCGCCCACGCCCTGCAAGGACCTCGCGGTGATCAGGGACGCCTCGGACCAGGCCAGACCCGCAGCCAGCGACGCGAGTGTGAAGACCACGACACCGGCGAGGAACACCCGTCGCCGGCCAAGAAGATCGGCCGACCGCCCGCCGAGGAGCAGTAGGCCACCGAAGAAGAGCGCGTATGCACTCATCACCCATTGCAGGTTCTCCTGCGAGAACCCCAGATCCTCCTGGATCGACGGCAGCGCCACGTTCACCACCGCGATGTCCAGGACGACCATGAACTGGACCGCGGCCAGCAATCCCAGTGCCAGCCACTTCCGTCGCTCCGACGTCTCCATCTCGATCGGTTTCCTTCCCTCAGGCATGACTTGCAATCTAATAGCTTAGACTTGCAAAAAGCAAGTGCTTACTTCAAAAAAACAAGCCGATGCACTAGACTGGGGGCATGTCGCGCGGTTATGACCAGTACTGTCCGATCGCCCACGCGCTCGATCTCGTCGGTGAGCGGTGGTCGCTGCTCGTCGTGCGCGAGCTGATGCAAGGCCCGAAGCGCTACACCGATCTGGCGGCGCAACTCGGGATCGGGACCAACATCCTCGCCGCCCGGCTCCGCGACCTGGAGGCCGGCGGCATCGTGACCAAGTCGAAGCTGCCACCGCCGGCGAACGCCCGGGTCTACGAGCTCACTCCCTACGGCCAGGAGCTCAAGGGAGCGCTGCGCGAGCTGGCGCTGTGGGGCGCTCGTTCGCTCGGTCCCCCGACCACCGAGGACGAGCTGTTCCCCGGCTGGGTCGAGAACGCCGTCCGGATGGTGCTGGCGCCGGTCACTCCGCCCGGGCGATTCGAGTTCCGGGTCGGCGACGAGATCGCGTCGATCGTCGACGGACGTACGCAGCCCGGCCCGATCGACGATCCCGATGTCGTCGTCGAGGGCGATCCGGTCGGGATCTACCACATGTTCGTCGACCGGCGACTCGACTGCGTGACCGTCCAAGGCGACGACGAGCTGCTCGAGCGGCTGCTCGACGTGGCACCGGTCCCGAACGAGGCGGCCACCGCCGGGGCATAGCCATCCGATCGGGCCGCTGCGCCGAACCAGGGACATGAGCTTCCAGGTGGACAAGTACGCACGGCAGGCGGCGCCGGTGCAATACGACGATCTCGACCTCACCACGGCGTTTCGCGAGCAGCCGTTGTCCGACAACACACTGCGCGTCCTGCGGTACATGTGCGACATCGAGTCCCACACGATCTGCTACCTGCGCGACGTGCTCGTCACGCCGAGCCACACCGACCCCGAGGTCACGACGTTCCTCACCATGTGGAACTACGAGGAGTACTGGCACGGCGAGGTGCTCGCCGACGTGCTCGCCGCCCACGGCATCGCCACCGGCGACGACCACGTCCGGCAGATCCGGCTGCGACAGGGCTGGCGCGATCGGTTGGCGCCGATCCGGCAGTCCCTGCTGGCCAACCTGATCGGCGACGACTTCGTCGCGACCCACATGAGCTGGGGCGCGGTGAACGAATGGCTCACCCACGCCGGCTACACCCGGCTCTCCCAGATCGAGAAGCATCCGGTCCTCACCGAGGTGCTTTCCCGGATCGCAGCTCAGGAGACCCGGCACATCGCGTTCTACGCCACCCAGGCCCGCGAGCGCCTGACCCGCAGCAAACGAGCCCGGCAACTGACCCGGCTCGCGCTGTCGAAGGCGTGGCAGCCGGTCGGCGCCAACGTGATGCCGCGTGCCGAGGTCCGCCACCTGCTGCGACATCTGCTGGGCGGCGTCGACGGCATGAAGGCGGCCCGGCGGATCGACGCGAGGATCGACACCCTGCCCGGACTCGAGGGGCTCGACCTGGTCGCGCGTCGGATCACCAAGCTGCTCCCGGCATAGCCTGCGTCAGCGAACCCGACGAGTGCGACAAATCCCCCGGGGTACGACTGCGCCGAACACCGGCCGCTCGGGCACGTCGGCGGCCGGATCTGGCGTTGCCTACACTGCCACGGGTGATCTTCAAGCGAGTCGGCGACGGTCGCCCGTACCCCGAGCACGGGCTGACCCACCGGGACTGGGCGGCGCTCCCGCCGCAGCAGGTCCGGCTCGATGCGCTCGTGACCACGAAGATCCAGCTCGATCTCGCGACGTTGCTCGACGAGGACTCGACGTTCTTCGGCGACCTGTTCGCGCATGTCGTTTCGTGGCATGGCGAGCTTTACTTGGAGGACGGCTTGCATCGAGCGCTTCGTGCCGCCCTGCATCAGCGTCAGGTGCTACACGCCCGGGTGTACGACCTGTCCGCTGGCGGACTGCGATGAACCTGAACTTTCGAACCCCATTCACCTTGGTGGCCCTGATCGCCGTCTTGGTCTTCGGGCTGCTGGTGGGTTGGCGGCTGATGACCGAGCCGGTGCCGAGCCTGCGCGACAGCACCGGGACCAGCGAGCCGAGCTGTCAGGTGCAGGAGCTGAAGGCCGGCTCGACGCTGCGGTCCAACCAGGTCACGATCAACGTCCTCAACTCCGGCACCACGCCGAACCTGGCCGGCGACACGATGCGAGCGCTGACCAAGCGTGGCTTCGAGGGCGGTCTGACCGGCAACGCGCCGCAGGGGGTGCGGGCCAAGAGCGTCGTGATCGTCGATCCGGATCCGAAGTCGTCCCAGGTGCGGTTGGTCGCCAAGCAGTTCGACCATCGGCCCAGCGTCCAGAAGTCCAACGACAACGACCCGGCAGCGGTGGACATCATCGTCGGCAACCGCTTCCGGGTCAGCAGCGATCTCGACCGCAACGCCCGTACGTCGCTGAAGGTCCGGGGCACGACCGACGTCTGCGTACCCGCGCCGCCCGACTCCAACTGAGTCGCGTCAGCGACCGCGGAGGACCCGCCAGCCGGCCAGTCGGCCGCCCTGCGACACCGCACGCAGTCGTCGCTCGGTGGCCGGGCGCGCCCGCCGGGGCGTGACCACCAACAGGGCGTCACCGCGCTCGATCCGGGTCGTCACATCAGGCACGAACGGCTCGCCCTCGCGGATCACCAAGGACACCGAGGCGCCCGCGGGCAACCGCAACTCGCCGATCTCGACGCCATGAAGGCGGGACTGCTGCGGCACCCGGATCTCCAGCAGATCGGCCGAGACCCGTTCCAGCGGCGCGGCCTCGATGTCGACGTCTCGGGCCTCGCCCTCTTCGGACACCGCCAGTCGCCGAGCCACCCAGGGCAGCGTCGGGCCCTGCACCAAGGTCAGCACGACGACAAGCACGAAGACGATGTCGAACAGGTCCTCGCCACCCGAGACCTCTTCGGCCAGCGGGATCGTGGTCAAGACGATCGGCACCGCACCGCGCAGGCCGCCCCAGCTGATGAAGCCCTGCTCTCGCCAGGGCGTTCGGAACCACACCGAGCACAGCACAACGACGATCGGCCGGGCGAGGAAGGTCAGAATCGCCCCCGCGGCCAACGCCATGCCGACGTGCCACCACTCGAGTCGGTGCGGGCTGGCCAGCAGGCCGAGCATGACGAACAACCCGATCTGGGCCAGCCAACCGACGCCCTCTGCGAACGACCGCGTGGCCGCCCGGTGTGGCAGCTCCGCATTGCCGAGCAGGAGGGCGGCGATATACACGGCGACGAAGCCCGATCCGTGCAGCACCTGCGCCCCGCCGTACGCGAGGACCGTGAAGGCCAGCACCGCCAGGGGGTAGAGACCGGCAGAGGGCAACGCGGCCCGCGACATGACCCAGGCGCCGCCGCGGCCGACGAGAACGCCGACCACGGCTCCCAGGGCGAGCTCGCCGAGGATGATGCCGACCAGCACGACGGGCGAGTGGTCGCTCATCGCGTCGGCGCTCACCAAGCTGACGATGATGACGATCGGCGCGTCGTTGAGTCCCGACTCAGCCTCGAGCGTCCCGCGCACCGACGCGCGTAGGGGGACGCTTCGGAGCACCGAGAACACCGCCGCTGCGTCGGTCGGCGAGGTGACCGCGCCGAGCAGGACGGCGAGCTGCCAGTCGAGTCCGAGCAGGAAATGGACCGGTACCGCGACCAGTAGAACGCTGGTGGCCACGCCCAGGGTGGCCAGCAGCAGTCCGGCGCCCATCGCCGGCCGGATGTCGGACCAGCGCGTGGTCAGACCACCTTCGGCCAGGATCAGCATCAGCGCGGCAAGTCCCAGGACATGGGCCAGCTCCGCGTTGCTGAACTCGATGCCGATGACCGCGTCGCCGAGCAGGATGCCGATGCCGAGGTAGACCAACAAGCTCGGCAGGCCTGCTCGTACCGACAGCCGAACGGCGAGGATCGCGGCGAGCAGGACGGCAGCCCCACCCAGGAGTACGCCGTCGAGCTCTTCGATCGACACGGGGTTCCCCTCTGCCGCGGAACCCGATCCTATCGACGCTGGTCAGGCAGAAATCACACGTCTCACACGCCCGCCCTAGCCGCCGGGCGTGACGAGCTGCTGCACCGCCCACCCGTTGCCGTCAGGGTCGGCGAAGAAGACGAACCGCCCCCACGGGAAGTCCTGGACATCGCTGACGTCGACGCCACGCTCGGTCAGCTCGGCGTGCGCGGCCTCGATGTCGGCCACGACGATCTGCATCCCCTGGACCGAGCCAGGCTCGACCGGCTTGTCGAACAGCCCCTTGCCGATCGCGATCGAGCAGCCCGATCCGGTCGGCGTCAGCTGGACGAACCGAAGGTCGTCGCTGATCTTGTGGTCGTGGTCGAGGTTGAAACCGACCTTGTCGGCATAGAACGCCTTGGCCCGGTCGATGTCCGACACCGGGATCGCCACCAGCTCCAGTTTCCAGTCCACGTCGCTGTCCCTTCGAAGTACCTGTGGTCAGTCGAGACGGTAGCGACGATTGCGGACACCAAGCGGCCGCAATGCGACGGCGGCCCCTAGACGGCCGGCGTACGGACCCTCGCCGCCTCGACCAGGGCGCTGAACAGCGGTCGCCGGGTGGCGTCCTCCTCGGGATGCCACTGGACCCCGAGTACGAAGTCGCGCCCGGCCAGCTCGATCGCCTCGACCGTACGATCGTCGGCCCATCCGACCGCGGTGAGATCGGCGCCGAGCCGGTCGATCGCCTGATGGTGATGACAGGACACGGTCGCGGACGCATCGAGAGCCCGGGCGGCGCAGCTGCTGGTCGCGAGCTCGATCCGAATCGCGCCGAAGTGGCCCGGCGTGGGGAGATGGGCCTCGCTGCCGATCGCGTCGGGGAGGTGCTGGTGGAGGGTCCCGCCGAGCGCCACGTTGAGCAGCTGGGCGCCTCGACAGACGCCGAGGACGGGAAGGTGGAGTTCGAGTGCGTGCCGGAGCAGGCCGGTCTCGACGGCGTCGCGACTCGGCCGGATCTCGCGCGTCTCGGGTTCGCGCCGGGCTCCGTACCCGGCCGGATCGAGATCGGCGCCGCCGACCAGGACCAGCCCGTCGAGCAGGTCGACTGCCGGCCGCAGGTCCGCGTCCGTCGGCGGTAGCAGGACCGGGATCCCGCCGCCGTCGACGACCGCATCGAGGTAGGTCTGCGGAAGCAGCGCCGCCGGGCGATCCCAGACGCCCCAGCGGGCCTGCTCCAGATAGGTCGTCACCCCGATACGGGGCGCCCGCTCCCACGCGCTGACTGGTTTCGTCACGATCACTCAGCGTACGTGGGGGCGGGGCCCCGGCCCCGTCGCCTGAAGATCAGGTCGACGTGGCCGAGGACGCCGTCGGGACTCGTCTGCCCCACCGCAGCCGCCGTCGTGGCGGTCGGTCAGCGGGGCGTGTGGAACGCGGCATCCGGCCGCGCTGCAGCTGTGACGAGTAGTTGATGCGAGTTGACTGGTAGTTGCGAACCAGCGCCTCGGCGATAATCGGATGCATGATGTCCTCCTGTAACTCGGCCTGGTATATAAGGTCGGCTCCAGGCGGCTCAGATACATCCGTGCCGACCACGGAGGAGCCACGGATCCACCACCGAAGGCTCGGGGCCGACATACGGACGGCACGATGGACGGGTCAGAACAGCTGACGGACGCCGGCGTCTCGGAGCGAGAGGCCGAGGTCCTGGCGCTGCTCGGCGAGCACCTCACCAACGCACAGATCGCCGGGCGGCTCTACATCTCGGTGCGTACCGTCGAGAGCCACGTCTCGTCGCTGCTGCGCAAGCTGGATCTTGCCGACCGCCGGGCGCTCGCCGAGCTGGCCGACGAGCTGCACGCCGACGGGGACAGCGACCTGCGGACCGCGGACCCGACGCTGCCCGAGCATCTGACCTCGTTCGTCGGCCGTACCGCCGAGCGGGCCGCCCTGGCCGAGGTGGTCGACGAGCACCGGCTGATCACTGCCGTCGGCCCCGGCGGCGTCGGCAAGACCCGCCTGGCGGTAGCCGTCGCCGCCGACCTGACTGACCGATTCGACGACGGCGCCTGGTATGTCGACCTTGTCCCTGTAACCGAGATCGACATGATCGGTACGGCGGTCGCCAAGGCCTTCGGATTCGCCGAACAACCCGGCCGATCGCTGACCGACACGGTCATGGCCAAACTCTCCGACGCAGAAGTGCTGGTCGTGCTCGACAACTGTGAGCATCTCGCCGAGGGGGTCGCGGCCTTCGTCGAACGGATGCTGTCCCGATGTCCTCGGCTGACCGTGCTGGCGACCAGCCGGGTTCGGCTGCAGGTGCCCTTCGAGCGAGTGTTCCCGGTGCCCGGCATGTCCCTGGTCGCGGTCGACGGAGCCGGCGACGCAGTAGTGCTGTTCACCGAGCGAGCCGCGATGGCGGGCTGGACGTCCTCCGACCCGGACGACCAGGAGCGGATCGCCGTGATCTGCGAGGAGCTCGACGGCATCGCGCTGGCGATCGAGCTGGCCGCCGCCCGATCGGCGACCTTCGGCCTGGACGGGCTGGAAGCTGGACTCGCCGACCAGCTCGGCCTGCTGGCGGGCGGCCCTCGCCTGGACGACCGGCACCGGTCGGTCCGCTCCGCACTCGACTGGAGCTTCGGACTCCTCGAGGAGAGCGACCAGATCGTGCTCCGGCGGACCTCGGTCTTCGCGGCACCGTTCACGCCAAGAGACGCCGAGATCGTGGCCGGATACACCCCGCTCCGATCGGGCGAGGTGGCCGGAGCACTGGCTCGGCTCGCCGACCACAGCCTGCTGGTCGTGATCGCCGGCGCCGGAGAAACCCGCTACCGGATGCTGGAGACGATCCGACAGTACGGCGAGGAACAGATGGCCGATCGGGGCGACGACACCGAGACGAAGGGGCGCCACCTGCAGTGGTGCCTCACGACCTCCGCCCAGTTGGAGGACGCTGCCGGAGCCGATCCGGGCTTCGAGCAGATCGCCGACGATCTACGGGCCGGCCTCGGCTGGGCCGCTGGTCAACCGGACCGACGGGCCGAGGCGTACGCCCTCGCCGTTCGGCTGGCGGAGCTCACCTTCGGCCGGGGCATGGCGAGCGAGGCCCAGTGGCGCTACGAAGAGGCCGCCACGCTCGCCTCGGATTCGGCGGACGCCGTACGCGCGCTGCACCTGGGCGCATCAGTCGCCTGGGGCCGGGCAGCCGGCAACGAGGCGATCCGGCTCTTCCTGGCGGCCGCCGACACAGCTCGCCAGGCCGGCGACTCGCACGGCGCTGCGATCAATCTGGTCGCGACGGCCGAGCTCATGAACCGCTCGCCCGGCCTGATGTCCAGGGTCCCCACAGCCGAGGAGGAGGCCGCGATCCTCGCCGACGCCCAGACACTCGCCTTCGGCGATGCTCGCGTCGAAGCGGGACTGCTCACCGTCATCGGGCTCGGCGACGGCACCGACCCGGCTTCGTCCGAGCTCATCGAGCGCGCCGTCGAGCTCGCCCGCCGGGTCGGCGACGTACGGCTGGAGAGTGCGGCGATGGACCAGCTGACCGCCGCCCGACTCTCCAGCGGCGAGTTCGCAGACGCGGTCGCCACCGTCGAGGCACGCATCCGGCTGCTCACCCCGCTGGCACGTGAGGTCGAGATGGCGTGGGAGTACACCGACTCCTTCCACATGGCGCCGATGGTCTACCTCGCCGTCGGGGATCTCGAGACCGCTCGCCGATATGGTCAGCGGCGACGCCATCTGCCGCTGTTCCGCCAGTCCGCACATCTGGCGGTGGTCTGGCAGCTCACGACGGCGGCGTTGGCGGGTGACTTCGACGAGGCCGTCGGCTTCGCGGATCAGTTCCGCCGCGGGTGGATCGAGGCCGGCCGAAACTCGACCGGCGGCATCGCGATGGCGCCGTCCGCCGCGGCCATGGTCTACGGGATCCGCGGCGATGACGACGGGCGCCGCGAGTGGCTCGACATCTACGCCGAGATGCGGCGAGTCGTGGTCCACCTGATCGGCTACGGAACGGGGTACACCCAGGTCTTCGACGGCATCGTGGACCTGCACCACGGCCGGATCGACGAGGCGCTGGCCGATCTGGCGAACTCACCACAGGCGCTGCGTCGCTGGTCCGACGGCGCTTGGCGCAAGTGGTACGCAGCGGTCTGGGCCGAGATCGGTGTCCTCGCCGAGCTGCCCGACCGACGCGAGCGCCTCGAGATCGCCCGCTTCACCGCCAGCGGCAATCCGGTGGCCTCGGCCATGGTCGACCGGGCTTCGGCTCTGCTCGACGGCAACCGTGACGGGCTGCTCGCGGCCGCCGATGCGCTCGATGCCGCCGGCTGTGCGTACCAACGCGCCCGGACGCTGATCCTCGCGGGCGGCGAAGAGGGTGCCGAGGGCGAGGCCGTGATGGCGGCGATCGGCGCGGCGCGGATGGCGACCTGAGGCGCGCACCGACCGCCGTCATCCCCCCTTCACCCCGGCCACGCGGCGTGCGAGACCTCACCTCCGGCGACCTCGACCCGGAGACGTACCGGTCCGGACGGCCGCTGGTAGAGCTCGTAGCTGCCCTCGGCGACGTCGAAGAAGACCGCGGAGTACACGGTCCTGCCCTGTGGTGTCGGCCGCGCGACCACGGCGACATGAGTGAGGTGCCCGCCCGTTGCCGGCCGCAGCTCGATCTCGACACCCTCGAGGTCGGCCGGCATCTCGACTACGAGAGCACCGATGCCGTCACCGACGTCGACCGCGACCGCGCGGCCCTGACCCGCGTGTGGATTCTCGGTCGATCTCATGTGCCTGGGACTCCGGGTGTCGTCTGGTAGCCACCCGCCGGCGTTCCGAGGTACGGGAAGTCGGCGAAGTACCAGGAGTTGGTGTTCGACGTACCGTCCTTGATCGCACTGGCTGCGCTGTCCGGCGTGAAGGACGGATCGACCAGCGGGATCGTCAGACCGGCAACGGCTCTGAGCTCGACCGTGACGACGTCGTCGGAGACCCGCCGCCCGTTGGGGAATCCGGCCGGGTCGCCGGCCACCAGACCGAGCGGGTTGGGGTTCGACGCCGGCGGCACCGCCATGTTGAGGCGGAGCATGTCCGACAGCACCGGGCCGGTGAAGTTCTGGAAGCCCGGCACGACGCCGTCCGGGATCCCGGTAAGCAGGATCGCGCTCAGGTCGGCCCGCGGCTTCTTGTAGCCGGCGAGGTTGGGAAAGACTCCCGGGTACAGCACCGGCAGCAGCGTCGCGAGCTCCGGCTTCTGGACGTACATCGCGAAGCTCTTGTCGTCGCTCGGCGGCAGGCTGTTCCACTCGTCCTTGCGCACCATCGGCACGAGGACCTCGTTGAACAGCGGATTGCCGAGCCGCGACACCTGCCGGAACGGCCCGTACTCCTGCAGCCGGCCGCTGTCCTCGACGATCCGGGCCTTGCGGCGGCTGGCGGTCGCCCACACGCCGATCACCGACTTCGGATCCATCACGTCCTTGGGGGCTCGACCGTTGCGGGTGAGCTGGTCCATCGGAACCTGGAGCACGATCGAGTGGACGTTGAGCCCCTGCGTGCCGTTGACGCCGACTGCGGCCGCCGACGGAATCAGGTGCAGGTTCTGGAACGGACGCAGCGTCGCCAGGTCGAAGATGCTGCCGAGGTCGACGAAGAAGCCCTCGGCCCGCTGCCCGCAGAACACCCGATGGTCGCGGCCGATCCGCTGGACCGCCTGTCCGGCCAGCTTCGTGTAGTCGGGAGTGCTACGCGGACCGATGTTGACCGGCGGCACCGACAGGTTGTCCCCCAGCAGCCGGCTGCCGCCGTTCCGCTCCACCCGACGTACCGAGTAGAACTGCGGCCGATTCCAGTTCTGGTCGTCGATCGACTTGATCGGACCGGTGTTGTAGAGAAACGTGTTGTCGTTGCGAACCACGGTGCGGAAACTGAACTGGTAGCTGATGTCGGCCCGCCCGTCGCCGCGGTTCGAGATGTGGATCTCGTACAGGACGTCGTCGCCGAACTCGTAGAAGTTCGGGCCGCCGTCCGGCTTCTGCAGCGGAATGAAGTTGGCGATCAGCGTGACGGTGTCCGGACGATCCGGACTGACGAATGCGTAGACATCGGTGTTGTCGGCGACCGGATCCTTGGAGATCTCGGGAGCTTCACGGTGTGAAGACATGACGGTTCCTTCAGCTGGTACGGGGTGAATTCGAGTGCGATTGCCGCGCGGCGATCCGTACGGCTGCGCGGCTGAAGTCGGTTCAGGCGCGATGCATCCGCGCTAGGTTCGCGGTCATCCCGCGGTCCTCCACGGTCCGCTCGGTCGTGCCCGCCAGCACCGTCATCCTGCCCCGGCGTGCGTCAGTGACATGCACGACGAACGACGATGGTGCGTCGTCGTCGATCGTCGGCTGTCTTGTGCCCTCAGCTTCGTCGCGCCCGAACGCTCCGGTGCCGATTGCGACGGCAGCGGCGGCCGATGCCGCACCTGCTCCCGCCAATCCCAGAAACTTCCGTCGACTGGATTCGACCATGACTGCTCCCTTCCATCCAGCCCGGGGCATGCGTCATCCGACGATGCCCCGACGGGCGGTGCTCCCACCGCGCTTGACTGGGATTCGGAGCACGAGTCGGCCCGGATGGGTCGGTTCGACGAGAGTCTTGACATTGCGATTGCCCTGGCGACCACAACGCCAAGACGCTCGCGGCGCGCGAAGTCAGGCGGACTCGGCGACGCGCCAGAGGTACCAGCTCGCCACGGTGCGATACGGCTGCCACCGCTCGCCGCGTTCGGTGACCTGGGCCGGGCTGGGAACATCCGGACCGGCGCCGAAGGCCACTGCGAACCCCTTGCGCAGCCCGTAGTCCTCGGTGGGCAGTACGTCCGGCCGGCCGAGCCGGAAGATCAGCAGCATCTGTGCGGTCCAGCGGCCGATCCCCCGCACCTCGACGAGCCGGTCGATGACGTCGTCGTCCGGCATCGACGTCAGTTCGGCAAGCGTCGGCAGCCGACCGTCGGCGACCCGCTGCGCCAGATCGCGTATCGCCCGGAGCTTGGCATTGGAGAGCCCGGCCGCCCGGAGTTCCTCGTCAGAGGTGCTGAGTACGCGCTCGGCCGCGACCATCTCCGGCTCGTCCGGCAGGTAGGCCCGTACCCGCGCGAAGATCGTCTCGGCCGCCCTGGCGCTGAGCTGCTGATAGGTGATCGCCTCCGCGAGCGAGTGCAGGAGCGTCGGAGCCCGCTGCAGCTCAAGCTCGAACGGCCCGACATCCTCGATGACCCGGCCCAACTCCGCATCGGCCTTCCGCAGCCGACGGACCGCCACCCTCGGGTCAAAGCCGAGTCGCCCGTCGCCGTCGTACGCGGGCGCGAGACTCGCCTGGTCCATGACTCGACTCTGACGGCCCACAGCGGTCGCGTCTAGAACGATCTTGCGCAGCTACCTGTCGTCTCGGAGCTCGCGACCGAGTTGATCGCCCCAGGCCCGGGCGCGTTCGAGTTCGCCGTCGGCCAGCGGACCGGTGGGTCCGGTGACGAAGAAGGACTCGGGCGCCGCTACGAGTCGGTAGCCGCGTCGGCGTAGGCGTCGGGCGGCGCCCTTGGCAGCCGATCCGGGCAGGCCGCGTACTCGTACTCGGGTGTCGAAGGTGGCGGCGTTGCGAGTTGCAGCGCTCCTGGGCAGCTCGCCGAGCCACTCCCGCAGTCCGTGGCCGCGTGAGACCAGCGGCATCGAGGCCCGGCTCGCGGCGTCGGATCGGGTCCGGGACCAGGTGAGTCCGAAGGCGTGGGTCGGCCCGCCGGCCACCAGGAGGTCGATGTCTTCGCCAGACTCCCGGTCGGCGTCGTCGATCTCGGCGACGTCCGTGGGCACGTACTTCGCGAGGCCCTCCGAGATGGCTACGGCGACGTCGCGGGTGTTGCCGAACATCGACTCGTACACGACTTGAGCCTTCATGCAGCCCTCCTCAGGTCGTCGACCTGGGCGACAGGACCAGTCCACGCCTGCTCGACGCCAGTGAGCAGGGACCAATGGCCCTTCGCGGTGAACCGTATGCCCTGCCAGAGCTCACCCACGGTGAACAGGGACCAAGGTCAGTCATTTCGGGAGGTACGCCCCTGCCGATCGGCCCGCCGGCACGAGATTGTCGACGTGTTTCCGGAGGAGGAACCATGCCATCCAGCCCTGCCCGCTCGGTCGTGGTGGGCATCAGCGAGGGTCGGGAGAGCGAGGTCGCGCTGGACTGGGCCGTCAACGAGGCCCGGCTCCGCGGGCGATCGCTCCACATCGTCGCCACCGACTCGTGGTCGGAGACGATGCCGACCGGTGCCCACGCGCAGGGGCCCGCGCTCCCGTCGCTCTCTCCCGAGGTGAACCAGACCTTCCACCGCGCACTCGAGCGGGCCCGCAATCACCTCGAGGGCGATTCGGTCACGGGTGAGCTGATGCCCGGGCGTCCGATCCGCGCGCTACGGAACGCGGCGGCCACCGCCGGGGTCCTCGTCGTCGGCGCTCGTGAGGGCGAGCACCGGCACTCGGTCAGTCATGCCGTCGCCGCCCACGCCGCCTGCCCGGTCGTCGTCGTACGCGGCGAGAGCCGACCCAAGGCGCTCAAGCGGATCGTCGTGGGAGTCGACGGCTCCAAGGAGGCGCACCACGCGATGACGTTCGCCTTCGACGAGGCGGAGCTACGCGGCGCGACGCTGGAAGCGATCCAGTGCGCCGACACGGCGGGCTCCGACCGCGCCGACGACGTCCAGCAGCAGCTCACCGAGAGTGTCGCGCCCTACCGCCAGAAGCATCCCGACCTCGCCATCGACGAGAACGTGCTGAACGGGCGGCCGGTCGACGAGCTCACGCTCCACTCCGACGACGCCGACCTGATCGTGGTCGGATCCCGGGGCCGGGGCAGAGTCCTCGGCGCGCTCCTCGGGTCGGTGAGCCAGCAGCTGATCGAGCACGCCCACTGCCCGGTCGTCGTCGTCAAGTAGGCCGGGTCAGCCGCCCGTCGTCAGGCAGAACGGGTGCCCCTCCGGGTCGGTGAGTACGACGTAGGCACCGTCACCGGGCTGAAAGTCGGGCCGAGCCGCACCCTGCTCGATCAGGTCCGCGGCGGCCGACTCCACATCGGTGACCACCAACTCGAGATGGAAGTGCTTTCTCGCGTCGGGCCAACCCGGACCCTGGTAGTCCGCGATCCGCTGGAAGCCGAGTTGCGTCGCGCCCTCGTCGCCGAGGTAGACGAAGTCCTCGTCTTGATAGCCGGTCTTCCAGCCGGTCACCTTGCCGTAGAACTCCGCAAGCGCCGCCGGGTCGGCGCAGTCGATGATGACCGCTCCTACGCTGGCCGCTTCAGTCATGCCGATCAGTCCTTCGAACGTTTGCCGAGCGCCTGATGCGCCCAGCCGTTCGGTCAGGATGCCGATCGCGACTTGCGGTCGTCTTGAACGAAGTTGCGCGGGGTCCTCCGTACGAGATCGCGATCGTGGTCTGGAACGCGGCGTCGCTCGATCAGCGGATGAGACCGAAGGCCCTCACGGGCGGTCGGTCACTGAGTCGACACCGATCTGAGTCGGGCGACGCTCGCGCCCAGCAGAGATCGCGTTGTGGTCGTACTCAGTGGCGGAGCACGGGATCGACTCGGTCCGTCCAAGGCTGAGCTGGCGGCCGGTGCCTCAGGCGCAGTCGGGGCTGCTGCGGCACCTGGCATCACGGAGGCAGGTGCCACCCGCCCGACCAGGGGGACGACGAGACAGCCGGCCGCCAGGCTTGGCGCACTCGGCCGGATCGATCGCACGGAGCGAGAGGGCGCCGCCAGGACGTCCATGGTCGACTCCCATCACGCGGCTGCCCTCGGTCCGGCCGTGTGCAAACGTGTGCCGCCTTTCACCCTCTGATCCTCGAAGGAGTGCGTCAACGCTCCTAGGTGGGAGAAAATGACCACTGATCACAAGTACCCAACCGAGACGAGGTGCGCGCTGATGTCGGCAGCGGGCGTGTTGAGTCCCCTGGGAGTGGCAGCCGACGAGGAGCACGTCTACCGCCTTCTGCTGGCCGATCCCGGCGCCGCCGCGACCGAACTGCAGGCACATTCCTCGCTCAGTCCGGCTCGGCTGCGTCGGGCACTGACCGCCCTGGAGGCCAAGGCGATGGTCACCCGGAGCGAGGAGCAGCCGGCGAGCTACCACCCGGCGCCGCCCGACATCGTCGTCGAGGCCTTGGTCAGCGCGCGAGAGGAGGAGCTTCAGCGCACTCGACTCGCCGCGCAGGAGCTCAGCGCGCTGCTGCAGACCCCGCCCGATCAGCCCCAGGTCAGCAGGGTCGTCGAGGTCATCACCAGCCCGGACGCGATCGTTCGACGCTGGACCCAGCAGCAGCGCTCCGCCCGGCGCTCGCTCGAGGTCTTCGTACGGCCGCCTTTCGCCCAGCCCGATCTGGACGAGGACGAGTCGGTCCAGCGATCGCTGTACGAACGGGGCTGCGAGGTGCGTGGCGTCTACGACCAGCGCGCTCTCCAGGCGCCGGACATCCTGGCCAGCCTGCAACGGACCGTCCCGCTCGGCGAACAAGCTCGGGTCGCGACCGAGCTTCCGGTCAAGCTCGCCCTGTTCGACCGGCGCCTCGCCTTCGTACCCCTCGGACGCGGCGACAGCACCACGACGCTCGTCGTCCACGAGTCGGCCATGCTCGACGCCCTCATCGCCTTGTTCGACCTGTGGTGGCACCGGGCGCTGCCCTTCGACAATCACAACGGCGCCACTTCGGAGCCGACGTCTGAGCCCGACCTTGAGGCCAATGTCATCGCCCTGATGCGAGCCGGCCTCAAGGACGACGCCATAGCCCGACAGCTCGGCGTCTCGACGACCACCGTCCGACGGCGGATCAATGCACTGGCCCTGCACTACGGGGTCTCGACCCGCTTCCAGCTCGGCATCGCCCTGGGACAGCCCGCCGTGGTGGCGGAGTAAGTCGTACGCCTTACCCATCACCATCACTGCGTCGCTTCGTCCACTTTGGGGCGCGGGCCCCGTGACGCAGGATCATCGTTAAGAAGGACCGTCGGGGCTGAACCGGATGGGGCCAGGAGCCCTTCGTCGAACAAGTCAGCTCGCCGACCGGGGCCGCCGCCGCAACGCAAAGGTGATCACATGGAACCGCCGGACGCGCCGCCCGGCACGATTCGACGCCGCCTCGCGGGCCAGCCGCGCCGCGCGTGCCGCGCGCAACATATCCTCGCGGCGCTGCTCAGCCATCTCTCTCATGGCGTAGTAGGGGTACATCGGTCCTCCTCCATCGCTGGGACACCGCCGAGCCTGCGGATAGGACCGCCAGTCCGGATCCGGCTACTCAGATTCCGCCCGGCCATGACGGCGGTTCCTCCTGTTGCGCCAAGCACGATCCGGCGTTCGGATCGTTCGGGCGGTCGGAAGTGCATACACCGCGGCGCCGGGAAACTGGGCGCCCGCGAGCCGCCCAGTTCGCCCCCCGGGCGGTGTATATACCGGTGGAAGCGTCACGTGCTGGGGAAGGAAGGCGCGCAGGATGGTGACAGCCGATCTGCTCTCGCGGGCACGGGCCGGCGATGGCGAGGCGTTCCGGGAGCTGACCGGGCCGCACCGGCGGGAGCTGCAGGTGTACTGCTACCGGATGCTCGGATCCTTCGCCGACGCCGAGGACGCGGTCCAGGAGACGATGCTGGCCGCGTGGCAAGGCATCGGCGGGTACACCGAGGAACGCGCCTCGCTGCGCACCTGGCTGTACAAGATCGCCACCAACCGGTGCCTCAACGCGCGCCGCGCAGCGAGCCGGCGCCCGGCCAGGGAGTGGGATATGTCGCGGTTCGAACCGCCTGTGCCGACCCCGCGCGACGAACCCGTCTGGCTGCAGCCGTTTCCTGACGCCCTCCTCGAGGGTGCCGTCGACGTGCCGCCCGGGCCGGCGGCCCGCTACGAGGAGACCGAAGCTATCTCGCTGGCCTTCGTGACCGCCCTGCAATTGCTGCCGCCCCGCCAGGTCGCCGTCCTCATCTTGCGCGACGTCCTTGGATTCCGCGCCAGCGAGGTGGCCGGGATGCTGGAGGCGACCCTCGACTCGGTCAACAGTGCCCTCAAACGAGCCCGCGCCAGCCTGCAGCGCCGGCCGCAGCCGGCCCCGCCGGCCGCTGGCTCACCCGCTGAGGACGCGCTCGTGGCCAAATTCGCCCGCGCGTGGGAGTCGGCCGACCTCGACGCGCTGGTGGCCCTGCTCACCGACGACGTCTTCGTCGCGATGCCGCCGGAGCCCTTCGGATACGAG